>CDZQ01027382.1_pt1 | contig 38456 bp, 56 predicted proteins | sample 554831 | NCBI WGS metagenome assembly CDZQ01 (sample SAMEA3182112, study PRJEB8094) | gut metagenome | biome: human; feature: gut; material: Stool; isolation source: human stools | place: Canada | collected 2013-05-06 | reverse complement strand
CCCTCGCGCACACGCATGCCCACGGTTGCCGCCATATTATAGGTGTATGGGAACACGCCCGCATTGTCCGGGACGGGGCGCACGCCGTAGATTGCCTCCATGCCCGTGCTGAAAGGTGGCTGATGTGCCATTGCTGTAACAGCTTGTCGGCAAAAGCCCACCTTCCCGTCATAGGAAAACAGGTCGTATTGCGCGTATGACTTGCCAGCTTCCCACGGCTCAAAACCATCCGCAAAATTGCCCACCGTTGCGATTGGTTCGGCCTTTGCCGCTTGTGCCTGCGCCGCACCTGCGGCGGCGAGCGCTGCAATCCTGGTATCTTTTCCGTCAATTTCGCGCTTCCTGACTTGCGCGCCATTCAGCCATCTGCCCATGTTATGCTCCTTTCTCCGGCTCCACGCCAAGCAGCGCAAGCGCTGCCGCCATGTCTTCCATTTCGCTCGGCTGCGGCTCCGGCACGGCTTCATAACTGAAAACCAACCGCGGCGCTTCGCCGGATACATCAACGGAAACGTTCACAATGCGCGGATTGCCATCCGCGTCAACAGGTGAAAACGCCGCTTCGATCTCCGGGTCTGGTTCCGTCCATTCAAGGCATGCGCAGCCTGTAAGGCCGCAAATAGCAGCCTCCTCATCCTGCGCAAGCATACGAAAGTTGCCGTCTGCGCTCCATATGCGGGAAACACCACCCGTTGTCGGGTTATAAAATATTCGTCTTGCAAACACGATTCAATTCCCCTCCTTAATACACATACATGTAATTCCACGCTTGCCCGTTAAATCTAGTTACACCCGTTTTTATGTTGAGTGTTCCATCTGTATAGGTTGCAGACCCTATAAATTCGCAAGCACTTCCGCTAGATGTTCCATATTTATCAAAGTCCGCACCATATCTATACGTATATTTGGAACCATCCCATCCCGCCATTATCATAATATCACCATAGCAATTTGAATCACCGATATACCATTTCCATATTGCTACCATTTTGGGAGGGGCAATCAAACCCGTAAGTTTCATGCCGCCGCTGTAAGTATGCGTTGCAGTTCCTTTTACGCAACCTTCGATTCCGCCGCCGCCACCAACCATATTAAAAATCATGCTCTCACCCCACGATCAGAATTTGTGCCGCAATCGCTTCCGTTGGCACGGTATCACATGTGAATGTTACCGTTCCCGCAGCTTGCGCCGTTGCACGGATACCCGCGGCACCCCACGCTGTATGCGATGCAGGAGCAGGGGTTACTATAATATTGCTGTTTGCCGTAACGCCCGTTACGTTTACGGTCTGTGTCTTTGCCGTTGAATCCCACCCGGCTGCCGTAAGGGATGCGGTCTTTGCTTGGGATTTTGCGGCGTAGTCGTGTGTGTGGTTGTTTATCGCATCAACCATTTCAATTCTCAGCGCGGTCACATCGCTGTCAAGAGCAGCGCCGATACTAATCGGGTCGATTGGGTCGCTTCCGTATGCGGCGTGGGTGCTGGCATGTTCTGCTTCGGAAGCCCCAATATTCGCCCGAGCTTGTGCTTTCTGAATATCTGTAAGAAGCTGCTCAACATCATAGCGCACAACGCCCTCTGCTGATCTGGCCCCAACCTGTAAAGTGCCATCCGCCGAGTGGAATGTATATCCTTCATACACACTATCAGGCGTTACAGTATCTTCAGTTAAATCAAGCAGAGTTTTGTCTCCAAACACCACCTTGCTTATCGCCATAGCTCATCACCCCGCGATCGTTGCAGTCTTGCCTCCTGCCGCATTATCGTTCTCCACATATGGAATTGCCGCCACTGTGACCTGGCTAAGATAATCGTACCCCTCATCAGGAAGTATGATTTGCTCGGTCTTGGATGGAGTTACGGTCTTGGCATGTACTGTTATGGAACTGGACGGCTCCAACGAGCCGGTAACGCCAAGGATTGTGATTCCCTGTTTGATGTTTGCAGCGATCAACTTTGCCTTTTCCGTATCAAGAATGGCTACTTTTCCGCTCCCATCATGATAACCCTGCGCGATGCTGATCTCATCGTTTACATCCGATATTGTCAACGATACCGCGCCACGGTTTGGCATTGTGCCGGTAAGCTTTGCGCCGCGCGCATATGCCGTTTTGCCTGTCAGCATCTCAGCGACCTGCACGGTTGCATCGCCTGAGTTTACATCATAATCGCATGTGCCGGTGATAACTACGCCGGATTGATCGTGAGCCTTAAATCCGGCCAGTATTTTATCTGGGGTCACCGTGTCTGCGGTAAGGTCGATGAGTACTGTGGAGCCATAGATCACTTTATTGATCGCCATTTCATTTATCCTCCTATGATTACTGTTTGTCCGTCTTGCTCGTTATCCACGCTGTAATAAGGAATTTCCATTATCGTTATGTCGCTTGGCATGAATTTTCTTGCTGTATCCAACCTTTGCGGTGCAACGCACGGTATTGCTGTGGCCGCCCCCGCGTATACCTCGATCGCGCCTTGAATTACACTTCCGTCATCTCCATATGCGGCCTTACCTTCCAGAATATCACCCGCCGCCGCGCCGTTTGACAAAGGCGCGAGCGACAAGCCCGCGCTTTCCTCCAATACCCCTATTTCATAATTGCATTCATACTCCAATACTGCTATTTCTTCTTCCCCATAAATCTCAAGCGTCGCAATTTCACGCTCATCCATCGTCCATCACCTCGTCCGCCGCATGAGTGACTTCCTCGGTAATCGTAAGGCTTCCTTTCGCTATGGTACGGATTCCTGCTGCCGTTTTTACTTCGATATCAAAGCGGTATTCCTGTCCGATCTCCAATATATCCGTATCAGCTGGGAAAAGCGTGAACCGATAATACTGTGTTTCGTTGTCATACACTATGCTCCCGTTTGAAACCCGTTTCTGAATTAAAATCGTCCGCGAGTTCGCCGAATTTTTCACTGTGAACCAAATGTTGATCGGCGTATCTGTTACCGGCTCCCCGGCGCTGTTCCTGCGTTGGAACTTGAATGTGTGTGTATCGCCACGCGTGACTTCATAATTCATCGCACTACCTCCTCATGAATCTACGCTGCCGCTCAAATTGTACCAATCATAGCCAACCATTCTATATTTAAGAACGTTGACGTTATTCATCTTCAGTTCTATCGGAAAATTTGGCCATGGTGGGTTATACAGTCTCATTGCAATGTTTGATCCGTTTGGATTCCCTACAGGATATTCTACTACATAGGTTCCGCTATCCTTTATAATTCGGACACGATCTCCCTTGCTGAAATATGCGGATGCATTTACCTTGTACCTTTTTTGGCTTTCCACAGTCTGACCGTCAAAAATCAGCGTTACTCCATCGCTGTATATCGTTCCGATCGTTGCAAAGCTTGCGTCCTTTGGTTCCTTCATAGATACATTGCCCTCCTTGCTTCATGCGTCATATCTGCCCCGGCTTCAAGTGTAATGCTCCATGCCGTTTCCTCAAAGACACCTTCCAGCGTTTCATGGTGGAGTGCAATCACATCCCCCACACTATGCTCCGGATTATTGGCCGTATAGAATCGCACCGTTTCGGTCGAAATCATCGACTGTGCCCGTTTGTTGTTGACATACGCCTGCAGCTCGTCTTGTGATGCGATGTTGTCTAAGGTTTCAACAGACACAATGCGCCGCCGGCGGTTTATGGTAGATAGTGCCGATGAGACACTATCGTTGACCGCAGTAGCAATCATCGGCTCGTCGTATTCGGGATTGCTCACGATCGCCACAAATACATTGGGCGCATCAAAAATGTCGAGTTCACGTTCTGTGTCTGGCTTGATGATAGACATCTCATCAGCGCGATAGATATGCCGGATATTACCTACGCCCGGTGCTACATAACGGTGCAAGCGGGCGATGCCGTTAAAGTCAAACCAAAGACTTGTGTAATTGATTTCAGCGAGCAGTGTATTGATGATCGTCAGGTAATCCGTCCCGACCTCCCAATCCTCCCGTGCGGTTGCAAGTATGGCATCGCACGGATCAGAGATTACACGCTCAATTCCGTTTGCAAGTAAAATTGCCTGTACTGCGTCCACGTATTTTGTTCCTGCCGCAATATAGTACCGCACCTCCGTTTTTGATTGCTGTAGCCAAAGCGCGCGGTCATATGCCTCGATGTGTATAACGGTGCCACGATCATCATGGTTTTCTGTGAGTACGCTGATTGCATACTGCCCCAGCGGGTATTCCACGCCCCCCAGAATCAGCACCGGCTGAAGCAGGTCACTTGTCGGCCGCAATATCTCAGAAGCGCGGAACACTCCCGTCATGTTTGCTTTAAGCACTGCGTCAGCCTGCACTGAAACAACGGGGGACTCAACGATATCCAGTGTCGTAACGGCCGCGCCGTTGCGTATAATATCAACGCGGCGGGAAACCCGCCGCGCTCCATTCTTAAACTTCATGCTCAATCACATCCTCGTAGTCGACCGCCCGCATCGAGAAAGATACATCCGTACCCGCCCAATCCGTACTATGAGGCGTAGATTCCAACACGCCGACATAGCATTCGCCATACGGCGTTTTAAGTGCTACAACCTTCCCGAGCAACGCCCTCACCGTAAGTGCATCTGCACGGTCAAAGAAAGAATACTCAAAGCTGTATGTCTCGTCCTCATATTCCGAGATCTCCGCAACCGGAAGGCGGCGGCCTGAATAATGCTGGTATGCTATCTGCCTTATTGCTGTTACCTTTACAACAGGCTCCTCGTCCCGTAGGTACGGTAGCTCGTGCCACACAAAAGTGTCAATATCCGCAATTACCGCCGTATAGCAGGCAACGTCAACGGCCACCGGCGCAGAAAGAACATAATCATCCCCCATAACAGCGCGCACGGTGTAACTGCAAGGGCCTGCGGCGAGATGGTCTGCAAGCGTTGTTCCGTCCGTCTCACCGATCAATATGCCATCCCGGTATACGTAGTACCACGCGCCTTCACCTATGGCCTGCCAAGCAAGCTGTACATCTGTATTGGCATTAACCGTTGCAGAAAGCTCAACGGCTCCGCTGCCAGCATTCGTCACAATTATGTCTATAACCGCCCATGCGGACCATATCCCGAACTCATTTTGGACACGAACATGGATGGATGCGCTGCCGTCCGGCAAAAACAAAGGAATCTTATGTGTTTTCGCCGTACCGAATACCACGCCGCTGTCATAGTTGCCTGCTGTCACCTGATAAGCCTGCTGTCCGCTCGACTGCCATGTGATATCGGGCCGCGGTGTTGACGTCACGCCAATGATTAGTGGCGCTGCCGGAGCTGCTTGCACGATAATGGTCGCGCTGTCACTCCATGCTCCCTCCACGCTATCCGCGTTATAGGTGCGCACACGCCAAAGCACCGTACCCGCCGGGATCGTATCCGCTGGCACGTCGCAATACTGGTTTTCGGATTCTACAGCAGAAGCGATGTTCGTCCATGACGCACCGTCGTTTGTGCTGTATTGCAGATCATATTTGCTCTGCGCAGTACCCGTTGCAATGATATGATTCCATGTGAAGCGATTGACTACACTACCGTCTATGAACGTACTCACTGGAGATACCAGAGCACAGGACGATATACTGTCAATAGTTGTCAGCGTTGCCCAATCGCTTTCCGCCGTCTCCCCGCTTTCAAAGCTAACATTAACCTTCCACTGAAGCTCCTCTGTGGAGGGTACTGTATTTGCCGGAATGGAGCATGACATCTCGCTTCCGCTCACGTTGATGGTACTGATTGTCCCGCTCACGCCGTTGCGCCAGGATACAGTTGCGCTTGCTTGCGTGAATGCAGCTGCGCCACCGTATGCATTTGTAGACAGCGTCCATATCAGTTTTGCCGCTGCATGGCGGTTCAGATATGCGCCCGTTGTTGGGGTTTGGTTCAGGCTCAAATCCGCCTCTTCCATGGATAGCAGCAGATATGGCTTGTTTACACCCGCTACGCCATGGAAGGTAATCACCGTATCGTTGATGTAATTTGATCGTAGCGCAACCACGCCTTCCGCCCAACTTACATCACCCAACGGTTCACCCATGCTGTTCTCCGCTCCACTTTGCAGTACATCTGGAAACATGTGAGCAAATCCCGCCATTTTTCCAAGTGTATTCTCGATGTTTGTATATGTTATGCCTTCGAGCGGACGGTCTGGATAGCGCTCAGCAATGAATTGCTTTTCTGATCCGATTCCCCAGTTTGTAATGTATAAGAACAGCTCAAGCGAAAGAAGTTTTTTACGTTTCTGCTCATCTGTAAAATCACTAAAACGTGCAAGGTATCGGCTTGGTCCGCCATCGTAATAACCATAATCTGCTGGTAACGTCACGGAGTTCAAGTTTCTAAAACTCTGCTGAGGTTCGCTCTTGTTGGCAAACGCATCCTCAACCGCATACAATTTGCTCGTTGTAACCGCCATGCCCTCATCCCCTTACCGCACCCGCGCGCGCCACCAACCGCTGCCGCTGCGCGATGCGTACGATGTCATTGAACTCCTTTACGCTTTTTGCGTCAATCGTGACGTAATATACGCTGCCCCCTGCAATCGCCATACTGCGCTCGTTTGGGATCACCGAACTCCCGCGGGGAAGCCGCACAAGCTCCGGGCCCTTTTCGCCGACCCAGGCAAATCCGCCCGGGTGAAAATCCGTTCCATCGGCATAGCCAGGCGTGCGCTGTGCATTTTGCACACCGTTACGGACCTGACTCACACCTTGTCCAATACTGTTCATCGCTCGGTCAAGGTCTCCGCTCTTTCCGGCAATTACAGCAATGATAGCAGCCAATGCAATCAATGCGGCTACCACGCCGAGTACGATCAGCGTTGTTTTTGCCGTCTTCCCTGAAAATACATCAATTACGCCGGTAACTGACTTTACAGCTTTCACAACAGCGATTACGGTGGTGGCAACCGTAGCCACTACGGCGACGACCGCGATCACATCCGGCGGAATTGCCGAAATAAGCTGCATGATGTCTGTCAGGATGGGAAGCAATGCGAGTCCTAAAGTATTTTTCAATGTGGTGCTCTGATTTTCAAACCGCTGCATCGCATCATCCAGCTCGCCCAGCTTTCCAAGCGTGTCTTCGCTCATAACATATCCGACGTTATGCGCCTCATCGGCAAGCTCCGCGAGCCTGTCCGCGCCGGCTTCAATAAGCGGGTTCAAATCACGCGCCGATTCCCCGAAGATCTTCATAGCGATCGCATCCCGCTCAGTTTCGTTTTTTATTCTCCCGAGCTTCTCAATCGCCTCGTAGTAAACCGTATTGGCATCCCGTAGTTGACCATTTGTCCCTGTAATCCGAATGCCCAGCTTCCGGTAAGCCTCCGCAGTCTCCTTGCTGCCGCTGCGCGCAGTATTCATGGAGTTGATCATTTTGCTCATGGAACCGGTCATCGTATCGAGCGACACATCGATCAGTTCGGACGCATATTTGAACTCCTGCAGCTGATCGGTGGAAAGTCCAGTGGTGACAGACATCGTCAAAATGTCATCCGCTGTCTTTGCAGCCCCTACTGACATTTTCACAAGGGATGAAATCATTTTTGCCGCCGTACCCACAAAGGCAATCGTGCTTGCATCGATTTTATTGAGCGCCTTTATGCTTTTATCGGCGTTCACCGGAAACGTAATACCGAGCTTTCCCGATACTTCGTTCAGCATGTCTCCGAGCCCACGGCCTTTGTTGGCCGCATCATTTTGAGCCTCTCCAAGATCGTCCGTTTTCTTTCTTGCGGCTTCAAGCCGCCTCGTATTCTGCTGCAGTTCACGATCCATGCTATACATTGCAGCTTCTGCATTGTTTAGCTTAACCGCATATTCCTGCGTAGTCGCCGAGGATTCCCCATTCTGCTTGGCCGATTTTTCGTACGCCTCTCGCAGAAGGTCTACCTTATCCTTTTGGCTCAACAGCTTGCGATCCAGAATGTCTCCGCGTTTTTCCAAAGCTTCGATACTGTTTTCGTTGCCCTTAAATTGTTCCGTGTTCAGCCTCAATTCGGAATTCAATACGGATAATCCCTGTCCCATTTCGGCAAGCGCCTGCTTATAGCCGCTCAATCCTTCCAGGGACACGCGAGAACGTATATCTCTTACCGCCATACTTCCTCCTCTAAGCTAAAAATCGTCCTGTGGAATTGCATCATCAATACTCCCGCGTGCAGTGCGCGCTCCGCCAATGGCAACGCCCAGTGCATTGACGATTCGCACCGCAAAATTCTGGGCACAGTCATCGATGTAGCGGATATGCCTTTGATACAATGCATAGATCTTCCGCGGCGTCATACGCCACACTTCACGCTCCGAATACCCAAGGACTAACCCCGCATGCAAATACCACCCTACGAGGTCGCATTCAGCGTCTTTCGCAGGGTGGTTGGTCAGTTTTTTCCGTCCGATTCCGTTTCATCCTCATTCTCTTCCGTAGGCATATCGCGTCGCACTATGCCAATAATGCAGTGCTTCACATCTACCAACTGCCGTGCGGACATCGTCCGTTTCAGGCGTTCGATCGTCATAGTCTGTAGATTCTCTCCGTTTTCGCGGCGCTCCGCCACATCTTCATTGATGATCTGCACCGTGATCCACGCAAATACATCCAGAGCCTCCTGCTCAGTCATTTCTTCGATTTTTTGATACATCTCAGCGACTGATCCAAAACGGCCTATTACTGCTTCCACCACGTTCAGGTTAAAAACCAAATTGTATGTCACCCCACGCAGCGTAATCGTATCGCCGTCAGGTTTCTTAAAAATACCCATTCACGTCCCCTCCCCTTACTCGGATGCAATCCCGGCTTTTCCGTTAAGCCAAGCGATCGCCTTGGCTTCCGTATCCACGGTAACCTCATCCTTATAGCGTTTTTTCGTGTCGGACGCTGCCGCTTTGACTTGGAAGATCTCGCCGGTAATGGATGGGTTCATGAACTCAAAGGTTTCACCTTCAGTCTTAAATTCCTCCGAAGGCGGCGAAAATCGCACTTTGCGCAGCCAGATTGCCCGGTACTTTACGATATCGCCAACCATCTTCGTGGCATAAAATCCAACGCCAACGGGCTGAATCTCATCATCGCCACCGACAGAAAGCTCCTGCGTGGAGGTATCTCCCTCAATGCCGGCCGCCGCTTCCGTACCACCAAACAGGAACTTGTGTCCCTCCTGGTTCAGATCATCGAGACCGAGCTTTACGCTGCCTTCTTTGAAGCGCTCACGCACCGCCCGTACACCATTATTGGAATAGAACTTCTTGCTCTCACGCGTAATGGTGATATTCGCGTCAACCGCCTCTGCAAGCACCATGCCATCGGAATATGCTGCAACGCCGTTTGTCTCCGTCTCTTTCGCGGCGACGATATAGGCAAGACCAACTTCCATACTTTAAACGTCCTTTCCTTCAAGATATTTATTCCACAGCCTTTCAGCTGCCTGTTGCACCGCAGGTTCTGCCAGTTGCTCAACCCGGTCAACAAACCTGCTTCCTTTGATGCTGCTGGTTCCATAATGCAGCACAAACGCTTTTTCCGCGTTGCGTACGCCCTTGGAATCCTTGCCGCGCGGATAGATCTCAATTGTCTTGATCCCGTTGATTGTTTTTGGTTTTTTGGCATATCCGATGCTTTTGATCATGTCTCCGGTGTCAATATGCCCTGCTTCCCTCGTGGCCTTCTCCCATGCTGCGCTTACTTCTGCCGCTGCAGCAATCAGGATGTCGTCGGCGATCTGATCCGCCTCTACGCCAAGCCGCTTCATATCAGCAATGATTTCATCCAGTCCGGAGATTTCAAGCCGAGGCATCAAAACACCTCACAATCATAGATGTGGTGGATATATCCCGTGTCCGGCTCGAAGTCCTGCACATACTCGAATGTAACCCATGGCACAGCATCCAACGTTGCATACAGCTTTGCGGCGACTGTATCGGAATCCGATTTTGTAAATCGGTCAATCTGCACTTTGCGTATGACTGCAGAGCGCCGGTTGTTTGAAAAGCGCACCTGCGCTTCACCACATGGCGTCCAAACCGTATACGCTTCGTTCCCGTTTCCCTCGTACTTAGATGCGTTCGGGTCAATCGAAAGCAACAGCGCTTCAAATTGCGTAAAATCAAACGGATTCATAGCGTACCTCCAGCCGCCGCAACGTAATGTCCATGGATGGTGGTTTGACCTCTGTAGGGTATTGAACCTGTTCAGCATCGTATTGCTCGCCGCCGATCATTACGACATCATGAACCGATACGCTGTCCAATCGTGGGCAGCGTATCAACCGGTCAATACGGGTATCAGCCTGCATCGCAGTGTAAAACCGTTTGATTCCCACCGTACGCTCATCGTAGCGCAGCAGCGGCACCTTCGGCTCAAGTTTATACTCCGCCTTCTTGCCTGGCTGCGCTATATTCTTTGTGCAATATACTGCGCACACGCCGTCCTTATAGGTCTGCATCCGCGCTCACCTCGATCTGTGAAATCCTCAGCGCGGTCAGATCGCGCAAGTAGTTTATGCCGAACTCGTGGATTGCGCCGGATCTTGCATACATGCAGTAATCCATCAGAAGCGCCCGCGCGGCCCCTTCCTCCGTGTAGTCCATCTTTTTACCTGCACGCGCGTCTATGTAGGCCATCCCGCGTAGGATGATCCCGACGAGCTTTCGATCGTCCGCCGGGTCATCCCAGGTAATGTCCAAATAGTTGCGCACATCGGATAGCAGGCAGTAGGCTTCTTCCTGTCTCGACATGCGCCTCGCCTCCTTACGACTTGGTAACGGTAACCGTGTAAGTCTTGACCGCGCTACCGTTGGTTACCTTAACGGTCACGGTATTGCTGCCGCTTGCCCAAGTAGCACTACCGCCATTTGTGACCTCGGTACTTCCGACCTTGATTTCAATGCTCGCGCTTCCATCTTGTGCCGCTGCTGTGATCGTATTTGTGGCATTGGTCGTTGCAGCGGCATATTCCGTCTTGTCAGCGGCAAATGCTGGAGACAGCGTCAATGATCCGATCGATAGCGATGCAAGATCAGCAGATTTGGGTGTCGCGTAATTCTCCACCAGATAGCGCATCGGCGAAAGCTCAGAGATGTCCGCATAGACGAACGCTTTGTTGTCCAGCGGTTCGCCATGGCCGTACAGCTTGACGAGATACATCCGCTCATCCTCAAGGAAGTGATAACTGTCATCGTATTCGATCTTTCCGGACTTCGCCGTGCCGAGCGCAGCGAAGTACCGCTTTCCAAGGCCAATGATCGCCTTACCCGAAGGCACCTGAACGGACTGAATGATCCTCGTCGGGATTGGGGTGACATTGCCGGCATAAGTACCATCGGGCTTGAGCATCGTGGTCGCGGGCATAACCTTAGTCAGATAGTCGGTCGGGTTGCAAATAAACAGCACCTCGGGCACTGCACGTGCATTGCCATTGTCATCCGTAGCAAGCTGTGCAAGAAAAGCGCCATATACCTCCGGCCGAAAGCTGGTTAGTTTTACAGTGTTTTTCACCGGGTATACACCGTCGGTCACCATGACGCCGGTACCCACCTGGCGATTCATGCCGATGAACATATTCTTACCAGTGCCGTTTACGATTGCCTCCTCAAGGCCAAAGGCCAACGCTTCGCCCAGGATCGCCCGGACATAACGGTCGAGCCATGCTGGGCCGAGATCCAGCATTGATTTTGCGACCGGAATAAAAGCAGAGAGCTTGTCCATGGTCATGTTGATCTTCTTGAAACCGCTGGTAAGCTCCTTGGTGATCTCAGCAGTGAGTACGCCCCACGATGAGAGCTGCTTGCTGTTGGTGTTGACGATGAACTCGATCATGCCGTTCGTGTTCTGGAAGTTGATCGCCTCAAGCAACGGATGCTCCTGAACAAGATCATCGAACACTGCGTCCACAACGGTTTTCGGCAGCACAGGTTCATAGTCTGCGATCGTCTGCTTTGGATTTGCAGAGCGCATCGCCTGAATCAAGCCATCGTAATACTTGTTTTCCTCACTGGTGAGTTGCCGGGTACCGCGGGCAGCAAGTACGGTCGTGTCGTATTGATTCATCAGGCCGCGAGCCTCTGCCATGACGGTATCCTGCAGATTGAGCTGCAGTTCTTCCCACGCCTGGGCAAACTTTTCCGGATTGTCGCTGCGCAGCGCATCGGTCATGCGCTGCATGATTTGGGTCTTCTGCTCCTTGAGCAGATCAAGATTTTTCATAGGCATAGCGTATTTTCTCCTCCTTGTTATTTAAGTGCACTAAAAAACCGCCGGAGCTTCTTTTCCTGCGGTGGTTCTTTTGGTTCCTTGCCTGCGGGCGGGTCATGTGGTGGCGCCGGTTCAAACGCGTCACGCCATGCCTGCCGCAAACTTTTGTAATACTGCATCTGCGCTGTGAGGCTGTAATTGATGCGCTGCATCATCTGTGTCATCTGCTCCGGATCGCTTACAGCACCTTCCACCACATCGCACAGGCCATATTCCAAGCATTCTTCTGCAGTAAGCATCGTCTCGGCGTCCAAAAGCTCAGTGAGCTTTTCAAGCGTGATCTTCCCGCCGGAGCGTTCAAGGTAGATCTGCCGATTTCCCTCCATCATGCGGTCAAGGTCCGCTGCACATTTTCGGTGCTCCGCCGCGTTGCCAAAGCAAGCATCCATCATGTTATGAATGCCCATCATGCTATTGACGCGCATGATAATTTTATCTCCGCACATGGCAATAATGGATGCGATGGAATTCGCAAATCCATCCACATATACAGTTTTCTGCGCCGGATGTCGTTTAAGCTGAGCGTATATTCCATAGCCTTCAACAACGGAGCCGCCGCAGGAATTGATGTACAGATTGATTCGCTTCACATCCGCATATTCAGCCAGTTTGTCTCTGAAAAAGTCCTGCGAAGTTTTGCTTTCTATCATCCTACCGTTCCACCAGTCATAGCTATCCGGTTTCACCTCGCTGTAAAGGTACAGTTCCAACGCCTCCGGGTCATCCATTGCCTGCTTTAAATCCCATTTGAGCACCTCAAGTGGCATACAGGCCACCTCCTCCTTCGATCATTTTCAACTTGGTCCCTCCCCATTTTGTATTGCCTCCAGCAGTTCCTCCACCGTGGCATAATTCTTTGTGATCCAATGCTGCCACGCCCATGGCGCGTCAATCGGCTCCTTACCAACCAGGCGCCGGATATCATTGATGCAGAACGCACCAGACCCGATCAACTTGTCGATTGCAGTGGCTACGCTTAAAAGATCTACATGCTTGACCGCCGTCGTATCGATGACAAGTGTCGTGCCATCAAGCACTGCAGCCTTCCCACACCGTTTTCGTATGATCTCCTCTGTTAAAAAATCCACCAACGGATCAATGCATAAGGTCAGGAGGTTTTCCATTGCATCCTTGGTTCCCGCTACATCGCCACGCAGCAGTGCAGGCTGCATAGTGAATGCACGGGCCGTAAAGTCGAACACATCGTCAACCATCGCCCGGATGTCCCGGGTGCTGTCATTGGCATAGGTTTTACTGCCGATGTTCGTGTAGTCATAGCCTTCATACAACGGAAGCACACCATTGTCGCTTTCAAGAAAGGTCCTACACTGGTTTGCCAGAAACGAGTTTACCGATTCTTCTTTTTTTGTGTCGCCTGTCTGGGGTGCCGGAACCCTGAGCGTGCCTTTGCTGCCTCGGCTCTTTTGGTAATACTTCTGCCCATAGGTGATCAGCTTGCCATAGCTCTCGTACAGCTGATGCAAAAGCTTGTTCACGTTTGTGCTATTAAGCCTATAATACAGCACTTCACTCTGTAGGAATGACCGTGTAAATTCATAATCTTTGACGGTCACCTGCGTAAACACGTCATCGTAAACGGCATATTCCTTATGTTGGAAGCTGTCTGCAATCAAAAGCTGTCCGTCTTCCGTTGGAACAATCAAGCATTCATTGTTTCTGTAAAGCGTCGTGATCCATTGCCGAATGAATGCGCTTGAGTTCTGGTTTTTGTTAGGTTCAACGTTCCAAAGATACCATTCGTCACCCTTTATCTCTTTTCCGCGTAGATACGTTTTGAACTCACACTTGCCAATGCAGTTGGCGATCACGTTCACCGCGGCCCAAAATGCCAGCTCACGCACAGTATATTCTGTTGCATACTCAAAGAACTGCCCCGGTGGGATCTCCATGGAGCGGCCCTTCAGCCTGTCCCATAGCCATGTAATGATTCCCGTTTTCATCACCTCCTTAAAATGCGAGCACAGGCAAATTGCTGATATTGCCGGCCGGTGCGTCGTCCAGTTCGTTTTCGACTGTCATTGCCGCAACAAGCGCCATGAAACCGTCCGTCTTTCGGCTTTTTCCCTCAATCTTTCCATAGGTCCAATTTCCGAGGTCAGTCTCGCCTGCTGTCTTTCGGGCAGCCGGCATGGACTTTGTGTTGTTCACATACCACCGCATCATTGTAGGATCACCCCAGGCAATGCGCTGTCGCAGAAACATGGATTCAATGATTGGATGAACCTTCATCACGTCACGGCCGCTCACAAGCTTTACGTTCTTGTGCTCCTTGGCGCTGAAGCCAACTTTTCGCAAAGCTGCTGCAAAAATTCCGTAACGGAAGTTATCCAATGCGATCTGACGGACACTATATACTGAGCCCGTTTTTACGATCCATTCCACCACCAATTCGGGATCGATCTCCACATCATCCACCCAAGTAAGCAGCCCTTGAGCTGCCCACTCATCAAGCGGCGCCTTGATCCTTCCCAAATCCTTTGAATGACGACACACCCATGTGTGATCTATCCAGTACCGCATGTCCCCGTCTCGCAGCAAGAATCCCGCCGCCGCAAAATCGTTCACCTTTGTGAAGTCAATCCCTACGACGGCTTTGCGTCCGGCCAAGAGTTCCAACGGCACTCCCCGCGACGCCGCGCGCAAATTTTCAAAGTCTGTTACAGCCGTCTCAACATCGGATTCCGGCGAGTTCATGCGTTTGGTCATAAATGCGCCCGTCATCTTTCTCCCACGCTGAAAGTCTGCGTATTCCTTACGCATTTCCTCCAGTAGATCAGGGCGAAACGGAAGCGAAGGATTCGCCTTTATCCAAAGCCGTTCATCGTGCACCTCCTGCTTGTTATCCAGCTTGCATATGAAGAACAGCATCCCGCCGTCTGGCATATTGCCCTCAAGCACTTCGGTGGCCTGCGCCAGGTAATCATCCAGTACCCCGTCTCGAACTTTTCCGTTCGTTGTAGTGAAGGTTCGCCGCGGATGCGGTTTTTTGCCGAGCCCAGTTGTGAAAACGTCCAGATTACTGTAATCTTCATATTCATGCACCTCATCAAAATCCACCTTGCCTGGGCGACCGCCGTCCTTGGTTTTTGCATTGCTTGTTCTGAAACGCAGCACAGATTTTGTTTTGAGGTTTATGATCTTCTCCTTATTCCAATAAAAAAACCGCTCTAGGCGGTCTTTATTGTCCTCAAGGATGTCGTATATATCGTCGAATGTAGTACGCGCCTGATCTTCCGAATTGGCGCAGATATCGACATCATAGCGTTGGATTCCATGGTAATGGGATATCAGTGCGAAGTCCTCAAAAGCAAGATATCCATTCTTACCTGCACCGCGCCCCACACAAATGAACAAATCCGGCCATCGTGGCATTCCGTCCGCACGGAACACGCAATTGTGCAGGGCGAAACAAAATATTTCCCAATCGAGCAGCTGAAACGGGAAGAACTTTTGCAGAGTCAAATACCGCTCGAGACGCGCATCATCGCACCAAATATCTTCTTCGGCAAACGCTTTCCGAACAAGTACAGCCAGTTGCTTTTGTTCTTTGCAAACCGGAACTACTTCCTGCTCGACTGCCTTAATGTACCGCAGGATATGTGGGTTACATGTCCTCGTCGGCATCCGGAGACACCTCCGCAACCGGCTTGATGCCCAAATGATCCAGTACCTTGAGCATCTGCCCATTTACCTTGAGCACGAGCTCGATAGATTCGTTTTTCTTCATCGTCACCGTGCCGTTAGCATTGGTGTATGGCGCAATCACGCCACGTTGTTTGATGTCCGTATCTAGCTGCGATTTTGTGATCCACATGTTCATGTAGTCGTTCACAAGGTCAATATAATGCCCGCCAACCGTTCCATTGCGCTCCAGCTGATCAATCAGATCCTCTCGAATTCTTTCATAATCCGTCCTGAAAACCGCCGGGCACGGGTCGTTTTTCTTTCTCTTTGCCACGCAATATCCTCCTTCCGCTTTTTCCTCGCGCGCGAGGGCGCTCTGTTCTGTCTATGCCTGCCCCCGGTCGGTCCCCCTCCCTTAAAAGCCGTTTTTTTGAACCGGGGGGACTACCAACGTTCAAGTGTGATCGGCCTTACGGTTTTGCGGCGGTATCCGTGCGCCGCTTCATGGCATGCGTTGCACAGCGATATGAGGTTCCGGCGTTTCTCCCCATTCCAGACATAAAAATCTTCAAGCGCACATTCTGGGTGTTTGCGCACGTACTGCATATGGTGTACGGTCGTCGCTCGCCGGTAAATACCCTGCGCTTTACAGTGCTGGCACTCGTAATGGTCGCTTGCCAGAATTTCCTTGCGCTTATGCTCCCACTTTACCCATGTATAAAACTTATGAATGTCGTGCTCAATGCACCATTTGACATAGGCAATATCGGTTTCTGTCATAATTTGTCTCGCGGACGCGTGATATGTACAATAATTAAAATTAAAAGAGGCGATGATAAGCAAGTCGCCAAACTAGCACTTATCACCGCCGCTCTTGCGCTCGCCACTCAGCTAGCCAGCCTCATTGAGAAACTGATTGAATGGCTTGCGAAACCCTAGGCGAAGAGCGAAAGCCCCTCTCTTATGGGTATTATCCCACAAGCCTTGCCCAATGTCCACACAATTATGCTATAGTTAGCTGTAATCCGATCATCCTATCTGTTTGCCTCTTTTTCAGCATATAGCATAGCACGAATAACGCTATTATTTACTATTGTCTTTTACAACTGTGCCCGCTCGCTGCCGTGCATAGTCCGCATAGTAAGCCATACTTTCAATTCCAAAACCACTGTATCCTTCAAGGAGTGCCGCCACGATGGTCGTGCCAGAACCCGCAAACGGATCCAATATCACGCCTCCTGGCTCACAAATTTTCACTAAATCCCGCATCAATGCAATCGGCTTCTCGGTTTGATGCGCACGCTTCTGCGGTGCCGCAACGCGATATGCTCCTGGCAGGATCGGCACTGGCCGGTCAATCGGCATGCCTCCGTTACTTCCCCAAATAATAAACTCAGCCTGCTGCCGAAACCGTCCTTTTTGCGGTCGTGCGTTGATCTTGTCCCAAGGGATGATCCCCCTCCAACACCATCCCGACCATTGCAATGCATCCGTTGCAGCAGGCAACTGACGCCAATCAGTAAATATGCAGATCGGCGCACCAGGTTTTGAGCGCCGCCGTGCCTCAATCATCCATTCTGCCATCCAGGTTGTCCATGATCTCTGATCCTTTGCGTCTCCATCAAAGTCCGGATACGGGCATCCCGTTTTCGTACTGGTATACTTTTTCGAGCTCGGCTGCTGCTTCGCGCTCAACGTCGCGCCCCCGCTACAATATGGTGGATCCGTGATTACAGCATCAAAGTAAATCTGATCACCCATTTGGGGCAAAACCTGCAGTACATCTCCATGTATGATTTCGAACATAATATCTCCTATCCTGTGTTTTTTCGCAGGATACCATTGTGCGAGATACTATTCGCTATGGATTTATATCGGCGGCATGACTTCGCCAGAATCAAGCATTTGCTGCATACGCTGTATCGCCGCCGCGCGAATCGAAAAACAATGTGATTCACTGTAGTGAAGCCTCATGGCAACGTCCCGCCACGTCGGCAAAGCCAAGATGTAATATGCGCGAAGAACATTTTCCTGTTGCTCTGGTAACTGTATCAGCATCTGGTTCACTGCCCAAAGTGTTTGTACTGCATTGAGCATTTCATACGCTGTACTTTGCTTTATATCATCGATCTCCGCAAGGCGCTCCGCTATATCATGCCGTTCTCCCCGCCCCGGTGCATAAGACAGCGATGTCGTAACCCGTTCAAGCATGCTCTGCAGGCGCTCGATCTGCTCATCTGCGATTCGAGTATTCACTGCCGCACCACGACATTGCTCAAGCATCGCTTCTGCGCTATATTTGTCATTCGTCATTGTGAAATCTCCTTCCTATGGTATAATTGATTTACCATCCCATAGGTGAGCATCACCTGCAATGCAGCAAACATATCGAGCATGTTCGCTGCATTTTTTCTTTAACACATACCCCGGCCAAGCCTTATATATTCATTCCATCCACCTTTATCCTGCAGTCTATGACTCCGCCGCGCCATCATCGCTCGCTGCCTCCGCTTCTTCGCGTTTCAAAATCTTATCCATAGAGATTATGCAGAGAACCCTTTGCGCGGCGACGCTTGATTCCTTCACACAGCGTACCCTTGCCTTCATGGTGATGGCATGCCCTTTTTATCATTTTCAAAGAAAGTGATTGTCTTTCCTTTTGCTACCGCGTATCCGTACTCCCATGTTGCACCGCGGCTTTCACGCCAATCTAGCAGGAAAAAAACTGCGCTGCACTCATCGATCATTGCAAAACATATGCGCATATACGACAACCAAGGCAAGCATTCCTGTGGTAGCCTGGCCGGGTTAAACACTGCATAGCCCAGATTCTCAAGTTTTTGCTCCGCTATAAGGAATTTCGTAAAGTAATAGGGATCGCCCGTAATTTTCCCTGCCAAGTAAACCGGCGTTTTTGCATCATGTTGCATGGCGATCCTCCCGGCAGCATCGCCGCGTATCCAACACATAGCGATCCGCTTCTACAATCGTCAACTGCCGGCCGGAAATCCTAAGCCGCGCGCGGCGTTCGCCCTGCTGCATCTTCAGAAACATGCTTACCGCTTCTGATCTCTTATTCGTTTCCAGGATGGACGACTCAACGCCAGCGGTTATTGTATACACCTCGAATTTCACACTCTCTCCTCCAATAGGTTGATGCCGATCTTGCTAAGATCATCCTGCGTATATGAACGTTGATAATGGTTGCGCGCGTTTGTTAATATGCCGCGCTGATCGCGGTCGTTTCGGTCATATACGCCTTCTTTGATTTTCTGCCAGTTCTGCGCGCGAAGGATCCAGTCCAGGCCGCAGCTTGTCCATCGTCCAGATCTGCCGGAAAGATAATCGCTTCTCTGAACTTTTTCAAATATCATTTGATATTCGCCCAAAGGCTTTCGCAGATCTGCGATGATCTGCCGCCGCCAATCTGTCAATTCAGCGTTCGGCAGCGATATACAGATATCGTTATACAACGCGATTACTTCTTCGGGTGATGCTAGAGCCGCCAACTCTCTCCTTTCCTTTCCTTTTCTTTTCTCTTCTTTACTTTGTTCGTTTTTGCATGCAATTTCGCTGTTTTTGCATGCAATTTCGCTGTTTTTGCTTACATCGGGAGTATTTTGGCGTACATCAACCAAAAGGTACGCATCAACAACTTTTATCAACGACCTTCTTTTGGTGGCTTCAAAATAGCGCGTCTGTATGCCATGCGATGTGAGGATCCCATATCTAGCGTACATGTCCCGATCAAATATTCGGTACTGCAGCGCAGCATCTACAATCTCTTCAACGGTGGACACATCTACATGAGCCTCCTCCGTTGCGAACAGCAGGGCGATTCCATCATTCCATTCGCAATAATAGCCGCCCTCGCCGCCATAAATGTGGGACCATAGTTTCAGTACGACACCATACCCCACAATGCCGAATCGAGCCTCAATAAATCGCATTTCCATCCCAAGTGAGCAATTCAGCGGGAAATATGGGATAGCATTCCCCGCCACGATCTTAGCCCCCTTTCCTATTGTTCGGCGTCTGTGACACCGTGGCACAGGATTGCGCTTTGCGCCGCCGCGCCTGTGCCATCATGTCACAAACTTAGTTTTAAGGGACGCGCACTGTGGCCACCGTATACACGGCTGCCGCGCGCCCCTCAAAGCAAATACTCCTCACCTACGTTTATTGTTTTTGCTTCTTCGGATCTCACGCGTCTTGACAGCACGATAGTAAAAGCGCAGCATCAGCGCGCGCTGGATTCCAGTATCGCGCTTATCGCGGCGGAGCTTCTCAAGATCTTCGGTTGCCTTTCGGCAGAATGCTTCACGATCAAGTTTTTTTGCCTCCATATGTTGTACCTCCTGAAAATGGTGTTGTGTCAAACAATTCATCGGGAATAGACAGCTCAAGAATGCCATCTGTGCTGATAGCGCGCTGGAATTGATACTCCGCAAACACTTCTCGCAACGCCTTTTTGACAGCTTCAATATGCACATCGGTAAGCTCCGCCGCGCTGCCATCATGAAGCAGCCGTGCCACAATCACACTGTTTCGCTTGCCCGAAGGTATGCTTTGGAGCTCATCATATAAGGCCGCTTCCTCCCGCACATTAAGGTTCAGCCGGAACTGCATCCGTGGGTTTACTTCGCATCGCGCTCCATCCATAACTTATACCCAAGCGCGTTAGCGTACAGATCTGCTACACCGACAACATGCATTCGTTCGCGCAGCGCATCTTCTAGCAGCGCTGCTCCACCGCCGATCAGGTTGATCGGGCTTTCTAAGTCGATCTGATATTCACGCAATGTATTGCACAGATCCTGCACATATCGCTCACGACCCATATCAATCGCGCGCATTGCCTCATCAATGCGCATATGGTCAACGATTCCGCCGCGCATTGCCGTGATGATCTGTGTTTCCGCAAGCAATATATCGCTACGGGACAGCTCCGCCTGAATTGTGCGCAGCATGGTCACTGTGCCAAGCGGTACGCTCATCATGCTGCCAGGCACCGGCTTACCATCCTGTGTGCGAAAGATGTCGATCGTATATCCGCCGATATCAACGTGAGTAACAGACGCATACGGGGCAAGATCACTGTACTGCGTCAGAAATGCCGCGTACCCCTGCGGATATACGCCGCAATCCACTATGCGTATCTCATACTGGGTACCGCAATAGCCGCAGCGTGCTCCGCCGCGCCGCAGGAAGTATTCCCGCATATTCTCCCGTTGAGCAGCGTATGCCATCAGAGGAAGGCCGACGCCGATCCGGAAGCTGCCCTCATCCGTATTGCGCCGGCGAAGCGCCGCCGCCAACATGGCAAGGGTCAGTATCCATGCATCGTCGTTGCGCGTCTTATCATATTGCACAGGTGCGCGCACTGCGCCCAGCGCATAATAGACACCTTCCAGCTCAACATAATCCGAATCGCCGATCTGCGGCTGCGTCGATGCGGTGAACCCGGAAGGATACAGCACCCCATCCGATGACTTTGTATTGAAATTTCCGTTGTCGATACCGATGGTTATCATGTTTCCGCGCTCCCTTCCTCAACCGTTACGGCAATGCCATTCTGCGGATCTATGCCGGCGGCATCAACCTGCCTCTTTTTCAGATATAAAGTGACATGATCTTCGGTACGGAGTTCTCCTGCCGAAAAGACATAGCAGGACTTCGTGTCCTTCAGGTACTTCATTTTGATTTTCATAGGCTCCTCCTTTGTTTATCTTGATTTGCTCTCAGGTGCTGGAAAGATATGCGTAAGCGGCGGACGATGCTTCTCAACCCACTCGATATATGAATTAAGGCATGCACTGTGCAGAAGCACATCGCGCTCCGGCAAATTGGATATGACGGTAGGAATTCTGGCGCGGCCACCGGTCCCAGGCTTGATAACACGTTGGCAAAATTCGCATAGGCTTGATCCCTGCTCGCTGCATTTTGATCTTTTTGCGTTCATGTTCTCCTCCTGATATATCACAAGGTGATACCTTGCGGCCGTTGACGTGCCGCCGTGGCGGCGGTATAATTTGAACATACAGACTCCGCATCCACTTCGGATGCTGCCCGTGCCGATCTGCCATCACCAGATTGCGCGGGCTTCTTTTTGTCAGCAAGCATCGCATACAGTTCAAAACAGTCGATCACTTCGCGTGTGCTGCGCATTAGCGCAAGGATTTCATCAAAGTCGCTGCGTTCGCTTGCATCCACAACGTTATCATCCGCAATATCGGCAAGCCTGTCCGCCGCCGCTGCGATCTTACGCAAACGGTTGCCGAGCTGCGTCACTAGCAGCGACAGTTCGCGTCTGCCGCTTGCCGGCCGCATCAATCTATGACCGATTGGGCAGCAGTTCCGGCAGTAGTAGATCATAATCTCCGGCGCATTGTATGCCTTGGCATAGATGATAATGTCATCCGGCGCGAGTCTGATCTCGCCGCGTTCGTGCCTGCCGATCGTCACCGCGGCATACGGCACACGAATCGCTGCATCCTCCCGGGACTGGTATCCCGCCGCGATGCGGGCATCCACAAGGTATGTAACTGGCTGATGTTTGCCTCTGATAGGCATTCGATCATCTCCTTTGTCATAGTTTCTTCTGGTCTCACTTGCACATGAAATACACGACCCGGCCAAGGAGCGCGTCTACCATGCGCGCCATGGGCGTTTTCCGCCGTTCGATCCAACTGATCGCTTTGGCGGTCATCAGGACTGCGGCCATCACACACGCAGACCAAATACAGACTCCGTACACTGCTTTTCACCTCCCTCCACACTCCGCTTTTTTACGGCGCGGTGTAGGCGTTGGGAAGCTGTTGGCATACACGGCGAGACTTCGTGTCAGCACCCGTTTTTCAGGCGTGATGCGCAGGCTTCCATCCCATACCCGCCTGTATATCGTCTGTGGGCATACACCGACGAGCTCGGCTGCCTCCTTAACCGACATGGCCTCCCCATGGTCTCGCACCCATTCGCGCACAAGCTCATCCAAGGGCGGCGCGGGTCTCACTTTGCGTTTTTGCATAGGGTCCCTCCTTTTATCTTTCTTGCTTCGCAGCCCCGCAGGATTTCGGCCGCATCGTCATAGCCAATATCCAGCATGATTGCAAAGGCCTCTTGCATGGCGCACGACCGGATGGATGCCCTTTGCAATGCCGCTTTGGATATCTCCTCGTCTTTGTTCAGGTGCTCAAACTCTTTGATTGCTTCGATAGCGGCTTCTTTTAGGCTTGCCAATCGGCTGTTTTCACGGAAGCTGTCACATTCCGTTTGATGGGCATTTCCGTACCCCTTGCATGAGCAGTCTACAAGGCCTAATCCGCTGTTCTTCTGCGGGATTGCGTACTGACACAATAGGCAGATGTTTTCTCTCCGCATATCAATCATCCTTTCAAACGTTCTCTGTTTTTGATACATTCCAAATGTCAACCTGCTCTTGGCTGATACCTTGCTTTCTGCCTTTCCGTGGTATCATTAACATAGTGGCAGGTCAGCTCGCCTGTTGGTCAGCCCAGTTCCATAAGATCTGAAGGATAATCGAACTGAGCGTATGCCCTGTGTGAGTTGCTTCTCTTTTTAGCGCATCATACAGGCTAAGCGGCACAGCGAATCCAATTCGCTTCTTATTCGTCACTTTTGCGTCACCTCCTTTCCGGATCATATCATTGCGTCACTTTTGCGTCAATCGTAAATTTGACGATTATATTGCGTTATAATTGCATTAACAATGCATCATTAGAGGGAGGGGTTTTATGCCATCAAAACTGCCACGTTACACTCTTCGAATACCTCAGGTTCTTTTAGATAAAATCGGGTATATCGCAGAGGAAAACGGCCGTTCAGCAAACCGTGAAATCGAACTTCTCATTAAGCAACGTATTAAGGAATACGAAGCTGAAAAGGGTGAGATCCTCGCAGATGACCTAAAGCAATGAGGTGGTATCTTGAGTACTATCAGCAAGGTAATCTCTGCCATATGCGCCGTTGTGAGTATTGCATGCTTCTTTTTCAAAGAACTCACCTTGTATCTTAAAATCATTGTTTGTTTAACCTCAATAATTGTTGTATTGGCAAGAGAACTATATAGCCTAAGGAAACACTCCAAAGCCATTGCGAAGCAGCTTAATGATCGCATCGATCGGCACCAAGCTCTTGCTAGTCAGTTTGATAAGCAAAGTACTGTGTTAGACCGATATCAAACTGGATTTACCTATATCATTCAGTTACTCAACATAGCAGCTATTCAAGTTAATGCATCAAAGATCCGTGAAATTCTTAAGATTGCACTAACAATCCAATCAACCATAATTGAAGGAGATAACCGCCAATGACCACCTACCGCATTGTAAAAATCGTAGATCCCTACACCGTAGTTATTAATGCAGGAAGCGCATCTTCACTCCATGCCGATGATGTTTTGGAGATTTTCGTTCCAGGTTCAGAGGTTACAGACCCAGAAACTGGAGAAATCCTTGGAACCCTCGACTTCATAAAAGGCCGTATCAAGGTCAAAAGCATTATGGAGAAAATGACAATTTGTCAAAGTGCCATAACAAAAACAGAAAGCCTTTTCGATTTCGGAAGTTTTAAGACCGCAATAACAGAACGGCTCAACATTGATTCAGGCGACATATCCGGTGGCTACGAAAAGGTTGACGCAAAAATCAAAGTCGGTGACCTTGTTCGCAAAGCTAATTCTTAGCCTACGCGTCAGAGCTAAATGAACGGACGGTTATCAGCTTAATTTCGATTTCTGTTACCAGTCTCTTAATATCGTATAATAGCTCCTTTGTCTCCCGTGCTGCTCGAAGCACCTCCATTTGCCTGCAGAGTGGGGGACAAAGGGTGTCGTCGTCTGCAATGGGGCAATATCGTTCATGTTTCATGGCTTACTCCTTTCTGATATATTTCCAACCCAAACCTGCTCTTGGCTGATACCTTGCTTTCTGCCTTTCCGTGGTATCATTAACATAGTGGCAGGTCAGCTCGCCTGCTGATCATCCTCCTTGTATAGGGATTCAACAGACACGCCGTACAGCGTCGCCAGCTTGCCGAGCTCCACTGCTGTGACTTCGCTTACACCAGTTTCCTTGTAGTAATAACCCTGTTGAGATTTAAAACCGAGGTGTTTAGATACACATGCAATGGATAGCCCTTTTGATTTGCGCAGTTTTTTCAGCTTTTCTCTATCAACAATCAATATTTCCTCCTCCTTCATCTTACTGTATCTGTAATATATCATTACACTACGTGTAAGTCAATAACTTTTTTGTAATTCGCTCGACTTTTTTTACATATACTGTATAATTGTGAGTAACAGAATGTGTAACAATAAATATTGAAGGGGATATTATGCAGGCTCTGGCAAATCGCATGCGTGAGGCACGGGAGCAGAAAGGAATAACGCAGGCAGCTCTTGCAAAAGAGCTTAATGTAAAGCCTGCAACTATATCTCGTTATGAAAGCAATGCTAGCGATCCAGACTCCGAGACAATTCTTTGGTATGCTAAACGCTTCAATGTCTCGTTGGATTGGCTATTTGGTGTTACTGAGGTGCCGAATCCGCCTACTGCAGCTGTCAACTTAAATGCAGACCTGCGGGAACGGCTTATGAGTAACTCTGCCCGTCATATGACCGATGAGCAACTCGCCGCCGCGCTGCCGGAAGATGTACGCGAAGCAGTGTTGGCGCTAATTCGGATTGAGAGGGCGAAGGAGAAGTGATCGAAATGGAACAGATTGATTTCTTCTCGAATCCAACACAAATCAGCTCCGAGCAAGAAGCTTTCGATTTTCTGCTCCCATCATTTTATGATGTCATGGAGCGTAATAATATCCCTCAACAATGGCTTAGGCTCAATTTAGGTGCACAATATGCATCCATAATGCTCAAAAGCTCCACAATTATTCGTCTTAAATTTGGAAAAAAGGTTAGCTTCTTCGCGGCTCAATATCGCTATGTGCGCCATCAAAACTATCCCATTTCAAAGATTCAGGATGATGGATTCGCCCGGTTTGACCTATCATCTCCAAATGATATTCGAAGCTATACTGAATTGATCATGCACCTAATGCAAGAAACGATTGATGTGATCCCAGCAGAGTTTGATTGCTGTAACAGTTTCAATGAATGCAGCGATGCCCGGAAATGCATTCATCCGAATCAAGAGTTCGCAGCTGGATGCGGATACAGGAGGATTCTGAAAAGCGGCAGGGTGTTCTTCGGAAAGAATCGAAACGTATAACTGTTATTTGGAGGTTTCGCATGCGTGATTTCATTGCTATTGATGTCGAAACAGCAAGTCGATATGTACGCAGCAGTATTTGCCAAATCGCTGTTGTTCGGTATTCAGCTGGTAAGTTTGAACCTGTTTATTCCTCCTTAGTAAATCCGGAGATTCCGTTCGATCCATTCTGTACCGCAATTCACGGAATCAGCGAAAAGGATGTCCAATATGCGCCGGTTCTAGGTGAGATGCTATATAAAATCATCCCCTATCTAATGGCGTACGAAGTAATCGCGCATAATGCAGCTTTCGATATGTCCGCAATTATGGCTGCAATGAAAGAAAGCAACGTTGATCCTATTGATATAAAATACGGGTGCACCCTATGTACTGCACGCAGAATCTATCACGGATCAATGTCATCATTTTCATTGCCCAATGTATGCGCTCACCTTGGTGTGGATTTCACAAATCATCATGACTCCATGGCTGATGCAGTGGCCTGTGCTGAAACAGCTGTAAAGATGGCTGCTCAAGTGCATGCTGACAGCATCGATACACTAATGCATAAATGCGGTCTTAATCTGCGTAGTTCACTTACGTTGCTTGATAAGTTGGACGATCCGCCTATCGATTCATGTGGAGATACCAGCTTGCATGTTTCGAAGAAAAATGAAGTCGTTCCAAATTTGTCCCCCTGTGAATGTTCAACTTTGCAAGGCAAGCATATTGTAATCACCGGTGAACTCACAAGCATGTCACGCCTCGAAGCAGAACGCCTTGCTACTACTGCAGGCGCTATCGTAAAACAGAGCGTATCGCGAAAAACCAACATCCTTGTCGTTGGTATTCAGAATTTAGAAGCTACAAAAGGGTCTGAAAAAAGCATGAAACACCGCCGCGCCGAAGATCTGAACGCCGATGGTTGCAATATCGCAATTATTGGAGAAGCGCAGTTCCTTGCTTTGATTGGTCAAGGCATTCCAGAGCAGACCGATTCTCATCAGATTCTTGAATGCTTTTAAAATTGCGCCGTCTCAGCATAGAAGCATTGAAGCGGCAAAAGCGCGGATTGGTTATTATATCAAATTCACTATCAGTTTACAATATTTTATTTGACAATCCTGCGGCGGCCACATATAATAGATTCAACAGAACCCGCCGAGCCTAGGTTTCGATTTTCGGAGCATGCGTAACATGGCGGGGCTTTTGCATTTTAGGAGAGCATATGGAAGTTGTAAAGCCTTTTTTGAATCTGGATGAGCAAGTAGATCTTTTAACTTCCAGGGGGTTGATTATCGAAGATCGTGAGCTTGCCAAAAAAATATTGCTTACCCATAACTATTACCGTCTAAGCGCATATTCGCTTACTTTGCGAAAAAGTGATGACACATTTTATCCGGGAACAAAATTCTCCGATATCTGCATCCTCTATGATTTTGACACAGAGTTCCGTCAGATAATTTTTCGCTATACAGGCTTGATCGAAGTATCTCTTCGGAGTTATATCGCATACTGGCACGCGAAGCAATATGGTCCTCTCGGCTACAGAGATGCAGCAAATTTCAAAGCCCCATACTATCATGCCTTGTTCATTGAGCATATTGATGACCTGATGGATCGTTCGCAAGATCTTTCAATATTGCACCACCGTAGAAAACTTTGGCCCATATATGGAGATGCATTTCAGCAAGGAGTTCCAATATGGGTTGCAGTAGAATCATCAACCTTTGATACACTTTCTAAGCTTTATAAAAATCTAAAATCGAAGGACGCAGATCATATTGCAGACGAGCACTACCACGTATCCCGTCCATATGTAGAAAGCTGGCTTCGTTGTGCCGTTGATGCTCGCAATGCAGCTGCACACCGAGGCAGATTCTACAATAGATCATTTTCAGATTATGCAAAGCTGCCATCATTCCTGCAAGGTGAATTTGATGGAAACCGTACATTTGCTTTTGTGTTCGCGATCTATAGCCTGCTTCCATTTGAGCAGATGAAAATGGCTCTTATTCGGGATATTTCAGCCCTATTGATTGCAAATCCATTTGTTCTTCTGAAGCATTTGGATTTCCCAGAATATTGGAAAGATATTTTGATATACAGCAAAGATTCAAAGGCATTTCGTGCATTGCACGGCAGAATCACAGCATCAGATAGCGCTGTATGAAGCACTCTATTGTATGCTTTACACAATTGTTCCTTTCCCGCGCCGGCGCCAGCGCGGGAATTTGCTATCTGTTGATCAACTACGTGATGAACCCATTAGCCCTCCGTCATCTGCGCAAGCAAGCAGACGCCGCCGCGCCCATTCAGGCACTTGCAGATGTGGTAGCAGTTAATGACCAGGCACCCATCGGCCAACACGGTAACGGACTGCAATGCAGGGGTACATACAAATAATACTCGCTTAGACATGGTTCCTCCTGTGTCGGCGCGGAGGATCCTCTGCATAATTTATGGCCACTGAAGCAATTATACCATGATGTAACATTTTTTGGTGATTATAATACAACACAAAACATAAAACTGATACGCACAGCATGAAATTGTTGTGTTATACTATCGGTATCAGATCAGAGAGGTGCAACATGGCGCAGAAGAAAAAGCTATCCGAAAAAGTTGATAAGCGTCGCCGGGCGAAGGTTGTAGTAGGGCATGATGCAGACGGGAATCCTATTATAAAATATGCCTCCGGGCGTACAAAACGTGAGCTTGATGAAGCAAAAGAGGAGCTGATCCGGACCTATATCGGCGGCATAAAGCTGAAGCGCGATGTGCTCTTTAATGATTATTGCCAAGAGTGGTATGAAACCTATAAAAAACCAACAGTGAGCGCATCCAGCCAATCAAATTATCGTTCTGTGTTGCGAACGCACATTCTTACAGCCTTCAATGATCGCCAGATGCGCTCCATAACCGCAACGGAATTGCAAACCTTCATGAACGAAAAGTCCAAAATGGGCACAACTATCCTGACATATATCAAGGCAATACTCACCGGGGCTTTCAGAACAGCTTATACCCAAGGATTAATTGACCGTGATCCAACTGTTGGCCTGAAAACTCCAAGTGTAAAAGGAGAATCACGGCGAGCTTTGACGCAGCAAGAAACCGAGGCAGTACTGCGCGTTGCAGGATCACATCCTGAAGGGCTGCTTCTTGCTTTGCTATACTATACTGGCTGCCGAGTAGGAGAAGTGCTCGGAATGAAATGGGGCGATGTTAACTTCTCGACTAAAACAATTAAGATCGAACGTGATATTGATTATGTTACCAACAGCGTGGGAGATCTAAAAACAGCAACATCTCACCGAACAATACCGATGGCAGCAGAGTTGGAAGCCATGCTCTCCCCCATCCGCGGATTTGGATCCACTTACATTATCCAGGGAGAACTTACCGGAAGCTTCTTGCCTAAAAAAACCTATGACCGCAGATGGAAGCGATTGATGATCGCAGTGGCAAAAGCGAACCTTGAAATCGAAGAAATGAACGCAGGGAAGAATGCGCATCATACCATCGAAACAAAGGAGGTGAAGTATGATGGAAGCAGCATTCCGGCATCGATTCTCACAGCACATTTCTTCAGGCATAACTTTGCTACGTTGCTGTATGAGGCTGGCGTAGACGTTCAGGATGCGGCAAGAATACTAGGGCATGCTCGTGTAAGCACCACACTAGAGATCTATACGCACCTATCAAAAGTGCATCAAGCTAAAAATGATGATAAAGTTAGGCAACTTTTTTCGCAAAGGTTGCCAAAAGGTTGCCAGAATTAATTATTTGAAGCGTCCCGCAAATTATGAGCATAGCAAAAAGCCCCGAAATTCGGGGCTTTTTCCTTGGCTGCGGAACTAGGATTCGAACCTAGACAATACGAGTCAGAGTCGTAGGTGCTACCATTACACAATTCCGCAACATTCTTTTGTAAAAGTAATCCCAGAGTGCCGTACACCCTCATTATAACACCCGCCTCTCGGCAGGTGGGTGTATTGTGGCGGCTTCTGCTTACCAAGCACATTGAAGGTGGCATCAGCACAACCAACGCATACTCCCGAAGTTACTCTGTGGGTTTATAAGGAAGGCGCACGCACACCACAGGATTATGATGGTGGGATTAGTTGGGATCGAACCAACGACCTCTACGATGTCAACGTAGCGCTCTGACCAGCTGAGCTATAACCCCGTTCGCTTTGCGCAAATACTATTATACATATTTTTGAGCGGTTTGCAAGCCTTTTTTCTCCGCCTGCGTACAGGCAAACCTAAAAACGCAGGCGGGCAGGCACAATTTACACTAAATTTTTTTGTCAAGCGCGTGCATCTGCGCAATCAATGCCGCAGGATCTTCCGCTTTGAATATGCTGCTGCCGGAAACAAGCATCATGGCTCCGGCCTCGGCTGCAAGAGCAGCCGTTTCCGCATTGATCCCGCCATCCACCTCAATCTCGTACCGATAGCCATATTCTCTGGCAAGCTGTACAAGGCGCTCAATTTTGCGGAGCGCACCCGGAATAAATTTTTGTCCTCCTGCACCTGGGTTCACGCTCATTACCAGAACAAGATCGCACTCGGAAAGCGCTTCCTCCACCATGCAAACGGGCGTTGCAGGGTTCAGGGCGATCCCCGCTTTCATCCCGGCCATTCGAATTTTCTGCAAGGTACGGTGGCTGTGCCGATCCGCTTCAACATGAAAGGTAAAATAGTCTGCGCCCGCATCGCGAAATGAAGCGATATACGTTTCCGGATGTTCCACCATAACATGCACATCAAGCGGAAGTTTCGTATATGGGCGTACCGCCCTGCACATTTCCGCGCCGAAGGTAATCGCCGGCACAAAGGTGCCGTCCATCACGTCAAAATGCACCGCATCGGCGCCCCAGGCGGCAAGGCGCTCCACATCACGTCCCATGTTTGCAAAATCAGCGGATAGTATGGATGGTGCGATCTTAATCATATCTATGTTTCCTCTTTTCTTTGAGTTCTTCTAAAATCAGGAGATACCGTTCGTATCGTTCCCGGGATAACTTGCCGTTGTCCAAGAGAGGCTTCACGGCGCAGCCCGGTTCGCTTACATGCAGGCATTGTGCGAAGCGGCATTCCCCTGCATGTTTCCGCATCTCCGGATACAGCGCCGCAAGATCTTCCGGTTCAATCGCTTCCGTTTCAAGGAGGCTGAACCCGGGTGTATCCACAAGTGCGCCGCCATAAGCGAGCCAAAGCTCCGCATGGCGCGTGGTATGCCTGCCGCGTTCCGTCTTGCGCGAAAGGCCGCCTACCGCGAGCGAAAGCTCTGGGAGAATCGCGTTGAGCAGTGAAGATTTTCCCACAGCTGATTGCCCCGCGAAGCAGCAGACGCTTCCTGAAATCTCCGCACGCAAAGCATCCAATCCTTCTCCGGTATGAGCGGATACGGCATGAAGCGCATATCCGCTTGCAGCATATTGATGGAATATGGCGTCAAATGTTTCCCGTTCCCGTTCGTCGCACTTGTTGACAATGAGCGCCGGCACGATCCCCGTCTGCGCACATTGAAGTAGGAGCTTGTCTACAAGCAGCAAATCCGGTTTCGGTACGGAAGCCGCCATGACGATCATAAGCTTATCCACATTAGCGACCGCCGGGCGCGTCAACAGATTCTTCCGCGGCAAGATCTGAGCGATGCTGCCATCCTCCCCCGTCTTATGCGTAAACACGACTCTGTCCCCCGGCGCGGGGGATATGCTTTCCTTGCGGAAGCGGCCGCGTGCCTTGCAAACATGCTCCGTACCATCAGCATCCAGCACGGTATAGAAGCTTCCGACGCCCTTTAAAATCAAACCTTCCAAGCGTTCTCCCCCGCGCTCAGCGCAATGCAAATCTGGCTGTTGTGCGGCGGTATTCTTCCCCGCCCACATAAACGGTACATTCGTACTCCCCGCCTGTTCTTAGATATGCCGTGAACGAAACGGGCTGTTGCAGGCCAACCGGCAGCGTAGTTTCATACAAAACCATTTCCACGCCTTCCGCGATTTTCGCTGTGACAATTACGGGCTTTTCCGTATCCGTTACGTCGATGTTAAACACGATATCGGAGCAATACGGCCCCAAATCGGTTCGGCATACCCAGATTTCCACCGTAACGGCGGAGGGTACCGTCACGTTTGCAGACGGGCTTTGCCGCAGCACCGTATCCTCGGTGCAAAGCGTAACCGGAGTTTCCGGGTGTACCCAAATGCGCGCAAACTTCGCTTCCTGCAAGGCGGCGATCGCCTCATCCAACAGCATTGGTTTTGCAACAAGCGACGGCATTTCGCTGTTTCCGCCCGGCGTGCCACTCACCCAGATGTCCACAACGTCTCCTGCGAATGTGTCGGTTTCAGCCACGGGCTCCTGCCGGAAAATCTGTCCGTCCGGCAAGCTGCTCTTTCCATACTCGATCGTACCGAGGTTCAAGTCCACATCCTGCATCTGTGCAATTGCATCCTGCACGGAAAGGCCCACGAGGTTCGGAACGGTCTCATAATCACTGCCGCTGCTGACCACCACCTGAATCACGTCCCCTTCGTTGCCTTTGGTGCCGACGATGGGCGTCTGAAAGATGATCTGCCCTTCTTCAAACTCCTCGCTTCCCCGGTATTCCAACACCTCAAGCGCAAAGCCGCGCAGCTTTGCAAGTGTTTCCGCCTCGCTCACCTGCTTTCCGACAAGCGTTGGCACTACATACTCTCCGTTGCTGACGTTTTCATCATCCCGCATCGCACGCGCGATGAAAAACATTGTTGCGAAAAGCCCCAGCACAACCACAACCATCAATGCGATGTTGCCGATTCCAATGGAGGTGCTCTTTTTATGCTCCTGCCGCGGCGATGCAATGCGCGCAAATTTTCCATGCGGCTCGCGCAAAGAACGCTGCAAATCCGCCTTCATCTGGCGCGCCGTAAAATAGCGCATATTGATGTTCTTTGCAGCCGCCTTTACGACTACGTCGCTCAGTGCCCGCGGGATTTTGGAGTTTACCTGAATGGGCGGAATAATTTCCTCTTGGAGATGCTTGAGTGCGACTGCCACGGAATTGTCTCCCGAGAACGGCACGCTCCCGGTCAGCATTTCATAAAGCATGATTGCACAGGAGTAGATGTCGCTGCCGGCCGTTGCGTTGTCGCCTCGTGCCTGCTCCGGCGAAATATAGTGTACCGAACCGATCACATTCGTGCCTGCAAACGTGCGTGTAGTGGCAGCTGCATCGCGTGCAATGCCGAAATCGGTCAGCTTTGCCTTTCCTCGTGGGGTTATAATCACATTCTGCGGCTTTACATCCCTGTGGATAATGCCGCGCTCATGCGCATGGGAAAGCGCATCAAGCACCTGACAAGCGTAGTTTACCGCCGTCTTTGGAGAAAGCGGCCCCTCTTCCTTGATGATTTCCTTCAGCGTTTTTCCCTCGACATATTCAAGCACGATGTAGCTTACGCCGTCATCCTCGCCTACATCGTAGGAGCGAACGATGTTCTCATGTGAAAGCATCAAAACGGCCTGTGCCTCCCGCTCGAAGCGACGGACAAACTCCATATCGCCCCGGTGCTCATCCTTGAGCACTTTGAGCGCCACAATGCGTTGGCTTTCTTCATCATAGGCCTTATAAACGTTGGCCATACCACCGGAGCCAATCAGGCTTTTGATGCGGTACCGCCCGGAAACAAGCTGGTTTACCGTTACCATTTTACCGCACCTCCCCATTTTCTACGAGTACAACGCTCACGTTGTCCCGTGAGCCGGAAGCAAGCGCAAGCTCCACCAGCGACGCACAGGCCAAATCCAGCGTTTCGCTCTCTTTCAGCACCCGCACAAGATCCTCATCCTCCAGCTCGGAATACAAGCCGTCAGAGCAAAGCAAAAGCGCGTCGTTCTCTTCCCAGTCGCATTCAAAAATATCCACGCGCTCACAGGCGCGCGTGCCAAGGGCCCGGGTAATCAGGTTGCGGCGCGGATGGTGCGCGGCCTCCTCCCGGGTGATGTACCCAGAGGCCACAAGCTCCGCAACATAGGAATGATCAACCGTTACTTGCCGGAGTTTTCCCGCATGGTAATGATACAACCGGCTGTCGCCGACGTTTGCGGCCACAAAGCGCGTTTTGAAGAGCAGCGCCATGACAAGCGTTGTCCCCATACCCTTACACTCCGGATGCGCGCTCGCATATTCAAACACCGCTGTGTTCGCGTGGTTCACCGCGTTCATCACAAGTGCCGCCGGGCCGCCCGGGCCACCTCTTTTCAATTCGGAGGCCACCGCTTCAACGGCAATGGCGCTTGCAATGTTTCCGGCGCTGTGCCCCCCCATGCCGTCCGCCACAATCGCGAGCGAGATCTCCCCGCCCTTCGGCACAAAAATGGAATCCTCGTTGTTCGCCCGTTTTCCGGTTACGGAGCGTGCGGCGTAAATCATGTGTTTCCCTCCCGTTGCGTTTCCAGCACGCGGCGGCGAAGCTGGCCGCATGCTCCTTCAATATCCGTTCCCATTTCCCTTCGGATCGTAGCGGATATGCCCAACTCCGTAAGCCATGCCATAAACTGCTCCGCCTCCCGGCGCGTCACACCCATAAGCGCGCGTTCCGCAACGTGGTTGAGCGGGATCAGGTTTACATGGCAGTTGATCCCGCGAAGGCGTGAAGCAAGCTCCTCGGCATGCCTGCGCTCGCTGTTTTTGTTTTTAATGAGCGCGTATTCAAAAATCACGCGCCGCCCCGTTAAAACCGCATATTCCTTTGCGGCGGCAAGCAGCTCCGCCATGGGATACGCTGTGTTCACGGGCATGATTTCGTTTCGGATCGCATCGTTTGGGGCGTGCAGCGAAACGGAAAGCGTCACATGAGGGGCCTCTTGCATGAAGCGCCGCAGCTGCGGCACAAGCCCGCAAGTGGACAGCGAAATGTTGCGCGGGCTGATGTTCATGCCTTCCGGCGCGGAAACGAGGCGCAGAAAGCGCACGACGTTTTCGTAATTGTCCAACGGTTCCCCGCTGCCCATCAAAACGAGGTTCGTGACGGAGCGCTTACGGCCTTCCTCGCACGGCACATCCTGCTCCGCGCAGGCGACAAAACTCAAAATCTCGCCCGCCTCAAGATTGCGCACACAGCCGTTGAGCGTGGAAGCGCAGAATGCGCAACCCATCCGGCAGCCGACCTGTGTGGAAACGCAGAGCGTGTTGCCGTACTTATAGCGCATCAGCACTCCTTCAACCAAATTTCCGTCTTCCAGCACGAACAGGTATTTGATCGTCCCATCCTTTGCAGAAACGCGCTTCTGATAAATGGTTGCCCCCCCATAAGGGAGCGCCGCAAGCTTTTCGCGCAGGCTTTTGCTGAGGTTCGTCATCTCCTCCGGCCGTACCCCGCGTGAGAGCCATTCAAACACCTGACGCGCACGGAATTTGGGTTCGCCGAGTTCCGCCATGAGCGCTTGCAGTTCTTCTATATTTTTTGAGGTCAATCCCGTCATGCTCATTCCGCCCGTTTCCGCGTGAATTTTGCAAGGAAAAATCCTTCCATGCCGTCCAAATGAGGGAACAGCTGCAGCATCCCGCCCGCAGCGCGCTTTCTGAGCGGCTCGGGCAAGCATGCGTCGAACTCCACAGCATCAAATTCGCTGTGCCGCGCAAGAAACGCGCGCGCACAGGCTTCGTTTTCCGGCGGCGAGATCGTGCATGTGGAATACACCAACACGCCGCCCGGTTTCACGCAGGATGCGCAACAATCGAGCAGCTGCGCCTGAAGCGCCGCAAGTTCTTGAATCACAGCCGGGGTTTTTCCATATCGCGCATCCGGCTTTCCATGCACGCCAAGCCCGGAACACGGCGCATCCAAAAGCACCGCATCATACGCTTCCCTGCATTCCGGGTACTGCTTTGAAGCGTCCCTCTGCAAAACCTCTGCATTTTTCACCCGCAGCCGGTCCAACGTTTTTTTCATCAGCTCGCAACGGTGCGCATGCAATTCCCACGCGTCAATCCGCCCAGCGTTTTTCATCAGCATGGAAAGATACGCCGTTTTTCCGCCCGGAGCGGCGCAGGCGTCCAGCACGCGCATGCCCGGGCGGACGCCGAGCGCCCGGCACACAAGCATTGCGCTTTCGCTCTGCACGGTAATCTGCCCATTCTGGAACAGCGGCTCCGCCGCAAGATCAAAGCCGGCCTGCAGTCGGAACGCCTCCGGCACGGCCGTGCCGCGCGAATATGGAATCTTTCGCGCCGCAAGCCACGCCTCCAGCTCTTCCGCCGTATATGGCGCCTGCGCCCGAATGGTCAGATCCCGTACCGAAGCGGACAGCATCGCTTCCGTAAACGGCTCGCCATATGCGTCTGCATAAAGATCCACCAGCCAACGTGGGTAGCTGTATTGCACACTCAGCCGTTCCCGCGTATTTTCCGGCAGGGGAACAGCTTGGCCGACATCGCGGCACACAGCGCGCAAAACGCCGTTCACATAGCCCGCAAGCGCTCCCTTCCCGATTTCCTTTGCAAGCTTCACGCTCTCGTTGCAGGCCGCGCTTGGAGGGGTTCCCATAAACATGACCTGACAAACGCCCATGCGCAGTATGCCCCGGATCGCAGGCTTCTGGCGGCCCTTCGTATACCGTGAAAGCACATAGTCGATATAGATCAGGTGGTCAAGCGTTTCGTATACCGCCGCGCTCACCCACTTCGCATCCTGCCGCGGCAGGCCGTGTTCCGCTTCCTTTAGCCGAAGGTTGGCATAAGCACCACCGTCGGTAATGTCAAGGAGCGCCAGAAGTGCAATACGCCGCACGCTCATGCGAACACCTTGCCGGCAAGCGCATGCCCGCGCAGAGCCGTCTTTGCGTCCATGCGCTTTGCGCCCGGGAATTGGAGCTCCAATATTTCCAAAACGCCATCGCCCGCATCTACGAAAAGCCCTTGCTTCGCATCCGCAACAAGGCAGGCGCCGGGCGTTCCTTGGGGCGGCAGCTCCGTTTTCCTCGTTTTCCAGAGCTTGATGGTTTCGCCTTCACACAGGGCAAATGCGCCCGGCCAGGGATTCATGCCCCGCACACGGTCGTGTGCCTGCTGCATGCCGGCGGCAAAGTCCACATGCCCATCCTCTTTTTCGAGCATAGAGCACTTGGTTGCAAGCGCCGCATCCTGCGGTGTGCGCGTAAGCGTTCCTGCTGCAAGCGCCGCAATGGTATCCGAAAGCACCTCTGCGCCGAGCACGGCAAGCCTTTCAAACAGTTCTCCCGCCGTTTCGTCCTCGCCGATCACGGTTTTTTTCGCCATGAGGATGTCGCCTGTATCAAGGCCCACATCCGTCATCATAGTGGTCACGCCCGTTTCCTTTTCGCCGTTGATCACCGCCCACTGGATCGGCGCAGCCCCGCGATATTTCGGGAGCAGGCTTCCATGCACGTTGATGCAGCCGAATTTCGGGATGGACAGATTCTCTGCCGATAAAATCTGGCCGAACGCCGCCGTGACCATCAGATCCGGGGCAAATGCACGAAGCGCCGCCACACCATCCGGCATGCGAATTTTTTCGCATTGAAACACGGGGATGCCATGCGCAAGCGCACATGTTTTTACGGGCGGCGGCGTCATCACGGCGCGGCGACCGACCGGCTTATCCGGCTGGGTAAACACAGAGAGCGTGTGCCCCGCGCGGATGAGCATCTCAAGCGACGGCAGGGCGAAATCCGGCGTTCCGAGGAAAGCGACCCTCATTCGTCCTCCTCCGCATCCTCCGAATATCCTTCCGGCGGTTCCGTCACAAGACGCTTGTAAACGAGGCCGTCCAAATGGTCGGTTTCGTGCATCACGGCACGGGCAAACAACCCTTCCGCCTCATATTCGTAAAGGTCGCCATGGCGGTCATATGCGCGTACACGCACGCTGTTTGGGCGCACGACATACCCGCTTTCCCCCGGAAAAGAGAGACAGCCTTCAAAGCAGCCCTGCTCGCCTGAGGCTTCAAGGATTTCAGGATTCACAAGTTCAACAAGCCCGTCTCCGCAGTCGATCACGACCGCACGGCGCAGGATGCCAACCTGCGGGGCCGCAAGGCCCACGCCTTCTGCAGCATACATCGTCTCCGCCAAATCATCCAGCAAAGCGCCAAGGCGCGCATCAAACCGTTCAACGGGGCGGCACTTTCTGTAAAGGCAGGCCGCGTCTCCCGTGTAGATCTTTCGTTTTCCCATTCGTTTTCTCCTTCGCAGCATAACATCATTGCGTATCATAATATTATAGCCCATTTCTCTCTCCGGAGGCAAGCAGCGGTGCCCGAAAAGTCGAGCCGCCGCTGTAGGATTACAATACATCTTGGACAGCG
>CDZQ01025392.1_pt1 | contig 38577 bp, 37 predicted proteins | sample 554831 | NCBI WGS metagenome assembly CDZQ01 (sample SAMEA3182112, study PRJEB8094) | gut metagenome | biome: human; feature: gut; material: Stool; isolation source: human stools | place: Canada | collected 2013-05-06 | reverse complement strand
CCGCCCAGGCGGTTGTTGCCGGCGGTGGCCAGCACTTCAATAACGCCGTCGCCAACTTCCAGCACGGACACGTCGAAAGTGCCGCCGCCCAGGTCATACACCATGATCTTCTGGTCAGATTCCTTGTCCACGCCGTAGGCCAGGGCAGCGGCGGTAGGCTCGTTGATAATCCGCTTAACCTCCAGGCCGGCAATCTTGCCCGCGTCCTTGGTAGCTTGGCGCTGGGCATCGGTGAAGTAGGCGGGAACGGTGATGACCGCCTCAGTGACAGTTTGGCCGAGATAGGCTTCAGCATCCGCTTTCAGCTTTTGAAGGATCATGGCGCTGATCTCCTGAGGGGTGTACTTTTTGCCGTCAATATTCACCTTATAGTCGGACCCCATCTCCCGCTTGATGGAGATGACGGTCCGGTCGGGGTTGGTGATGGCCTGGCGCTTGGCTACCTGGCCCACCATGCGCTCGCCGTCCTTGGAAAACGCCACCACAGAGGGGGTGGTACGATTGCCTTCCGCGTTGGGGATGACGACGGCCTCGCCGCCCTCCATGACCGCCACGCAGGAGTTGGTAGTACCTAAGTCAATACCGATGATCTTGGACATAATAAATTCCTCCAATTTTAGAAGATAGTTTTTACATAGAGATAAATAGAACGTGTGGGATACGGTTCTGTCACCCAGAAATTCAGGATTCCCGGCTCCTACTTAGTTGGCCACTTTGACCATGGCAAACCGGATGACCTTCTCGCCGCAGATAAAGCCCTGCTGGAATACTTCTACCACAGTGTTTTCACCCACAGACTCGTCGTCTACGTGCATCACTGCGTTGTGACGGTTGGGATCAAAGGTCTCCCCCAGGGCGGGAATGACCTCCACGCCCAGTTTGGTGAGCACGTCCTGTAGGCCCTTCATGGTCATGTCCACGCCCTTGGCGTAGGCCTCATCACAGGTCTCTTGCTTCAAAGCCCGTTCCAGATTGTCGTAGACCGGCAGGAAAGCGGACACTGTCTGGGCCTTTGCTTCGGTCCAGGCGTTCTCCTTTTCCTTGGCGGTGCGCTTGCGGTAGTTGTCATACTCCGCAGCCAGCCGGAGGTACTGGTCCTCCTTCTCCGCCAGAGCAGCCTGAACAGCCTGGGTGGAGTCCTCCGCCGGGGCGGCGGGCTGTCCCTCCTGCTCCGGCGCGCCAGCCTGAGCGGCAGAGGCGGTTTCTTCGGTCACGGCCTCCTGCTGGGCGGCTTTGTTTTTCTTTTTCTCAGACATGGAATGCTATTCCTCCTTTTCCGGCTTACCCGGGGGCAGTTCGGTCTGGCCGAACAGCTTGCTCAGGCCATCCGCTACATAAGACAGCTTAGCGGCTACTTTGCCGTAATCCATCCGGGTTGGGCCAACCACGCCGATGACGCCCTTCATGCCGTCTCCGATGTCGTAGCTGGCCAGCACCACACTGGTATCCTTCAATTCCTCGGCCACATTTTCCGGACCGATAAGGATTTGGGTATTGTCGTCCTTCATCGCGGGCAGGGACAGCGCCTTGGCTAAATCGGGTTCGTCGCTGAGGTAATTTATCAGCTTTTGCGCCTTATTTACGTCCCGGTATTCCGGGTGGTCCAGAATATGGCTAGCGCCGGCCGTATAGACCGCGCTGTTCTCCAGATCGTCCAGCACTTCCATGGCGAAGGACACCACAAGAGAAATCAGTCCGTAGGAGTTGCCGGCGGCATGTTCCGCCACTCGCATCAGCTCCGGGGTGAGCTGGTCCAGGTTTTTGCCCACAAAGGAAGCGTTAAGCAGGGTGGTAAGCAACTGGAGCTGGGGCTCCGAAAGGTCCGAGGGGAGACGGACCAGTTTGTTTTTCACCACATTGGTATCGGTCATCACCACGATGATAAAGGAATTGGGATCCACCATAATGAGATCGAACCGTCGGATGGTCATTCTCCGCGCCCCGCCCGCCAAGGCGAAGGCCGGATAGTTGGTCAACTGGGACACCACACGGCCAGCCTGGTCGATGACCTTGTCCAACTCCTGCATTTTCAAGTGGAGCGCCTCGTTGATCTGGCGGGTCTCCTCCATGCTCAGCCGCTGCTGTTCCATCAATTCATTGACATACAACCGATAGCCCTTGGGGGAGGGCACCCGTCCAGCGGAGGTGTGGGGCTGCTCCAGATAACCCAGCTCCGTCAAATCGGCCAGTTCATTGCGAATGGTGGCGGAGGACACATCCAGGTCAAGCTGCTCCTGAAGGGTTTTGGAACCCACAGGTTCTGCGGTCTGGATATAGCTTTCCACCACGGCCTGCAAAATTTTCTTTTTGCGCTCAGTCAGCGCCACAGGTCCCATCTCCCTTCACAAGGTTTTAGCACTCGACGTCCTTGAGTGCCAAACTTAATGTACCACCTCTGCCGCTTGATGTCAATAGTTCAGTTGTAAATTAAATGTGAATGAGGAGGAGAGAAAAAATACCGCTTTTTTTCGCAAAACGAAAGAAATTGTGCTAATGCTTCTGGCAGGAAAAGTAGAAAGCGCAGGGGCCTTCTGTAGAGCAGGAGGGCATGGGCTTGACGGGGCGGCAGGTGACGTGAAATTCACCATGTGGGTGTCCATCACCCTGACCATCGCTGCCCGGCTGTTGTTTTCCGCCCTGTTCGGGCTATGGCTGGGCTGGGGGGTCATTGGGGTAGCCGTGGGTATGAGCATCGACTTGGTGTTTCGGGGAGCAGTGTTCCTCTGGCGGCTGCGTTCCCAGCAATGGAGCCGGTTCCGGCTTATCGATTGAGAAATATAAAAGCTGGGAAAGACATTCTATAGTCTTTCCCAGCTTCCGGTTATATTGTTTATTATTTGTTTGATTCGATGATTCGCACCGAGAGGATGTCACGGAAATAAGATGGGCTTATTTCAAAAATTGGCCCGATAGCGGTGATCTCCACAACATCGCCCACCTGATAGTCGCTGACATGATTGACTGGAACGGCAACGAGATAGTCAGCGTACACGCAATCTTTCTCTATGACAACTAGGATATTATCGCTGTCTGAACGTAGTTCAGCAACCACAGCGGTAAACGTAACCAAATATGCTTCCGATTCTTCCGGCACTGTGGGGGGGCGTGGGTTACGTGGGTGTAGTTGGCGATATAGAATTACAGCCCCCAAGATGAGAAGAACAGATAGCGCAATCAGGGCAATACGCAACAAGTTCCTTTTCTGATTCATCACAGAAATCCATTCACATAGTTGACAATTGAAAGATTGATTCTTGTGGCAGAATTTCTATTGTACGTATCTGTCCCTCGCGTATGAATCCCAACAGCGGTGGTGTAAGCTTCCAAAAAAGAAACTGGTCCGCCGCTTTGGCCGCCAGCTGTATCAGTATTATACCAAATCCTTGCTTGGGTAGAGTCCAAGACTGTGCCAATGGCGTACCAAAGAGTCCCCGCAGCTTTATCCCCGGGATAGCCGTATACATTTACAGTCCGGTTATTCATAATATAATTTGTAGAATCGGCAATGGAAAATGTTCCCGTGGAATAACCCAAATTAGTTGGTAAAGTAATGATTCCGTAATCGTAGTCTGCTAAACCTTGGTTAACCCACCCCGCAACAGAATGAATACTGGTACTGTTGACCGTTACGGATGAGAAAGAAGAATTGTTGCCACCTGCCTTTACTTTGATTGAGGTGGCCCATCCATAAGACCCATCGTAGACACAATGTCCTGCGGTCAAAACGACATTAGGACCCACCATAAAACCAGAACCAACGGCAGTGACGCTTCCGAACGTAATTTCCAGATATACTATGGCACAATAGGGATACGCATTTACGTTAGTAATTTGAATGCGCTCATCAGGAGGGATAACAGTGTTTGGCATAGTCGGAGTGGCTATTTCAACACCGACAGGAATATAGGCTTCTGTGGATTCAACAAACTCAGTGGTTTCGGTGTCCGCATAAGCTGTCTGCCCAGTTGACATGTTATGAACGATCCACATGTCTGGAGATGGTGCGATTGCAAACGAAAGAGGAGAAGAGCATAAAGCAAACACGAAAGCCAAAATTATAGCAGAAAACCGTTTTCTCATTATGATTTCTCCTTTTGATGCTACGTCTGGGATTGAGGGCGAACGCTTCTGGTGTATTTATACTCGATACATTGGTATCACCGCCCCACTTCTATTCAATATAAAATATAACATATGTGCGCCGGGATGTCAATATAAACTAAAGTAAAAGGATTTTTCGGATAAAAACGGTTAAATTGACGAACATAGTTAGAGCTACTGTGGTGCTGTGGACATGGGCATTGGCCTATCCTTTCGGGGAGCAGTATTCCTCTGGCGGCTGCGTTCCCAGCAATGGAGCCGGTTCCGGCTTATTTGACAATCTGGGAGATAGAAGGTGCCCGGGACTCATCCAGAAGAATGAGCCCCGGGCACTTTGTTTTCATAATGCGGATTCAGCAGTCCACGGTGATATTGTCCGTGCCGTGGGCCTCGAACTCGTCGATGTAGGCGTCGATGCGGGAGGCGAGTTCCTCATAATTGCTCTCGTCGATGGGAACATCGTCCATGTCCCGTCGGGCCAGGTCCTCGGCCAAAATTTCAAAAAAGACATTGTTTTCATATTCCATGATGGCCTCATGGATACCCCCTTCTGCAAAGGCCCGGGAGGGGATGATCTCGCCCATATACTGCTCGGCCAGGGTGGGCATACCCTCCTGGGCAGCCTTGGCGAACAGCAGGCTCTCCACCTCATCGTAATCCTTAAAACGGTCCTCGCCCCGGGTGGAGTTCAAGATCCAGTTCCCGATGTACGCCATGTCCAGCAGACGGCGGAATTGCTTGCGGGTCAGCTCCAGTTCCATGACACACCGCTCCTTTCCCAAAGGTGTCCAGGCGGGGCGGAACGCGCCGCCGCCACGGGTATCGTGTACTCTATATTATACCTGGTGGAGACGGATTGTCAATGGACATAGTTTCCGGTACCGGCGCATAAGGTGGAGTGATGATTACCAGCGATGGAGCGTGATGAAAATGCAAGCTGCCCGGGGAGAAAACCGGATTGAATTGTTGGGGCGGGTCGTAGACCGGCCTGTTCTGTCTCACCAAAATCATGGCACGGACTACTATATCATGCCTCTGGCTGTCCCCCGCCTGTCCGGGACGGAGGATGTACTCAACCTGGTGCTGTCCCGATGGCAGTTGGAGCGGTGGGCCCTTCCGCCGGGCCAATGGGTGAGGACGGAAGGGGAGGTGCGTTCCTATAACAATAAAAGCGGAGTGGGCAGCCGGCTGGTGATCACCGTGCTGGTCCGAGACTTGGCTGTCACCCAGGAGGGAGAGGGGGTCAACCGCCTGGTGCTGTCCGGGGCACTGTGCAAGCGCCCCGTGGTCCGGCGAACCCCCCTGGGACGGAGTATCTGCGACCTGCTGCTGGCTGTGAACCGGGCCTATGGACGGGCGGATTACCTGCCCTGTATCGCATGGGGTTCGCTGGCTGCCTGCTGCGGCCGGATGTCAGTAGGAGACAGGCTGCGGCTGGAGGGGCGATTACAGAGCCGGCAATACCGCAAGGTGGTGGACGGAGAAGAGGTCACCCGGGTGGCCTATGAGGTGTCTGTCATGAACTTGCTGGAAGAGGAGGCAGGCACCGCCCCTGCTTGGGCGAACCTGGCCGGCGGGGAAGGAACCTCCTACCTGCTGGAGGGGCCGGGAGAGGAACGGATATTGTAGGCGGACCAGCGGACAAGAAGAAAGCAAGAGGGGCCGGGACGCTTTCAGCGTCCCGGCCCCTTTGCCTGTGTGCCTGTCACATGCCGCTGCTCCGGGAGAGCTGATCGTAGCGGATGGCGCACAGGGAGAAATATAGACGAAACATCAGGTCTCCATCTCCCCAGTCCAACCCGGTGAGCTCCTCGATCCGGCGCAGACGGTAGTCTAGCGTATTGCGGTGGATATGCAGCTGTGCGCAGGTGGGGGCGGGCTTTTGAGAGTGGGTGAGGTAGGAGGTGAGGGTTTCGATATAAGCGGTCTTACGGACTTCATCCGAGCGCTGGAGCTGGTCGATGATAGGGTGCAGAGGTATTGCTAGAGCATCCGTTTCTCGGATCATGCGGATGAGAAAGTAGATGGACAGGTCGTCACTGGCCATTAGGCACTGGTCTGGCTTAGCGCAAAAGCGCAGCTTGAGCGTGTCTAGGGTGTGGACATAGTGGTAGTGAAAATCTCCCAGCCGGTAAAAAGTGCGGCTGAACATCCCGAACAGGCCGTTATCCCGGAGAATTGCCTCCACCCGCTGCCAGATCTGACGTTTTTCCTCCTGCCCATCCGTGTCATGACACACCAGAAAGGTGAGCACTTCTCCGTCAATCACCGAAAAGCCATTGAGCACGGACGACAGCAGGCTGCGTATTGTGGCAATAGAATTGCGCTGGGGATGATAGCCCTCCAGGTCCAGCATCAGCAGGGCGAAGAAGCCCTCGCTTTCCATATGTACTGACTGAGCCCGATAACGTAGTAAGGGCTCATCGAAGGACTTGTGGCGGATGAGCTGGAGAAGCAGATATTCCGAGGAAAAACGCTCATTGGGTTCGGTGGCGCCCCGGTTGTTCAGGCAGGTGCGGATGGCCAGGCACACCAGGCTGAGCAGATCTTCGTCCGGCGGCGGCAGTTCAGGATGCCCCTTTCCAGACAAAATCAGATGGACCGGCTGACTGGCAATCATTTCAATATCTACGATCCAGTCGGCGCAGTTATCCTCCGGGTGAGGCACCCGGCAGACAGAAAATCCGTAGGACAGGTCCAGGCTGTTGGACTCAAACAGATCATCCGACCACTGAAAGTTGGGAGCAAAGCCCTCCTGGATAAAGTCCTCCCACACCGCGTTTCTGGGCATGGCGGGAGGGCCGCTCCAGCCCAGAACGTTGAGGGTCTCTCCCCCGAGCAGCAGGGGACGGCCCAGGCCGTCCCGTCCCAGGACCAGAAGCCGGGACAGGTCGCCCTCCATGGCGGCCACCATAATGGACTCCCGTAGTGTGTTGGTCACAAGAATCCCCCTCCCTTTAAAGCGAATTTTTATAGTTTCATTATATAGGAGGGCGCCCCCGGAGCACAAGCCGAATCCCAGAGAAAATAAGGAACGCAAATTGTGAAAAAATCACAATACAGGCTCGAAACTTTAGGCCTGCGCACGGTGCAATCCTGCCCTCGCCATGTTACAATAAAATAGACAAAGAACAGAGAACCTGCAGAAGAAAGGCTGTGTGATGTGATGCATTCCTATGAACACCTGCTCCGGCCCCTGCGCCTGGCGGGGCTGACGCTGAAGAACCGGCTGCTGTCGGCCCCCACCTCCCTGGCGGAGCTGGGCCCGGAGGAGCACTACTCCAAGGCCAACCTCGACTACTACCGCCTCAAGGCCGCCGGCGGCTGCGCCTTGGTGACGGTGGGGGACGTAATCGTGGACCTGGACACCGGCCGCTCCCACCCCCAGCAGGTGGGGCTGGACGATCCCGGAGCGATTCCCTACCTGGTGCAGATGGCGGAGGCCATCCACGCCGGCGGGGCCGCCGCCTCGGTGGAGATCGACCACGGCGGTGCTCTGTGCTCCCCGGAGTTCATCGGCGGGAAGAACGCCATCGGCCCCTCCGGCTACGTGGACGAGTGGGGGGACACGGTGGAGGAGATGACCGAGGCGCAGATCTATGACATCGCCGACAAGTTTGGCCAGGCCGCCGCCACTGCCAAGGCCTGCGGCTTCGACATGGTGATGATCCACATGGGCCACGGCTGGCTGCTCCACCAGTTCATCTCAGAGCTGACCAACCACCGCACCGACCGCTGGGGGGGCAGCTTCGAGAACCGGATGCGCTTCCCCCTGCTGGTGGTGGAGAAGGTCCGCGCCGCCGTGGGCCGGTCCTTCCCCATCGACGTGCGCATCTCCGGGTCCGAGCGGTGCCCGGGAGGCTACGGCATCGAGACCGGCGTGGAGATCGCCAAGGCCCTGGATGGCAAGGTGGACCTGATCCACGTGTCCGCCGGCACCCAGCAGATGGAGTACTCCGCGGTGCTCATGCACCCCGGCGCCTTCCAGAAGCACGGGGAGAACTCCGGCCTGGCCGCCGAGATCAAAAAGCACGTCAGCACCCCGGTGTGCACCGTGGGCGCCTTCTCCGAGCCGGACAAAATGGAGGCGTTCTTGGCGGAGAGCGGCGTGGACTGCATCGCCATGGGCCGGGCCCTCATCGCCGACCCCTTCCTGCCCAAGAAGCTGCTCCGGGGCCAGGCGGACCAGATCACCCCCTGCCTGCGCTGCGGCGAGTGCCAGAGCGGCCTGATGAAGAACCGGGTGCTCCACTGCGCGGTCAACCCCCTCATTGGCAACGAGGACAGCTTCTACCACCCGATCCCCACCAACCACCAGCGCACCGTGCTCATCGCCGGGGGCGGCCCGGCGGGCTGCCAGGCGGCCATGGAGGCGGTGAGCCGGGGCCACAAGGTGGTGCTGTGCGAGAAGTCGGACAAGCTGGCCGGGCTGAAGTACGCGGACAACGCCGACTTTAAGCAGAACATCGCCCGCTACCGGGACAGCCTGGCGGCCAAGGTGGCCGCCCTGCCCATCGACATCCGGCTGAACACCACCGTCACCCAGGAGATCGTGGATGAAGTACGCCCCGACGCGCTGATCATCGCCATCGGCGCCCAGCCCTGGATGCTCCCCGTCCCCCGGGACGACAAGGCCCACATCGTGTTCGGCGCGGACCTGCGGAAGGGCACCCCCGTGGGTGAGCACGTGGTGGTGGTGGGCGGCGGCCTCATCGGCTCGGAGGAGGCGGTGGCCCTGGCCCGGGAGGGGCACAAGGTCACCATACTGGAGATGCAGGAGGAGCTGGCCCCCGACTGCGGCCGGATGCACCGGATCAACCTGCTCCACCAGATCGAGACGGAGTCCAACATCACCGTGGCTACCGGCCACCGGTGCACCGGAATCCAGGCCGGCTGGGTCACCGCCGCAGCCCCGGACGGCAGCGAGGTGTCCTTTGCTGCCGACACGGTGGTGATGGCTGCCGGCATGCGCCCCGACCAGGACGAGGTGGACCGCCTCATGGCCCTGGTGCCGGAGAGCTATGTGGTAGGCGACGCCTTCCGGGCCCGGCAGATCGGCCAGGCCACCCGGGACGCGGTCAACGCCGTGGTGGACCTGGGGCTGTGACTGTGATAGGATAAGGCCATACCAAACAATTAGGAGGTTTTGACCTATGACTATGGAAGAGATGCAGCGCCAGTTGGCGCGCCAGCAGTCCCGGATCGATATCATGAACCTGATGGGCCGCTATCAGTACTACCACACCGGCGGGGAGATGAGCCGCATCGGCCGGGAGCTGTTCGCCTATTGGCTGCCTGACGCCCGGTGCGAGTACGGCCCCCTGGGGGTGTTCGGCCCGGAGAAGTCCCTGCAGTTCTTCAACGCCATGACCGAGCTGTTCACCGGCGATACCGGCGCCTGCCACCCCGGCCTGCTGGAGATCCACCAGATCACCACCCCGGTGCTGGAGGTGGCGGAGGACGACCAGACCGCCAAGGGCCTGTGGATGTCCACCGGGGCCATCCTGATGCTCCACGACGAGGGGGCGGAGGAGGGCCGGTCCTTCACTTGGGACAGCGGCAAGTACGCCGTGGACTTCATCAAGACCGGCAAGGGCTGGCGGATATGGCACCTGCACGTGTGCGATATGTGGCGGGCGGACTTCGACCGGGACCCGGTAGCCAACGCCGCTCCCCTGGACCGGGGCACCACCCAGGCCATGATTGATGAGTGGAATGCCAGGGCCGCCGCGGGCGAAACAGTGATGCCCCACGGCATGCCCGTCATCCCCGACGGGCCCACCACCTTCCACTACGCCTACGCCAGCGACTCTGTGGCCCCCCGGGAGCCCAGGCCGCCGGTGCCCTACCGCACCTTCAGCGAGACGTTCTCCTATTGAGCAAGGGCAGTGCCCTTGCGACTTGGCGAGGTCTCGCCTGGCGGCGACCTACTTTTCGCTTGTGCGAAAAGTCATCAAAAACCAAGGGCGCAGTCCTTGGATATGCAGGGGCTCCGCCCCTGCCACAAAGATGTATCTCAACTTCGAAAGGAGAGAATATATGTACACCACTGAACAGCTGGTGGAGCGTTGGGAGGCTCAGCGCGCCATCAAGAACCTCATGGGGAAGTACGCCAACTGCGTCATCCTGAACCGGGAGCAGGACATCTACGGCCTGTTCTGGTCGGCGCGGGAGGACGTCTCCCTGATGTTCAACGACGGGGCCTACACCGGCGCTGCCAAGGTCAAGGCCTACTATGACGCCTGCCACGACCGCAACGCCCTGGTGGCCAAGCTCATGCAGAAGCGCTTCCCCAAGGAGCTGGGGGGCAAGAGCGACGAGGAGATCTACGGCGTGGGCCCCTTCAAGGTCAAGCCCATGGCCTGCCCCGTCATCGAGGTGGCCGGCGACGGCCAGACCGCCAAGGGCCTGTGGTTCTGCCAGGGTGCCTATAACGACGTGGAGACCAGCGGCCCTGTGGCCCACTGGACCTGGGGCTACTTCGCCGCCGACTTCGTCAAGGAGGGGGACGGCTGGAAGATCTGGCACCTGCAGTACCTCAACGACGTGGACTGCATCTGCGGCCAGAGCTGGGCCGGGGCCCAGGTGCCCTATCCCGACCTGCCGGAGTTCGCCCCCCTGGCGGACTTCCACTACCCCGAGTACTCGGTGTGCACGCAGTTCCGCCCCCTGTACAGCGCGGACCGGCCCACCACCCCCTGCCCGGAGATCCCCCAGCCCTATGCCACCTTCGCTGAGACCTTCAGCTACGGTGTTTGAGAGGAGGCGCGAAGATGAGCAAACGTACTTATACCGATGACGAACTGATCGCCCGCGTCTGGGATGTGGAGGAGATCAAGAAGCTGGCCAACAAGCGGGTCTACTATCAGGCCAACGGCTGGCGGGAGAGAGAGCTGGACGAGCTGTGGACCGCCCAGCACAAGGACACCGCCTCCTACGGCGCCAACACCGGCTTCTACGTGGGGCTGGACAGCGTGCGTAAGTGGTATGTGGGCGCCGCGGCCACCGGCGACGGCGTGCTGTTCCAGCACCCCATCTCCACCGGCCTGGTGGAACTGGCCGGCGATGGTCAGACCGCCAAGGGCCTGTGGTACTGCATCGGCCAGGAGACCGTTCCTGGCAAGGCCATGTGGGTCACCGGCAAGGTGGCCATGGACTTCGTCAAGGAGGGGGACAGCTGGAAGATCTGGCACGTGGTGGAGGCCAATGACCTGTCCGGCGAGGCGGGGGCGCGCTACTCCGATGGCACTCCCTACTGGGAGCCGGAGCACGACCCCATCGTCAAGGCCTTCGGCACCCCCGACGTGGCGGAACTGACCCACGACCCCAACTTCAACTGGTGGGACAACTACCCCGCCATGCCCGAGCCCTATGACACCTGGAGCGACGGCATCAGCTACGGCCCCGAGGGCTTCAAGCCCCCCCACAACAAGGGCCTGGGCGCCAAGGAAGGGAGGAACTATAAATGAGCCAGCTGTCTCTGCATCAGCGCATCGTCAACGCCGCCGCCAGCCAGGAGGTGGAGAACGTCAAGGCCCGGCACACCTACTACCACGGCCGGGCGGACGCCACCGGCGAGTGGGCCAACATCTGGGCCATGAACGACGACAGCTCCTGGGCCCACGCCTTCGGCCGGATGCGGGGCAAGGACCAGATTTGGTACGGCTCCGTCACCCAGTATGACCAGATGGCCATGGAGAACTGGCTGGAGATGTTCCGCAAGTATCCCGAGGTGGGTGGCAAGGACCCCCGTCCTCTGATGGAGGCATCTGTCCATACTCTGGTCACCGACGTCATCGAGGTGGCCGCCGACGGCAAGAGCGCCCGGGGATCCTTCATCACCCCCGGCGTGATCCACTCCCGCCTGACTCCTGAAGGGGAGAAGTACTGCAACGTGCTGTGGGAGCGCTACGGCTCCGACTTCGTGTGCGAGGACGGGGAGTGGAAGTACCTCCACGAGCACGTGTGCCCCGACATCCCCGGCAAGCTGGACGTGGGCAACTGGGCTCATGACGAGTACGCCCGGATCACCGATCCCAATCCCCCTGAGACCATGCCCCCCACCCTGGGCGATCCCCCTCCGGTGAGCGATCCCGGCCCTCTGCACATGCCCTACTCGGTGCTCAAGGCCCCCCAGGACACCGTGCCCTGGCCTGAGCCCTACGAGACCCTGGACAACGACAACACCTATACCCCCTTCCTCAAGAAGTGAGCGAAAGGCCCGCCGGGAGCTGCCCGGCGGGCCTTTTTGTCCAGGGACAGCCTCTCCCAACAGAGGGCTTTACCCGCCCTTGGCACAGGTATAGCGCTGGCCATCCTCAAGGATGATGCCCTTGGCGGCAAACAGCTCATCCACGGTGACGAAGTAAAACCCCTCGTCCAGCAGGGCATCTACCACCTGCAGGGCGGTCTCCACACTGGAGGGATAGATGTCGTGGAGTAGGATGATGTCCCCGTCCTGCGCCTGACTGACGATGTGGGCTGTCTGGCGGGCGGTGTCCGTATCCGACCAATCCTCCGGGTCGATGGACCACAGGATGATTGGCGCTCCGGCCAGCTTCCGGACGCCGGCATCTGTCTTGCCGTAGGGCGGGCGGAGAACGAAGTCGTTGTGGCCCAGGAGGTCGGTCAGTTTTTCCCGGAGAGCGCCCACCTCGGTATAGAAGTCGGCGGTGCTCAACCCGGTGAGCAGCTTATGGTTGTAGGAGTGAAGGCCGATCTGATGCCCCTCCCGGTCCATGCGCAGCACCAGGTCCTCGTTGCCGTCCAGATTGAGGCCGATCAGGAAGAAGGTGGCCTTTACGCCCCGCTGGGCCAGGCCGTCCAACAGCTTGGTGGTGGTGGAGCGGCGGGGGCCGTCGTCAAAGGTCAGGGCGATGAGCTTTGGATTCTCTGAGGCCAGGGCGGCGGTCGCCTGTCCCTGCCGGGAGGTACTCCCCCGCAGCAGGGCGCACAGCCCCAAAACGGCCAAGACGGCAGCGGCCGCCCAACGTGTTCGTCCTGTCCGTCCGGCCATGGCGCTCCCTCCCATTCGCGTAGTTAAAGACAGTTTGCGCCGGAACACGGAAAATATGCTCCGTAGGACGATGAAACATGCAGACGGTTGCGCGGGCGGGCGGAACATGATAGAGTAACAGGGAAAATTTTTCTCTTTGCTGCAACCATCCTGCCCTCAGGGGCGTGTAACAGATGAAAGGGGGCGGGACAGTGGATCACTCCAACCGGTTGGAAGAGCTTGTGACGCGATATGAAAACACCCTGTTCCGCACGGCCCTGGCCATTCTGGGAGACGTCCCGGAGGCGGAGGATGCAGTGCAGGATGCCTTTGTACGCTACCTGGAAAAACGCCCGGCCTTCCGTGATGCAGGCCATGAGCGGGCGTGGCTGCTGAAGGTCACCGCCAACGGCTGCAAGAGCCGCCTGCGGGCACGGCGGCGGCACCCCTGGGTGGAGCTGTTGGATGTGTACCCCGCCCCGGACGGGGACAGCCGGGAGGTGCTGGAGGCGGTGTTGGCACTGCCGCCTAAACAGCGGGCGGCAGTCCACCTCCATTATTACGAGGGATACACCACCGACGAGATTGCCGCCATTTTGGGCCAGCGGCCCGGGACGGTGCGCAGCCACCTCAGCCGGGCCAGACAGGCGCTGAAGGAGCAACTAAAAGGAGAAAAATGATGAGAAATTACAAAAAGTATATGGATGGCGTGGAGGTCTCCCCAGAGCTGCACGAGAGATTGAGCCATTTGACCCCGGCCAAAGGGCCGGCACCCTGGAAAAAATACGGCGCCATGGCCGCCGCCCTGGTGCTGGTGGTGGGGGCGGGGGCTTTGGGGCTGAGCCGCCTAGGGGCTACGGACGCCGGGCCGGCGGCGGAGATCGCGGAGGAGGAGCCTGACATCGCCCCGGTCACCGATCCGGCGCAGTTGCCCAGCCAGCAGCTCCAGACCAATGGCGGCTACGAGGTGACCGAGGGGGAGGTGGTCAGCTATTTTATGCTGCCTGCCATCGTCTACAACGATGCGAAGGACATGATGATGGCGGACTACTCCCTGGCTCCGCCGGGTTCATTGAGCCGGACAGCGGGACGGTCGGATGTGTCCGCCTTGCTGGACGGGGCGGACATGACAGCCCACCTCCTGTGGGACGATGAGCTGGCGTGGAGCGGAACAGTCTGGCTCCGGGAGGAGGATTCCTCTCCCTGCGCGGCCTCCTTGTACGCCGAGGGCGAGAGCGTGATGTTTTTCGTGGAACTGATGGAAGGAAGCGCGGTGCCCAGCTGCGTAGTCTATCCCGATGCGAGTTATAAGACGACCACCTTCCAGGGGGTGGAGATCACGGCCCTGAGAAGTCCCGGTTACGCGGTGAAGGAGGACGGCCGAGAGCTGAAGGAGAGTCGGGAGCTGTCTCTCATGGCCAACGGCATGGGCTGCAAGCTCACGATCTACGGCACAGACGGGGAGCAGGTAGAGGAGATGTGCGCCCGTTTTGCCCGCTGGGCCATCGTGGAGGGATTCGATCTGTCTGCCCTGTCATCCGATGGGGCGCAGGTCATTGACTCCGGCGGGGAATCGGGCGAGCCGGACGATAAGGGTGGCGCGGACACTCCCGCCTATGACCCTGGGACCTATCAGAATTGAACGGACGCAAAAATCCCCTGTCCCATCACTGGGACAGGGGATTTTCTTATGAAAAATAACTTCCCACGGCGGTGATCTTCTCCGCCAGGTCCGCACGGTAATCCGGGGCGGCGGGGTCCAGGCTGTTGACGGTGAAGCCGTCATCCCCCGCCCGGCCGGTGGAGTGGCAGTAGCGCCCATCCCCCAGATACATGGCTACATGGCCGGGGAAAAATAGCAGATCACCGGGCTTCATGTCCCCCCGGTCGATCTCGCGGATGGGGAATCCCTCCACGATCCTGGCGTCCCGGTAGATGGAGATGCCGCACAGCAGGTAGGCCATGGATACCAGGCCGGAGCAGTCGATGCCCATGGGAGACTTGCCCCCCCAGCGGTAGTGGGTGCCGGCGTACAGCATGGCTGCATCCACCAGGGCGGCGCGCAGGCCGGCCTCATCGGCGCGGCAGGGGGCGGTGAAATGTTCCTCCAAAATGCTGGCCTGGACAAAGCCCGTCCGCCCATCGGCCAGCAGCACCTTCTGCCAGCCGTCCTCCGCCTGTCCTACCGGAGAGACCACGCAGCCCCGGGTGAGGGTGGCTAGGTGCCAGCCCTGGACCTTGGGCTGGGAGAGCACGTCGCAGAAGTTTTTGTTTCGCACCACCTGCTTGGGCAGGGCGGCCCAAGCCGCCGCCCCCTCGTCCCCCACCAGAAGATGGGCGGCGGAGGCGGTGCCCTCATAGCGGTAGGGCGTGCGCACCCGGTACCAGCCGGGGGCAGGTTCTTCCAAAATATCCACCACCATGCCGTACAAGGCCTCGTCCACAATGCCGGTTTCCTGACCCGGTCCGGCGTACAGGGGGCAGATGGCGGTGTTGACAATGGCTTTCATCATGGATCCCTCCAGATCGTATTGAGTGAGATCAGCACCCGTCCAGGCGGAGAGCGCCGGCGGAGGCGTCCAGGGTGCACATCCGCCCCAGGGGAAGGGCGAGGGTAGGCAGCACATGGCCGCAGGCAAAGCCCATCAGGGTAGGCTTACCCGCCGGAGCGATGAGCTGGGCGAAGATCTCAGGCAGCTCCAGGGTCTTTTCCGGATACTCGGGGACGCAGTCGGTCCAAGCTCCCAGGATGACTCCCGCGCACTGGTCAACTTTGCCTGCGTTGCGCAGCTGGGTGAGCATGGCGTCTACCCGGTAAGTCTTTTCCCCGATATCCTCCAGAAACAGGACCTTGCCCCGGGTGTCGATCTCCCAGGGGGTGCCCAGGGAAGCGGCCAGCAGGGACAGGTTCCCTCCACACAGCGCGCCCCGGGCCATGCCGGGGACCAGGGCGGTGAGGGGCTGTCCCGGCGGATGTTCCAGCGGGCCGGAGAGGGAGCCGAACAGGGCGCGTTTCAGCCAGACCAGGGTAAATTCGTCTGCGTCCGGCTCGGTGGAGGGCATGGTGCAGTGGTAGGATTCTATCCCGCAGCGCTGGTTCAGAAAGGTGTGCAGGGCGGTGACGTCGGAATAGCCGCCGAACCACTTGGGGCTGCGGCGGATGGAATCCCCATCCAGCAGGGGCAGGATGCGGTGGGATCCGTAGCCGCCCCGAATACACCACACCCCATGGATGGACGGGTCGGCAAAGGAACGGTTGATGTCCTCCGCCCGCTGGCAGTCGCTGGCGGCCAAGTAACCGTCCCGGTTGGCGAAAAAGCAGGAAGGGTAAGGTACGGGTTCCAGCCCCAGGGAGCGGACAAAGTCCAGGGCGGGCGGCAGCTTTTCCGCTGGCACGGCGGAGGCGGGAGCCACCAGCGCCACCCGGGCGCCGGGAAAAAGAGGAGCAGGGATAGTCATGGGAGTGGTCTCCTTTTCGGAACGTATGCACAGGGGCCGCCCCAAAAGGCGAGCCTTTTTGGAACGGCCCCGGAACGCTCACAGCTGTTTTTGGTATTGCTCCAGCTCTTCCTGGCTGGCCTGAATGAAGTGGTTGGGCCGGATCTCGTGCCAGCCGGGCTGGTTGTCCTGGGAGTAATGATGACAGGACGGGTCATATACCAGCAATTTTTTCTGCCGCTCAGCGATGGGGTCGGGTTGAGGAATGGCGGACAGCAGGGCTTGCGTGTAGGGGTGGAAGGGGTGGGCAAAAAGCTCCTCGCTCTCCGCCAGCTCCACAATCTGCCCCTTGTGGATGACGGCGATGCGGTCACAGATAAACCGGACCACCGACAGGTCGTGGGCGATGAACAGATAAGTCAGGCCCCGGGCCTTCTGAAGCTCAGACAGCAGGTTGAGCACCTGGGCGCGGATGGACACGTCCAGAGCGGAGATAGGCTCGTCGGCGATGATAAAGTCGGGCTCCATGATGAGGGCCCGGGCGATGCCGATGCGCTGGCGCTGTCCGCCGGAGAACTCATGGGGGAAGCGGCTGGCGAACTCCGGCAGCAGCCCCACGTCGTTGAGGGCCTGGGCTACCCGTTCATCCCGTTCCGCCTTGGACAGGTGGAAGCCATTGGAGTACAGGCCCTCGGACACGATGTAGTCCACCTTGGCCCGCTCATTGAGGGAGGCCATGGGGTCCTGGAAGATCATCTGAATCCGCCGGGTCACCTCCCGGTCCAGCTCCCGGGGGATGCGGCCGTTGATTTGGCGGCCGTCAAAGACCACTTTGCCCCCGGCGGCAGGGTGGATGCGGATGATGGCCCGGCCGATGGTGGTCTTGCCTGAGCCGGACTCCCCCACCAGGCCAAAAGTCTCCCCTTTGAAGATGTGAAAGGATACCCTGTCCACCGCGGTAAAGGGCCGTCGTTTGGAACCGAATTGGACGGTGAGGTCCTGGACATCCAGCAGTTTTTCACGTTCAGCCGCCAATACGGTTCACTCCCTTCTCCCGCAGGGCGCGGATATGCTCAGGAGGCTCCACCTTGGGAGCCCTGGGGTCCAGCAGCCAAGTCCTGGCCTTGTGGGTGGGGGACACCTGGAAGAAGGGCGGCCGCTCCACAAAGTCGATCTTCAGCGCCTGGGGGTTACGGGGGGCGAAAGCGTCTCCCTTCACCTCGTAGAACAGGTTGGGGGGAGTGCCTTGGATGGAGTACAATGGCTCTCCCTTGACCCCCAGTTGGGGCAGAGAGGACAGCAAGGCCCAGGTATAGGGGTGCTTGGGGTCGTAAAACACCTCGTCGCAGGTGCCCACCTCCACGATGTCCCCGGCGTACATGACGGCAATGCGGTCGGCCACATTGGCCACTACCCCCAGGTCGTGGGTGATGTAAATGGTGGTTAGACGGTATTTTGCCTGCATCTGCTTGATGAGCTCCAGGATCTGCGCCTGGATGGTCACATCCAGGGCGGTAGTCGGCTCGTCACAGATGAGGATTTTGGGCCGGCAGGCCACGGCGATGGCGATGACCACCCGCTGGCGCATACCGCCGGAGAACTCATGGGGATACTGCTTATAGCGGCGCTGGGGGTCGTCGATGCCCACGTCGGAGAGCACTTCCAGTACGGCCTGTTTGGCGGCGTTCCCCTTCAAGCCCTGATGGAGCTCCACCGCCTCCTGAATCTGTGCCCCGATGGTCTTGAGGGGATTGAGGGAGGTCATGGGGTCCTGGAGGACCATAGCGATCTCCCGGCCCCGGATTTTCAGCCAGTCCTTGTCGGTGCGGCACTGCGTCAGGTCTTGACCATGATACACGATGGAACCGCCGTGGATAGAGCCGTTGCCATCCAGCAGACCCATAAAGGTTTTGACGAACACGGATTTACCTGAGCCGGACTCTCCCACGATGGCCAGGCTTTCTCCCTCATACACGTCCAGAGATACGCCCCGGATGGCGTGGAGGGTCTGCCCCCGGAGGGTGAATTTTACGTCCAGGTCCTGGACGGAGAGAATGATATGGTTCTCCATCATAGACCTCCTTAATTGACGTGGTTTTTCGGATCAGCGGCGTCGGCAAAGGCGTTGCCGATGACGTAGAAGGAAATGGTGATAAGGGCCAGCACCAGCACCGGGAAGTACAGCTGATAGCGCAGGGCGGGGACGGTCATCAGCTGCCGGCCAGTGTCGATCAGGTTACCCAGGGAGGGAATGTCCACCGGAAGGCCGATGCTGATATAGGTGACGAACACCTCGTTGCCGATGGCGGAGGGGATGGCCAGGGCCATGCGCATGGTGATAACGCTTACTAGGTAGGGCAGAAGGTTCTTAAAGATAATTCGCCGGGTGGGGGTGCCCAGGCAGCGAGAGGCCAGGTTATAGTCCCGGTCCCGGATAATGATAATCTGGTTGCGGATAAAACGGGCCATACCCAGCCAACCGGTGAGGCACAAGGCGAAGATAATGGTGTCCACCCCAGGCATAAGAATGTAGGAAATCAGAATGAGCAGCAGGGTCTGCGGAATGTTGTCCAGCACATTGTACAGCTCGGTGAAAAAGAAGTCCAGCTTTCTCACATAGCCCCACAGCACCCCCATGAGGATGCCCACCACCGCCTCCACGCAGGCTACGGTGAAACCGATGAACAGGGAGGTGCGGGTGCCGGACCAGATACGGGACCAAACATCTTGGCCCAGCTTATTGGTGCCGAAGATATAGCCCTGCTCACCGGGCTTGAGGTTTTGCAGCACACGGCCATTGTCGTCGTAGTGGATGGTGAGGGGGTCCATCTGTCCGGGCAGGAGGGGCTGGATAAAAGTAAACACCAGCAGAGCCACCATGACAATGAGGAAAAACACCGCCACTTTGTTGTGGAAAAAGGCTCGGATAGTGGCCATCCAGTAGGAATAGTTAGAGTAACCGCCCCGTTCCGCCTCGGCGGCGTTGAACTGGGCGAAGGAGAACAGTTCCTCCTCGGTAAGGGGGGGACGGTCCAGCTGCTGCTTGAGCTGCTGGGAGAGGGCGTCGCCCAGCTGGTCGGTCTTTCGGTCACGGTATCGTTTCATCAGCGGGCGCCCTCCTTTGCAGAAAAGCTGATCCGGGGGTCGAGGACGGCCATGAGGATATCGCCGAACAGCAGGCCCAGGATAGAGATGACAGAGTAGATGATAACCAGGGCCTGAACCAGATTATTGTCCTGCCCTTTGATAGCGGTCACCAGCAGTCCGCCCATGCCCGGCACGGAGTATAGGGACTCCACATACAGTGAGCCCATGAGGGTGAACAGGATGGAGTTGGGGATGTACTGGATCAGGGGCACCATGGCGTTGCGAAAGGTATGCCGCCGGGAGATCTGGCCGCTGGGCAGGCCCTTGGCCCGGGCCAGGCGGATATAGTCCTTGTTAGACTCGTCTACCATATACCGCCGCAGCCACATGGCGTAATAGGCAATGTTGCCCAGGGACAGGGAAAAGATGGGCAGAATGTAGCTGGTGGGGTTGCCTGTGGAGAACAGCATGGGCAAATGCAGGGGGCCTTGGGAACCTGCGAACTGGATGAGAATATAGTAGGCCGCGGCGGGCACTGCCTGGATGATGACGATAAATACCGTGCCGAACTTGTCCCACAGCTTCCACCGGGTCCGGGTGCTCCTGGCCATCAGGATGCCCAGAGGCAAGCCCAGAGCCAGGGCAATGGCCAAGGAGGTCAGGCCGATGAACAGGGAAATAGGGATTTTCTCGGCGATGATGGTGGTGATAGCGACGTTTTTCCGGTATTTAATGGAGTCGCCCAGGTCGCCCTGAAGCAGCTGGCCGAAGAAGCGCACCAGTTGGACGGGGAGGGGGTCATTGAGGCCCAATTCGTTGAGGCGAACCTCGATCTGAGTATCAGACAGCTTATCAAAATTCTCAAAGTATCCCTCAATGGGCATCAGCCGTAGGAGGGAGAATACGATGATAATGACGATGATCATGGTAACCAGGGACCGCAGCACCCGTTTGAAAATATATTTTGCCACAGAAAATCGGCCTCCTTGACAGGGGAGAGTGGGCGAAGCCCCCGCATCCGGACCCCGGAGGGGCGCAGATGCAGGGGTTCCGCGCAGGTGCCCGGGCAGAAGGGTATCCCTCCTGCCCGGGCGGGCGCGCCCGGCGAAAGACCGCCGGGAAGCGAAGCCCCAGAGCTTCACATCGCGTTTCGCTTAAGATTCGGCAGCAGCTGCCAGAGCAGCGTCACGCTCCTCCAGCCAAGTCTGATAGGCTTGCTCAAATTCTTCCATGCCCATGGATTTCTCCAGTACATGCTGGAACTTATAACGGGAAGTGGCAAAGCCGAAGGAGGCGTAGGAGCCCTCCAGGGGGTTCAGCTTGGAGAAGGAATACTCCCGGTCATTGGTTTTGATGGGGATCGCGAAAGCGTGGTCCAACAGGACAGCCTCCGCCTGGGCAAAGGTCTCATACCGGGCCTCGATATCATCGGTGGTGGCCAGGGCGGTCTCCACCAGATCCAGGTACTGCTGGTAGTAGCCCTGAGTTTCAGGGTCGTCGCTCCGATAGATAAAGCTGTAACTGGAATCCTCGTTAAAGGGGTCTACTACATAGGCGGAGGCATCGGAGTAGTCAGCACCCCAGTTGCACAGGGTGATGCCATAGTTGCCCGCCCGACGGACCATGGTCAGGAAGCTCTCGTTGCCCTGCTGGATGACCACGTCAATATAGTCGGTGCCCAGCAGGCCCTCCAGCTGCTGCTCTACCAGCTGGGCCATGGAATCGGAATTCGTCTCGTTGGGATTGTAGGGGTAGTAGACAATGACGGGGAAGGTGCAGCCTTCGGCCTCCAGTTCCGCCATGGCCTTCTCCTTATACTCCAGGGCCAGCTCCGCGTCAAAGGTCTCGCCGTCCGTATACTTGTCCAAGCCGCCGTAGTAGGCATAATCCTGAGAGGCGGACGCGGCGCCCAGAGGAGTGATGGTGTTGCTCAGCAGGCTCTCCGGGTCGTTGGCATCCTTGGCCTGAAGGGCGTTGACTCGGTCCAGACCGTGCATGATGGACTGTCGGAAGTTTTCGTTGTTGACGGCGATGCGCCAGTTGTCCGGCTCGTACTCCTCGTCGAATTTGGGATCGAAATTGAACAGGTACCAGTAGGAATAGGACACGTCGGGCCGGGAGTAATGGATCTGATCACTGTGGGTCTCCAGCAAGGAGGTGAGCAGGTCTGCGCTGATATCGGCGTAGTCAATGGAGCCGTCCAGGTACATCTGGGTAGCCAGGGTGGAGGACTCTGCGTTATACGTCATCTGGATGGTGTCAATATGCACATTGTCGATGTCCCAGTAAGCAGCGTTTTTGGTCATGACCCGCTGTACCTGGGGCTCGAAGGTGGACAGGATGAAGGGGCCGCAGAAGAGCAAAGTCTCGGCGCTGGTGCCAAAGCTGTCGCCGCACTCAGCCAAAAACTCGCCGTTGACAGGCATGTAAGCGGCCCAGCACAGCATGGACAGAAAGTAGGAGCAGGGGGCATCCAAGGTGTAGACTAGAGTATAGGTGTCAGTGGCCTTCACCCCGATGTCGTCTGCGGAAACCTCAGGCACCTCTTCGATCATGTCGCCGTTCTCGTCCAGCTTGACAGGGTTGCCGTTGTCGTCGGTGCCGTCGGTAGCGGTTTCCAGCGCCAGCTGGTAGGCGGTGTACTCGTAGTAGGCCGCGGCGTTGGTCACCTGGGCTACTTCGAAGTTATACTCGCTGCCAGAGTCATTCTTGGCGTCCAGAATATAGTGGGCGGCATCTACCCAGTCCTGGGCGGTGACTTCGGCCACCTCGTTGCCATCCTTATCCACCCACTTGACCCCTTGACGGATATGGAAGGTCCATTCGGTGTAATCATCGTTGTGCTCCCAGCTCTCGGCAAGGGCCGGCTGGACCACTCCATAGCAATCGTACTCAATGAGGGTATCCACCACGTTGGCAGGGATCTCCAGATTGTTGGCCGTAGTAGTGGTGAGATAGTTCATGGTCTCTACCTCGGCGGAGTAGAGGGTGCGGTAGACGGCCGAGCCATCATCGCCGGAATTGGAGTCGCCGCAGGCAGCCAGGGACAGGGCCATCGCCAAGGCCAGCAGCAGGGCGAGCGTGCGTTTCATTTTCATGGTATCCATTCCTTTCTCAATCAAGTTCTGCGCCGTCGCAGGGCCGGGGCAGTGCCCCATATTTTATAAACGGCAGGTTGCCGGTTATAAACGCTTGCGGTCAGCTCCACTGTTGGCAGGGGACGTTGTCCACCCCCACGCCGGGATCGCCGGACATAAGGATGCGGGGGCCGTCAAACACCGGGCCGCCAGTGTAGGGGTCTACTGCACACAGGGAGGGGCCGTCCAGGTCCGCCCTTGTGATAATCGCCTGCCCGGCGGCCAGATGGGCCGCGGCGGCTACGGACAGCCGGGACTCCAGCATACAGCCGATCATACACTCCATCCCGTGCTCCGCTGCCATGCGACAGATTTTCAGGGCATTCCAGATGCCGCCGGTTTTCATGAGCTTGATGTTGATGAGGTCGGCGGCACCCTCCTGGATGAGCCGTTGTGCATCGTAGTGGGAAAACACCGACTCGTCGGCCAGAATGGGGGTGTCCACTGCCTGGGTGACCTGCTTCAGCCCGGCCAGATCATGGGCGGGGACGGGCTGTTCTACCAGCTCGATGTCCAGTCCTCGGTCCTCCATGGCCCGGATGATGGATACAGACTGCTGCGCGGTCCAGCCCTGGTTGGCGTCCACCCGGAGTTTGATGTCGGGACCCACCGCCTGGCGGATGGCAGCGACACGCTCCACGTCGGCCAGCCCCTCCTTGCCCACCTTGATTTTTAGGATGCCAAAGCCCTGGGCTACGGCCTCCAGGCTGTCGGCCACCATCTCATCTACAGGGTTGACGGAGATGGTCAGATCGGTTTGAATACTCTGTCGGGCGCCGCCCAGCAGCTGGTACAGGGGCTTGCCCTGGGCCTTGGCCCACAAGTCGTAGAGGGCCATATCCACGGCCGCCTTTGGGGTGGTGTTGTGAACCAGACAGCCATTGAGCTTTTCCATGACGGCTTCCAGGTTCTCCACGTCCATTCCCAGCAGGGCCGGACGGATGTAGTCCCGAATGGCGCACAGGATAGAACCTTCGGTGTCTCCGGTGATGACCGCAGTGGGAGGCGCTTCACCATAGCCCACGGCGCCGTCATCGGTGAGCACCCGCACGGCGATGTCATCCACCGCCTCCACCGTGCGCAGGGCGGTCTTGAAGGGATGGCGCAGGGGCAGGCGGATGCGACCTACCTGAATATCTGTGATCTTCAAGGATACCGCCTCCTAAAAATGAAAGTTTCTGATGCGGAAAATTCAAAATATTAAAATATAGTTTAGCACATTTTTGAGCTAAAGTAAAGTCTAAAGCCAAAATATTTATGATTAGAAATCCAGAAAAACAAAAGCTGTATGAAAAAATTAGATTGATAAATTGCATCGTCGCTGATAGATGCCTTGAAAAAAGATGCAGTTTATGATACCCTTTCTTTAAGTCCTATATATAGGACTTAAAGTTTGCTACCATTCCAGCGGAAGGAGGAATCGCGATGCCCAAAAGCGCCAATCAAAAGCGGAAACTGCTAGTCCTGTACCGCTTCCTGCTGGCTCGGACGGATGATGACCATCCAGTAACGGTTCAGGAGATGCAGGACGAATTGACCCGGTGGGATATCTCCGCCGAGCGTAAGAGCATTTACAACGACATGGAGGAACTGCGGCAGCTGGGGGTGGACGTCCAGAGCCGGAAGGGGAAACACGCTGGCTGGTTCATCGGCCAGCGGGAGTTTGAGCTGGCGGAGCTGAAGCTGTTGGTGGATGCGGTGCAGTCCAGCCGGTTTCTTACCCTGCGGAAGAGCGACAGCCTCATCCGCAAGCTGGAGGGATTGGCGTCCGTCTATCAAGCCCAAAAGCTCCAGCGGCAGGTGTATGTAGACCGGCGGGTGAAAACCATGAATGAGAGCATTTTTTATAATGTAGATAAGCTCCACACCGCCATTGCCGCCGGTCGGGCGGTGGCCTTCCGCTATTTTGAGTACAATGCGAAAAAGGAAAAGGTCTACCGCCGGGAAGGAAGGCGGTACTACGTCTCCCCCTGCGGGCTGATCTGGGACAATGAAAACTACTACATGGCCGCCTGGGATGAGGAAAACGGCGAGGTGCGCCACTACCGAGTGGACAAGATGACAGACATCACCATCACCGGCATGCCCCGGCATGTGCCCAAGAATTGGGACCCAGAGGGCTATGCCCGCCGTCACTTCGGAATGTTCTCCGGCCGGCAGGGGCAGGTGCGCCTGCGGTGTACCTCCGCTTTGGCCGGAGTGGTGCTGGACCGTTTCGGACAGGACGTGATGCTGGTGCCCGATGGGGAGGACCACTTCACGGTCACTCTGGATGTAGTGGTGAGCCCGCCCTTCTGGGGGTGGGTGTTCGGATTGGGAGATGGGGTAGAGGTGCTCTCCCCAGACTGGGCGGTGGACGAGTTCCGCCGCCGGCTGGGTCAGGTAGCCGCCCTCTATTCTCAGCATAGCGGAACAAAATGAAAATAGAAAGGGCAATTTGTGCTGTTTATCTTACGAAATATGCTGTTCTGTGGAGACAGAGAGCCTGATTTGCTTGGGGGCGGACGGCCCTGAAAGAAGGCAGGCATCCAAACCTGAGAAAGAAAGAGGTTTATCCCTCCTTGTTTTGGGCCATACTGGCACCAACAAGGAGGGATTTTTCATGGACCTGATGACGGCGATGAGTGGACCGGCCGCCTTTGACCTTGGGGCCAGGCTGGCCGGGTTAGGGGTAGTCACAGTGGGCGCGCAGGGGGGCGGCCTAGGCTGGATGCTGGCTCGTTGCGTGGGCTGCGGAGCAGCCATGGCCGGTGCGGATGTGCTGTTTCACGACGGTACCACGCCTGCTGCAGGGGTATGGCTGGCCGGGCATTATGAGCTGCCTGCGGCGGTTTATTTCCTGGCGGAACGGGGACAGGCCGAAGTATTTCTCCATAATAGTCAGGGGCAGGCGCTGGAAGAGAAGCGGCTGCCTCTGAGCAGCGGACGGGTAGGGCCTGTGGGTACCTGGGATCAACTGGTGGGTACTGACAGCTCCTATGCGGCCCACCGGACGGCGGGCCAGCGAGTGGACGGACTGGTGGTGACGGTGATGCCCGGTCCGGGGCAGGCGCCCCTGATCGCCGCGCTGGAACGGCTAGGGTGTGAGGTATTGTCCCGCCCCTGCCAGGGGGTGCCCCTGCTTCGGTGTGACAAGGCGGGATTTTACCTGACGGTGCGTGACGGCCTGAACAGCCGCCACCCCACTGGAGTAGATGCTTTGGCGGCAGCGGTGGACTGGTGCCTATTTCGGGCGAGAAGGGGCCGATCGGTGCCCGCTTTTGGGCCGGAGAAGGGGGGACGGCCCGTATGAGAGAACAAAAAAAGCTGTACTTTTTTTCGGAGACGTGTTATACTGAAGCATCATAGCTCCCCGCTAAGGGGCGGGTCGAGCTGGTTTTTCGGCGTAATGCGCCTGTTTAGAGGCGCTTTTGTATTCACAGCAGAAGAGCAAAGAGCGCGTACAAACGTGGGGACAGAATGAAGGCGGCAGGCGGTATCTCCTCCGGCGAGACAGGGCCGGACGGAGAACTGGGGTGGCCTCTGTCTCAGTATGCGCTATCCCCGGGGCATAAGGCCCGGCGATTTGTTGTGCCTTTTTCTGCCGTATTACATACGCAGACGGAAGGGGCGTTATGAAAGCCCCTGTAAATCCCCGCCATAGGCGTGGAACAGAAAGATCGGTTTTCGGCTTTGGTATGTATGTGGGCGAAAACACCTCTCGGCCTGCAACCTGGGCACCGTTTATGACTTATGGACGGTGAGTATGGGGAAAGCAGGACGCAGCCTACTGGCCGGAGGAGGCTCTGTCTTTTTCGGCTGAATAAGAAAAGGAGTATTTATGGCAGAAAAACTGAAGATTATTTCCCTTGGCGGTCTGAACGAGATCGGCAAGAACCTCACCGTGTACGAGTACGGCAGCGACATCATTGTGGTGGACGCAGGAATGGGCTTCCCCGACGATGACATGTACGGCATCGACGTGGTCATCCCCGACTTCACCTACCTCATCAAGAACCGGGACCGGATCCGGGCCATCTTCATCACCCACGGCCACGAGGACCACATCGGCGGCATCCCCTACCTGATGCGGGACATCGACGCGCCCATCTACGCCACCCGTATGTCCGCCGGCCTCATCCGGCTCAAGCTGGAGGAGCACCGCCTGGCCAATAAGGTCAAGCTCATCACCTGCGAGGCGGGGGAGACCGTCCGGGCAGGTAAGTTCAGCGTGGAGTTCATCCACATCAACCACTCCATCGCCGACGCAGTGGCCTTCGCCATCCGCTGCCCCCTGGGCGTGTGTGTCCACACCGGCGATTTCAAGATCGACCCCACCCCCATCCAGGGAGGTATGGCTGACCTCACCCGCCTGGGTGAGCTGGGCAAGGAGGGGGTGCTGGCCCTGCTGTGCGACTCCACCAACGTGGAGCGGCCTGGGTTCACCAAGAGTGAGCGCAGCGTGGGAGCCTCCTTCGAGGCTCTGTTCCGAGGCTGTGACCAGCGGATCATCGTCACCACCTTCGCCTCCAACGTGGACCGGATCCAACAGATCATCAATGTGGCCGCCAAGTATGGCCGCAAGGTGGCTGTCACCGGCCGGAGCATGGAAAACGCCATGAAGGTGTCCACCGAGCTGGGCTATATGAACGTGCCCGAGGGGGTGCTGGTGGATGTGGCCCACGTTAAGAGTCTGCCCAAAAACAAGGTGTGTATCATCACCACCGGCAGCCAGGGGGAAACCATGTCTGCCCTGACCCGCATGGCATTCAACACCCACCGCCAGGTGGATATTCAGCCCGGCGACCGGGTGATCATCTCCGCTTCTGCCATCCCCGGCAACGAGAACTCCGTGGGCAACGTCATTAACGAGCTCTACCGCCGGGATGCCGAGGTGGTCAACGAGCGAGAGCTGTCCCTCCACGTGTCTGGCCACGCCTGCCAGGAGGAACTGAAAATCATCCACGCTCTGGTTAAGCCCAGATTCTTCATCCCCGTCCACGGAGAGCAGCGTCACCTCAAGACCCATGCTAAGCTGGCCCGGGAGATGGGCATGGACCCCCGGCACATCATCATCAGCGACATCGGAAAGGTGATCGAGCTCACCGCCAAGAGCGCCAAAATCAATGGCACTGTCCCGGCCGGCAAGGTGTTCGTGGACGGCTACGGCGTAGGCGATGTGGGCGCGGTGGTCCTCCGGGACCGGCAGCATCTGGCCCAGGACGGCATGATCGTGGTGGTGGTGTCCATGTCCGGCGAGGATGGACAGGTCATCTCCGGCCCGGATATCATCACCCGGGGCTTTGTGTACGTCAAAGAGTCCGAGGCATTGCTGGAGGAGCTGCGCCAGGTGGCGGTGGATGCCCTGAACCGCTGTCAGGACCGGAACATCCGGGACTGGTCCACCATTAAGGGGGAGATCAAGGGCGATCTGTCCGGCTACCTCTATAAAAAGACCAAGCGTAATCCCATGATCCTGCCTGTGATTATGGAAGTCTAAACATCCAGTTCAAGGAAATGGGACAAAGTATGGGATTCCGTGCCCTAAGTTCCCCTTGAATACGGTGAAAATCCAGGATGCTGGCACCCCGGTGTGGAATTCCTGCCCTTGAGGTGTGCGCTTCCCGCCGCCGCTCTTTTGGCAGGGCACGGAAAACAGAAAAAGGAAGGCCCGCAAGCGATGCTTGCGGGCCTTCTTTCAATATTCAGTGTTCATTGAGCAACTCTTCCCGCACGTCCCAGAGCTTCTGGGACAGGTCTACGTAGTAGTTGTGCGGATTTTCAAATCGCTTGACCTCGTCCCACAGGTTGTCCACCTGCCGGGCGCAGTAGGCCCGTATATCCGCGATATCTGGGGAGCGGTACACCAGCCGCCCTTTTTGGAAGATGGGCACCAGCAGGGGTACAGCAGTGAAATCGCTCACCATTTTGCGCTTCCAAGTCGCCTCCGGGTCAAACAGCTCCAAAGGTTGGGTGAAATCGGGCTGCTCGTCATGGACACAGATATAGTCAGCCATGGCCTTGCCAGTGGCGTTTTCGAACAGGCGATAGACCTTTTTGAAGTGAGGGATGGTGACCTTGGCGGGGTTCTCGCTGATCTTGATTTTGGGGATGATGGTGCCGTCCTCCCCCTCGATGGCGGCCAGCTTGTATACACCGCCGAACACTGGCTCGCTTTTGGAGGTGATAAGCCGCTCACCGACCCCAAAGCCGTCGATACAGGCCCCCTGGGTGAGCAAGTCCCGGATGATATACTCATCCAGTGAATTGGAGGCGATAATCTTGATGCCAGGCAGCCCGGCATCATCCAGCATTCGCCGGGCCTTCCGGGACAAATAGGTAAGATCGCCGGAGTCGATGCGGATGCCGCCAGAGGTGATGCCCAGCTCTTTGAACGCCCGGATAGCGTTGGGTACACCGGACTTGAGCACGTTGTAGGTGTCCACCAACAGGGTGGCGGATTCGGGATAAACCTGGCAATAGGTTTTGAAAGCGGTATATTCGTCGGGGAACATCTGCACCCAGGAGTGGGCCATAGTGCCGGTGGCGGGGGTGTGGAACATCTGGTCGGCCATAGCGCAGGCGGTGCCGGCGCAGCCGGCGATATAGCTGGCCCGGGCCCCCAGCAGAGCACCGTCCGCACCCTGAGCCCGGCGGGAGCCAAACTCAGACACTGCCCGGCCCTGGGCGGCCCGAACGATACGGTTAGACTTGGTGGCGATGAGGGACTGGTGATTCAGGGCCAGCAGCAGGTAGGTTTCGATGAACTGGGCCTGGATGGCGGGGGCCCGGACGGTGAGGATGGGCTCCCGGGGGAAGATGGGGGTACCCTCGGGCACGGCCCAGATGTCGCCAGTGAAATGGAACTCCAGCAGGAACTGGAGAAATTCCTCGCTGAACAGACCCTTGGTGCGCAGAAAGTCCACATCCTCGGGGTCAAAGTGCAGGTCCTGGATATATCGGATGACCTGCTCCAGCCCTGCGGCAATGGCGAAGCCGCCTCCGTCGGGCACGTTGCGGAAGAACACGTCGAAGTAGCAGATCCGGTCGGTCAACCCAGTCTGGAAATAGCCGTTGCCCATAGTCAGCTCATAGAAATCGAAGAGCATGGTGTAGTTGACGTCGTGCTTCACAGCGGAACACATCCTTTCAAGATGGGCCAGCCTATGAGCTGACCATATCGGCGCAAGCCGGCGCGCCGGGTGGCGCGGCTCGGGACGGGATTCACTTCCGGCCCGCAAGAAAAATAAAAACAGGGACCCTCAAAAGATCAAAGGTCTTCTGGAATCAGCTCATGGAAGTCGGAGGGAATGGTATAGTTGATATCGTGTTTCCTCGGGAGGCACCCTTGCATATGTTTCTGCTATTATATGCTGTCTTGACACCAAAAGCAAGTTTTCTTTTCACAGGCTCACAACCCGGTCAGGTCAAAGGCGGGGACAAACCGCTCTCCCACCGCCTCCAGGTCCTGCACATAACCGGGCAGACCCAGGGCGGCCATGTAGTCCCGGGCTGCGCGGACCTCGCTGGGACGTAGAAGCCGATTGATCTCCGGACAAGCGGACAGGTCCCCCATGGGGGTGTACTGGGCCATTAGGGAGAACAACACCGCTCCTCGCGGGAAGGACTCCGCCACCCAGTCCATCACCCGCCTGGCCTCGGGCAGTCCGCCGGGCAGCAACAGGTGCCGGATAAGCACCCCGCTTTTGAGGGCATCTCCTTCAAACCGGACAGGGCCCCGCTGGCGGTACATCTCCAAGATCGCGGCCTGGGCCGCCTGGGGATAGTCCAAAGCGGCGGAATAGCGGCCAGCGCGCTCCGGAGAGAGGTACTTGAGGTCGGGCAGGTAGATATCCACCTTCCCCTCCAGGGCCCGCAGGGCGGAAACGGCATCGTATCCGCCGCAGTTCCACACTACTGGCAGTCCGCTGGGGACAGGCCGGGACAGCACACGGGCCAGGATGTGGGCGAAGTGGGTGGGGGTGACCAGGTCCAGGCATGCCGCACCTTGAGCGGCTAGATCCTGAAACAGTTCGTACAGCCGGGACTCAGAAATGAATGTGCCGAAATTCTCGTGGCTGATTTGGCGGTTTTGGCAGAACACACAGCCCAGATTGCACCCGGAGAAAAAGATGGTGCCTGCCCCGTGTTCTCCTGTGAGGCACGGCTCCTCCCACTGGTGGAGGGCTGCGCGGGCCACCACCAGACGGTCAGGCATATGGCAGAAGCCCTCGCCGCAGCGCTCGTTGCGCAGGGCGCCGCAGCGGCGGGGGCAGAGGGTACACAGCATGGCGCTCAACTCCTTTTTTGTCATGGGGCGGCGCGCCCCTTGTCTACCGGACCTGATCGTCCACCAGATGCTCCACTCCGTCAAAGGCGTTGGGCACAGCGTACACCTCCCGCAGCTGCGCCCTGTCCGCCCACACCCAGCCCTCCGGCAGAGTATTGGCAGCCGCCTCCACCACCCGGGCGGTCATGTGCCACTCGATATGGCTGAAGATATGCTTGGCCTGACAGCCATACTCGTTGGACAGGGGGGTAATTCCCCATTCCAGGGGCAGGGAAGCGGGAGACAGCTCGTTGGGGTACTCCCACAGCCCGGCCAGCAAACCCTTGGCCGGACGGCGGCGAAGGGCCACCCGCCCCTCATGGAAAATGAGCCATACCGTCCGCTCCTCCACCCGGCGGGCCTTTTTCTTTGTCTTCACCGGGAGCATATCCACCCGGTTTTCCAGCCTGGCGGTGCAGAAGCTCCGGGCTGGGCACGTATCACATAATGGAGCGCCGTTGGGCAGGCAAACTGTGGCGCCCAGTTCCATCATGGCCTGGGTGAAGGCGCCGGGGTCGTCCAGAGGGATGATGGGGGCCAGGTGGGCTGCGACCTTGGCTTTCATGGCAGGAGTAGTGATGTCCCCCTCGTCCCCAGTGACGCGGGTCACCACCCGGAGTACGTTGCCGTCCACCGCAGGGACGGGCTGGCCAAAAGCGATGGAGCAAATAGCTCCAGCGGTGTAGTCCCCTACCCCCTTGAGGGCGCGTACCGCCTGATAGTCTGAGGGAAAGGAACCGCCATGTTCCTCCATGATCTGCCGGGCGGCGGCCTGGAGGTTCCGGGCCCGGGAGTAGTAGCCCAGTCCCTGCCACAGCTTCATCAGCCGCTCTTCGCTCAGGGCGGCCAGAGCGGCCACGTCAGGCACCTCGGCCATGAATCGGCGGTAGTAGTCCAGCACCGCCGCTACCCGAGTCTGCTGGAGCATCACTTCAGACACCCACACGTGGTAGGGGGTGGGGTCGTCCCGCCAGGGCAGGGACCGGGCGTTGTCCCGGTACCACTCCAGCAAGGGAATGGGAAGTTGTTCCAAAGGGTTCATAGCTTGTCCTCACTGTGTTAAGATAGATTCATTATAGCGCAGGAAAAAATTTTTTTCAATCAGCCAATGAAACGCCCCAGCCTCCCCGTCTAACGGGTGAAAGGCCTTTCAAGAAAGGAGGGGAGCCATCCTGGATCAACAGGAATATGTGGAGCGGGTTCAGGCGCTCAAGGGGCGGCTGTACCGGACGGCCCGGCTGTATCTGGCGGGGGATGCCGCCGCCCTGGACGCAGTGGACGAGGCGGTGTACAAGGGCCTGCTGAGCTGCAGGCGGCTGCGCCGGACGGAGTATTTTGATACATGGATGACCCGCATCCTGATCAATGTATGTAATGATGAGCTGCGGCGGCTCAAGCGGGAGCGAACGATGGACGAGCTGCCCGAGGCAGCGGCGGAGGTTTACGACCGCTTGCCTCTGCGGGATGCGGTGGAGCGCCTGCCCCAGGAGCTGCGGGCGGTGGTGGCCCTGCGGTATTTTGCCGGTTACACCCTGGCGGAGACGGCGGAGATCTTAGGCATCCCGCCGGGGACGGTGTCCACCCGCCAACGCCGGGCACTGGCGCTGCTGCGGCTGGAACTGTCGGAGGAAGAAGGAGGTCAGGTATGAACCGAAACGAGGAATACAACACTCTGCTCCGGGAACTGGACCAGACGCCGCCAGAGCTGGAATACACCGTCACCCGGGCCAAGGCCCGGGCCAGGCGCCACCAGGCCCGCCGCTGGGTAGGAGTGCCGGTAGGGACGCTGGCGGGGGCGTTTGCCGCCTTTGTGCTGTTGGTGAACACGGTACCCACCTTTGCCCTAGCCTGTTCCCATGTCCCGGTGCTGGGGGACCTGGCGGCAGCGGTAGACTGGTCAGGTAGCCTGAGCCGGGCGGTGGAGCACGACTATGTGCAGGTCATCGGCCAGAGTCAGACGAAAGACGGCATTACCATGGCGGTAGAATATGTTATCGTGGACCAGCAGCAGGTGAGCCTGTTCGTCTGTGTGGAGAATGAGGACGGGACGAAGCCCTATACCCTGCTCAACTGCGACATCGACGCAGGCGACCGGGCATTTTCCGTGGTTTCGTCGGGCCAGCAGGAAAAAAACGGTGAGCTGCGCCGGTATATCATCGACTTCAACGACAAAAATCAGGTGCCCGACCGTATGACCGTCACGTTTGGAGTCCGGCCCGTCGAGAGCCTGAGCGCCATGGACGAGGTCATGGCATCCGCGCCCGGTGGCCCAGCGGAGGAGACGTTCGCCTTCGACATCACCTTTGACCCGGCGTACACCGCCAGCGGCGTGGTGTATCAGGTCGACCGCTGGCTGGAGCTGGACGGCCAGCGCATCTGCGTGGAGGCACTGGAGATCTACCCCACCCACGCCCGGCTCAAGCTGAAGGACAGCGGAGATAACAGCATGTGGCTGGAAGATCTGGACTTCTATCTGGAGGACGAGGAGGGAAACCGCTATGAAGCCGAGGGTGGTCTTGCCGGGTACAGCGACCCAGTGACAGGTTTTGCCTTCGACCGGCGAGTGGCCAGCCCATGGTTTGCTGGCACCGAGCGTCTGACCCTGTATGTCACCGGCGTTTCCTGGCTGGACCCGGACAGGCAAGAGGTGACGGTGGATCTCGTGGGCAAGACGGCGGTCGGCTTGCCGGAGGGCGCGGCGCTCACCGGCGTGAACCGGGGGAAAGAGGGCGTCGAGCTCCGGTTTGAGGCGCCTATGAGAGAATTTGGCGGTGTCAATCTGTTCCGTGGGTGCTACTTTGACCCCACGGGAAAGGAGTACAGCTGCACCCGGAGCGAGGTGAGTACAAACGATGAGCTGGACGTCATGGAGCCTGTGGTTTATCTGGATCCAAACTACGCCTATGACACCGTCACGCTCCGGCTGAATTGGACGCTGTGGCACAGGCTGGACACACCCCTTGCCGTGGAGATCAAGTGAAGGAACGCCCGCGCCGGGCCCGCCCTTTGTAAGGCGGACCCGGTGTCATTTCGCCGCCCGCCACATACACTGTCTTGAGGACGGAAGGACCGGGGCCGCTGTGCCCCTGCGGAAACAGGAGGTCATAGGATGCTGCGGGCGAAACATATTTGGGTGGTGGGGGGCGACCCCCGGCAGGCGGCGCTGGCCCGGCTGCTGGCCGACGACGGACACACGGTACATACCTTTGCCATGGAGCGGGGAGAGGGGGTGCGGTGCCAGCCCAGCCTGGAGGGCATTGCTTTGGCGGACTGTGTCATCCTGCCCCTGCCCGCCGTGGGAGAAGGGGGACGGCTCAACGCCCCTATGTGCGGGGATCCGCCCCGGCTGGAGACGGTGCTGGATGTCTTGGTTCCCGGCCAACTGCTATGTGCCGGCATGGTGTCAGCCCAGCTTCGAACCATGGCGGAGGAGCGGGGACTGCTCCTCCGGGATTATTTTGCCCGGGAGGAGCTGGCCATCCTCAACGCCGTGCCCACGGCAGAGGGAGCCATCCAGATCGCCATGGAGGAGCTGCCCATCACACTCCATGAAGCACGGGTGCTGGTGGTGGGCTTCGGCCGGGTGGGGAGGGCACTGGCTCCCCGGCTCCAGGCTCTGGGGGCCAGGGTCACGGTGGCTGCCCGGCGGTATGAGCAGCGGTCTCTGGCCCAGTCCATGGGGCTGGGCACTGAGCGGGCCGACCGCCTACCCGATTGGCTGTGCGGCTACGACCTGGTGGTGAACACCGCCCCCGCCCGGGTGCTGGGGGTGGAGGAGCTGTCCGCCCTGAAAGAGGGAGCATTGGTCATCGACCTGGCCTCCAAGCCCGGCGGGGTGGACATGGCCGGGGCCGCCGCCCTGGGGGTCCGGGTGGTGTGGGCCTTGTCCCTGCCGGGCAAGGTGGCCCCGGTGAGCGCGGGGCGGTACATCATGGACACCGTCTATCATATCATGGAGGAGTTGGGAATATGAGGATAGAGCAGCCGAGGGTAGGGTTCGCCTTTTGCGGCTCCTTCTGCACCATGGCCCGGGCCATGGAGGCGCTGGAGGCTGTGGCGGCCCAGTATGGTCAGGTGGTGCCCATCGTGTCCGAGACGGTGGCGGCCACCGACACCCGGTTTGGCAATGCCCATGACTTTATGCGGGAGATGGAGCGCATCTGTGACCGGAGGGTGATCGCCACGGTAAAGGATGCTGAGCCAATCGGCCCGAAAAAGCTGCTGGATGTGCTGGTGGTCTGTCCCTGCACCGGCAATACCCTGGCCAAGCTGGCCCATGGCGTGACGGACACGGCGGTGACCATGGCGGCCAAGGCTCACCTGAGAAACGGCGGACCGCTGGTGCTGGCGGTGGCCACGAACGACGGCCTGGCCGGGGCTGCCCCCAACCTGGGGGCTTTGCTGGGGCGGAAGAACGTGTACTTTGTCCCCTTTGGACAAGACGATTGCCAGGGCAAGCCTGCTTCGCTGGTGGCAGACTTCTCCCGGGTGCCGGACGCGGTGGACGCAGCCCTCCGGGGAGAACAGCTCCAGCCCGTGCTGCTGGGGGCCAAAGGGGTGTGAGCGGAGCTGTTTCTGCTTGCCCGCTCTGCGACGGAAAAACAGCAAAAGCCCGCGCCGGACGCGCGGGCTTTCTCCCGTTGCAGAGGGCGACAAAGGGAACTTTTCCTCCGATTTCCAGCGGTTCTGCCCTTGACATCCGGTGCACAGTGGATATAATAATAGTACATTTGTTCGATGCGAAAAGGGGAGACCGCCATGACTACCATGGAAAAGCTGACCATTCTGACCGACGCGGCCAAGTATGACGCGGCCTGTACCTCCAGCGGCTTGCACCGGCAGGCCCGCCGTGGCCAGATGGGCTCCACCACCGTGGCCGGGTGCTGCCACACCTTCTCCGCCGACGGCCGGTGCGTCACGCTGCTCAAGGTGCTCATGACCAATGTGTGCGCCTATGACTGCCAGTATTGCATCAACCGCCGCTCCAACGACCTGCCTCGGGCTATGTTCGAGCCTCGGGAGCTGGCGGAGCTGACCATGGAGTTCTACCGCCGCAATTATATTGAGGGATTATTTTTATCCTCGGCGGTGCTGGGCAATCCGGACAACACCACGGAACGGATGATCTCCGTGCTGCGTCTGCTCCGGGAGGAGTACCGTTTCTGGGGCTACATTCACGCCAAGGCCATCCCCGGGGCGGACCCGGCCCTCACCTGGCGGCTGGGCACCCTGTGCGACCGGCTGAGCGTCAACATCGAACTGCCTTCGGAGCGCAGCTTGTCCCTGCTGTGCCCGGACAAGCCCAAGGAGAATATTCTGGCCCCTATGGGCCAGATCCGGGATAACATCTCCGCCTCCCGCCAGGAGCTGGTCCGGTACCGCCACGCCCCCCGCTTCGCTCCAGCGGGACAGTCTACCCAGATGATCATTGGGGCGACCCCGGAGTCGGACAAGCAGATCCTCACTCTGAGCCAGGCTCTCTATGATCGCTACCAGCTCAAGCGGGTGTTCTATTCGGCTTACATGCCCGTGTCGGACAGCCGTCTGCTCCCCGCCCGCCAGGGCTTTCAGCCGCCCCTGCTCCGGGAACACCGGCTGTATCAGGCGGACTGGCTGCTGCGGTACTACCACTTCCGGGCGGAGGAGCTGCTGGATGAGGTTCACCCGGATTTCGATACCCGGGTGGACCCCAAGTGCTCCTGGGCCCTGCGCCACATGGAGCGGTTCCCGGTAGAGGCGGCCACCGCCGGGTACGAGACACTGCTGCGGGTGCCGGGCATTGGGGTGCGCTCCGCCCGGCGCATCCTCGCCGCCCGCCGGGCGGCCCCCCTGTCCTTTGACGTGCTGAAAAAGCTGGGGGTAGTGCTCAAGCGGGCGCAGTATTTCCTCACCTGCAACGGCAGGCTCCGGGAGGGGCTGCGCTTCCGGGAGGATGGAGTGCTGGCTCATCTGGCCGCCCTGGAAAAGCCAGCCCTGATGGCGGCCATGCCAGAGCAGCTGTCCCTGTTCGACGGGGAGGGAACGGCATGAACCGGGCCCCGGTCTGCTATGAGTACGACGGCACCTTCTCCGGCTTTCTCACCTGCGTGTTTGAAAGCTACGCCTACCGGGAAGAGCCGGTGTGCTTCCTTTCGCCGGGGGACGGCCGCACCACCCTGTGGGACACCCGGCGGGTGGATGCCGACCAAGCCCTGGCCCGGCGGGTGTGGCGGGGCATACGCCAAAATATCTCCCCCGGCGCCGGGCGGCTGGCCAGCCGGGCCTTTCTCACCTGTCTGGAGGAGCGGGAGATTCATATCTGGCGCTTTCTGGAGTACGGATTTCGCCGAGGCAGCTCTGTGACAGCCGACCTGGGGGACGACCGGGTGGACGTGCTGCGCCGGGCGGTGCAGCACCTGGAGGAGGAGGCCCACAAGTACACCGGCTTTGTCCGCTTTTCCGACCAGGGCGGGGTGCTGGTGTCAGAGATCCAGCCGAAAAACCGGGTGCTCCCCCTGTTGCGTGTCCATTTTACCCAGCGGCTCAATACCGAGGCCTTTGTCATCTTTGACCGCACCCACCGGGAAGGCCTGGTTCACCAGGGCGGACGGTGGGCCATTCTGCCTATGGAGGACTTCGATTCCGGCCCAGCCGAGGACCGGGAGCTATACTATCGCCGCCTGTGGCGGCGGTTCTTCCAGACCATCGGCATCGAGGGGCGGACCAACCCCCGCTGTCAGAACACCCACCTGCCCAAGCGCTACCGGGCTATGATGACGGAGTTTCAGCCCGATGAGGGGCAGGCGGCGCTGCCGTTCCCCTGACAGAAAGCCGCTTCAACTCCCGATAGAACCTTCTCGGCAACCGAAAAAGCCGCCTGACAAGGCGGCTTTTTCGGTGCGTATTTATTTGATGGTCTTGCTGTCCACTTCTTCTTTCAGCAGGGCGGCAAACTGCTCCAAACTCATGCCGCCCAGGTCCTCGCCAGTGCGGTGCCGGGGGGAGACGGTGCCGTTCTCCATGTCCCGGTCGCCCACCACCAGCATATAGGGCACCTTCTCCAGGGTGGCCTCCCGAATCTTCTTGCCGATCTTCTCGCTGCGGTGGTCCACCTCCACCCGGAAGCCCTGTCCGTCCAGCTGGGCGGCCACCTGGTCGGCATACTCCGCCGCCCGGTCGGTGACGGGAAGCACCTTTACCTGCACCGGGGCCAGCCAGGCGGGGAAGGCGCCGGCGAAGTGCTCCGTGATGACGCCGATGAACCGCTCGATGGAGCCCAGTACCACCCGGTGGAGCATGACGGGGCGGTGCTTCTCCCCGTCCTCGCCGGTGTACTCCAGCTCGAAGCGCTCAGGCAGCTGGGAGTCCAGCTGCACCGTGCCGCACTGCCAGGTGCGGCCCAGGGAGTCGGCCAGGTGGAAGTCCAGCTTGGGGCCGTAGAAAGCGCCGTCGCCCTCGTTGACCTCAAAGTCCTTGCCCATCTCAGTGATAGCCTCTTTCAGGATGTCCTGGTTGTGCTCCCACTGCTCCAC
>CDZQ01044275.1_pt1 | contig 39259 bp, 41 predicted proteins | sample 554831 | NCBI WGS metagenome assembly CDZQ01 (sample SAMEA3182112, study PRJEB8094) | gut metagenome | biome: human; feature: gut; material: Stool; isolation source: human stools | place: Canada | collected 2013-05-06 | reverse complement strand
TAATAATAGTAGGGCCCACGCCGACGGCGTGGGCCCTATTGGTTACATTTTTCAGAGATATTCCACCGGCTGGCCGCACTTGGGGCAGTAAATCACCAGCCCCCGGCGGAAGCGGGCGGGGAACACGGTGCCCTCGCAGTGGGGGCAGCGGAAGCGGACGATGCGGTAGATCATCCCGGCGGCCAGGAACAGGGCCCCTGGCACGAACAGGGGTGCCGGGGCCTCCAGCAAGGCATACCGCGCCAGAAGCGCACTGCCCAACAGCAGCAGAAGGCCGGCGGCAAACAGCCCCAGGCAGAGGTAACAGCGCTTGACGGGGATCATGTTCGAGCCCCCTTTCCTTACAGCCGGAGGAAGTCCTCCGACCGCAGGGCGCAGCGCTCCGGCCGGTCTGGGGCGTAATAGACCCGCACCGCCTCCCCCACGCCGGGGCACCGGGCATACCAGCCCAGCACCGTCCTGGCGGTGTAGGTTTGACCGTCCACGGTGTAGCGGAAGGACACCGAGTGGGGGAAGCGGGCACCGTCGGCCAGGTGCCGGCGGACGGGCTTGGTATTGACCTTACACCACCACAGGGTGCGGGTGCCGGTGACCACCCCCTGGGCGGCGCGGCCCCGGGCGATCAGCCGGTCCCGGCCCAGGCCCATGTAGTTGGCGATGCCCATGAGAAAGCCTCCCTTCTGCGTGTTCCGTTACAGCTTGGCGGCGGGGGGATTGGCGGGCTTTCCGGCGGGCTTGTTGGGTTCCACCGAGTCGAACACGCTCTTGGCGGCGGCGCACAGCCCGGCCAGACCCTGGATCTCGCTGGGGATGATGATCTTGGTGGCCCGGCCGTCGGCGGCGGCCTGGAAAGCCTCCAGCGCCTTGAGTTTCACCACCTGGTCGTTGGGAGCGGCCTCATTGAGCAGCTTCAGGGCGTCGGCGGTGGCCTGCTGGACCTTTAAAATGGCCTGGGCCTTGCCCTCCGCCTCCAGGATGGCGGCCTGCTTGGCCGCGTCCGCCCGGAGGATGGCGGACTGCTTCTCACCCTCAGCTACCAAGATTTGGCTCTGCTTCTGACCCTCGGCCTGAAGAATAGCCTCCCGGCGCTCCCGCTCGGCCCGCATCTGCTTTTCCATAGAGTCCTGGATGTCCTTGGGGGGCATAATATTCTTCAGCTCCACCCGGTTGACCTTGATGCCCCAGGGATCGGTGGCCTCGTCCAGAATGGCGCGCATCTGGGTGTTGATATGGTCCCGGCTGGTGAGGGACTGGTCCAGCTCCAGATCGCCGATGATGTTGCGCAGGGTGGTGGCGGTGAGATTCTCAATGGCGCTCATGGGCTGCTCCACCCCGTAGGTATACAGCTTGGGGTCGGTGATCTGAAAATAGATGACCGTATCGATCTGCATGGTGACGTTGTCTTTGGTGATAACAGGCTGGGGAGCGAAGTCCACCACCTGTTCCTTCAGGGAGATGGTCTTGGCGATACGCTCAATAAAGGGAATCTTCAGGTGCAGGCCTACGCCCCACACGGCGTGGAAGGCGCCCAGGCGCTCCACCACCATGGCCTTGGACTGCTGGACTACCTTGATGTTGGCGGCGATGACCAGCAGGATGAGTACCACGATCAGGATCGGGATGACCCAGGCTAGAATATGGCCCATGTCGAATTCCATACCTAGGTATGCGGACAGCTTTAATGGCATACAGATTCCTCCTTACTCAATTCCACAAATACTTTTACTCCTTCGATGCGAAGGATGCGGACCAGGCTTCCGGCGGGGATAGGCGTTCCATCCTCGCTTCGAGCGGACCAGGCCACGCCGCCAATGGTCACCGCCCCTTTGCCTTGGATATTGTCGATGTTTTCGGTGACCTGCGCCTCCGTGCCGAGAATACGGTCGGCGTTGGTGGGTTGGACCTTGTTGTTGATAAACTTTTTGGCCAGAGGCCGTACCGCCAGCAGGCACAGCACACTTACCACCAAGAACAGCCCGATCTGGAGCCAGATCGGCCCGCCCAGCAGGGCGCAGATCAATGCGGCCAGGGCCCCCGCGGCAAACCAGATTGACGTCAAGCCCACAGTAAGGGCCTCCCCCAAGGAGAAAAGCAACAGCAGGACCAGCCAGGCGATCTCGAAGATGTCGTTCATGGTGTATCCTCCTTTCTTCCTCTATTGTATCATAACGGCTGGGACAGTTCCATAAAAATCAGATGAAAAAACGGCAAAAATCCATCATCTTATTGCCAGGGGTGGGAATTTCCGCTATACTGGTTGTGAAAGAATAGTGCCCGGTACGGGCGGAATGGAAGGAAACATGGAAGCGGAACTGAAGTTTGTCATCCCGGCCCTGCTGGGTGTGGAGAGCCTGGTGGCCCGGGAAGTGAAAAAGCTGGGGTTGGCCGAGGTGCGCGCGGAAAATGGCCGGGTGCTGTGCTCCGGCGGCCTGGGGGACATCCCCCGGCTGAACTTGAACTTGCGGGTAGGGGCCCGGGTGCTGCTGTGTCTGGGAGAGTTTGAGGCCTGTAGCTTTGAAGAGCTATTCGAGGGGGCGGCCGCCCTGCCTTGGGAGCAGTTTATCCCCCGGGAGGGGCAGTTCCCGGTAAAAGGGTACACCATCAGCTCTCAGCTCCATGCGGTGCCAGCCTGCCAGTCCATTCTGAAAAAGGCCATCGCCAGGCGGCTGGGCCGGGCCTACGGTATGGACACCCTGCCGGAGACGGGGGCGGTATATCAGGTGCGTTTTTCCATTCTCAAGGACCGGGCGGCGCTGATGTTGGACACCTCAGGGGAGAGCTTGTATAAGCGGGGTTATCGGGCTCAAAATATGGGCGCGCCCCTCCGGGAGACGCTGGCCGCCGCTCTGGTGGCCCTGACCCACTATCGGGGACGGGATCCCTTCTGCGACCCCTTCTGCGGCTCGGGCACCATCCCCATCGAGGCCGCCCTCATCGCCAAAAATCGGGCTCCGGGGTTGAACCGCTCCTTTGCAGCCCAGAAGTGGAGCTGGTTGCCTTCCGGATTGTGGCTGGAGGCGGCGGAGGAGGCCATGGACCAGGAGTTTCACGGCCCATACGAGATCTGGGGCGGGGACATCGACCCGGCGGCGGTGGCGCTGTCTCGGCACAACGCGGAGCTGGCCGAGGTGGACGACGTGGTGAAATTTGAGGTGGCGGACGCCGCCCGCTTTCACTGGGGCGGACTGCAGGGCCGGGTGGTGACCAATCCCCCCTACGGGGAACGCCTGATGGAAAAAAAGGAAGCGGAGGAGTTGTACCAGGCCTTTGGCAAAGCCCTGTCCAAGCTTCCGGACGGCTGGCAGGCGGCGGTGCTGTCCTCCCATACCGAGTTCGAGCGGGCCTTTGGCCGACCGGCGGACAAAAAACGCAAGCTCTATAACGGCATGATCAAGTGCGACTTGTTCATGTACGGACGGTTTTAGAGCCAGAGATTGGGGCCGTTGGGAACGAGACACTCGGACAAATTTTTGGGCTACGCAGAAGAAACGGAGCGGGAAAACGGATCCCAAGGGCGAAGCCCTTGGATGAAATTGCCGGGGACGCGGTCCCTGGAAGGATAAGGGCCTTGGCCCTTAGAAAGAAGGGGGACCATGAAGCATCTGTTTATTATTCACGGCCTTGCCCGAGCGGACAAAAAGAAGCGCAAGGCGTTTGACCGGCTCATGGCGGGTATTGACCGGCTGGAGGGCGATGTGGAGGTGCAGTACACCGACCCGCCGGACTGGGGGGCGGAGCAGATCGCCAGGGCCTGGGCCCAGCGGGGGGATCCTCTGCGCATCTACGCCTGCGGCGGGGATGGCACTCTTAATGAGGTAGTCAACGGCGCGGCTGGATTTGAGCATGTGGCAGTGACCAACGTGCCTCTGGGTACGGGCAACGACTTTCTCAAGCTGTTCGGTTCCCGCTACCGGGAGCTGTTTTCTAACCTACCTGCTTTGATGGAAGGGCCACAGGCAGTCTTTGATCTGATGGATTGCAACGGGCGGCTGGGGATCGATGTGGTATGCGCTGGGGTGGACGCCCGCATTGCTGCGGATGTGGACAAATATAAGGGTGTGCCCATGGTAAGCGGTATCGGCTCCTATATCCTGTCTCTGGTGGACAATGTGCTGTTCCGGGGCATCTGCCGGCCCATGCGGGTGAAGATGGGGGACGTGGACCTGGCGGGGGAGACGGCCATCGTATGCGTGTGCAACGGACGGCACTATGGCGGCGGCTTTATGCCCGTGGGGGAGGCCATGCCAGACGACGGGGTACTGGATATGCTGGTGGTGCCCAAGGTCAGCCGGACTACCTTCTTCCGGCTGGTGAGCCAGTACGCCAAGGGCAGGTACCGGGATTATCCGCAGCTCATCCGGGACTATCACGGGCAGACCATCTCCTACGCGTCGTTGAACGGGGAGAATGTAATCACCGTAGTGGACGGGGAGGTAATGCGGGCTCCGGAGTTTACGGTAACCTTGGCGGATAAAAAGGTGAACTTTTTTTATCCCGCCGGCGCCAGTTATCAGCCGAATGTGCAGCTTGACAAGAAAGGGCGGAAGTAATACACTTAATATGTATCAGAATACACCAATGTGGAAGGCGCCTGGAGAGTAGAAAAGGAGGCCGTCTGATGGCATATCGGATTGTAAAATGGGCCATGGCAGTTATTGCTGTGCTCTATTTGGCACTGGTGATGCTGGTATCCAACCTGGCTGGCTTGAGGGGCAGTATTATCGCCTGGATGTTCTACGCAGCCTATGTGCTGATTACCGTGGTGATATGGTCCATAGACCATAAGGCCAGCAAGCCCTTGGGAGAGGACATCGACAAGGACCAGGTGAACAAGGAGACGAAGCTGACCCAGGAGATCCAGCACAACCTCAGCCACTGGAGCTGGTTGTCATTGTTTTAGTTTTAGCACTCTGGACCGGCTGTTGTGAATAAAAAATGAATTTTTCCAAATCAACCCCTATTTTTTGAAAATAGGGGTTGATTTTTTATTGAGAACAGGGTATTATCATAAATGAAGTTAGCACTCAAATAAAATGAGTGCTAATATGAAGTGCGGGACCGTTGTGAACGGGCGCCCGACCTTCTCTAACACAGTTAACAAAAAATTACGAATACACAAGGAGGAACCTACTATGACTCTCAAACCTCTGTCTGACCGCGTAATCCTCAAGACTGTTAAGGCCGAGGAAACCACCAAGGGCGGCATCATTTTAGCTGCTTCCGCCCAAGAGAAGCCTGTTGTGGCCGAAGTAGTGGCCGTTGGTCCCGGCGGCATGGTGGACGGAAACGAGGTCGTTATGACTGTGAAACCTGGCGACAGGGTTATCACCAGCAAGTATTCCGGCACCGAGGTTAAGGTGGACGACGAGGAGTACACCATCGTCCGCCAGGGCGACATCCTGGCCATCGTGGAGTAAAACTCTGCTGGGGGAATAGGTCCCCCTGGCATGCGTACGGAAAGGCCGTGCGCGTCACGGCAGCATACCTGCTTCGCTCGTACTTACGGGCTGAGAGGTGTTTTTCAGCGTATATGCCGCTGGGAAAACGGACTGGGTTTTTCGCTGTTGCGTTGCGCTTTTCTTTGGCGGTTCCACACCGTTTCTTTTGCGTGACATAAAGAAACGAGGGCGGGAAAAATATCTCATTGATTTATCGGAGGTAATGCGTTATGGCTAAAATTATTTGCTACGGCGAGGAGGCCCGTCACGCTCTGGAGCGGGGCGTCAATCAGCTGGCCGATACCGTCAAGATCACCATGGGTCCCAAGGGCCGCAACGTGGTGCTGGGCAAGAAGTATGGCAGTCCCCTCATCACCAATGACGGCGTGACCATCGCCCGGGAGATCGAGCTGGAGGACCCCTTTGAGAACATGGGGGCCCAGCTGGTGAAGGAGGTTTCCACCAAGACCAACGACGTGGCCGGCGACGGTACCACTACTGCCACTTTGCTGGCCCAGGCCATCGTCCGGGAGGGCCTGAAGAATTTGGCCGCCGGTGCCAACCCCATGGTCATGAAGAAGGGGATCGCCAAGGCCACCGAGGTGGCCATTGAGGAGATCAAGAAGAACTCCAAGCCCGTCTCCGGCACCGCCGACATCGCCCGTGTAGGCGCCGTCTCCTCCGGTGATGACTCCATTGGCAAGCTGATTGCCGAGGCTATGGAGAAGGTATCCCACGACGGCGTCATCACCGTGGAGGAATCCAAGACTGCCGAGACTTACTCTGAAGTTGTGGAAGGCATGCAGCTGGACCGGGGCTATATCACCCCCTATATGGTCACCGACACCGAGAAAATGGAAGCCGTGCTGGACGATGCCCTCATCCTGCTCACTGACAAGAAGATTTCCTCCATCCAGGATTTGCTGCCCCTGCTGGAGCAGGTGGTCCAGTCTGGCAAGAAGCTGCTCATTGTGGCTGAAGATGTGGAGGGCGACGCCCTTTCCACCCTGCTGGTCAATAAGCTGCGCGGTACGCTGAATGTGTGCTGCATCAAGGCCCCCGGCTTCGGCGACCGCCGCAAGGAGATGCTGGAGGATATCGCCATTCTCACCGGCGGCACTGTGGTGTCCTCCGACATGGGAATGGATCTGAAGCAGGCTACCATGGATATGCTGGGTCAGGCCCGTCAGGTGAAGGTCCAGAAGGAGACTACCATCATCGTGGACGGCGCTGGCTCCTCTGAGGCTATCAAGGCCCGGGTGGGTCAGTTGCGCAACCAGATCGAGAACACCACCTCTGAGTACGACAAGGAGAAGCTCCAGGAGCGTCTGGCCAAGCTGGCTGGCGGCGTGGCCATCATCCGGGTAGGTGCTGCCACTGAGGCCGAGATGAAGGAAAAGAAGATGCGGATCGAAGATGCTCTGAACGCCACACGCGCTGCTGTGGAAGAGGGCATCGTGGCTGGCGGCGGCACCGCCTATGTCAACGCCGTGGCCGCAGTGGACGCCCTGGTGGACACTCTGGAAGGCGACGAGAAGACTGGCGCCCGCATCATCGCAAAGGCCCTGACTGAGCCCATGAAGCAGATCGCCGCCAACGCGGGCATCGACGGCAGCGTGGTTCTGGAGAAGGTCAAGAGCGCCGACAAGGCTGGCTACGGCTTCGATGCTTACAAGGAAGAGTATTGCGACATGATCTCCGCTGGCATTGTGGATCCGACCAAAGTGACCCGTTCCGCCTTGGAGAACGCATCTTCCGTGTCCTCCATCCTGCTGACCACCGAGTCCCTGGTGGCCGACAAGCCCGAGCCTCCCGCTCCGGCAGCGCCTGCTGCTCCCGATATGGGCGGCATGTACTAAGCTGAAGAGAGAACAAAAAGCCCCACAGTTTTGGAGTGTGTGCATAAAACGGTTCACATTTCAGGGAATCGGCGTGATGTGCTATTGGCATATCATGCCGGTTCTTTTTTGCTGATAGAGTGTGAAAGGCCGATTTCTCCAATGAAATGATAGTGAATGTCGATTTGCTGGGAGCAGCGGTCGCTGGATTTGTCAGGGGGGGATGGACTACAATCTTCTCCACAAATACATGTAACAGTTCAGAGAAAAGTTTATCCGATACAATACACTTTTTCACCAGTTTCAAAAAGCTGTCCATGTTTACAATCTGCCGCAGTTCTTCCATATTAGCCTGTAAAACGGCCTGCTCTGCCTCATAATCGGCGGGCATTTTAGAAAAGGGGCCGTCGGGTTGTCGAACTGCTTTTTCGTTTGTAGGACAGACAGGCTGGTGGTCTTGAAGGTTACTGTATGGCCGGGATCATCCCGGTTCTTCAAAATTTTACCATGCTGTTGGAGTAATGGCAGGGGGGAGTCCGGATCATAGCGGGTCTTACGGCCTGTCCGCTCGAATTCCAGCGTTCCCGGCGCGATGATCTCCATTTTCTGCAAACGGCGGGAGATCTTGCCGGGACCATTGCCCTCGGCGGCAAGCTGGAAGATCAGCCGGACAATCGGAACTATTTCCGGGTCTGCGGATAGATTGCCTTCCTCGGCTCTGAAATAGCCGCAGGGGGTGGACAGGCGCTTGCCGCTCATGCCCTTTGCCTTGAACACGGCGTGTATCTTCTTGCTAGTATCTTTATGGTTCTCAAATGACCCCAGAATGCTACGGCGTTCTGGGGCCGTTTTGTCATGCTAGGCCAATGAAATTGAAGTGAATATCAACCTGCTGATGGAACTATCCATTCGCATTTTATTCACCAACTTGCGGCCGTCCAACATTTTTGCTATACTGTGCTCGTATCAGGAAAAGATCTCCGTATACACTGCACTTTGCCTAATACATAAATAATTGGGAATTGCTGGCCAAAGCTTTTGAAGCTATCTTGACCAGTGAATAGCAGCCTCAACCTATAAATGAAACAATGGATGTCGCAATTAGGCGGTGAATGAGTTGCCAAGTGAAATTTCCATTCAATGTCTGCTTTCCGCAGGTCGATTAGAAAGCTTTACCAAGGCGGCCGAAGAGCTGTTTATGACCAGACAAGCCGTGAGCCGCCAGATTGCCCATCTGGAAAAGGAATTGGGTGCACAGCTGTTTCAGCGCAATACAGCGAAAGTAGAGCTGACCGCGGTGGGAGAACTGTACTGGCAGTTTTTCTGTCAGACCCAGGCGGAGTGGGAGGAGACCCAACGAAAAGCAGAAATGATCCTCAACGCTCAGGGCAACCTGGTCCACATTGGCTGTAACCACGACCTCAATTTGGGAGAATGGGTTTTACTTATCATTGAAAAATGCCAGAGCAACGGATATTCCCTTGGGGTAGACTGGGAGCGCCGAGAGCCTCACGATCTATTGGAGCCGCTTTTGGCAGGACAGTTGGATGTGGTGTTTTCCTTCGAGCGGGCGCTGGACGACTTCAAGCAGGCGGATGCTTTGGAACACGTACCTATCGTGCAGGCACAGGCGGTACTCGTTGTGCGTGACAGCCATCCGCTAGCAGTGCCCGGCGCCTGTGCGCAGGATTTTCAAGATGTCCCATGCTTTATCTCAGAACAGATGACGCCCCCGACGCAGAAGCGCCTTTCCTTTGAGGCGGAGTGGTCAGCTTATGGGATACGGTTCAGCGATGTCCACATTGTACCAAACCGAGAATCGATGCAGACCATGGTAGAGATGGGCCGGGGTGTGACAATCTCCACGAATGTGGATCGATTTCCTACGTTTCCCCATCTTCGCAGCTATTCCATCAACCGGGTCCAAACCGTGGACTGCATTTGGCGAAAAGGAGAATCCCGGCCTCAGATGCGCGCGTTTTTGCAAGCTGTTCTGGAGAACTCATATCGCTGCTAAAAATAGCGGTACAGAAGATGACGGGCGAAATGGTTCGCCTGTCATCTTTTTTGTTGACAAACGTTGTCAAAAGGCTTGCTTGTCATAGAATCGGAAATCTGACATAATAAAAGTAACAAAAAACGTTTTTTGATGCAGGTTTTATTTTGCTATATTGCACGGCTTGTGATCTTGCTCCTAGAGAGCGACGAGTCCAGCTCTGTCACCGGACAGTGCATCGTGTCCGACCATGGAATGTGTCTGTAACGAAGTGCAGAGAGGGCCAAAATAGAACAAATTATGAAAGGGAGGAAATGCTATGACTGGCGTTGCCGCATCTGCCATCGCCATTGTTTTAGGTATCGCAATATTTATCATTCTCGCTTATAAAGGCCTGTCCCCGATCCTGGCGTCTCTGGTCGCCGCGGTGATCATTGGCTGCACCTGTGAGGGAGGGCCACTGAACGCGGTATTCAACACGTTTATGCCCCAAGCGGTTAATTTCATGAGTTCCGTTCTTCTGCTTATCGTCATCGGCGGCCTGCTGTCCGCTGTGCTGGAGACCACCGGCACTACAGACTCCCTGGCCAACGGTATTATCCGGCTGCTGGGGGAGAAGTCTATCCCCATCGTGGTCTTCGTGATGACTGGCCTGCTGTGTTTCCTGGGCGTAGGCTCCTATCAATTCATCGTGGCTCCCCTGGCCCTGGGCCTGCTGAAAAAAGCCAACATCTCCCGTAATATCGGTCTGGTTGCCATGCTGGTCGGCGCCAACGCAGTGACCTACTGTCTGCCTGGTACCTCGGTCACCCCCAATCTGATGCCTACCACCATCCTAGGAACCAACATCTACGCCGGCGCTGGCGTGGGTATCGTGGCTTTCCTGTTGGCTACCGTGCTGGGCTTGGTCTATGTGTACTGGATGATGCGCGTGTATCAAAAGCAGGGGGTCCTGTTCGAGCAGGATGCCGCGGCAGCCGCAGGCGGCCCTCCCGCCAAGCAGCGGGATGCGGATAAAATGCCCCCCTTCTGGACGGCCATCGTCACCATCGTCCTGCTGTTTGGCCTGTGCTTCCTATTCTCCATGGTTCCCGCCTTCGGCTTTGATGCCACCCAGGCCGTGGTCATGGCCCAGCTGCTGGCTGCCTTGTGGGCGTTTGTGGTAAACTTCAAGTACATGAATCGGGGTACCATTCTGAAGGACATCTCTCGCGGCACCCTGGCGGTAATCCCGCTTGCGGTCATGTTGGGCTTCATCTCCGGCTTTGGTGCCGTGGCTCAGAGCACCGCCGCCTTCGGCGCACTGCTCAATGGTCTGATCTCGCTGAACATGAGCCCCTACCTGCTCACCTTCCTGGGCGTGGCGCTGCTGGCTGGTTGTATGGGAAACGGTACTGGCGCTCTTGTGATGGTACTCAACGCACTGTATCCTACCCTGTCTGCTGCCAACGCGAATATGGGAGCTGTCCACCGCATCGCTACCGTCACCGCCTCAACCCTGGACTCTTTGCCCCACAATACCAACGTGTGCGTCTCTATGCAAGTCTTTGGTATGAACCACAAGACCAGCTATAAGTACGCCTTTGTCAGCACCGTGCTCATTCCTCTCATCTACGCCGGCGTGACCACGGTCCTCTGCATGATACTCTACTAATTGGATCCCAAAGGAGGATACATTATCCTATGAAGCGAACAAATATGCCTCTGGAGGCCCTGGTAACCCGCTGGGAGGACCGCCGGGAGATCCAGAATCTAATGGGCCGTTATACCTATGCCCTGCTGCTCAAGCAGGAAAAGGATATTTTTGATATCTACTGGTGCCAAAATGCGGAAGCACCATGCCTCGGCCTAAACAGCGGATACTATAAGGGCTATGGCGCGATCCAGAGCTACTACGAGGCCCGCCACCAGAAAAACCTGTTAAGGACCCGCCTAATTATGCAGGATTTTTCCTCCCAAACGGAGGGGAAAAGCGCTGATGAGCTCTATGGCTGCGGCGTATTGGACCACAAGCCCTTGGGCAATCAAGTCATCGAGATTGCGGGGGACGGCCGCACCGCCAAAGGCTTCTGGTATGTGGTGGGGAAAGAGGACGAGTACGGGGTGTCGGGGCCTTTGTCCTACTGGACCTTCGGCATGTTCGGCGTAGATTTCGTCTGGGAGGACGGACAGTGGCGCATCTGGCACCTGACCTATGTGGAGGACATCCACACGCCCTGTGGGGAAAGCTGGGCTGCGGCACCCAAAAAGCGGGAACCCAACCCTCATTACGGCCCTATTGCCAACTTCCGGTTGCCGGAGCCTACCATTCCAACGCAGATCCGCGCACTTTATGCGCCAGATCGTCCTTTCACCAAGCTGCTGCCTCTGCCGGAACCCTATCAGACGTTCGCGGACACCTTCAGCTACGGAATTTAAGGAGGCGGTATCATGAGACAATACAGCGAATGGGAGACAATGAAGCGGGTCTGGGATGTGGAGGAGATCAAAGACCTGATGAGCCGCCGGGCAGTTTACTCCGCCAATGAAGAGCGGGAACGAGAACTGAAGGAACTTTGGGTCAACCAGCCAGATCACATGGCCACCGCTTCTTTTGGCCGGAACTATGGATATTATGTGGGGATGGACGCGATTCGGTCCTATTATGTAGACAGCCACCAAACGCGGATTGATGCGCTGCCGGGGACCGGCTATATGGAGTGTCACACCGTGACGTCCCCTTATGTGGAACTGGCCGGGGATGGGAATTCTGCTCGTGGGCTTTGGTACTCCATTGGGCAGGAAACCTATCCTGGACCGGACGGTGCCCCCCGGGCGCTTTGGGTCAACGATAAGGTGGCTGCTGATTTTCTCCGCGAAGAGGACGGTTGGAAGATATGGCACCTGGTCCTGTCCAACGACGTTTGGCATCCGGCCGGAATCCCGATGGGGACTGTGCCAGTAAAGCTACCACCGGAGATGGATTGGATTGCGGAGGAATTTGGCACACCGTCCATCCCCATGAAGGTACATGACCCTCTGTACCTATGGAGCGATGACTATCCGGCCATTCCAAAGCCCTATGAGACAATGGACGACGCCCACAGCTATGGGCCGGAGGGCCATCCGGATCGCCGAAAGGAGGACGCATGATGAATCGAGATATGACGATCTCCCAGCGGGTGACCCGCGCCGCGGACAGCTGCGAACTGGAAAAGGTGCTGGCGACCCACAATTATCTCCATGCGGCCAGCCGCTCCTACGAGGAGTGGACCACCGTGTGGTCCAAGCGGGAGGATACCTCCTGGGCCCATTCTTTTGGACGGATGCGGGGGTTTCCCTCTATTTGGATGGGCAGCGTGGTGGACTACGACCAGCAGTGCATCGACAATTATCGCCAGATAGAGGCAAACTATCCGGAGGTAGCCGGAATGGACTACCGTCCCTTGTATAATAACGCCATGCACATGTTGACCAACGGCGTGCTGGAGGTGGCAGACGATGGTAAAACCGCCCGAGCCTCCTATTTGACCCCTGGCCTGCTATACAGCTTCCTGAACGATGACCAAAAGCCTTGGGGAGCCATGCTGTGGGAGCGGTACGGGATGGATTTCGTCAAAGAGGAGGACGGATGGAAGTTCCTGCACTATCAAGTGTGCCCGGAGTTCTTCGATCTGTTTGACGTGTTCAACCCGGCGGAAATGATGTATCACAACCTGAAAAACAACGTGCCGCCGCCCCCAAATCCAACGCCGTCCAACCTGGACGACCCTGGCCCGCTGCATATGGAGTGCAACCCTATTCAGCCGGTTCAGAACACCTGTCCGCCTCCGCTGCCATACCGCACGATGAATAATCGAAACAGTTATACCCATTTTGACTGTTATGAAGACGAAGCGAGGGTATGACCGCTTTTTGATATTAGTTTTATATAGAAAAACCAGGGCTGACAAATGGCTCCCGAACTCTTCTTATCCAAAAGCTGCCGGAATGGCTTACGCATTCCGGCAGCTTGCTTTTTGATGGTTTTGTTCGATGCAGCCAGACGATGTGCGGATGGCTCATCCGCAGTGAGGACAGGATTCGCCAACCGCTGGCACTGCACACTCTGGCGGCACAGGCAACCCTTGCCGGGTGTAGTAATCCGCCAGAGCTGCTTTAATCGCTTCTTCCGCCAGCACAGAGCAGTGCATTTTGTGTGCGGGCAGACCGTCCAGCGCCTCAGCTACGGCGGCGTTGGTCAGGGTTAGGGCCTCTTGGATGGTCTTTCCTTTTATTAACTCCGTGGCCATGGATGAAGTGGCAATAGCCGATCCGCAGCCAAAGGTCTTGAATTTTACATCGGTGATGACATCCCCGTCGATTTTCAGATACATTTTCATAATGTCCCCACAGACCGGGTTGCCCACCTGACCTATGGCATCAGCGCCCTCTATCTCGCCTACATTACGGGGATGGTTGAAATGGTCCATCACCTTATCAGAATAAATCATCATCTCTTCCTCCTTTTTACCATGCGGGCCTTTGTGCGGCGACATCCCATACCGGGGACAGAACGCGCAGATCGTTGACTACTTCCGTCAGGTCCTGAATAATGGTGTCCACTTCATCCTCGGTTATATCATCCCCTAAACTGAGCCGCACCGAGCCGTGGGCAATGGCATGGGGCAGGCCGATGGCCAACAGAACGTGAGACGGCTCCAACGAGGTGGACGAGCAGGCCGAACCACTGGAGGCGCAGATACCACGGGCATCCAGTTGAAGCAAAATAGACTCGCCCTCAATACCCTCAAATACCAGTGAGGCAATAGAGGGCAAGCGGTCATCAGGGTGGCCAGTCAGCCTGGCGTAAGGGAGCCTAAGCATTTCCCGGATGATCTTGTCCCGCAGGGCGGTCAAACGGGGCATGTTGGTGTCCAAAGCAGCGATTCGCTCCTGGAGCGCCGCCGCCATGCCTACTGCACCGGCCACATTTTCCGTGCCAGAGCGCCGTCCCCGCTCCTGACCACCGCCGTGGATCAGCGGCAGGAGCGGTGTTTTATGGCGGACATACAGTGCGCCCACGCCACGGGGGCCATGAAATTTGTGAGAGGACAGACTCAGCAAATCTACCCCTAAGTCCTCCACATCCACTGGGATATGTCCTACCGCTTGTACTGCATCTGTGTGAAACAAGGCCCCATTCGTATGGGCGATAGCGGAAAGCTCCTTGATCGGCTGGATGGTGCCGATTTCGTTGTTGGCCAGCATGACGGAGACCAGGATAGTGTCAGGCCGCAGCGCATTATGCAGGATATCGGGCTGGACCTTTCCATACGCATCTACCGGCAGCAGCTCCACCTCGAAGCCCTGCTTGCGAAGCCAGTCCCCGGTATGCAAAATAGCGTGATGCTCAATAGCGGAGATGAGAATATGCTTGCCCCTGCGCCCTAGGGCCTCTGCTACGCCCCGCAAAGCCCAGTTGTCGCTTTCCGTGCCGCCAGATGTAAAAAAGATTTCGTCTGTCTGGGCATTCAAACATTGGGCTACATCGGCTCTGGCCTGTTCCAGCGCCGACCTTGCTTTTGTCCCGAAGTCATAGAGGGAGGATGGATTGCCAAAGCCCTCTGTGAAGTAGGGGATCATGGCCGCCAGCGCCGTTGGGGACAGCTTAGTCGTGGCGGCATTGTCTGCATAAATCATTCTCATTTGGCATTTCCTTTCTTTATTTCAGTAACTTGATGCTGCTGGCCCCACGCAGGAACCGCCAGACAGCATAATCCGTTCCAAATACCTATTGGTAATATTTTGACGCGCGGCAATCCTCTTTAGAATTAGAAATAATGGTGTTTCCATACCGTGCTCTGCTATGCCGGCCATGACCCAAAGGGCGTGGCGGCCGTTGGAAAACGTATCATAGTGAATCACACCCGCTCAAATTCAAATTCCCACAGGAAATATTATATCATACTATCCTACTATTTCAATAGGTAATTAGAATTTTTTATGTCCTCACAATTCTGAACTGCAAAGCACAGACCGCCAGCTATGCTACGGATATAGCATAAGGCAAGGGCGGAATCTGTGATCAACGTATCACACTGGACGTGGGCAATCGCCCATGGCGAACGTGAAGCGCCGCCGCAGAGCCTGCGGCGGCGCTTGCATGAAGGGGGCTTGTATCTTAGTCTGCGAACAGTGGAGTTGAGAGATAGCGGTCGCCAGTATCAGGCAACAGGGCCACAATGATTTTTCCCTTCGCTTCTGGACGTCGGGCGATTTGGAGTGCAGCCCACACCGCTGCGCCGGATGATATGCCTACTAGAACGCCTTCCAGCCGGCCAATCTCTTTTCCTGTGGCAAAGGCGTCGTCGTTGGCGACGGGGATGATCTCATCATAAACGGTGGTATCCAAGGTGTCCGGGACGAAGCCCGCTCCAATACCCTGGATTTTGTGTGCGCCGGAGTGCCCTTTACTGAGAACCGGAGAATCCTTCGGTTCGACGGCAATCACTTTCACATGGGGGGCTTGTTCCTTCAGATACTGCCCAACGCCGGTAATAGTGCCGCCTGTACCAACTCCAGCGACAAAATAATCTACTCTGCCGTCGGTATCTGCCCAGATTTCGGGGCCAGTAGTCGCCTTGTGGGTAGCGGGGTTGGCCGGGTTGGTAAACTGTCCGGGGGTGAAGCTATTGGGAATTTCCTTTGCTAGTTCTTCCGCTTTGGCAATGGCACCCTTCATGCCCTTGGCCCCCTCGGTAAGCACAAGCTCCGCTCCGTAGGCCTTCATAATCTGGCGACGCTCTACACTCATGGTTTCCGGCATGGTAATGATGATTCGGTAGCCCTTGGCTGCAGCCACAGATGCCAGTCCGATGCCCGTGTTGCCGGAGGTTGGTTCGATGATAACTGCGCCAGGCTTCAGCAGGCCCTTAGCCTCGGCATCGTCGATCATAGCCTTGGCGATGCGGTCTTTGACCGAACCAGCGGGGTTAAAGAATTCCAGTTTGGCGACCAGCTTGGCCTCCAGCGCATGCGCTTGCTGAATGTGAGTCAGCTCGAGCAAAGGTGTGCGGCCAATCAGCTGGGCGGCGGATGTGTAGATGTTGCCCATGATAGATTCCTCCAATATGGTTTGTTTGGTTTGCAAGCGGCTGGGACCTGAATCAGCAATCAGCGGCGGTATCGCTCCAGCAGGCAATCAGAATTGGGTTAGCCAATATACAGACTTGACGAGTAGGTTTATAGGGATTTTAGCACCAAAGGAGAGATTTGTCAATAGACGAGGGGGAGGAATCAGTTGAATTTCCTATTAACCATGTGGTATAATTGGATTGAACATGCAAGGGGGGACTTCTGTGTTTATATCAACGAAGGGCAGATATGCGTTGCGGGTCATGGTCGATTTAGCGGAACATCAAGACGAAGGATTTGTTCCATTGAAGGAAATCGCCCAGCGCCAGGAGATCTCTGAAAAGTATCTGGAGGCGGTTTTAAAGGTACTTGTGCGGGAAAGAATTCTGGTGGGGCTGCGGGGGAAAGGCGGGGGCTATAAGCTGGGAAAACCTCCGGAGCAGTACAAGGTTGGGACGATTTTACGCTTGACGGAAGGCGAACTGGCTCCTGTAGCCTGTCTGGAAAGCCATGCCCTGCCTTGCTCCAGAGCCGCCCAATGCAGGACTCTGCCCATGTGGGAAAAATTCGATCAGGTCGTTACCGAATTTTTTGATGGCTATACAATAGCTGATTTAATGCGTTCTGCTCACGACGAAAATAATGATATCACATAAATCATAATGATTTGAGAATTGGGCCTGATGCATGTATATCGGCATCAAACAACCAAAACAAGATCGGCTGCCAGGCGTGGCATCTGGCGGGCAGATATGTTGGACGAGGTGGATGAGTGTTTGAACAGCTGTGAATTTACGCACACTTTCCTACGCCTATGAGAATTCTTTTGGTTGCGTTCCGAATTCGCCATACTTTTAAGGCAGTGCGCACTAAGACAGGTTCCACAAGTACAAATCAAAAGCCCCGCGGCCGATGCCGCGGGGCTTTTATGGCCTGATCCGGTGTCAGCCCACAGCCGCGGACAGCACCGCCGCCGCTACGTCGCCGGCCGCCTGGGAGCCGCTTCCGCCATTTTCCACCAGCACCACAAAGGCATAGGGGTGTTCCGCCTCCCGGACGAAGCCGGCAAACCAGGCATGGGGCTTTTGGTCCGCACCCACCTCGGCGGTGCCCGACTTGGCCCCCATATCCAGGTTGCCGAACCGGCTGCTGCCATAGTTGGACGTCACATTATAGGCCATCATGTCTGACAGGATCTGGGCGGTGTCCGGGGCGATGAGGGTGCCGGTGCGCCGGGCGCCCCAGCCGGCGGGAATGAGGGATGCGTCCGAGCGGTGGATGAGCCGTGGCACTGCCGCCCGGCCGCCGTTGGCCACAGCCCCCATATACACCAGCATGGACAGAGGGTTGACGGAATCTTTGGCCTGGCCCACGCCGGCCCACGCCAGCTGGCCCTCGCTCAGCCCCTCCAGGGGGATGGAGGAGGCCAGGGTAGGGATGCCGTCCACGGAATAGGAGCTGGTAAGCCCGGCCTGCTCCACATACCGCTCCAGGGTGTCCGCCCCCAGCTCCACCGCCAGCAGGCCAAACACGCAGTTGCAGGAGTTGGAGAAAGCCTGGCCGATGGTCTCATCCCCGTGAGCGGAGGTGCAGGTCACCGTCTGGTCGCCAATCTGGATGGACCCGGTGCAGGTCCAGGTGCGGTCAAACAGGTCGGGCAGCTCCTCGATGGCGGCGTGGAGGGTGACGGTCTTCAGAATGGAGCCGGGTGTGAAGGCGGCCCGAAGGGCCCGGTTGATGTAGGCCCCCTCATAGTCCGGGTCGCTCTCCAGGTCGTCCGGGACGTTTTCCGGGTCATAGGCGGGGGAGGACACCAGACAGAGGATCTCCCCCGTCTCATAGTCGTACAGAAGGACGGCGCCCTTCCGGCCGTTGAGGGCGTTCCAGGCGGCCAGCTGGCAGTCGAGGTCGATGGTCAGGTACAGGTCGCTGCCCCCGGCCTCTGCCGCGGCTACCCCGGTCACCGGGTTGTAGCCCGTCAGCCGGTCGGCAAAGGCGGTGAGGGCGCCGGTGCCGATCTTGCCCTGGAGGTCGCCCACTACATGGAGCGTTGCCCGGCGCTGCCGGGCGTCGCCGCCGTAGACCCGCTTGCCGTCCTCCACCTGGGAGAGCACATTACCATCCCGGTCCAGCACCCGGCCGGTCAAAAGGGTGCCGGAGGAGGAGTAGAGGTGGCGGTTGAAGGAGGCGGACGCCCATTCTCCGCCGTCTTTGAAGAACAAAACCACAAAGACGGCCAGGCCCGCGGCCAGGATTCCGGCGATGAGCAGGCAGATCCAGGTCCGGCGTTCGATCTTACGCATAGGGAGCACCTCGCTTCTTGGGACGGGCAGACTGGGGCAGCCTGCGCTGCTGAATGGCAAAGCTGGCGTTAGGCCGGGTGTCGGTGGCCTTCAAAAAGGCCAGCAGGCCCCAGGAGGCCATCATGGCCGAGCCGCCGTTGGACACAAAGGGAAACGTCACCCCCGTCAGAGGGAGCAGATCCACCGAGCCCAGCACGTTCAGCGCCGTCTGGAACACCAGCAGGGAACCGGCGGCGCAGGCGGCGATGGTGTAGTAGGGAGAGCGGCCCGCCCGGCAGGCGCGGACGGCAAAGACCACCAGGGTGAGGATGGACACTACCGCCAGTACCGCCACGATGAGGCCCCACTCTTCGCAGAGCATGCCGAACACCAGGTCGGTGTCCGCCGCCCCGATACGGTGAAGCCAGCCCTCTCCCGGCCCCACGCCAATGAGCCCGCCGGAGGCGGCGGCGGACATGGTGCGCACCTGCTGGTAGCCGCCGGAGGAGGCGTTCTCCCAGGCGTGAAGCCAAGTGGAGAAGCGGGAGAGGATGTAGGGGCGCATCTGAACGATCATGAACACCCCGAACACCGCTCCGGCGCAGATGAGAGACAGGGTAGCCCAGTCCCCGGAGCGAAGAAAGGCGATGACCAGAAAGGTGACGAAGAAGATGGCGGCGGTGCCGAAGTCGCTCATCCCCGCCAGGCACAGCAGACATACCCCCGTCAGCACCAGGAACAGCCCCAGGTTGCGCTTGCGGAACAGCCGCTCCAGTGTGGCTGCCCCGGCGAAGATATAGCAGATCTTGGCGATCTCCGAGGGCTGGAAGGACAGGGGGCCAAGCCGGATCCAGTTGGTGGCGCCGAACTGGCTGGTCCCCAGTACCAATGTGATGGCCAGCAGGCCGATACACCCGGCGGCCATGAGCCAGCGCAGCTTCTGCACCCGCTTCAAATCCCGCAGGAGCAGCCCCAGCACCAGAAACAGTCCCAGACCCAGAATCAGGGCGATCATCTGTTTGGGCAGAGAGGATGGAGCGGAGGAGGCGGTGACTGCCATGGACAGGGTGGACAGGAAGAAGGCGATAATTTCCATTTCAAACCCTACCCGCCCGGTGGCGCGCATGAGAAGAAAATACAGCCACATCATCACCGGCAGAGCCAGAAAACTGAGAACAATGTTGGGGGATGCCTCTGCCCCTCCCGCCATAAACAGCTGAAACCCGCACAGCACCTGGAGCGCCGTCAGCGCAATGAGGGGTAGCCAGGGGGAGATGGGCACCTGGCGCCGGCGCCGTGCCACCTGCTCAGATAGTTCCTTGTCATCCACGGGGATGAGCACCATGGGCACGCCGCCCAGCTCCACCGTGTCCCCCACAGTGACCGGGGCGCTGCCTTCCACCGGCTGTCCGTTGACGGAGGTGCCCATCTTAGAGCCAAGGTCATATACCGTCCAGTCCGCATCGTCTCCCCGTCGGATAATAGCCGCGTGCTGCCGGGAGACGCTGGGGTAGTTCACCACCACGTCGGCGGAAGGAGAGCGGCCCATGATGTTTTCCCAGCGGGTCAAGGGCACCTTCACCCCGTTGGGCAAGCCCAGCACAGCCCACACCTCGGGCTGGGCCGGGACGGTGAGCAGGCTGCGGATGGTGCGCACCAGGATCAGCAGAGTCAGCATGGGGGCCAGCAGCCGGCAGGCGAAGCTGACCCCCTCCGCCAGAATGGGGTTGGCTTGACTCCAGGCCGCCAGAGCTTGGGCCGCCCACGCGATCAGCGCGGTGAATTCTTCCATGGCGATGTACCCTCCCTTCCCGCCGGCCAAGGGCCGGACCCGTTTAGTTCATATCAGTATATCACAGCGGGGAGATGAAATGGTGAACGAATTGTCAACGCCCGCCCGGGCCGGAAGGCCGGACGCGGACGGGCGGAAAGGGTATGGCAGCCGGACCGGAGCCGGGTCAAACGTCCTGTTCTACGAAATGGACGGCGGACTCGTTCCAATACTTTTGGTAAACCCGATCTTCGCTGCCATCCAGATTTAACTGGTACATGCGGAAGGTCACCAGGATGTCCTTGGGCTGCCACTGCTCTTCATAGGAATACTGGTACTTCATGCCCACCTGTTTCATCACGCCGCCGCTGCGGGGGTTGTCCCGGTCATGGGTGGCGGTAAGGTAAGGCAGGCCATCCCGCTTGACCTGGGTGATGACGGCCTGGGCCGCCTCGGTAACGATGCCTTGGTGCCAGAACTCCTTTCGCAGGCCGTAGCCCAGATCGTGGGCCTCATCCATATCCACTTTGATATAGCCAATAGGGAAGTTATCTTCTTTTTTGCAGATGGCGTAGGCATAGCCTTGGGGCTGAGCGTACTTGGCGGCATACCGCTGCGCATAAAAGACCTGAGCTTGTTGGAGATTTTCCAGCGGGAACCACGGCAGAAAGCGATTCACCTCCCGGTCTCGGTAGATCTGATAAAGGGCTTCCAGATCCTGCGGGGTAAATCTGCGCAGGACCAGCCGATTGGTCTCCAGCGTAGGGGTGTTCATTGGGATTCCTCCAGTTTGTTATATTCCTGAAAAAGTTTTTTCAGCGTCGGGCAGATGCGGGAGGCCGCCGCCTTGCCCGGGTCACAGCGGGTGAGGAATGTCTTCTGCAAAGCCTGGCCCACGGCGGAAACTGCGCATTGGTGAGCCGACAGCCCAAAGCTTCTAAAAAGGGTGTCATCACAGCCTGCCGCAGATAGAAAAAGTCCGTGGCAAACCATGATTGTTTGCCACGGACTGGCACGCCCGAAGGGACTCGAACCCCCAACATTCAGAACCGGAATCTGACGCTCTATCCAATTGAACTACGGACGCACATCTTTTGGATGCCTGTGCATTATAACAAGTTTTCAGCTAAATGTAAAGAGAAAAATTTGAAGGGCGCGCGATTTTATTTACAAAAAATCATACCACTGTTCGTGGAAATATGGTATGATAAGCAAGATTGAAGAATTGACATGCTCGGACACGCCCAGTCCGGCAGGCGGCGGAAGGAGGCGGGGCGATGAAAGCGAGTTTTCGGACATGGCTGAGCGTTTGGCTGGGAGCTGCGGTATTCATGCTGCTGTTATCCGGCTGCGGCGTCTCGCTGTTTCGGTCGGCGGAGGATCTGTTTGTGCAGCCCCAACTGCCAGAGGAGTATAAAAACCTGAACGCCACGATTGAGCAGGTGAAGAGCAGCCTGGATGCGGAGCAGACCGCGCCTCTGACTGGCAGTAACACTTCGGCGATTCAGCTGCTGGATCTGAACAGCGATGGGGAAGAAGAGGCTGCGGTGGCGTTTTTCCGCAGCAATTCCTCGGACGACCCCCAGCCGCTGAAAATCTATATTTTCCGGATGGGCAGCGATGGAACTTACCAGATTGCCTACCGCATCCAGGGAGAGGGCAATAACGTCGGCTCCATTGCTTACCGGGATCTGGACGGGGACGGAATCCTGGAGGTGGTGGTCAGCTGGCAGTTGGCCAACCGGGTCTATGTGCTGTCCGTCTATGCCCTTGGGCCGGCAGAGGCCACCGAGCTTGTCCACAGCACCTATAACGAAAGCTATGTCCTGGCTGATTTGAACGGGGACGGCCTGCGGGAGCTGGTCGTCATCCAGCGGGATGACACCGGGGAAAGCTACAGCCGGGCCAGCTACTATACGTATCAGGATGGGATGCTGGTTATGACGTCGGAGGCCGCCCTGTCGGCCAATGTGAACGATGTGACCTCGGTGCGTACTGGAGTGCTGGCCGGGCAAACGCCTGCTATCTATGTCACCTCGGACTGTGAAGGAGGGCAGGTCACCGATATCCTGGCCTATCAAGATGGAGGCCTGGTCAACGTCACCATTAATCAGGACAGCGGCATCAGCAACTATACCCTGCGCAGCTATACCGGGGTATCGGTGACTGATATCAATAACGACGGTGTGCTGGAGGTGCCTGTGGCGTTGGCCCTGCCCAGCGTCAGAGCATCCAGTGAGACGACGCACTGGATCATCTACTGGAGGCAGTTTGACGCTCTGGGCCATGCTACCGTGGCCTGTATCACCTACCACTCCACTGAGGATGGCTGGTATCTGATCCTGCCCAGCAGCTGGGATGGACAGATCGCTGTGGAGCGGGATGACCGGGAGAATCACCGGGGTGAGCAGGCTGTGGTGTTTTACCATCAGGAATATGACGGGAGTCTGACCCGGTTCATGACGATCTACCGCCTAACAGGTACCAACCGGGAGGCCCGGGCCAACTTGGGCAGCCGACAGCTGCTGCTGTCCACTTCGTCCGTGGCCTATGCGGTAGAGTTTGCCAGCGATGGCTGGGACTGCGGCCTGAACATAGACCAGGTCCGGGACAGGTTCAATCTCATCACCACAGAATGGTCCACTGTGGATAACACTTGACGGAATACCTCAGACGGATGGCCCACGGGTTTTGGACGGGCCGCAAGAAGGGAGCGACGAGCCATGCGTAAGGTACTGGTATTGGAGGATGAGCCGAATATCCGCAGCTTTGTGGTCATCAATCTGAAGCGGGCGGGGTATGAGACCATTGAAGCCGGAGACGGGGAGGAGGCCCTGGAGCTGATCCACAAAAACCCCGACATCAAGGTGGCCCTCTTGGACATCATGCTGCCCGGTGAGATCGACGGCTTTGAGGTGTGCCGCCGTATCCGGGCGGGCAACGCCCAAATGGGTATTATCATGCTCACCGCCCGGACCCAGGAGATGGACAAGGTCACCGGCCTGATGACCGGGGCGGACGACTATGTGACCAAACCCTTTTCCCCGGCGGAGCTCACCGCCCGGGTGGATGCCCTTTACCGCAGAGCGGGCGGCGAGATGGTGCGGGATGCCGACGAGATTAGTCAGCCCCCCTTCCTGCTCAATACCCGAAACCGGACCTTGGAGAAGAACGGCCAGCGGCTGAAGCTGACCCAGGTGGAGTATTCTATTGTCAAGCTGTTTATGGACAACCCGGGAAAGGCCCTGGCCCGGGAGGAGATCTTGGATGCGGTGTGGGGAAAGGACTACATCGGCGAGCTGAAGATCGTGGATGTGAACATCCGCCGCCTTCGGATCAAACTGGAGGATGACGCTCAGAATCCGGTGTATATCACCACCGTATGGGGTTACGGCTACAAGTGGGGGACATGATCCCATGAGGGGAGCGTGGCACCGATACCGTTCCTGGGTCAATTTTCAAAGGAGCCGGCTTTTGGGGTGACGCTCTGACTGCGCGGAACGTCATCCTGCGGAGGTGGGAGCGAAAGCTTCCAGTCAATTAAGAGGAGGTGAGCACCATCAAAACGCCAAGGGCTTCAACGTCCCGATCCAGGGAAAGAGCCGGGAAGAAGGAAGCCGTCCAGCGGCCGGAGAAGCACAAGAAGGGGCGCCGCCAATCCCGGGGCCTGCGGGGACGGTGGATGTTCAACTCGCTGGCGGTGGTGGGAGCGGTGCTGCTGCTGGCAGGCACGCTGTTTGTCACCACGATGTATTCCTCCTATTACCAGGTGATGAGTGAGCGGCTGGAGACCCAGGCCACCACTGCGGCTAGCTTTCTTCAGAGCTATGCCACAGAGCAGGAGTATTTGTCTGCGGCCCGGTACTACATGACCTCCAATCCGTCCACCCCGTCCAACCCTTCGAACCCAGCGGAAACAGGAAACATGGAGCTGCAATTTCTCGATTCTGATGGACATATCTTGATGTCCTCGCTGCTGGACGCGCCCCGTTCATCACCAGGCACTCTGGATATCCAGGCGGTACTGGGCAATTCGGAGACCGGCGCAGCTCAGGAGCGGGTGCGGACTTGGAGCGGTCCAGATCCTGAAACCGGCGAGCACGTGATGGCGGTATCCGCCGCAGTGGTGTACAACGGCAAGGTGGTGGGAGTGACCCGGCTGGTGACCTCTCTGCGGGAGATGGATCGGCAGATGGTGTATATCATCGCGGTCACCACTCTGGTATGCGCGGGGGTACTGGTGATGGTGTGGCTGACCAACTACTACTTTATCCGCTCGATTCTGGAGCCGGTCCTGCGGGTGACTGAAACGGCCAAGCGCATTGCCGCAGGAAGTTACGGCATCCAGATGGAGAAAAAATCCGATGATGAGATGGGACAGCTCACGGATGCCATCAACGATATGTCCCTCAAGATCGACCAGGCGGAAAAGACCCAGTCAGAGTTTATCTCATCCGTATCCCATGAGCTGCGAACCCCCCTGACCGCGATCAACGGCTGGGCAGAGACCTTGTACAACGGCGAGGTGCGGGACGCAGAAGATGTAAAAAAGGGCATGGGCATCATTGTTTCCGAGGCCAGGCGGCTGACCAACATGGTGGAGGAGCTGCTGGAGTTCTCCCGAATTGAGGCCGGGCGGTTCAACCTGTCGGTGGAGCCGCTGGACATCGTGGCCGAGCTGGAGGATGCGGTGTACACCTACCGGGAGTTCTTCCGCCGGAAAGGGCTGGAACTGCACTACACTGAGCCGGAGGAGACCTTCCCCACCCTCACCGGAGACCCTGAGCGGCTGCGGCAGGTGTTCTGCAACCTGCTGGACAACGCGGACAAGCACGGCGGCTCCGGCGGCCGGGTGGACGTGTCGGTGGTCCGGGAAGAGGACGATGCGGTGATCCGCATCCGGGACTATGGTCCAGGTATCCCAGAAGAGGAGCTGCCCCATGTCAAGTACAAGTTCTATAAGGGGTCGTCCAAGGCCAGAGGCTCCGGCATTGGCTTGGCCGTATGCGAAGAGATTATCACCCGCCACGGCGGAACCCTGGAGCTGTCCAACGCTGAGGGGGGCGGCTGCCTGGTGGCAGTCCGGCTGCCTCTGGACGTAGAATAATGTGACATTCCCCCAGAAGAATAGAACGAAAGTTCGATAAAAAGATTGCAAAAACCTGGACCTTCTGTTAGACTGTGTGTAGGCCTGGGAGCAAGCGGTTTAAGGAGAAACAGACCCATGGCAAAAAAAGAACCCCAAAGCTGTATCACGACCCCCTATAAGACCACCTGCGGCGGACAGGCCCTCATCGAAGGCATCATGATGCAGGGTCCGGACCGGCGGGCTGTGGTGGTGCGTAAGCCAGACGGTGAGCTGGATGTGACCACCTGGGAGGTCGAGTCCCGCAAATCTATTTGGCGCCTGCCCTTCCTCAGAGGACTCAAGACGTTCTGTTCCTCTATGTATCACGGAATCAAAGCGCTGATGTACTCTGCTGACGTATCCGGCGAGATGGAGGTGGAGGACGAGAAACTCACCGGCCTGGACAAATGGATCAACGACCATTTTTCTGATGAAAAGGCGTCCGCTCTCATCATCGGCATTGCCGCAGTGCTGGGTGTGGCGTTTTCCATTGGCTTGTTTATCCTGTTGCCCACCGCCGTCACCGGGCTTATTGGATTGGTGTGGAAAACCATGCCCCTGTGGTTCCGCTCTGTATTGGAGGGAATTATCAAGGTGGCCATTTTTATGGGATACCTGTTTCTGTGCTCCCGGATGAAGGAGATCCACCGGGTGTTTGAGTACCATGGCGCGGAGCACAAAACCATCTACTGCTACGAAAACGGTCTGGAGCTGACGGTGGAAAACGTGAGGAAACAGCCCCGGCACCATCCTCGCTGCGGTACCAGCTTTCTGTTCGTGGTGATTGCGGTGTCCATTTTTCTGTCCATCGTCATTTTTACACCACTGAAGATCGAGAACACCTGGCTGCGGATGCTGCTGCATCTGCTGTTGCTGCCGATGATTGTGTGCGTTACTTATGAGTTCAACCGCTATGTGGGCGGTCACGACGGCTGGCTGTGCCGGGCGCTCCGGGCACCGGGCATGTGGATGCAAAACTTCACCACCTTTGAGCCGGACGATTCCATGATCGAAGTGGGCATCGAGGCACTCAAACAGGTGCTGCCCAGGGAGAAGGGCGCGGACAAGTGGTGAGCGAGGGCGGTAGCCCTTGCCGCCACTAGAGGGCATTCCTGCCCTCCGGGACCTGTCAGGTTTCGCCTGACGGCGAGTTTCTTTTTGCTCGCACAAAAAGAAACCAAAAATGCGCCGGGGGACGGCCGCAGGAGGACTACGGCCGCCAAGGGCGTGGCCTAAGTCCTTAGCGGCCTTTCCCCCCGGGCCTCCGTTTTTACGAGGACCCAGGATAAGGAATGCATACGCCTATTTCCGGCGTTGAGGTAAGCTGACACTCGGAGCCACTAATTCTCGCTGCCGCTCTGCTGGCAGTTGTAGAAGTGTGCCAGGCCCTCGGGACACGCCTGCTACCAGCAGGCGCCAAGACTAGGCGCTCTGCCGGGGGCCGCTGGGGAGTGCTTTCTTAGTCGGCATCAATGGCAATGGCGCAGGGGGCAGAGGGTATCCTAGTTACCACGGCGCCGGTCAATAGAGGGACGCACCGAAGGGCCAGAAAGCGCTTTTCTTTGGCGGTCCGACACCGTCTCTTTTGACAAGACAAAAGAAATGGGGTCGGGAAAAAGCGTTCTTTAAGGACGGAGTCCTTGAAACGGGGTCAAGGGCCCTTGTGGGAAGGAAAAGCCTTACCAAAGAGAAAGAGAGGATGGTGCGGCTGTGGCCACCACATATAATAATTTATATCTGGATGCCCGGAAGGAGCTGCGCCAAGCTGGAGTGGAGGCGGCCCAGCTGGAGGCACGGGAGCTGCTGTGCTACGCATCGGAAAAGACGCGCAACCAATTCTTCCGGGATAGAAATCTCTATGTGTCCGACCATGTGGAGCGCCGCTTTCGGGAGCTCATGGACCGACGTCTGGCGGGAGAACCGGTGGCCTACATCATCGGGGAGTGGGAGTTCTACGGCCTGACACTGGATATCTGCCGGGATGTGCTCATTCCCCGGGCGGATACGGAAACCCTGGTGGACCGGGGCATTGTATTTGTCAAGGACCTGCCCGACGGCACCCGGGTGCTGGACCTGTGCGCGGGCAGCGGCTGTGTGGGTCTGGCCGTGGCGGCCAACTGTCCCAATACCCGGGTCATTCTGGCTGACTGGTCGGAGGATGCCCTGCGGGTATGCCGGCAGAATATCCGGCGGTGCGAACTGACCGCCCAGGTCAGCGCCGCCCGGGCCAATGCCCTGGAGCCAGCTCCGGCGGCTCTGTGGGATTTTGACCTGATTTTGTGCAATCCTCCCTACATCCCCACCGGCGATCTGGCGGGCCTGGACCACAGCGTCCGGGATTATGAGCCTATGCTGGCCCTGGACGGCGGGGAAGACGGCCTGGACTTCTACCGCGCGGTGACAGCGGGGTGGAAATCCGCTCTCCGGCCCGGGGGAAAGCTGGCCTTTGAGGTGGGCTATGACCAGGCCCCGGCAGTGGAGTACATTATGGCCGGGCAGGGCTACGAGGACATTCAGACCTTTCAGGACCCCGGCGGCCACTGGCGGGTGGTGGAAGGCGTACTGAACGAATAGGGAGAACGATTGGATCGACGCTATGAGAGACGGATGGCGCGGAAAGCTGTATGTTTCAGCGCTTACTTTGGATAATAAGATCGGGAAAGGATGATAACCATGGCGGATAAGAAGCGCATGGGGGACACGCCCACCCCTGCCTCGGACAAGAAGCGGGCTCTGGACACTGCCATTGCCCAAATTGAGCGGGAGTTCGGCAAGGGCTCTATCATGCGCCTGGGAGAGAACTCCCATATCATGGTGGAGGCGGTGCCCACGGGATCTTTGTCCCTGGATATTGCCCTGGGTATCGGGGGTGTGCCCAAGGGGCGTATTGTTGAAATCTACGGTCCTGAGTCCTCGGGTAAGACAACTCTGGCGCTTCACATCGTGGCGGAAGCTCAGAAGCGTGGGGGTGAGGTGGCCTTCATCGACGCTGAGCACGCCTTGGATCCCACCTATGCCCGGGCCCTAGGGGTGGACATTGACTCCATGCTTATCTCCCAACCGGATACTGGAGAGCAGGGCCTGGAGATCTGCGAGGCTTTGGTGCGCTCCGGTGCCATCGACGTGGTGGTGGTGGACTCCGTGGCCGCCCTGACTCCCCGGGCGGAGATCGAGGGAGACATGGGGGATTCCCACGTGGGCCTGCTGGCCCGACTGATGAGCCAGGCCCTGCGGAAGCTGGCCGGATCCATTTCCAAGACCAACTGCATTGTCATCTTTATCAACCAGTTGCGGGAAAAGGTGGGTGTGGTCTACGGTAACCCGGAGGTCACCACCGGCGGTCGGGCGCTGAAATTCTACGCTTCCGTTCGTATTGAGGTGCGCCGCATCGAGGCGATCAAAAACGGCTCTGAGGTGGTGGGCAACCGCACCCGGGCCAAGATCGTGAAAAATAAGGTGGCCCCGCCCTTCCGGGAGGCGGAGTTTGAGATCATGTACGGCGAGGGCATCTCCAAGCTGGGCGAACTGGTGGATTTGGCGGTCAAGCTGGACCTGATCCAGAAGTCCGGCTCCTGGTTCTCTATGGGAGACACCCGGCTGGGCCAGGGCAAGGACGCGGTGAAGAAATACCTCCAGGACAATCCGGAGCTGGCGGAGAAAATTGAGGCGGAGATTCGGGCCAACTCCTTTAAGCTCATGAGCCGCCAGTCCCAGATTGCCGCCAAGGCAGCGGGCCGGGCGGTGGATGTGTCGGCGGAGGACTTTGAGGGCTGACGCGTTCCTTTGAAAAGGCCGCCGGAACGGCAGCGGCCTTTTCAAAGGAGAAAGTTGCGGCTGACTGCGTCGCACTCGCCCAAAGGGCGGGGTTCGCACGCTTGTCAGCCGATAGGAATTTTTCGCCAGGTACACGCCCTGGCGAAAAATAGACTGCAATTCATTCGCGCCTGCGGGCGCGAACTCTGCGAGGCTTTTGCGCACCTGCGGGTGTGAAATTCTGCGAAGCGTTTGAGGGAGGGCTTCTGTGAAGATCGAGAAATTGGAGCCGTCCCGGCACAGGCAAGGGCGCTGGCTGGTGTGGCTGGAGGACGGCTCCCTGGTCCGCCTGGGGGAGGGGGAGGTGGTCTCCCTGTCCCTCTACTCCGGAAAGGAACTGACGGAAGAGGAGGGGGAGGCCCTGGCCGCCGCCGAGATCCAGGGCAGGCTGAATGAGCGGGCGGTGGCTCTGCTCTCCGCCCGGCCGATGTCCCGGCGGGAATTGGTGGACAAGCTGTCCGCCCCGGCCCGCCGCCGGAAAAAGCCTAGCCGGGAGGCCGATGAGGTCCAGCCCGACCCGGAGGCGTTGGAGCGGGAGCGGGAGGCTCTGCGCCAGGGAGCCGAGCGGGCCGCAGACTGGCTGGAGGGGCTGGGACTGCTCAATGACGGGGAGTATGCCGGCGCAGTGGCCCGGCATTACGCAGAAAAGGGCTATGGTCCGCGGAAGATTCAGGATGAGCTGTACCGCCGGGGAGTGCCCCGGGCATTTTGGGCAGAGGCGATGGACGGCGTTTCCCAGGGGGCGAACGTCTTGGACGAGCTGCTCATCCGCAGGCTCCGGGGGGCGGAGCCAACCCAGGAGAATTTGAAGCGGGCCTGCGACTACCTGGCCCGCCGGGGCTTTTCCTGGGAGGAGATCGCCCAGGCGGTGGAGCGGTACCGCCGTCAGGGAGAGGAATAGCCGCTTTTCAACATCTTTCCAGTGCGGAACCTAGATGACAGAATTCGTAAGAACCGGGGGCGGCACTCTGACTGGAGCTGAAGGTCGGCCATTTTCCCCTTCAGGTGATTCGGACGGACGGGTGGGCGGCGAAGGGAGAAGTGCCGGATACGCCGCGGCCCGCTCTCTCATAACGTAGAAATTGGAGTGAACGCAATGTCGTACAAAGTGGCCTTTGTGTCCCTTGGCTGCGCCAAAAACCTGGTGAATACAGAACAGATGATGGCTCTGTGCCGGGACGCCGGCTTTACCGTCACCGGAGAGCCTGAGGGGGCGGACGTGGCGGTGCTCAACACCTGCGGCTTCATTGAGTCGGCCAAGAGCGAGGCCATTGACCATATCCTGGAGCTGGGAGAGCTGAAGCGGCAGGGCAAACTGAAAAAGCTGCTGGTGGCCGGCTGCCTCAGCCAGCGGTATCCCGACGGCATCCGGGAGGAGCTGCCCGAGGTGGACGGCATGCTGGGCACGGGCAGCTATACCGATGTGGTAGCTGCGGTCCATGAGCTTATGGGCGGGGAGAAGGCGGAGCACTTCGGAGACATGAACCGCACCTATGAGGACGGAGAGCGGATGGTGACCACCCCACCCTACACCGCTTACCTGAAAATCGCCGAAGGGTGCAGCAACGGCTGCGCCTTCTGTATCATCCCCAGGCTCCGGGGGCGCTACCGCAGCCGGTCCATGGAAGCCTTGCTCCAGGAGGCCAGAGGGCTGGCCAAGCGGGGGGTGAAGGAACTCATTGTCATCGCCCAGGACATCACCCGGTATGGCTGGGATTTGAAGGACGACACCACTCTGGCCGGACTGCTGACGGAGCTGTGCAGGCTGCCCTTCCACTGGATCCGGCTGCACTACCTCTACCCCGAGGCGGTCACTGATGAGCTGATCGAGGTGATCGCCCGGGAGAAGAAGATCGTCCACTATCTGGACATCCCCATCCAGCACGCCAACGACGGCATCCTGAAGGCCATGCGCCGCCGGAGCACCAAGGCGGAGATTATCGCCCTGTTTGACAAGCTCCGTGCCGCCATGCCCGATGTGGTTATCCGCACCTCCCTGATCTGCGGCCTGCCCGGCGAGGGGGAGGCAGAGTTTGAGGAACTGTGCGAGTTTTTGAAGGAGCAGAAGCTCCAGCGGGCGGGCGTGTTCCAGTTCTCTCCGGAGGAGGGAACTCTAGCCGCGGTCATGGACAACCAGGTGGATCCGGAGACTGCCGCCCGCCGGGTAGAGCTGGTGGTGGATCTTCAATCCCGCATCATGGACGGGTACAACGAGCAGCGGCTGGGCACCTGTATGGAGGTGCTGTGCGAGGGTTTTGACCACAACGAGGGCTGTTATGTGGGCCGGACCTACGCCGACTCCGTGGACATCGACGGCCGGGTGCTGTTCACCGCTGCGGGCCTGATCCCCGCCGGGGAATTCGTCTGGGTGCGCATCACTGGCGTGTCCGACGGCGACCTGACAGGGGAGATTGAGGAATGACCATGACGGACCGGGAGCAGAGAGCACTGGAATTTTTGAAGGGGCGGTTCAGCGCTTGCCAACGCTTCAAGGAACACCCGGCGGACGGGGCCTACCGGCTGGAACACTCCGTCCGGGTGGGCGGGCTGTGCCGGCAAATCGCCCAAGCATCAGGTATGGACCCGGAGGCGGCTTGCATCGCCGGATTGCTTCACGACGCGGCCTATGGGATGGATGTCCCGGCAGACTATGACTGGAACAACCACGGCAGAGACAGCGCCCGAATCGCCCGGCCATTTTTGAATACACTTGGGCTGGACGCCCAGGTGGTGGAGGATATCTGCTATGGCATCGCCATCCATGTGGACGATCAGGCGGACTTTGCCGGCCGCCGCACGCCTTTTGCGGAGACGGTAGGGGATGCGGACAACATCGACCGCTTTGACGCGTTCCGCATCTATGACAATCTGCGCTTCAAGGGATTTTATGAGCTGCCGCTGAGTGAGCGGCTGGACTGGCTGACCAGCCTCCTTCTCCGGCTGGAACAGCTGGAGAAGATGGAGCTTGCCACCCCTGCGGCTGCCGCCCTGTGGCGGGACAAGGTGGCATTTCAGAAGATGTTCTTTCAGCGGCTGCTGGAACAGATGAAGGCCGGATGCCTGCCGGACGAAACGGAGGAACTGTAAATGAACACAGCCAACAAACTCACGATGCTTCGGGTGGCTCTCATCCCGGTGTATCTGGTGGTGCTGTACTGGGGATTCCCCGGCGCTGCCTATGCGGCCCTGGCCATCTTTATTATCGCCAGCCTGACGGACTTTGTGGACGGCTATATTGCCCGCCACTACAACCAGACCACCGACTTCGGCAAGTTTATGGATCCCCTGGCGGACAAGGTGCTGGTGCTGGCGGCCATGCTGTGGTTCTGTCAGGCGGGCCGCCTGCCCGCCTGGGCGCTGGTTATCGTGGTGGCCCGGGAATTTGCCGTATCCGGCCTGCGGCTGGTGGCGGTGGACAATGGCCGGGTCATCGCGGCCGCCTGGTCGGGGAAGGTCAAAACCTTTGCCACCATGGTATGCCTGTGTATCATGCACCTGCCGGTGCCCCCGGTGGTGGACTATGTGTGCGTGGCGGTGATTGCCGTCACCACCCTGTACTCCGGGGTGGAGTACTTTGTGAAGAATAAGGACGTGCTCAACTGGAACAAATAAGACCACAGAACGCAAAAAGGCTCCCCATCGGGGAGCCTTTTTGCTTGGTTCAGGCGACCGTTTCCACAGCCGGACGGGCAGCCCGGCGGTAGACGAAATAGGAAAGCGCGGCGGTGAGGGCCTCCGTTACAGGGAAGGCCCACCACACCCCCTGGGCATCCCAGACGCGGCTGAGCAGGAAGGCGATGGGGATGATGACCACCACATAGCGCAGGGCAGTAATGACCAAGGATGGTCCGCCCATGCTCAACCCCTCCAGCGCACCGGTGGACGCCACGGATACCGAGGACAGCACAAAGCCCAGGCTGATGATGCGCAGAGCAGCGGCCCCCAGGGAGATGGTCTCGGCATTCTCGGTAAACAGGCCCATGAGCTGGCCGGGCAGCGCCCAACACAGGGCGGTGCCCAGAACCATGATGCCGGCGATGAGGGCCAGAGAGGTGGTGTAGATCCGGCTCACCCGCCGGTGCTCTCCGGCGCCGTAGTTGTACCCCACCAAGGGACGGATCCCCTGAATGATACCATTAGCGGGTAGGTAGAGGAAGGTCTGTAATTTATAGTAGATGCCCAAAATGACCACATAGGTCTGGGAGAAGCCGGACAAAATGATGTTCAGCGCGGATACCAGCAGGGAGGGCAGTGCCAAGTTTAGGGTGGCGGGCACGCCGATGGCATACAGCCGGCCCGTCAGCGCCCCCCGGAAGGACAGACATTTGAGAGACAGCCGCAGAGGCAGGGGGCGGAGCAGATAGACAACGAGATAGATGACCAGGCTCAGACTCTGGCCGATACCAGTGGCCAGGGCGGCCCCTTCGATACCCAGTTCTGGGAAGGGGCCCAGGCCAAAGATGAGCACCGGGTCCAGAATGATGTTGGCGATACAGCCGCTGAGTACGCACACCATGGCCACGGTCATCTTGCCCACGGCCTGATAGATCTTCTCAAAGCACATACCCAGGGCAATGACGACGGCAAAGGCAAAGGCGATGTTGGAGTAGCGCAGGCCCAGGCTGATGACCAGCTCGTCGTCGGTAAACATCCTCAGGAAGGCAGGCATCGCTGCGATGCAGCCCACAGTCAGAATCACGCCATGGATGGCGCTGAGCAACAGGCCCTGGGAGGCAGCGGAGTTAGCCTTTTCCTGCTCCTGGGCGCCGAGGAAGTAGGAGATGACCGCGTTGACTCCAATGGAGAAGCCGATGGTGACGGCGTTGATAAAATTCTGCACTGGAAAGACCAGGGACAGGGCGGTCATAGCGTCCTCGCTGATCTTGGCCACAAAATAGCTGTCCACAATGTTGTACAGGGAGCTGACCAGCATGGACAGCACCATGGGCAGCGACATGGTGAGTACCAGGGGAAGAATGGCCCGCTCCTTCATAAAGGTATGTTCCACGTTCTTTGATCCTCTCTCTTTTCTGTCGTCGGGTGCGGGGCAAAAAAAGCCACACAACGGCCAGAGAGCCGTCGTGTGGCTGAAATGTACATGTCGTACCAAAATTCCACCCCGCCCCCAGCGGGACGGTTTATAACATAATTATAGGGGATTTTTCCGGAGCTGTCAATCCCCTTTTGTCCGGCGGCGGGCGGAGAGCACGTCAAAGACGATAAGGGAGGCGCAGCCCAGAATGAGCACCGCCAAAATCAGGATGGCACAGTTGCGGAAAAAGACCTGGGGCAGAATGGTGATGATCTGGTCAGTTTCCGGATCAAACAGCCAGTTGTCCTTGCCGGGGAAGAACAGGGCGTGGAACACCACGAAGGCCCGGTCAAAGTCCAGGGCGGCCAGGCCGCCCACCGCCAGAAACACCACCCCCAGCCCTGTTCCAGCCCAGAAACAGGGACCCCGGCCCAGCAGGCGGGCAGGCCGCCGATGGGCAAGCCTAGCGGCGATGAGCAGCACCGCCAGGGCCACCGCCGCTCCCCACAGCACCCACAGGTCCAGCAGGAACAGGCCCCGCACATCGGTGAAGTGGTCCTTCCCACTCTGGGACCAACGCAGCACGCCGGTGGAGAACTCCTCCGCCCCCAGGCAGTAGTCCAGCATCTCGTCATAGGCGGTGCGGATTTCCTCCTCGGTCAGCCCGGTCTGCTCCGTGAGGTGGAGGGGGCCGATGTGAGCGTAGTAGAAGGGCCTGCACAGGATGGGCAGGGCGATGGCCCCGGTCAGCAAAACCAGGGCGGCGGCGATGGCGAGCAGGATGGTCAGTAGTCTGCTGTTTTTCATGGTACGGCCTCCTCTTCCGGAAGGGCGGACAGGGCGATGAGCACCTGGGAGGGCAGGTAAAACAGCCACATTCCCACCTGGGCGAACTGATACGCGCCGGCGGGCGCCAGGCCGGGGGAGTTGAACGCTCCCACGCACACATCACAGCCCACAAACAGGGTCAAACCCAGGGCAAACAACCGCCAGCGGCGGCCCGGCAGGGTCCAGGCCAGGACGGCGTTGACCAACAGCTGGGAGAAGTACAGTCCTGCCAGCAGGTTGAGGGCTGTGGCCTGCCCCAGCTGATATAGGACCAGCCCCGCCAGCAGGGGCAGCCCCGCCCGGATGGGGAACCAAGTCTGCCCCGCGGCCAGCCGCAGCCGGATGAGGTAGGCCGACTGGACCCCCAGAAAAAGGACGATGCCCAGGGCATACCATTGGTTTAGCACCAGCAGGAACAGGTCCGCCAGGGCGGTGAGGGCCAGGGCAGGGGGGACCAGCCGGTCCCCGCCCTGTAGGGCGCAGAGCAGGGAGAAGGCCAGACAGAGCAGAACCCCGGTATATTTCAGGACGATAGTGTCTCCGCCCCGGCCAGTGAGGTCCAGGGCCAGGAAGGCGGCGTAGAGGACGGCCTCCACGCACAGAAATGAGAGGATGGCGGTACGCGGCTTCATAGAGTCCCCCTTGTTTTTGGATGAAAACAGAATACCACGATTCACACGAAATAGAAAGGGGCGGCGGCAAAATTTTGCCGCCGCCCCTGATTATGCCGGAGAAATCGCCAAGCTCTCCCCGGGATGATCACTCCAGGTCGTCAATCTTCATGCGGTCCAGGTCCTCCCGGTCCCGCCGCCGCTTCTGATAGCGGTAGATGAGGAAATACACCAATGTGGGGATATTGAACATTACCAGAGCGACTAAAACCAGCAGGACGATAGACGGGCCTAGGGTAGGAAGGCTGTTGAGTCCGATCAGCAGCCCCACTGCCAGCGCCGCCAGCACGCCGAACACAGCGGACACGATGGGCAGGATGAGGCCCCGGCGGAGGTTCCGGCGGCACAGGTACACCTGCAGGAAAGACAGCAGCAGGGTGGGGATGGGGAGATAGAAAAACGCATACAGCAGCATGATGGCCAGCATGGTCGGCCCACCTGCAACACTTGCTTGATTCGGCATAATCAGCCCTCCTCCTTTTGTTTGGCCTTTTTATACGCTTGGATGAGCAGCTTGGCGGTGTCGAAGTCCAGCTTGTCGTTCACCGCCAGCCGCTTGACCAGGGACACATAGGGATCCGCCCCCTCCTGCTCCCCAATCTGGATCTTCTGGATGAGCCGGTCCAGCCGCAGCCGCACCGTGGGATAGGTCACGCCGTACTGCCGGGCCATCTCCTTGAGGGAGCCGGAGGCCAGAAGGAATTTTTTCACGAACACCAGGTCCTCGTCCTCCAGGGCGGACAGCCAGTCGGGGATAAAGTCCATACGGCTTCACGATCCTTTCATTATATTCAATATATACTTTAATATTATAAAAGTCAACCCAAAAAGAATTTGCAATAAAATTTCCCCCCAAATTTGCAACCCCCGCCCCCATTTGGTACTCTATATAGGCGAAAGGCCTTTCTCAGATGACAGGTGGTGACGCCATGACAGACCAGCAGCTGATTGACCTCTACTTTGCCCGAGACGAGCGGGCGGTGGAGGAGACGAAAGAGAAATACGGCGCCTGGTGCGCGGCCATCGCCTGGCGGCTGCTCCGGGACAGCCGGGATGTGGAGGAGTGGTTGAACGACTGCGCCCTGGCGGTGTGGAACGCCATTCCGCCCCAGCGGCCGGAGCACTTCAAGGGCTGGCTGGGGGCCATCGTGCGCAACCGGGCCATCGCCATCGGCCGGGCCAACGGCCGCCGGCCGGCCACAGTGGACGAGACGGCGCTGGAGCTGGCCGCCTGCCTATCCGCCGGGGACAGCCCCCAGGGGAGGGCGGAGGCCGCCGAGCTGGGGCGGGCCATCTCCGATTTCCTGCGCACACAGAGGCCGGGGGCGAGGACGGCCTTCCTCCGGCGGTATTGGTACGCCGAGGGCGTGGAGGAGGTGGCCAGCCGCCTGGGCTGGAGCGTGAGCAAGACCAAGAGCAGCCTGTTCCGCACCCGGAACAAGCTGCGGGAGTACTTACATCAGGAGGGATATTTATGGTGGACAAGGAGCGGGCGCTGGAGGCGCTGGGCCATATCGACCCGGAGCTGATCGAGCGGATGGAAGTTCAGAAAAAGCGGAGACTGCCCCGGCCCCTGCGCGCTGGCCTCATCGCTGCCTGCGTGTGCCTGGCCCTGGTGGGGACGGTGGGGGCCGTGATGGTCGGCTTTGATTTTGTTGGGTCTTTCTCCCAGACGGGGTACACGGTCTATGGGGAACTGACGCGGTATCCCATGTCCGCCTTTTCCCAGGAATTTCAGGAATTGACCGCGGACCCTGGGATATCTGATGTGGAGTGCCGTTCCGTGTCGGAATTGGAGGCGCTGCTCGGTATCGACCTCTATGATAACCCAGTGCTGGACGCGGCGGACGAGCAGAGAAGCCACAGGCATATCCTGTCCCGCGGAGCGGATGGAACCGTGGAAAAGATTCGCATGATGAATTTCTATTATTTTGTGCCCGCGGGGCGCAGCCGGACGGAGCTTGGCAATGGAGAGCCGGACAGCGACCTGGTGGACATGGTACAGGTGGGACTCTATACGGATCTCTACACGGAATACGGGCAGGGAGAGCTGGAAAACGACTTCTACTATCCCAATCGGACCACCCCTGACGCGATGGACCGGGAAGAATATCTCACGGCCCAGGGATTGCCGGTGGTGATTCTCACCTTTGTGTCGGAGGACAGCGAGGGAGATATCAGGGTTTCCCGCGAGGCACACTTCATCTACCGTGGGATGCGGTGGTGCATCACCTGTTCCCCAGGCTGGGCCGGCAGCCAGGACCAGGCAGAGCAGACCCTGAAAGACATTCTGGACGCATTTGCATGAAAAAATGGCGGATCCAAGTCCCCGCCCCGCCAGGCGCACTCCCGTGGGCTGCTGAGGGTGCCGTCTTTGCCAGTATGAGCGGCAGCGGAAAAAGAAGCAGGGGGTGTCCTGACTTTGCGCGCCGGACGGAGTGGGATGCACTCCTTATCCTGGGCCCTCGTAAAAACGGGGGTCCGGGGGTGCAGGCGCTGGGAACGAAAGCGCGCCCTTGGTGCTTGAAGTTCCTCCGCGCCTGACCTCCGGCGCATTTTTGGTTTCTTTTTGTGCGCACAAAAAGAAACTCGCCGCAAGGCGAAACCTTGCCCCGAAAAGCCGGGATGGCTTTTCCCACCGTTTCTTTTGGCGCTGTCAAAAGAAATGGGGTCGGGAAAGATCGTTCCCCAAGGCGCAGCCTTTGGACGCCCCCTCTCAGTCCGCCTACCGGCGGGCAGCACTCCCGCGGAGGGAGGAGCCAATGCAAGGGCTCCGCCCTTGCCCCCTTGACAAACCCCACGCTTTTGCATATACTGTCAGGGTAAAAAGGCTTGGAAGGGAAGGAGTACGCGCCAGCCCTGACACAGAGAGACGCCGTTTGGTGCAAGGCGTTTCAGTGCGGGCGCGGAAGGTGGTCCCGGAGCCCCATCCCTGAACGGTGTGTAGGGGATGGCGGGCCCTCCCGTTACAGGGGCAATGAGCGCGTGCCTGTTATGGGGCGCGAATTCAGGTGGTACCGCGGTTTTTTTAAATCGCCCTGAGCAAAAACGCTCGGGGCGATTTTTGGTTGCCCCGAAAAGGAGTTGTACAACGTGAAAAAGGAACTACCCAAGGTATACGAGCCCCAGGAGGTGGAGGGCCGCATCTATGAGATGTGGGAGAAAAACGGCTGCTTTGCCGGCCACCGGGACCCGGAGAAAAAGCCCTTCACCATCGTCATGCCGCCCCCCAACGTCACCGGCCAGCTCCACATGGGCCACGCCATGGACTGCACCCTCCAGGACATCCTGACTCGATTCAAGCGGATGCAGGGCTACGCCGCCCTGTGGGTGCCCGGCACCGACCACGCGGGCATCGCCACCCAGA
>CDZQ01027368.1_pt1 | contig 39297 bp, 36 predicted proteins | sample 554831 | NCBI WGS metagenome assembly CDZQ01 (sample SAMEA3182112, study PRJEB8094) | gut metagenome | biome: human; feature: gut; material: Stool; isolation source: human stools | place: Canada | collected 2013-05-06 | reverse complement strand
GACCCCGGTGATATAGTCCAGGCTCACCACGCACAGCAGCACCATGATCACGGCGTCCCAGGGGCCGAAAAGGTACCCGAGGATCGCGCCAATGGCGGCGGGGATCCCGCCAGTCAATAAACTCGTCATGTTTTCATTCATATGTGTTTACCTCCTTATTGTATGCATGTTTCTAGGGGAAAACCGGTTGAGGGTTGCAACAGGGATAAGGCGCCATAGCGGTTCCAATAACCCCGACCGGAAGCGTCCATGGGACGAATGACCACGCCCGCATCCCGGCCCATGGCTTCACACACCAAACCGTCTCCCAAATAGACGCCGACGTGGAAAATATCCCTACCGTTATGGCGAAATACCAGGTCTCCGGGAGAAAGGTCGCACCGGCAGCGAGGGAAGCAGGCGCGATACAGGTCGCGGCAATCCATGGCATGGCGGGTCAGGCCGGCGTCCTGTAAAAACCGGAGGATCAGGCCGCTGGCATCATAGGCCCGCACAGGGCCACGGCGGTTGCTTTGGGCTTCCAGGAAAAACACGATCGCCCGGAGAGCATTGAGGGAGGAAGCCTCCTTGCGGCGGATCCAGCCTTCCGGGTCTGACATGCGGGTCAGATCCTCCCCTTTTCCGCCCCAAACATAACCATGGCCTACTTGACTGCGAACGAAGGCGCAAAGCTGCAGGGGGAGGGGGCGGGGCGGGGAATTGGAAGGGCGCTCCAGGGCAAGCCAGGTGGCCTGGTCGCAGGCGCCGGTGACGGGAAGGCGCCTAGCTGCCTGGAAGGCGGAGATCCCAGCTGCGGTCAAGGGACCGTATATTCCATCCACCTGGATGGGCAGGAACGCTTCATCCAACTGGGCGTAGGGGAACCCTTGGGCGATTAAAAGCCTTTGACAGCGGCGAACGCTGCCGTCTTCTGCGCCACGATCCTGCATGTAAGGGGTACAGAGCTGGAGCAGGGGAGCCATAGGGATCAAGAGGGCGCCCATTGCGCGGTTAGGACTAGAACGGATTTCCCCCGAAAATCCTGCTGAAGATGAAAGACGGTAATGTCTAAAGGGACCCCTTGTTCAAAGGTATTTACCCCATCGGACCAGCCAGTACAATCGTGGCCGTAGGGGGCGTAGGATTGACCGTTGGGCAAATACAGCCAAGCTTCCTCCAGGGTTTCCAGCTCAAAGACGAAGTCGATCAATTCGTAATCGTCAGGCAACCGTTTGGCATTCGGCATGACCCAGTAGACCCGTAGAGCAGGGTCGGGCGGCGCATCGAGGCCAGTACGGTGTACGCAGCAGGTATTGAAGATCATGTTTGCTCTCCTCCGTTTAGGATCATGATGTTTACGGTCATATCCGCCGTGGGAAGGGTATCGTAGGTGAAGCCCACGGCCCCTTCCACCAAGGTGAAGGCCCGGGTCCCAGCGGCGGAATAAACAGAAAAGCTTTCCGGGGTTGGGGAAACGATTACCAAGCTCTCCGGGGTGATCTCAGGAATATCCACACCTTGCACACTGTTCACCCATTGCCCAAACAGCAAGGTGCCAGTATGGGTGGACAACACGGCGGGGGCGCCTTGGGGGCCCGTAGGGCCCTGGGGTCCCCGGATGGAGACGGCGGCAGGGTTTTGTAAGCCCTGGTCGTTGGTCCAGGACAGGACGCCTTCGTCAGAAAGGCTGGGGGTAAAGGTGGCCCCGTTTTCACCGTCCGCCCCGTCCGCACCGTTTGCCCCCGGGGCGCCCTGGGGACCGGTCAAATCCACCGGGTCCGGATTGGGCAGGTTTCCGTCGTTGGTAAAGGTCAACACCCCGGCAGCGGATAGGCTGGGGGTAAAGGTGACCCCGTCTGCGCCCGCTGCCCCAGTGGCGCCTGTAGGGCCCTGGGGCCCTCGGATGGAGACGGCGGCAGGGTTTTGTAAGCCCTGGTCGTTGGTCCAGGACAGGACGCCTTCGTCAGAAAGGCTGGGGGTAAAGGTGGCCCCGTTTTCACCGTCCGCCCCGTCCGCACCGTTTGCCCCCGGGGCGCCCTGGGGACCGGTCAAGTCCACCGGGTCCGGATTGGGCAGGTTTCCGTCGTTGGTAAAGGTCAACACCCCGGCAGCGGATAGGCTGGGGGTAAAGGTGACCCCATCTGCGCCCGCTGCCCCAGTGGCGCCTGTAAGGCCCTGGGGCCCCCGGATGGAGACGGCGGCAGGGTTTTGTAAGCCCTGGTCGTTGGTCCAGGACAGGACGCCTTCGTCAGAAAGGCTGGGGGTAAAGGTGGCCCCGTTTTCACCGTCCGCCCCGTCCGCACCGTTTGCCCCCGGGGCGCCCTGGGGACCGGTCAAGTCCACCGGGTCCGGATTGGGCAGGTTTCCGTCGTTGGTAAAGGTCAACACCCCGGCAGCGGATAGGCTGGGGGTAAAGGTGACCCCATCTGCGCCCGCTGCCCCAGTGGCGCCTGTAAGGCCCTGGGGCCCCCGGATGGAGACGGCGGCAGGGTTTTGTAAGCCCTGATCGTTGGTCCAGGACAGGATGCCTTCGGCAGAAAGGCTGGGGGTAAAGGTGGCCCCGTTTTCACCGTCCGCCCCGTCTGTCCCAGGCGTCCCTTGGGGGCCAGGAGGGCCTTGCAGGATGCCGCCGGATAGGGCGTCCTCAAATTCTTGGGAAAGTTCTTCCGCACGGGCTATGGCAGCGTTGGCGGCATCGGTGGCCGCCTGCATATCCTCAAACAGGGATTCACCGGTATCCGGTGTGAGGACAAGGTCGTCCTGGCTTACAAGGCCTTCTGCCTGGGCGGCCAGCCGGTCTGCCTCGCTGGCAAATACATGCACCCGCATGGTATGGAGTTCTTGGGTATGTATGGGATTCATCGTTTCACCCCCAATGTAATGCATTCTAATGTGGCCGGTAAGGCGGCGGTACCGCCGCTACAGGTGAGCATAAGGGTTTCTTCCAGTTCCGCATACATACGGCTGGAAACCGGACAGGACCCCTGGCTGACCCGCAGGGTGAAATCCCCGTTTTGGTCGGCCCGGTAATAGGTACAAAGCTCCGCATCATCCCCGGCGCTGGTGCGCAGGATCACCGCCAAAGGGGAGACGGTAAGGGGTAGGTGGAAGATGGAATATTCCGTGATATCGGAATAGGTTTTGGTGACGGCTTCCATTTCCAGTTCTGTTCCATAGATCCAATTGAATATCATAGGCGTTACCCCAATATCATCACATTGACCATTAGATCCTCCGAGGGGATCCGCCGGCTAGAAAAGGTCAGCGCCTCCCAACCCTGTACGGTACACCGGACCCTAGCGGCCATATAGGGGTCATAGGAATCTGGATGGGCGGTCACGATGACCAAGGAGGTGCCCCGCATTCCCGTGACAGAAACGGTCTGGGTACAGCCAAAGCTATAGCTGGTCCAGCCGGATACCGGTATGGTCACGGTTTGGACGGTGGGTACAGCAGCATAGGTATGGGTATGCTGTGTAGGAGCGGCGCCGATGCTCTCGGGGGTAATGGGGTCCGTGCCATTGGCGCTGTGGGTATCGGCGTGGCCCAGCACCAGGCTGGTGCCGGCCACGCCGTTATCCAGGACTTTGTTGGTGCCAAAATAAACGGCCATGGTAAGCGTCTCCTTTCTTTATGCTGTGGTAGCGCTATCCTCGTAGCGGAGGATGGTAAAGGTGGTCACATGGCCGTCCACCAGGCTTTCGCAGACTTGGGCAGCGTCTTCCGCCCGCTGGGCGGCGGCGGTGGCGGCCGTTTCCAGGGCCTCCACCTGCTCTATCAGGGCCCGGAGCATGGGCAGCTGGCTGGTGGATTCCATGGCGTCCGCCGATAGCATGGCGGGCCGGCAGTTGAAGTTGAATTTCGCCGTGGTGACCAGGGTATTCAGCGTCTCGTCGGAATAGATCTGCAACTCGCACTCCACCATACCCGGGGCAAAGGATGGAGGGAATAGATCGATACACACCTGGTTATTTAGTGCGCCCTGGAGCTGAACGCCGCCATCCTCCTGGCCACTGTCCTGGGCCGCAGTCCCATTGGACTTGGAAAAAACGGCGATCACCCGGCAACCGGTGAGATCTACCGGCTCCCCATCGTCGGTGAGGGCGATGCGCAGCACGTTGCCCGTATCCCCCTCCACCACCGTAAAGGCCCGGTTGCTGCTGGATGCGGCGATGTCCAGGGCGATGTCAAAGGTTTTTTTAACCGTTGCGGCCATGGTATCCTCCTACTGGCCCAGATACCGGTTGCGAAGGATCTGGTAGGTATTGGTGCCCAGGGCGGCTTCCAACTCCTCTCGGCGCACCTTCCAGTAGCTCTGGCCGCTGGAGAATAGGAGCTTACGCTGGCCGCTGGAAAGGTTTTCCACATAGGTCAGATAGTCGTCTGCGGATAGGCTGCTGGACGCCTTGGCCCCGGAGCTGGAACCGGAGGAACCCCGGCTGCTGGAAGTGGAGCTTTGGTAGGATTTTGCCTGAAGCTGGGCCAGGGCGTTCTGCTGGGCCACGTAGTCGGAATACCAGCTGCCCGCCAGGTTTAGGGCGGCTTGCTGGGCGGCTGCCTGGGCCTGCAGGTTGTATTGCTGGGCGTTGAGACGCATCTGTTCATAGGCCTGCAGGCTGGTGGCGATCCGCTCCGCCAGGGTGGCGCCGTACTGGGCCTGCAGCTCGTCGATGTCATCTTGGGCCTCGGCGCTTTCCCGCTCTTTCAGGCTGGATACATAGGTGCTGCTCCCCATGCCCCTGGATACCGCGTCTGCATCCAGCTCCGCCCGGATGGACTGGCTGGCGGACTGGCGGCGGGAGATGGCGGCGTCCAGGCTGGGACGGAGGGCATCCTGCCACTGTTGGCGCACCGCGTCTTCGCTGGGGATATTTAGGTTGATGGTGGGCACTTGCAGCTGCCCTAGGATGGTTTGGTAATAGCGGTTAAACAGGTCTGTGCCGCCCTGGCTGGAAGCGCCTTGGCTGCCCGGGGCGCCCCAAAGCCAATTGCCGCTGCTGGTCTGGGTATTTTGGCCGGCCAGATATTGGTCATAGGCAGCCTGGGTCTTTGGCCCCCAGATGCCGTCCACGTCCACCCCTAACATCCGCTGGTATTCCTTTACGCCGGTGGCGCTGTTGACCCCCGCGGGCGGCGTATAGCCCGCCTGATAATATTGTGCTCTTGCCATATGTAGGTACCTCCTCGATGATTCTATTCTAGGATGGAAAGCCTGGCTTCCAACTCCTGTAGCTTTTGGGCCAGGATGGTAAAATTTTGGTTCAGGTTGTTTTCATTTGCCTTCATGTTGTCCAGGTACCGCTGCCGGTCCTCCCCCTCGGCCTGGATGGGGAAGAGGACGTAATACAGCGCCCGCATCTCCAAGCCGGTCATTCTACCCGCCTCCAAGTTTCAAAGGCCAGCTCCACCCCGCCTGTTAGGGTAAAACGGCCCCCCGCCTCATTGGAAAAGGCCAGGCGGAAGGTACGGCCTTCATTACACAGGGGAACTTCCAGCACCTCCCAGGGATGCTGGGGCAACAGCAGCCGGTGGGTGGTGGTTACGCCATCGATGCATACTTCCGCCAGGAGGGCGGCATCCTGTTGGCTTTGCCCCCGGAGGCACAGGCTGCGCATGGCCTTTACGCCTCCCTTGTCATACAGGTCGGTGAGGGGGGTATTCCACCAGGCTTCAATATCCGCCCCATCGTAGGTATCCCCTTCGTCGAACCGGTACAGGTAGCGGGCGTCGTTGACCATATATAGCCGGCCGTCCCAGGCGGCGATGTCCCCGATGGAGAACCCCCGGCGGAACATGTAAGCCCTACGGAACAGGTCGTATTCCACCAGCATATCTTCCTCCGGACCCGATAGGGTAAAATACAGCTTGTTGCGAGCCAGGGCGCCTCGGCAGTTGCTGGCGTCCATGGCGGCAAGGGTCTTGTGGATGCGGCGGGCGTCGGAAAGGAGCCCGGCGTTTACCCCGTTGAAGCAGCACAGGCCGCCGGCGGTAAGGAAATACAGCACATCCCCTTGGGCCACCAGGGCGGTATGGGCGGCTTGTTCCACATCCGCGTCCACCCGCTCGATGGTGAAATTTCCAGGCTTGTCCCCGATGAGCCGGTATAGGCTGCGCTTTTTGAAGATGAGCAGTTGGTTGGATAGCGCATACAGGCCTAAGATGGGATCGCCGGCTGCGTCGCCCACCTCCGCGTGGCCGCCGGACACGTTGACGGTGTCGGTGACGTCCCCCCAGGCTTCAATGGTACGGCCGCTGCCTGGCAGCTGGGACCAATAGAGCCGGTTGGGATAGCTAGGGTCCCCGGCGGCAAAGAGGCGGTCCCGATACATGGCCAGATATTGTACCGGCTTGTTGGATTGGCCCTGCTCGGAGCCGAAGGAAAGGGCGGAATTGCCGTTGTATTTCACAATGGGGTCTTCCCCGCTGGCGATGAGCAGGTAATCCACGCCGTCGATCTGGGCTTGGACGAAGTCCAGCTTATTGGAAGCGAGGCCCTTTTCAAAGGTATGGATCAAGATCCAAGCATTGTTTTTATAGGCATAAAGCTCCCTGCCTGCGGCTACGATGGGCTGATCCTGGCCGGCGCGGCGAAAGAGAAACAGCCGGTGGGGTTGGCCCACCCCGGGGATCTGGTGGGGGATGTGGCGGATGTAGCCCTTGGCCACAGCCAAGTCGCCCCCGGCGGTATCCATGTTACAGGCGTCGGGGCTATAGGCGGGTTTGAGGGCGTTTTCCGCTTCGTCCTGGTCGATGCCAATAAAGGAATCGATCTTGTAGAGTTTGCGTGCCATAGGTCACCACCTGTTCAGCAGGCAATAGCTGTCCGCTTCCCCCACATGGGGCCGCAGGTTGGCTTTGCCCGCCTCGTACATTTGGAAGTAGATGTTGCCGCCCCGCTGAAGGGATACGTCTCCAGCGGCTCGCTCCCGGCCTACCACGTAGCATACGATCAGGCCGTGGCACCATTCGGGCAGGTCCGGCACATCCGAGGGGGCCTGCATGGGGGCGGGCAGGTAACGGTATGCCACCTGCACCTGCCCTGGGCCGCCGGGAAGCAAAACGGTGCCGGACCGGGGACCGGGGGTAAAGACTTCAGCCTTGCCGGAACGGGTCACGGAAAGCAGCTTTACGCAGGGCCGGGAGAGGGAAAGGGTATCCAGCAGGCCGTCGGCGCTTTCGTAGGCCTCTGTGGCCCGGGGTTGATAGGCTTCCGCCAGGTCCGTTACCCCATCGTTGGCAAAGCGGGTGAACTTATCCCGCCAGATGTCCAGGGTTTGGGCATCGTGGCCCCGGTCCAGCTGGGCCAGGGCGGAAACGATGATGTCGTTGAGGGTCATGGCAAAGCCCTCCTAGCTGGAGAGGCGCTTGCCCCGGTTGCCCTTATAGGGCCGGACGCTGGCCTCGCCCAGCAGCTGCACCTGGGCGTTTTGCCGGATCAGTTCCGCCAGGCTCTGGGGCACGGACACGGCCACCCCCCGTTGGATCCGGAAGAAATACCCGTTGATACCCCCTTCCCAGGGCATATCCTCCATGGAACCTGCGATCATCAGGCGGACTTTGGGCTCTTGCATGAGCTTTTGACCCAGCTTGCCCGCAAGCCGATCCAATTCCTTATCGGTAAAATATTGCATATTGCGTCTCCTTTCCTCTATGGTGGGAAGCAGGGGAGGCCTGCTTCCCGGTTGTCGATGGGCCGGATGGCCTGAATGTAGCCCCGCTAGGGGGCGGTGGGGATCAGGCGCTTACCGCGTGCTCGATCCGCAGCAACCACAGCTCGTTGAGGATGACCGCGGTGTAGGCAGCCACCTTGGCGCCCACGGTGGCCCGCTGATCCAGGGGGTCCTGGGTACCGGCGCTGCCATGGGGCTTGATGATGATCTGAAGGGCGCCGCTGCCCGCCACATCCACCACTCCATAGGCGTCCTTGCCGAAGATCAGGGTGGAGTGGACGTCCATGGCGGTTTTGGTCTCCGGATCCAAGGCGCCTGCGTCCTCGCTGTAGACGATGGCGTCCGCAGCCAGGGAGGCGGTCTCCTTGAGGGTGACGGTGTTGGAGGAGGGGTCGAAGCCGGCGATGGTATAGCTGGCTTCCCCGATGCGGATGGGGTTATCTTCCCGGGAAAGGTAGGCGGCCTCCGCTTCGGTGGGGGCGTTCTTCAGCACGAAGGAAGCGCTGGAGGAGGTAGCTTCCGAAACCTTATTCCACACGCTCTGGCGGAACACCTTGGCCTCGGTGGATTCCACGAACACCACCCCGAACAGCCGGCCGATCTCCCCGCTGTAGATGGCTTCGGCGTTGGAGTACTTGGATACGTCCTGCCAGAGGGCGTCGTTTTGCAGGTCATAGGTGGCGTCCGGGGAGCAGATGCAGATAAAGTGGGGCTTGCGCTCATCCTCGCAGAAGGGACGGGCCTTGGCCCGCTTGAGGGTACGCACCGCCTTGCGGATCTCATCCACGGTGAGTTTGTCATCGGCAGTCAGGGCGGCGCGGGTGGTCTTGCCGCCGGCCCGCTGCACGTTGTTGCCGGCGTTCATGGCGTCCCGGGTGACCCACTCTACCACGGTGCCCAGCTGCTCGCCCAGCAGCTCTGCGCTCTCGGTGATGACCTGGTCGTAGCCGGTCATATCCAGCAGGTCGGAAACCTCCACATAGGCGCCATACTGGCTGACCAGGGCTTCCACATTGCTCTGGGAGAGGGACTGGCCGCTGGGGGTGACGCCTTCCTCCAGGGCTTTCATGGCGGCGTTGGCATCAAAGAGATTCCAGCGGCGGAATTCCACCCGCTTGCCGCTATTGCGGGGGATGGGGCGCATCTGGCCAAACTTGGCGTGGACAAAGCGGGTGCGGGCGCTCTCCAGGAGCTGACGGTCGTAAAAGGTTTTGTTGAGTTGGGTGGTCTGTAGGGTATTGATGGTGGTATTGGTCATACGCTTCTCCTTTCCTTCTAATGGGATGTGGGGTTAGAGGCTGGGATGCAGGCCTTGGCTGGCGGCCTGGGCCAGCCGCTTTTTCACCTGGGCGAAGGCGGCGCTGGACATGTTGGCATAGTCCGGCTGGCCGTCCGCGGGAATATTGCCCCGAATGGGGGCGGGCAGGTTGCGGCGGGCCATGATTTTTTCCAACATGTCCCGAGCGCCCTGCTCCCTGGCCTGGTCCGCAGCGGCTTGGGCGGCCCGCTCCGCATCATAGAGGCGAAGGGCGGCGGCAGGGGGCATGTCCCGCAGCAGGGATACAAAAGCCGGGTCCGCCAGATATGCCTCCACATCCTGCCCCCCTTCCTGTAGCCGCATCAGGCCCTGGGCCGCGGCGGTACACAGGGCCTGGGTACCTGCAGGGGCGGCGTAGAGCAACGCTTCCGCTGCGGCGCCGGGGTCCATGCCGGTTTGCTGGGACAGCTGGTTGATCATCCGCTGGCCGATCACATAGGCCGGCTCCTGCTCCACCAGCTCCGTGAGCATGTTCACCAGTTCCATTTGATTTTGTTCCATCCTTGCTCCTTTCTTTTGCACCTAAAGGGCAAATTCTTTACTGGATAGAAGGCTGCGCGTCCAGCCCTCCAGAAAATGGGGCGGCTGCCCGGGCAGCCATCCTGACAACACGATAATAACAGAACAAATGTACGGTTTAAAGCGCGGGTTCCACGCGATTTTTGTGCGGTGCATGTATTAAAAAAATAAACATTTACAAAAGGAGAAATTACGAATATAATGGATGGAGCCGCTTTCGGTAAAATTGGGAGCGTTTAGGCAAAGGAACTTTGACTTCCCTAAAAAAATGGGGATAAACCCTTGTGGCTTCTTGGAAAATCCCCTTATGCTAGGATTTTGCAGCCGCCGCTTCCTCCTAGATTTACAAAGTTAGGCTGTAAAGATCAAACAACAAGCATAAAAATATTTTACATATAAAGGAGGAAACCTCGTTGCAGCTTTTTGTTGAGCTATTCGGCAACATCGGTAATTTCACCTGGCAGCAGGGCTTGATGATCCTGATCGGATGCGTGCTGATCTGGTGCGCCATCAAGCGGGAAATGGAGCCCACGCTGTTGCTGCCCATGGGCTTTGGCGCCATTTTGGTGAACCTGCCCTTTGTCAACACGGAGGCCATTGAGACGTTGTTTGAGGCGGGCATCGCCACGGAGCTGTTCCCGCTGCTGCTATTCATCGGCATCGGCGCCATGATCGACTTTGGTCCCTTGCTCTCCAATCCTAAGATGATGCTTTTTGGCGCGGCAGCCCAGTTCGGCATTTTCTTCACCCTGGGCATGGCGGTTCTGGTGGGCTTTAACCTCCAGGACGCTGCCAGCATCTCCATCATCGGCGCGGCGGACGGCCCCACCAGCATCTATGTGGCCAACTACTTCAACTCCCAATACCAGGGGGCTATCATGGTGGCGGCATACAGCTATATGGCCCTGGTGCCTATTGTGCAGCCGCCGGTGATCCGGCTTTGCACCACCAAAAAGGAGCGCAAGATCCGTATGCCCTATAACCCCAGCGCGGTTTCCGGCACCACCCGGATCCTGTTCCCCATCTTCGTTACCATTGTGGCGGGCACCATCGCCCCCAAGAGCGCGGAGCTGATCGGCTTTCTCATGTTCGGCAACCTGATCCGGGAGTGCGGGGTGTTGGGCAGCCTTTCCGCCAGCGCCCAGAACGAGCTGGCCAACCTGATCACCCTGGTGCTGGGCATTTCCGTATCCTTCCGGATGAAGGCGGAGATGTTCGTCACCGTGGAGACCCTGGTGATCCTGCTGCTGGGCCTTGTGGCCTTCGTATTCGATACGGTGGGGGGCGTGTTCTTCGCCAAGTTCCTCAACCTGTTTAGCAAGACCAAGATCAACCCCATGGTGGGGGCGGCGGGCATTTCCGCGTTCCCCATGTCCAGCCGGGTGGTGCATAAGATGGGCCGGGAGGAGGATCAGGCCAACTTCCTGCTGATGCATGCGGCTGGCGCCAACGTCAGCGGCCAGATCGCTTCGGTGATCGCCGGCGGCCTGGTGATCACCCTGGTGGAAAACGCTTTGGCGGCCATGTAAAGGAGGGCGCGTATGTTCAATCTATACTTTAATCCCGCGGGCTTTGTGGATGTGCTGCCCCTGTTGGGCAAGGGCATCCTGGGGGTATTTGTGGTGATCTGCGCCATTTGGGCTTTTGTGGTGCTGCTCAATAAGGTCACAGCTCCTAAAGAGGAAAAATAAATCAAACGGTCAAAAAAAGGGACGCCAAAGGCGTCCCTTTCAGCCTGTCGAAAAACCCTTGGGGGTTCGGGGGCCGCAGCCCCCGGAGGCTATAATCGGATTTGGCGGCGTGTACGGCAAATCCGCAAAAAGCCTTGCGTAGCAAGGGTTTCCCTGCATAGCTCCCTGGCCGCGCCGTAGGCGCAAGGGAGCTATGAAAACCTCGAAAAAGTGGCGCAAGCCACTTTTTCGACAGCCTGAAGGGACGCCAAAGGCGTCCCTTTCAAGTTGGGGAAAAATGGTCGGCGTCATTTTGCAGGCTGCCGCAGCGCCCTTTTTGGCCCACGTCCAGGACGCCACAGAAAAAGCCTTGCACAGCAAGCCTTTGCGTCTCCACCAACCCCGGCAAGCAGGTGCTTCACGGGCCACAAAAATAATCGGGGCGGCGCATTGGGAGGGGTCGGGACGCCGGAAGCCGGTTTCGCCTACGGCGGCCATTCCGGCGGCCAGGTAGGAAAGGCGCCAGGACGTAAAAAGCGTTACAGGACGGGCGTCTCCGGGGGATACGATACCGCATCCCAGACGAGCTTATATTCTCCCGTGGCTTTTGCAAATTTGACAGCCACGGAATAGGTTGCCCTTGTCCCTGTGGAGACCAGCGCGCTTGGCTGTTCCGGGCTTAATGTTACAATGCCTTCTTTTTTACTTCCATAGATTTCAATGCAAACCCTTCCTCTTGTCAGGTCCGTTGAAAAGACAAACCGGTATTTTTCCCCTTGCGGGAGGCGAATCACCCTTTTTATCACGCCGTTGCAAGCGGAAAACTTGGCCTGTATGCAGTTCCTCTTTTTTCCAAATCGAGGCGACTCCATATAAAGTTGGGCGGATTTTGCATTGATGACCAGGAACCCGTTTTGATAAAGCACATAGCCTAGGCAAAACGCCACGGCTATAATCGCGCCCAGCATAAGCAATTCTCGCAAACGCCCACCCCCTTTTTATGGATTTTACAATAACAACTCCGATTATCTCAAAAAAGCCCGTAAAACCGGGCAAATCACGGGATAGGGGAACCGAATTTACTACCAAATTACTACTTTTGGATTGAGCCGGACACGCTTACTACCCCCACCGTGAAGCGCCCACCAGACAAGCACATCAGAGCAAAATAAAATATGACACCGCACGAGCGGCGTTCTTTTTCCCTGCGGGGAGAACAGGACGCCGCTTTTTTTGCGCCCAAATTCAGAAAGGAGGCGGACACCTATGTACTTCACTTCCGGCACCGACCGGGCCTTTGAACAGCTCATGCAGGAAAGGCCGGGCGCAGATCACTTTGACAGCGGCGAGGCGGTCACGCCGGAGGACTGCGGCACCTGCCGCTTTTACCGCCCGCGCTGGAAATATCAGTTTTGTGTTTTTGAGGAATGTCCCTACCAGCCGGGCAAGCTCACCGCCCTGGACGCGGTTTCATTCCAAGTGAAAGGAGTTGACGACGAGATGGCAGTTTTTCGCGTAGAGAAAAACCGGGGCTACACGGTGATGTCCAACCACCACCTGCGGAACAAGGACTTGTCGCTGAAAGCCAAGGGCCTGCTGTCACAAATGCTGTCCCTGCCCGAAGATTGGGACTACACCCTAAAGGGCCTCTCCCTTATCAACCGGGAAAGCATTGACGCCATCCGCACAGCGGTTTGGGAACTGGAAAAGGCCGGGTACATCACCCGCCAGCAGAACCGGGACGGCAAGGGCAAAATGGCCGATATGGTCTATACCATTTACGAGCAGCCCCAGCCCCGGCCAGTACAGCCGGACGACGCTGCGCCGGGATTGGATAACCCGGTATTGGAAAATCCAACATCGGATAATCCAACGCCGGAAAACCCGACGTCGGGAAATCCAACGCAAATAAATAAAGATAGACAAAGTAAAGACCCATTAACTACGGATTTATCAAGTACCCATTCCATTCCTATCCTTTCCCCTAACCCCTCCCCTTTGGAGAACAGGGCGGCACAGCCGCCGGAACGGAAGCGAAAGGAAGCGAATGAGGCATACCAGGTGTATGAGGAAATCATCAAGGACAATATCAGCTATGACATTCTCAAATCCGACCTGCCCCATGACGGCGACCGGCTGGACGAGATCGTAGACCTGATACTGGAAACCGTCTGCACCAGACGAAAGACCATCCGCATTGCCGGTGACGACTATCCGGCGGAGCTGGTAAAGGCCAAGATGATGAAGCTGGACAGCGGACACATCTGCTTTGTGCTGGATTGCATGAGTAACAACACCACGGAAATCCGCAACATCAAGCAATACCTGCGGGCGGCGCTGTTCAACGCCCCATCCACCATCGGCAACTATTACACCTCCCTGGTGGCCCATGACATGGCTGCCGGGAAAATCTGAAAGGAGGACGGCCCTATGAAACAGGGTGCATTGATTTTTGACGAGCAGACAGACCGCTACGACATCCGCTTTGACCTGGCGGACTACTACGGCGGGCTGCACTGTGGAGAAACCTTTGACGTGATGGTAGGCGGCAGATGGCGGCCCACCCGGATTGAGATGGCCGAGAACTGGTATCTCGTCGGCATACGGGCGGACGACCTTTCCGGCCTGCGGGTGCGGATTTAGGCCGCCCCTGCCGCCTGCCTGCTGGACTTCCAAAGGAGGGATAGCAGTTGCAGGAAGAAGTAGACCAGAAAACCATAGCGTTAGCAATCAAGACCGGCAAGCTCACCGGCCAGGTATTGCAGGCGGCCATGAAGAAATTTCTGGCCGCCCGGCAAAAGAGCAAATCCAAGGTACACCACGGCAAACAAAGCCTGCGGCAGCTCAAAAAGGACGGTTCGGCCCTCTCCAACATCGAGATCACCGACGCCAACATCGGCCTCTTTAAGCCCTGTGCCAAGAAGTACGACATTGATTTTACCCTGCGGAAAGACCGCACCACCCATCCGCCCCGCTACATCGTGATTTTCAAATCCAAGCAGGCGGACAATCTGGAACAGGCGTTTAAGGAGTTTACCGCCAGGAAGTTGAGCCGGGAGGAACGGCCCTCTATCCGAAAGACCCTCTCCGCCCTGAAACAAAAGGCTGCGGCCAAAACCCAGCAGCGGGCCAAGGAGAAAGTCAAGGAAAGGGGGCTGTCACTTTGAAACCAGAAATCAAGAAACTAATCATTTCCAACCTGCCTTATCTGTTGTTTGTGTACCTGTTCGGCAAGCTGGGCCAGGCGTACCGGCTGGCGGCGGGGGCCGACCTTTCCCAAAAGCTCCTGCACTTTGCGGGCGGATTTTCGGCAGCCTTTGAAAATGCGGCCCCCAGCTTCCACGGCTTTGACCTGCTGATCGGCGTCGCCGGTGCCGCCGCCCTGCGGCTGATGGTGTACTGCAAAGGCAAGAACGCCAAGAAATACCGCAAGGGGGAGGAATACGGCAGCGCCCGGTGGGGCGGCCCTAAAGATATAGCCCCGTACATCGACCCGGTTTTCGATAACAACATTCTCTTGACGCAGACGGAACGCCTCACCATGAACAACCGGCCCAAAGACCCCAAGACGGCCCGGAATAAAAACGTGCTGGTAATCGGCGGTTCCGGCAGCGGCAAGACAAGATTTTTCGTGAAGCCCAACCTCATGCAATGCGTGTCCAAGGACTATCCGACTTCATTTGTTATCACTGACCCGAAAGGGGGCCTGATCGGGGAGGTGGGACAGCTTCTTGTGCGGAGCGGCTACCGGGTGAAAGTGCTGAACACCATTAACTTTTCCAAGAGTATGCGCTATAACCCGTTCCGCTACATCCACAGCGAGAAAGACATTTTGAAGCTGGTAAACACCCTCATTTGCAACACCAAGGGCGAGGGCGAAAAGAGCGCCGAGGATTTTTGGGTCAAGTCGGAACGGCTTTTGTACTCCGCCCTCATTGGCTATATCTGGTACGAAGCGCCGGACGAGGAAATGAACTTCACGACGCTGCTTGAAATGATAAATGCCAGCGAAGCCCGCGAGGACGACCCGGAGTTTCAGTCGCCGGTTGACCTGATGTTTGAACGACTGGCGGAAAAAGACCCGGAACATTTCGCGGTGCGCCAGTACAAGAAATTTCTGCTTTCGGCTGGCAAAACCCGCAGCTCGATTTTGATTAGCTGCGGGGCCAGGTTAGCGCCCTTTGACATCCGGGAGGTGCGGGAGCTGATGGAGGACGACGAACTGGAACTGGACACCATCGGGGATGAAAAGACGGCCTTGTTTCTCATTATGAGCGACACGGACACGACCTTTAACTTCATCCTGGCTATGGTGCAGAGCCAGCTAATCAACCTCTTATGCGACCGGGCCGATGATAAGTACGGCGGGCGGCTGCCCGTCCATGTGCGGCTGATACTGGACGAGTTTGCCAATATCGGCCAGATACCAAACTTTGACAAGCTCATTGCCACCATCCGAAGCCGGGAAATCTCGGCTTCTATCATTTTGCAAAGCCAATCGCAGCTAAAGGCCATTTACAAGGACGCGGCGGAAATCATTTCCGACAACTGCGATTGTACGCTTTTCCTTAGTGGCAGGGGAAAGAACGCCAAGGAGATCGCGGACGTGCTGGGGAAAGAAACCATTGACAGCTACAACCAGAGCGAGAACCGGGGCGCGCAGACCTCCCACGGACTGAACTATCAAAAATTGGGAAAGGAGTTGATGAGCCAGGACGAGATCGCAACGATGGACGGAGGCAAGTGTATTTTGCAGGTGCGCGGGGTAAGGCCGTTTTTCAGTGAGAAATACGACATTACCCGCCATCCCCGCTATAAATACCTTTCCGACGCCGACAAGAAGAACACCTTTGACGTGGACAGATATTTGTCGTCCCTGCGCCGGAAGAAGCGGCGCGTGGTATCGGAGGATGAAACCTTTGAACTGTACGACATTGACCTGTCGGATGAAGATATGGCCGCTGAATGAAGCGGCGGGCAAAGAAAGGAGCCTGACCTATGGAACACTCGGACGAAATGACATTTGCGGAATACTTCAAAGCCAAATATGAACTTTACAGGGGACTGATTTCCTTTGTCGTCGCCATGCAATGGCTGACAGACCATGATTTTGCAGTACCGACGGACAGGGACGCCCGCCTGATGGAGATTGAAGTGTCCAGGCAAATGTGTGACGCATGGGCTGAAATCTATGGGATTGCCCTGCGGGAATGGCTGGACGGCCAATAACTCCGGGCCGTCTGCGGATTGTGACGTGCTGCTGGCAAATGACCGGCAGCTTTTTTGTACCCAAATCACATCACAATCTAAATTTATGGAGGTAATTTATGGATTTCTTTAATTCTGCTGTTGAGGTTTTGCAGACTATCGTTGTTGGACTGGGCGGCGCACTTTGCGTATGGGGCGGCGTCAATCTGTTGGAGGGGTACGGCCAGGATAACCCGGCCAGCAAGAGCCAGGGCGTCAAGCAGCTCGTCGCGGGCGGCGGTGTTGCCCTGATCGGCATTACCCTTGTCCCCCTGCTGTCCGGGCTGCTGGGCTGATACCCCGCAAGCCGCAACCGTGATGAACCTATCCCTCCGCGCCCTCTCCATGAGGGAGGGCGCGGGAAAGGAGGTGTACCCGCATGATAGGTGATTTGATTGGCGATTGGATAAAAGGCATTTTGATAGACGGTATCCTGGGTAATCTCTCCGGCCTGTTCAGTACGGTCAATACCAAAGTCGGGGAAATCGCCTCCGACGTGGGGACGACGCCCCAGGCGTGGAACGGCGGCATTTTCAATATGCTGCAATCCCTGTCCGAAACGGTGATCGTCCCTATCGCGGCGGCCATCCTTGCCATCATCATGTGCTATGAGCTGATTGAAATGATCGTGGAAAAGAACAATATGCACGACTTTGACAGCTCCATGTTCTTTCGCTGGATGTTCAAGAGCGCGTTCGCCATCCTCATTGTGACGAATACCTGGAACATCGTCATGGGCGTTTTCGACGCCACCCAAGCCGTCGTCAACCAGAGCGCCGGGGTGATTATCGGGGAAACCAGCATTGACTTTGACACCCTCATTCCCGACCTGGAAACGCAACTGGAAGCAATGGACATCGGGCCGCTCCTGGGCCTGTGGTTCCAGACCCTTGTTGTGGGGCTGACGATGAATGTTCTTTCCATCTGCATTTTCCTTGTGACCTACGGGAGAATGATTGAAATATACGCCGTGACCGCCCTGGGGCCTATCCCCCTTGCCACGATGGGGAACGCCGAGTGGCGCGGCATGGGCCAGAACTATCTGAAATCCCTTTTGGCGCTGGGCTTCCAAGCCTTTTTAATCATGGTGGTGGTAGGTATTTACGCGGTGCTGATACAGGAGATCGGCACAGCGGACGACATTTCCGGCGCGATATGGGGCTGCATGGGCTATACGGTTCTGCTTTGCTTCTGCCTGTTCAAAACCGGCAGTATCAGTAAGGCCGTCTTTCAGGCCCATTGACGGGAGGTGAGGATTATCCGCATTGGACTACTTGACGTGGACTCCCACAACTTCCCGAACCTGTGCCTGATGAAGCTGTCCGCCTACCACAAGGCCCAGGGCCATCAAGTGCTTTGGTGGAACCCGCTGTTTTACTTCGATGTGGTTTATAAGAGCCGGGTGTTTACGGACACCTACTCCAAGGACACCATTGCCGTCACCAACGCAGGGACGGTGATAAAGGGCGGCACTGGCTACGGCCCAGGCCCCGACCTGCCGGACGAGATCGAACATACCTACCCGGACTACCAGCTATATCCGCAGTATTCCCAAACCGCCTACGGCTTTTTAAGCCGGGGCTGTCCAAGGGGCTGCGGATTTTGCATTGTGGGCGGCAAGGAGGGCCGCAAAAGCCGGAAAGTGGCTGACCTCTCCGAGTTTTGGCGGGGCCAGCCGGAAATCAAGCTGATGGACGCAAACCTGCTGGCCTGCCCCGACCATGAACGGCTGCTGGTGCAGCTTGCCAGGAGCCGGGCGCTGGTGGACTTCACCCAGGGCCTTGACATCCGCCTGATAACCCCGGATAATACCGCACTTCTCAACTGCGTGCGGACAAAGGCCGTTCACTTCGCCTGGGATAACCCAAACGAGGACTTGACGCCATACTTCCGGCGCTTTGCCGAACAGACGGCCATCAAAAACTGGCGGAACCGGCGCGTGTATATGCTGACGAACTACGGCAGCACCCACGAGCAGGACTTGTACCGGGTGGAAACCCTGCGGGGCCTGGGCTATGACCCCTATGTGATGATTTACGAAAAGCCCACGGCCCCGCCCATTACCCGCCATTTGCAGCGGTGGGTGAATAACAAACGATTGTTTCATGCCGTCCAGAGCTTTTCCGACTATGAGCCGGTGAAAAAGCTGCTGGCGGCAGGTGAGAAAGGAGGCAACTACTTATTGCAGGACAATCATTAACATTAGGTTCTTTGTTTGACGGGATAGGGGGCTTTCCCTATGCCGCCTCTTTTTATGGGATAACCCCGATTTGGGCCAGTGAAATCCTGCCCTCTGCCGTCCAGGTCACCCGGCGTCACTTTCCAGATATGGAACACGTCGGGGACATTACACGGCTGGATGGGCGGAAACTTCCCCCGGTGGACATCCTCACGTTTGGTTCCCCCTGCCAGGGGCTTTCGATGGCAGGCCAAAGACTGGGCCTTGCGGACGCACGAAGCGGCCTCTTTACGGAGGCAATCAGGATTATCCGTGAAATGCAGGAGGTGACACATGGCGAATACCCCAAGATCGCGCTGTGGGAAAACGTACCCGGCGCTTTGTCGTCCGCAGGAGGACGTGACTTTGAAGCTGTGCTGCAGGCGTTCACAGCGGCCAAAATTCCAATGCCTTATTCTGGACGGTGGGCCAATGCCGGTATGGTACGAGGCAGAGGCGTTGATCTCGCATGGTGCGTGTACGACGCCCAATATTTCGGAACAGCACAGCGGCGCAGGCGCGTGTTCCTTGTCGCAGATTTTAGAGCCAGACGCGCCGGAGAAATACTCTTTGTCCCCAAAAGCCTGCGCGGGTATTTTGAGGCGGGCGGCACGCCGAGGCAAGGACTTGCCGCCTTTACTGAAACTGGCGCTGGAACGGCAGATGGCCCGGTGATACCCTCCGCCGTCACCTTACGCATACGCTCCGGCTGTGAGGGCGGAGGAAAGGGGCCGCTTTTGCAGGTAGAAAAAAGCGGGACGCTGGCAACCGGGAACGACCAGTATCTTTTCACTTTACGGCAGGCCGGGGTTGAAGTGCTGAACGACCAGGGCGGCGCGTCCCTTACCGTAGAGCAGAAAGAAGTTTCCCCCACGCTCCGCAGCCAGACCCACGGAAACCTGCCTGTTGTGGCAATGGGATTTGAATTACAGCAGATTACCAGCAAGACCAACCGTTCCGCCCTAAAGCCGGTTCAGCCGACCTTGTGCGGTGCCGGGAACCCCCATGTGATCTGCATGGCGACCGGGCAGGCCAATGCCTCCATTTTAGAGGACACCTCCCCGACGCTGACCCACTCTAACGAACGCCCCATTGTGGTGTACCCCGAACTGGCCGGGACGCTGTGCGCCTCCGGCGCTGGCCTCTCCCGGCCCGCTGGCATGGCAAGCGAAACGGACTTCTGCATAGTCGAGGCGGGCGAAGCATGGGAGAGCCTTGTACGTCGGTTGACCCCTGTGGAGTGTGAACGCCTGCAAGGTTTCCCGGACGGCTGGACAGAGTACGGGGCGGACGGGCGGCCCATCAGCGACACGAACCGCTACCAGATGTTAGGAAACAGCGTGGCTATTCCCTGCGTGGCCTATATCATGCAGGGCATTGTCGGCGCTATGGAAACGAGGTGATATTTTTTGGCTTATGTAACTGTCCCCAAGGATTTTACCCGCGTGAAATCCAAGGTGGTGTTTGGACTTACCAAACGGCAACTGATCTGTTTTGGCGGTGCGCTGCTTGTAGGCGTCCCGCTTTTTTTGCTGATACGGGGCCGCGTCCCCACCAGCGCGGCGGCGCTTCTCATGGTCTTTGTCATGCTTCCGGGCTTTCTCATGGCGCTTTACGAGCGCCACGGCCAGCCCCTTGAAGTGGTGGTATGGCAGATTATCAAGTGCTGCTTTCTCATGCCGAAAGAGCGGCCCTACCAGACCAACAACGCCTATTCTGCCCTTGTGCGGCAGCGACAAATGGAAAAGGAGGTAAATGCCATTGTCCAAAGAGCAAAGGAACGAAACGCCGGGAAAAGCGCCGGTAAAGCTGACCCGCGCCGAACGAAAAGAAATCCAGGCCGTCATCCGCAGGTATAAGGGCGACGGCAAGCCCCATTCCGCCCAGGAGAGCATACCCTATGAGGCCATGTACCAGGACGGCGTGTGCCGGGTGACGCCTAACACCTTTTCCAAGTGCATTGAGTTTGCGGACATCAGCTACCAACTGGCGCAGGCGGACACCAAGACGGCCATCTTTGAAAACCTGTGCGACCTTTACAACTACCTGGACGCCTCTATCCACGTCCAGTTTTCTTTCTTAAACCGCAAGATCGACCCCCGGCAGTACGCCAAGAGCTTTGAGATTAAAGCCCAGGGGGACGACTTCGACGACATCCGGGCGGAGTATTCCGGGATTTTGCAAGACCAGCTTGTGAGCGGCAACAACGGCCTGACAAAACGGAAATTCCTGACGTTCACCATTGAGGCGGACAGCCTGAAAATGGCCCGCGCCAGGCTTCGCCGGATTGAAACCGACCTGTTAGGCTACTTCAAGAGCATGGGGGCCGTGGCCTGGGCGCTGGACGCCAAAGACCGGCTGGAAGTCATGCACAGCCTGTTCCACCCGGACGGGGAGCCGTTTCAGTTTGATTGGAAGTGGCTGGCACCCTCCGGCCTCTCCACCAAGGACTTTATCGCCCCGTCGTCGTTCCGCTTCGGGAACTCCCGGATGTTTGGCCTGGGCGGGAAATACGGGGCGGTGAGCTTTTTGCAAATCCTCTCCCCGGAGCTGTCGGACGAAATGCTGGCCGACTTCCTCAACACGGAAAACGGGATTGCCGTCAATCTCCATGTGCAGGCCATCGACCAGAGCGAGGCCATTAAGACGGTCAAGCGCAAGATCACCGACCTGGACGCCATGAAGATACAGGAGCAGAAACGGGCCGTCCGCAGCGGTTACGACATGGACATTCTTCCCAGCGACCTTGCCACCTACGGCCAGGACGCCAAGGAGCTGTTAAAGACCTTGCAGAGCCGGAATGAACGGATGTTCCAGATCACCTTTTTGGTGCTGAACACCGCCGACACCCGGCAAAAGCTGGAAAACGATGTGTTCTGGGCCGCAGGTGTGGCGCAGAAGTACAACTGTTCCCTGGTGCGGCTGGACTACCAGCAGGAAGCGGGCTTAATGAGCTGCCTCCCCCTGGGGGCCAACCAGATTAAAATTGAGCGTTCTTTGACGACTTCCAGCGTGGCCGTGTTCGTTCCCTTTGTGACCCAGGAGCTTTTTCAGGGCGGCAACGCCATGTACTACGGCGTCAACGCCAAGACCGGCAACATGATTATGCTGGACAGGAAACGGGCGCGGTGTCCCAACGGCTTGAAGCTCGGCACTCCCGGTTCCGGCAAGTCCATGAGCTGTAAATCCGAGATTTTGAGCGTGTTCCTCTGTACGCCGGACGACGTGTATATCTGTGACCCGGAGGCCGAGTATTATCCCTTAGTGCGGCGGCTTCACGGCCAGGTGGTAAAGCTGTCGCCCACCAGCAAATCCTACTTGAACCCGCTGGACATCAACCTGAATTACTCCGAGGATGAAAACCCGCTGGCGCTGAAATCCGACTTTGTGCTGTCGTTCTGTGAGCTTGTCATGGGCGGCAAGAACGGTTTGGAGGCCATCGAAAAGACGGTGATCGACCGGGCGGTGCAGGTGATCTACCGGCCCTACCTGGCAGACCCCCGCCCGGAAAATATGCCAATCCTTTCCGACCTGCACAAAGCCCTGTTAGACCAGCATATCCCGGAGGCCGACCGGGTGGCCCAGGCCCTTGACCTGTATGTGTCTGGTTCCCTGAACGTCTTTAACCACCGTACCAACGTGGACATCCACAGCCGGATTGTGGCCTTTGACATCAAGGAGTTAGGCAAGCAGTTAAAGAAAATCGGTATGCTGATCGTCCAAGACCAGATATGGGGCCGGGTGACGCAGAACCGCAGCCAGGGCAAAGCCACCTGGTTTTTCTGCGACGAATTTCACCTGCTACTGCGGGAAGAACAGACGGCGGCCTTTTCCTGCGAGATTTGGAAGCGGTTCAGAAAATGGGGCGGTGTCCCGACAGGTGCCACGCAGAACGTCAAAGACCTGCTTTCCTCCCCGGAAATTGAAAATATCCTGGAAAACAGCGACTTTATCTGCCTGCTAAACCAGGCGTCCGGCGACCGCAAAATCCTGGCGGAGCGGCTGAACATCTCTCCCCAGCAGCTACGGTATGTGGACAATTCCGAACCCGGCGAGGGGCTTTTGATTTATGAGAACGTCATTCTGCCCTTTAAGAACCCCATCCCGAAGCACACCCAGCTTTACCAGATCATGACGACCCGGTTAGGCGAGGGGGAAACGGTATGAGGGGCGGGGCCTGGAAAGGAGGCGGCGGCCCATGAAGCAGTTAAAACCCCGTGACAAGGTGACGCAGCGCATGACCCGCGACGGGCTGACGCTGGATAACCAGACTACCGGCGAGAGCGCCAACATATCCAGCCGGGAGGCCGAACAGGAGCTTACCGCCCAGCCGGGCGGCGCGGCGGAAAAGGCGCTGGAACGGGCGGGCGCTGTCCACGACCGGCACAAGGCAAAGAAAGCGGCCAGGGACGCTGAACAGGTGGTGGCCGAGGGAGGCGAAGCCCTTCACCGGCCCGCCTCCCGGTTGCAATTTACCGCCGAGGAACGGGCCTCCCCGGAGCTGGCCCCCTATATCCAAAAGTCCGAGAAACGGGCCGACAAGCTGGACGCGGCAAAGGAGGCGCTTCCCCAAAAGCGTGTGCTTACCAAAGAAACCGTCTATGACGCGGCCAGGGGCCGGGCGGTCAACAAACTTCACTTTGAGAAAGTGGAGAAAGACCCGCCCAAGCTGAAACCCCATCCGGCCAGCCGCCCCGTACAGGAGGCGGGCCTTTACCTCCACGGGAAAATCCACGAAGTCGAACAGGAAAATGTGGGTGTGGAGGGCGGCCACAAGGGGGAAGAACTGGCGGAGCGGCAGGCGGGAAAGGCCATCCGCAGCGCCAGACGGCGGCACAAGCTGAAACCCTACCGGGCGGCGGCCAGGGCCGAGAAAAAGTCTATCGCGGCCAACGCCGAGTTTGTGTATCAAAAGTCCCTGCGGGATAACCCGGAAATGGCCCAGGCGGTAAAGAACCCCGTTTCCCGCCTCTGGCAGAAACAGAAAATCAAGCGGGAATACGCCAAAGCAGCGCGGGCGGCAGGCCAGACGGCCCAGGGCGCGGCGGGAGCCGCAGCCAAGGCCGCAAAGAACAGCGCAGCCGCAGCCAAGAGAGCCGCCAAGGAGAGCCAAAAGACCGCTTCCTTTGTGGCCCGGCACTGGAAAGGCGTGCTGCTGATTGGCGGCGTGGGCCTTATGCTTCTGCTGATTATGGGCGGCCTGCAATCCTGCACCGCCATGTTTGGCAGCGCCGGGACGGGACTTGCGGCCACCTCCTATCTCTCCGAGGACAGCGATATGCTGGGGGCCGAGGCCGCCTACTCCGATTTGGAGGCGGATTTGCAGCATGAGCTTGACAACTACGAAAGCCTGCACCCTGGCTACGACGAATACCGCTTTGACCTGGACGAGATCGGCCATGACCCCTATGTGCTGACTTCCATCCTGGCGGCACTCCATGAGGGCGTGTTTACCCTGGACGGCGTGCAGGGCGACCTTGCCATGCTGTTTGAGAAGCAATACACCCTGACGCAGACCATTGAAACGGAAATCCGCTACCGCACCGAAACCCGGACGGACAGCGAGGGTAACGAATACGAGGTGGAGGTTCCCTATACCTACTACATCTGCAACGTGAAGCTCGTCAACAACGACTTATCCCACCTGCCTGTTTCCATCATGGGCGAGGATGAATTGAGTATGTACGCGGCCTATATGCAGACATTAGGGAACCGGCCCGACCTGTTCCCCACCGGCAGCTATCCCAACGCCTCCACCGTCAAGGAGCCGACCTACTATGAAATCCCCCCGGAGGCTTTGGAGGATGAAACCTTTGCGGCCATGATCGCGGAGGCGGACAAGTATGTGGGCTATCCCTATGTGTGGGGCGGTTCCAGCCCGTCCACGTCCTTTGACTGTTCCGGCTTTATAAGCTGGGTACTCAATCACAGCGGATGGAGCGTCGGGCGGCAGACGGCCCAGGGCCTATACAACATCTGCACCCCCGTCACCGCAGGCCAGGCCAAGCCCGGCGACCTGGTGTTTTTTGTCGGCACCTATGACACCCCCGGCGTGTCCCACGTCGGATTGTATGTGGGGAACTCCGTCATGCTGCATTGCGGCGACCCCATTTCTTATACCAACTTAAATTCAAGCTATTGGCAGCAGCACCTATATTGCTATGGGCGTTTACCTTGACGCCAGAAAGGAGTTTTTGATTATGGCAGCAAACAAACTTGACCGTATCGAACGGGACATTGAGAAAACCAAGGGCAAGATCGCGGAATTGCAGAAACAGCTTCGGGAGCTGGAAGCGGCAAAGACCGAACAGGAAAATATGCAGATCGTCCAGCTTGTCCGGGGCCTGAACATGACCCCGCAGGAATTTGCGGCTTTTGTCCGGGGCGGCGCTTTGCAGGCACCCCCGGCCCCGCAGCCGGAGCTTGAACAGGAGGTAGAAAGCCATGAAGAATAAGTTTTTCCGCACCTTTGCCGTGACCCTGGCCGCCCTGCTTTGCTTCACGGCCTTTTCCACCACCGCCCTTGCCGGGGGCGGCGACCCCAGCCCGGAGCCGCTGCCGGAGGAAACCGGCGTACCCGTCACCGGGGGCATAGAGCTTGACACCGAGGACGCCGAGGGCGGCACCCCTGACACCGAAAAGGACGAAAACGACACCGGCCCGGAGTCTGTGACCGACGAGGAAACCGCAGACCTGCTTTCCTCCCTCTTTGGTTCCCAGGTGAAGATCACCGTCACCGAGGATGGTATTCAAATCTCCAACCCGGACGGCGGGGACGCCGGGGACGACGCCCCCAGGCAGACCGGCATTGTCACCACCAACGGCGGGAAATTAAACGTCCGCACCGGCGCGGGGACGGACAACACCGCCTTTACCCAGCTTCCCAACGGAACCCAGGTGGAAGTGATCGAAACCCAGGATAACGGGTGGGTGAAAATCCTATTGCCGGAGCGTGAGGGCTACGTCTGCGGCGATTATCTGGCTGTGAGCGAAGCCGGGGACGCCACCGGCGGGGACGGCTTTTCCCTCTCCCTGGACGGGGAGGAACTTTCCGCCCTGCTGGAACAGTTTGGCGGCTTGACGGGCGGCGGCCTTGCCCTGACCCCGGACGGGAACCTGTCGCTCATGGACGACATCGGCACCACCGGCGGCAAGCAGTTTATCACCCTGCAAACCAAGGCGGGCAATACCTTTTACCTGATTATCGACCGGGACGACGAGGGCGAACAGACCGTACATTTCTTGAACCAGGTGGACGAAGCCGACCTGATGGCCTTGACCGAGGACGGGGAGGCTGTGCCGGAAACCTGCACCTGTACGGCGAAGTGTGAGGCCGGGGCCGTCAATACGGCCTGCCCCGTCTGCAAGAATAACCTGACCGCCTGCACCGGCCCGGAGCCGGAAGCCACGGAGCCGGAGGCGGACGAACCCCAGGAGAAAGAAACAGGCGGCGGCATGGGCGGCCTTGTGGTGTTCCTTGTGGTAGTGCTGATGGGCGGCGGCGCGGCCCTTTACTTCTTCAAGTTTAAGAAGCCGAAAGACAATACCAAGGGAAATGACGACCTGGACGAGTACGATTTTGGCGAGGACGAGGACGACGAGGACGAACCGGCCCCGGAGGATGAGGACGACACCGGCGAGGTGGAACCCAGGCCGTTAGAGGATTTTTTGATGGACGAGGACGAACCGAGTAAGGAGGACGAAGAATGAGTATTCAGTTAGTGATCGCAGAGAAACCGAGCGTCGCCCGCAGCATTGCGGGCGTGATCGGGGCCGACGAAAAACAGGACGGCTATATGGAGGGAAACGGCTATCTGGTGAGCTGGTGTATCGGCCACCTGGTTTCCCTGGCCGACGCCGGGGCCTATGACCCCCGCTTTAAGAAATGGGCCTACAACGACCTGCCGATTTTGCCCCAGGAATGGCAGTACATCATCCCCGACGAGAAGAAAAAGCAGTTTGACACCCTGCGTTCCCTGATGGAGCGCCCCGACGTGACCGGCCTTGTGTGCGCCACCGACGCCGGGCGGGAGGGGGAACTCATTTTCCGCTTTGTCTACCAGATGGCAGGCTGCCAAAAGCCGTTCAAGCGCCTTTGGATTTCCAGCATGGAGGACACCGCTATCCGGGACGGCTTTGCCAACCTGAAACCGGGGGCCGACTACGACCACCTGTATCAATCGGCCCTGTGCCGGGCGCAGGCGGATTGGCTGGTGGGGATTAACGCCACCCGCCTTTTCTCCATCCTCTACCACAAGACCCTGACCGTGGGCCGGGTGCAGACGCCCACCTTAAAAATGCTGGTTGACCGGGAGGCGAAAATCAGCGGTTTCAAGAAAGAGAAATACCACGTTGTCCATATCGCGGCGGGCGGCATGGAGGCGGCCAGCAGCCGCTTTTCCGCCCCCGGCGAGGCGGAGAACCTGAAAGCGGCTTGCGCCGGAGCGCAGGCCGTTTGTGTTTCCGTGAAGCGGGAGAAAAAGACAGAGCAGCCGCCCCGCCTCTATGACCTTACCACCTTGCAGCGGGAGGCCAACCGCCTGTTTGGTTTCACCGCCAAGCAGACCCTTGACTACGCCCAGGGGCTTTACGAAAAGAAGCTGCTGACCTATCCGAGAACGGACAGCCAGTATTTGACCGACGACATGAAGCCCACGGCGGAAAGCCTTGTGTCCGGCCTCTGGCCGCTTCTGCCCTTTGCGGCGGGCCTTGACCTCTCCCCGCAGTTTGACCGGGTGCTGGACAGCAAAAAGGTGAGCGACCACCACGCCATCATCCCCACGATGGAGTTTGTCACGAAAGGCTTTGACGGACTGACCGAGGGGGAGAAAAAACTTCTCTCTCTGGTATGCTGCAAGCTGCTGTGCGCCGTGGCCGCGCCCCATGTGTATGAGGCCGTCATCGCCACCTTTACCTGCGCCGGGAACGAATTTACCGCCAGGGGAAAGACCATCCAGACCCCCGGCTGGAAAGAAATCGACCGGCGCTTTAAGGCGTCGTTTAAGACCGACGCCGACGAGGACGCGCCGGAGCTTGCGCGGGAGCTGCCGGAGATTGCCGAGGGCCAGACCTTTGACGAGGTGGCGGCCAGCGTCACCGAGCATTTCACCACGCCCCCCAATCCCTACACCGAGGACACCCTGCTTTCCGCTATGGAGCGGGCCGGGGCCGAGGATATGCCGGAGGACGCCGAGCGCCAGGGGTTAGGCACACCGGCCACCCGCGCCTCCATCCTGGAAAAGCTGGTGCAGATGGGCTTTGTGGAGCGCAAGGGAAAACAGCTACTTCCCACCAAGGACGGCCACAACCTTGCCTGCGTCCTGCCGGATATGCTGACCTCTCCCCAGCTTACGGCACAGTGGGAAACGGAGCTGACCGCCATTGCCAAAGGGGAGGCCGACCCGGAAAACTTCATGGCGGGGATTGCGGAAATGACGCGCACCCTGATTGCCCGGTATTCGCAGATCAGCGAGGACGCCCAGCAGTTGTTTCAGGCCGAGCGTGCGGTTATCGGCAAATGCCCCCGCTGCGGGGAAAACGTCTATGAGGGCAAGAAGAACTACTATTGCGGAAACCGCGCCTGCCAGTTTGTCATGTGGAAGAATGACCGATTTTTTGAGGAACGGGGCAAGACGTTCACCCCGAAAATCGCCGCCGCGCTGCTTAAAGACGGAAAGGCAAAGATAAAGGGCCTGCGTTCCCTGAAAACCGGCAAGACCTACGACGGGACGGTGCTTCTGGCCGATACCGGCGGGAAGTACGTCAACTACCGTGTGGAGCGGAGGGAGAAAAACTAAAAGACAGCAAGCATAGGGAGTGTAGCCACACTCCCGGCAAATCCCTGACCCGGCCACCCTGCCGGGCCGGGGATTTTGCTTGTTGGGGAAGTCCCCAAACCCCTATTTGAAAGAAAGGAGCTGACGCTACGGAAAAGCAGAAAACAGAAATCACTAATGGCCTGCTGTTGATTGACACAAACCACGCTGTCTTTGATATGCAGGCCATTCAAAACCGGCGCTTTATGTTTTCCCCACAGACGGGAGAACTGATTTTAGGCAAGCAGTACAGAGGCAGCGCCCTTGTCAAAAGCCACGCCGAGGAACACGGGGAAAGCGGCGCAAAAGCCCCTTTTGACAGTTTCATTCGGGGCTGGATAGGAACAGGGCGCAGCTATAAAGACGGGGTTATCCACTTTGCCCCCGCCATCGACGCCCATAACACAGAACAGTTTGACCGGGCTTTTTCAGTGCTGGAAATGTTCAGCCAGAACGGAGCCAATGGCAAAACCGTCATTCGAGGTTTTGGGGATGTATGGGAACAACCGTTGTCTGATCTCGTTCCAGAAAGGAGTGACCGAATGAGCGAAGTATTTTCCATCATGCTTGACAACCGCGCCGAGGCGCAAAACGGCGGGCCGCATGGCTGCTGGCTGGACTTGCCGACCACCGCCGAGAAGTTACAGGAGGCCATGCGGGAAATCCATATCACCGCTGACAACCCGCAGGATTTTTTCATCAACGGGTATTCCTGCCCGGAGGACAGACACCTTGCCCTGCCCTACGATATGGTGCTGGCCGCTGATGTGGACGAATTGAATTTCCTTGCCGCAAGGCTGGAAGCCCTGGCCGCCGCCGCCCTTGCGGAGCTGAACGCCGCCCTGCAAAACCCACGGGGCGGCTTTGAGAACATCGGCCAGATCATCGACTACGCCGACAACGTGGACTACTTCGTGCATATCCCTGACGTACAGACCACGGCGCAGTTAGGGAGCTACTACCTGAACCGTTCCGGCATGGTGGATATGCCGGAGGAATGGAAAGCCGGGATTGACACGGCCCGGTTCGGGGAGCATATCGCCAAGCAGGAGCAGGGGGCCTTTACCCCTTACGGCTATCTGGTGAAAAGCGGGGACGAATGGCAGCGCGTCCATGAGGGCCAGCCGGTGCCGGAGGAATACCGGGTGATGGCCTACCCCGCCCCGGAAGCAGACCAGGCCGCCTTTCATACGGAGCCATTTACCCCCGCTGCCGTTCTGCCGGAGGCCGCCCCGATCATCTTAAAAGGCAAGACCAAGGACGAGTACATGAAAGAGATTACCGACCGGCTGGAAGCCGGTGTGCGTGGTATTCTCGACAGCGAGAATTATAAATCCTATCTTACCTCAATGTCCAAATTCCACGCATACAGTTTCCGAAATACCATGCTGATTTTTTTGCAGAAGCCGGACGCCTCCCATGTGGCCGGTGCCGGGAAATGGCAATCCGAGTTTGAGCGCACCCGCAAAAAGGGAGAACGGGGGCTGAAAATTTTAGCGCCCAACTTCTACACCGTCAAAAAGCGTGTTCCCAGGAAAGACCCTGCCACGGGCGAACCCATCAAGGATAAAACCGGCAAAACCATGATGGATGAAAAGGAAATCACGGTGCCGGATTATCGTGTGGTATCTGTTTACGACGTGAGCCAGACCGAGGGCAAAGAGTTTCCAGAGGCCCATGCAGATTTGCTGCCCGGTGACGTGGAGCAGTTTCAGGATTTGCAGGCGGCTTTAGCAAAGGCGTCACCTTATCCCATTTCCATTGAACCGATTTTGGACGGGGCCAAGGGCCGCTGCCACTATGCGGAACAGAGGATTGCCGTCAATGAGGGCATGAGCGAATTACAGACCTTGCAAACGGCTATCCATGAAGTCGCTCATGCCCGCCAGTATGAAAAAAACAGCCATCTCCCAGCGGAAAAGAGGCCGGACAAGGCGACCCGTGAGGTGCAGGCGGAAAGCGTTGCTTATGCGGTATGCCAGTATTGGGGGCTGGACACGTCCGACTATTCCTTTGGGTATATTGCAAATTGGAGTTCCGGCAGGGATTTGAAAGAATTGCAAGCCTCCCTGGAAACCATTCGCTCCGCTGCCAATGACCTTATCAATGAAATGGAAATCAACCTGTTAGAGCTTCAGAAACAGCGGCAGGCCCAGCAGGAACAGACGGCGGACACAGAGCAGGAGCCGCAGGCGTGGAACGGGATAGACGGCCTTTTGAATGGGGAGCCATTCATGCCGGAGGCCACCCCCAATGAGCGGGCCAACGCCTTGATCGACCTGGCCGAGAAAGACGGCCAGCAGTTAGGCAACGGGGAGCGCCGGTTGATTGTGGACTATGCCGAGGCGGTGGACGACACCCCAAAGCTGATTGCCCTTGTCAATGACCTTTGCGAACACGGCTATGAAATCCAGCATGGAGAGGTAAATCCTGCGGTAAAGAGCCGGATTGAACAAGAGATCACAGAGGCCAGGGCCGCGCAGCCTGCCCTTGACCCTGCGGCGGAGCCGGTTGTCACAATTATTTGGAGTGAAAGCGCCCATCTGAAAGACGGCCAGCAAATGCCGCTGCATGAAGCCGACGCATTGTTTAAGGCATTGGACGCGGCCCAGCGCCATGACCGGGAACAGCCAGGACACACCGGGGGCTGGTACGACAAGACCAAGTTCCGCATTGACTTTACCATGCAGGGACAGCCGGACAGCTACGAGGGGCGGCAGGATTTTGGCGACGGGGACGGTTCCCTGATCGAGCATATCCAAAGCTATCACGAATACTACGCCCAGGATGAACATTGGAAAAACCATGTGCTGCACCATGAGGGGCCGGAGGCATGGGAGGCGGACAAGGCCCAGCGGGAAATGCTGTTAAATGAGTTTATCCCGTACATGAAGCAGCATTGCAACCTTTCCCGTATGGAACAGGAAGCCAAAAGCCTTTTACAGTCCGGGGAACCCCTGCCGCCGGAGCAGACGGCCTATCTAACCGCCCTTGTGGACTATGTAAAAGAGTGCCGCCCGCTTCTCAACCAGGGCCAATATCAGTTGCCGGAGCCGCCGAAACTTTCCGACTTCGACCAGAGCTTGCAGGAATATAAAGAGCAGGTACAAGCCGAAATCGCGCAGGAGGCCGAAAGCCACGGCATGACCGTGGAGGAATATGCTGCCAATGACTTTGAACCATATTCCACAGCGGAGCAAGCGCCGGAAACCACCCCAACACCGGAAACCAATTCCACCGCCGGGCCACAGGAACCGGCTGCGGCCACTACCGACAGCCTTACCCCTTTACAGAAGCAGGCGCTTGAAATAGCTGACCGCTATAAAAACCTGCCCCTGAAAGAAAAAATCGGTGTGATCGCGCAGACTTTCGGCTGCAAGACCGGCGAAATCCATACCTCTCCCTGTACCGGCAAATGGCGCGGGACAAGCGATATTTCAATCAAGTTTGACAATGGCGCGTCCCTGTTTATTGGCAATCACCTTACCCCAAAGGCCAAAACCGTAAAGGTGCAGACGGCGTGTGTGGACGGCTATTTGTCGCAATATAACCCGGAAATCGTACAGGCAACCAAGGAAACTGCCATGTCCGCGCTTTTGAAAAAGGAGGCCAGGGACAACGAGATTGCCGCACAAAAAGGCTTGAAGCCCTATATGGTGCTGAATGTTGAGCTGAACGACGGTTCCAATGAGAACACAGGCGGGTATATTGGCTGGTACTATGTGACGCTGGCTGTTGACGGAAAAATCTGTACACATTTGGAAACAGGGCTTAATTATGATATAGCCAATGGCAGAGTGAGCGAAACGCCCACCAGGGCCGACTACTTTGCAGCAGGAGCTTTGAAAGAAACCGATGTAGATTACATTTTCAACAATGTGGGCTTTTCTTCTGCCTCAACTCTGTATGCGCTACCGTTAAATGCTGCCGCTCTGGAACGTGCGAAAAAAACGCTTGCACAGCGTATGGAGGCCCAGACGCAAAAAGCCACCCAGCCGGAGCAGACGGAACCAACGGCCCAGGCCACCTTTTCCATTTATCAGGTGCCGCCCGGCCCGGAGGGACGGGACTACCGCTACCGTTCCTATGAGGAATTGCGGGCGGACGGCCTGACCGTGGACAGGGCAAATTACCAGCTTGTTTATACTGCGCCTCTGGATAAGGGAACCACCCTGGACGATATTTTCCGCCGGTTCAACATGGAAATCCCGTCCGACTTCAAAGGCCATTCCCTTTCCATGAGCGATATTGTCGTATTCCAGCAGGAGGGCCAGCAGACGGCCTACTATGTGGACGAGGGGGCCGAGTATCGGCAGGTGCCGGAATTTCTCGTTCAGCAGGAAAGCCCCATCAAGGCCGCAGAAATGACGACCGAGCAGAATTACAACATGATTGACGGCGTTCTGAACAATGCTCCGTCACCGGGGGAAGTGGAGGCAAAGGAAAAAGCCGGGGAGCAGCTTACTTTTGATGATATAAAGCCAGAAACACCCCCGGAACAGGTTGCGGAGGCCCAGCAGGATACGCAGGAGCCAAAACGGGAACCCAGCCCCGCAGATTACTACTATTCCATCAACGAGGGAGCTGCCCGACGCGCCAAAGAAGCCAATAGCTTTGACGATTACCGTCCTGGTAGCGCCACAGCGGAATACCGGCATTATGTGGATGAAGCCTTTGCATTGGCGCAGGCGCAGAAAAAGCGTGTTGACCCCATGTACCACGAGAAGATCGACCATCTGCTTGACACCTACGCAAAGAAACTGGCGGCCAACATGAACCAGGGCTATGCTATTGACGCCCGTGTTCCATCCATTATGATTGCCGGAGGTTCCAATTTTCCAGTGCGGAAGAAAGAAAAGCAGAACGCCGCCCGCGATACCAATATGCAGGAATGGCAATACATTCAAGGGCTGCTTGATAAAATCCGCAGCGTGGGGACTGGCGGTATCCGGCAGGACGACCCCCAGGCCATTTCAAAGCTGCAAAAAAAGCTGGATGGCCTGGAAAAGCTGCAAGAAACCATGAAAGCCGTTAATGCCTACTACCGCAAGCATAAGACGCTGGACGGCTGCCCGGCCCTGACCCCGGAGCAGGTGGAAAAACTAAAGGCCAGCATGGAGGGAAGCTGGCGGGCGGAGCCGAGGCCCTTTGAAAGTTTCCAGCTCACCAATAACAATGCGGAAATCCGGCGATTAAGACAGCGCATTGAAAGCCTGACCCGCGCCAATGAAGTTGCCTATGTGGGATGGGAGTTTGACGGCGGCCATGTGGAGGCCAGCCGGGAGCAAGGCCGATTACAGGTATTTTTCGAGGATAAGCCGGACGCTGACGCCCGCCAGCAATTAAAAGATAACGGTTTTCGCTGGGCGCCCAGCGCCGGAGCATGGCAGCGGCTATTGAATGATAATGCCTACCATGCGGCCAATCGTGTTCCGTGTATTCAGCCGCTTACCGGCGAGAAGCCCACTGACTTGCAACGGCACAGCAGCCGGGAACAGCGGGAGCAGAAAGCGGCAAAGGAAGAAAAGCCGTCCATCCGGGCGCAGCTTGCAGCCGCCAAGGAGGAACAGGGCAAAAAGCCACCGGCGAGGGAGAAATCAAAGGAATTGGAGGTGTGAGGCCGTGAACAAGTTTGAAAATGTGGACGTTCTGGCCGCCCTGGAACAGATCATGCGCCAGAACACCGCCTTTTACCAGAACGATTTTGAGATTGACAAAGAGATTATCCGGGAGGCCGCCGCCAGCAATAGGGCCGAGGACAAGGCCCTGCTGTGGATGTCCCGCCCCTCCGGGACGTACTGTTTCCGGGAGCGTGACGTATTCTTGCAGGACACCCGGCAATACAACACATGGAAGTTTTACGGGGAACAGACCCGTGACCGTATTCTGGCTTACGCCGTGGAGCTGACCGGCACCCAGGGCGGCACGATACGGGGCAATCTCTATGAGCTGGACTACCCCCAGCACTTCCGGCACGTCATAGCGGAGGCGGAAAAGGCGGACAATCTCATTTTGCACTATCAGGACGGCGACCGGGAGCAGCCCGCCGCACAGTATTTTGACGGCAGCCCTGACCCCAGGCTGGGGGCGTTTTTGCGGTATGAAGCAAAGCCCAACGAGCCGGACAACCTGCGGGAGCTTTTACGCCAGGAGCAGGCGGGCCGCCAGAAGTTGCAGCCGGGCGACCTGAAAGCCCACGTTGCCGCCCTGCGGGATAGTCTGATTATGGCCGAGGCCCGGCGCATTGTGGCCGGGATGAAAGACCTGTCCGAACCGAACAGCCCCAACAAGACGCATTTCATGGTGGAGCTGTCCCCGTACTTTATGCAGATCGCGTCCAGCAAGGACACTGACCGCCTCTTTTCCATGCTGCCCTATCAATCCCTATGCTTTACCGGCATGAAAGACCGGCGCGGCGTCTATGCCGTGATCGGCAAGGACGAGAACCGGGACAAGGAGGTGCGGCGGCCCCGCACCTCCATCCGAAAGCAGCTATCCGAAACCAAACAGGCCCAGGCCCCGAAAAAGGCCCCGGCCAGAAGCAAGTCAAACGAATTGGAGGTATGAGAAATGTATTTTACTGTGGAGGAAGAAAACCTGATCTGTCTGTACCATAAAAGCGACCGGCGCAGAACGGCGGCGGCTGTCCGGGCGGCTATGCCGGATATGGACGAAGAAATGCGGGCGCTGGCCCGCCAGACCCTTGATAAGCTGGACACCATGAGCGACGCCGACTTTGAGGCGCAGCGGTTCCAGTTTACGGACGAATAATCAACTATGAGCGAAGCGCCGGGCGCGGGGGCTGTTTGGCCTCTGCGTCCGGCGCTCTTTATTCATAGCCTAAAACAGAGCGTAAAATTTCAATAAAGTCAAGGTTTTCCTTATGGGTTCGTATTGCAATCCGGCAATACTCGCTGCCTAAACCATAAAAATGTGAACAATCCCTGACTTTGACTTTCTTTGCCAGAAGTTTTTCCCGTATAGCTTTATCCGAGGTTCTAAATAATAAGTAGTTGCCGTATGACGGCCATACATCAAGCCCCAGGGTTTTCAACCTTTGAAACAGCCATTCCCTTTCGGCTGGCAAAAATTGATAGGTGGTCTGCATATACTCTTGATCGTGTAAAGCACAAACTCCGGCGAATTGTGCAGGAGCAGATACGGAAAAGGATTGTCCCCACTTTTTCATAGCAGAAAGGATTTCCATGCTGCCTGCCAAACAGAACCCCAGCCGAAAACCTGCTAACGAATATGTTTTTGTAAATGCGTCTATGACAACCAGATTAGAATACGAAATGACTTCATTCTTTAGGGAATACAGGTTCCATTCGGGAAGAAATTCCATAAAACACTCGTCCACGACAAGCAGCGTATTCCTCCTTTTACATTCCATCAGTAATTGCAATAAAAGGGAGCGGTCTACAAGCTGGCCCGTAGGATTGTTTGGATTGCATAGAAACATCATATCATAATTATCTTGAAGTGCTGACAGAATGCCAGTGTCAAGACAAAACTGGTTTTCCGGCTTTAATTGATAATGAGATATTTCACAATCTACCAATGCCAATGCACGACTGTATTCTTCAAACGTAGGCTCTACAATAATGGCTCGTTTAGGTTTCATAGCAAAAACCAGCCGATATAACAGATCATCCGCACCATTACCACATATAATATACCTTGCCGAAACTTTGTATTTTTCTTCCAGGCAGGAAACCAACAAGTTACAATCCGGGTCTGGATAACATTCTGAAACCATTTCCTGCCTTAGAAATTTATCTGTTACTGCGGCTGGCACTCCTAATGGGTTTGTGTTGACAGAGAAATCCAGTCCTACACACTTATCTTTTTCTATAAAGTCATTCCAACAAATCGTATCTATACCATAATTCATTTCCATTTTCTCTCCCTGAATGTAACATTGCGTCCAGTGCCTTTCTTTATTTTGGTTCCATCGGGAAATCTGGCAGTTTTTCCAGCAGTTTCACGATAAGGTGCTGCTTCATATCTTCATCAACGGCCAACTCGTCAATGAATGGGGCATAGTGCTTTATCACCTTTTCTGTGGCCCATTTCTCACCGGCGACGGCTGCTTTAATCGTGGTGTAGTCCAATAGCGTTTCCTGGCTGTCCATCCTGTCAACTCCTATCCCTGATTATTGTCCGGTCCAGCATACCACAGAAGTGCCGGGAACACCAGGGGCGGAAAGATTTTCCTACGCATTTAGAAGTCGGTTTTGGCGGGAATTTGATAATCTGTCCTGCCTCCCCGCCGACCATGCGGAAAAGCCCTCGAAATGGCGGGGATTTTGCACGCCTAAATGCGTAGAGTGCAGGCATATTTTTGTCGTCTTGCTTACAGTGTATCAACCAAGGAGATTGACAAACAGCGTCCCCCATAGTATTATTAAGAACAGAGGTTGTTCCTCTCAAAAGGAGATAAAGGCATGAACATGAATTTTCATTTAACCGATCAGCGTAAAAAGAAAATCAACTCTGTACAATCCATACCGATGAAACATTGTGCAGAGTATAGCGTATAAATGACGCATTTCGATTTCATCGGGAAGCCATAGGGGGATTTTTATACCCATTTTGCAAATATGGCTTTCCATGCAGTTATAATGTGTACGAGGCTATGGACAATGTTTTGTCCATAGCCTTTTGTTTTTGAGCTACTATGCCAAAGGCAGAGGGCAGATACACTTGTGTATCTTTGCTTTCTGCCTTTTTCTTTTGTATCAGAATATGCAGGAAAGGGTTGATAAAAATGAGCTTATTAGAAATTGATGGACTGACACACTCTTTTGGTGAGAATGTGCTATACAAAAATGCTGGCTTTACGCTGAATAAAGGGGAACATATTGGTATTGTCGGCCAGAACGGAACCGGCAAGAGTACCTTAATCAAAATCTGTACGGAACAGATCATACCTGACAGCGGACGTATTGCCTGGCAGCCAAATACTACGATTGGTTATTTAGACCAATATGCGGAAATCGACCATACTCTAACGATGAAAGAATTCCTTAAATCTGCTTTCACAAAGTTATTTGAACTGGAAACACAGGCGTTGCAGCTATATGAAAAAGCGGCTGACGGTGATATGAAAAGCCTTGAACTGGCCGCCCGTTATCAGGAGCAGCTTGAAGCCCACGACTTTTATTCGATAGATACCGCCATTGAACGTGTCGCCAATGGGTTAGGACTTCTTGCGATTGGCCTTGACCGTCCAATTACTGAAATGAGTGGCGGCCAGCGGGCAAAAGTAATTTTAGCAAAATTGCTGCTGGAAAAGCCGGATGTTCTGTTGCTGGACGAGCCGACCAATTTTCTTGACAAAGACCATGTGACATGGCTTGCGGAATATTTATCTGCTTTGGAAAATGCCTTTTTAGTGGTTTCCCATGATTTCGATTTTCTGGACAAGATAGCGAACCGCATTTGTGATATAGACAATGACACGATTACAAAATACTATGGCACGTATTCTGAATTTCTGCGAAAGAAATCTTTGCTGCGGGAAGATTATATACGCCAATATGCGGCCCAGCAAAAGGAAATTAAAAAGACAGAGGAATTTATACGCAAGAATATAGCTGGCAGAAAAGCAAAAATGGCGAGGGGACGGCAAAAGCAGCTTGACCGAATGGATAAAATGGAAGCCTTAGACCAAAAGGAAATTATTCCTCATTTCCATTTCCCTGTACTTCCTCTAACCAATACGGAACACTTGCTGGTGAAACACCTGGCGGTTGGCTACCATTACCCCGTCTTATCAAATATTGAATTTAGCATTAAAGGAGGCCAGAAAGTCGTTATTACTGGATTTAACGGGATTGGAAAATCGACACTGTTAAAAACCTTAATTGGGGAAATTCCATCTATACAAGGCCATTTCAAATTTTCCGATCAGGTTACAATCGGATATTTTGAACAGGATTTAGAGTGGGAAGAACCTGAATTGACACCCATTCAAATTGTTGCCAATGCTTATCCCGATATGGTGACAAAAGATGTACGCAAGCACTTAGCGCGGTGCGGGATCTCCAGCAAACACGCTATGCAGGCCATCGGGACTTTAAGCGGCGGTGAACAGGCAAAAGTTAAGATGTGCCTGCTTACCCTGACTTCCTGCAATTTTCTAATCATGGACGAGCCTACAAACCATTTAGACGTACAAGCAAAAGAGGCTTTGAAAACAGCCCTTTCGACTTTTGCGGGAACGGTACTGCTTGTATCGCATGAAGAAGCCTTTTATCGAGATTGGACACAACGGGTTATTAACATCGAGAAACAATAAAAAACAATAGAAAAGCCATGAAAAATCCTGCCCCGGACGGGGAAAGAAAAAAACCGTTGCGGAGCAGGTGGTTTTGTGCGCTCAATTTACATTTTGCCCAGCGGCGGTTTTGAGAAATCAAGGCCGCCGCTCTCTTTGCCCTCATGTAGAATGACGACGCCCTGACGCTGGCGAGATCGGCGGCTTTAGGAGGGAGCCGCCATGAAGCAGGGAGCGTTTCGACAAAATAAGACAAACACCATACGGTCAAAAAAAGCCTGTCCCCGGCAACGGGGACAAGCGGCCATGAGTATGTACTATACCATGTAAATCGACTTCATAACACTTCCATTCCCGCCCGGCTGGTCTGTGACCTGCCGGGCGAATTTTGTTGTTTCCTGCGGTCTTTCGGTGCGGGCCGGAGGTTCCGCAGAAGCACAGACGCAAGGGGCGGTATCACCGGCCCGATTATCTCACCCTCCCGCAGATCGGGGGTGAGAGAATGAGAGAATACCCCTTTGAGTTTATCGAACGCCACAGGTATGACGCTTTCTGCAAAACCGTTCTCCGCAATGAGGC
>CDZQ01053498.1_pt1 | contig 39726 bp, 37 predicted proteins | sample 554831 | NCBI WGS metagenome assembly CDZQ01 (sample SAMEA3182112, study PRJEB8094) | gut metagenome | biome: human; feature: gut; material: Stool; isolation source: human stools | place: Canada | collected 2013-05-06 | reverse complement strand
TTCGTGCACCTCCCGATCCGAAATTATGGTTCCCCAAAAATCATATTTCGTAGGTAGTGAAGGTGAAAATAACAGATGTGTATATGTTTAATGGTGATAAACAGGTTAGACATACCATGAAGCAATTTCTTGAAATGCGGCAAAACGATCCCCCTATCCGTGCTTTGAAATTCATTCCCATAGACAATCGTATGTACGAAGCCACCCCAGAGCAATTTCGCGAGTGGAAACGGGAGCAGAACCGCAGAGCATACATAAAGAGACATGCCCCGGCATATATTGAAGTTTCATACGACGCACGCATGAGAGAGGACGGCATGCCTGCCTGTGAATCTATTGCAGGCGAATTGGAAGATGTAGCTGAAACGGCGGCAACAAAAGTGATGCTTGAATCGCTCCAAGCGGCGCTGATGCAACTGACCGCAGAAGATCGCCAGCTCGTCCATGCGATCTACTTTGAGGGTATGACGGAACGGGAGTATGCCAAGCAGGCAGGCATTTCCCAACCCGCCATACACAAGCGGCTCACTAAGGTTCTCGCAAAAACAAAAAAAATATGCGTATTTAAAATTCTTGGTTATCAATACCTTCTTTTTTCAGCGGACAAGGAGCGAGAGGGTTCAAAGCCCTCTTCCGCTCCCTGAAAACTGAATATACAGTACCACAGGGATCTACCGCCCCGGCGAGCGCCGGGCGGCAGCGCCAAGACTCCCCATTGGTGGGCGAGCGATACCGTGCCCGCCCGGAACGCGGCTGACCTCGCGCTGCCATGACCCGGAGCGTCGGATAATGATAATCCTGTTGGCCTCCATGTAAGAGAGACGCGCCCCGTCCGGGCTACAAGCCATAAAGGCCCGGATGAGGACGCGAGTGCGGCCGCCCGTCACGGCCAGTCTGTGGTATCTCCCCTTGCCGGGGACGCGTGGCAAATGCGGCAAATACAGGATCTAGCGCGGCAGGTATATGTTACCCATAACATAGGCAATTTGAGCCTTTTGTCAATGAGTTTGGGGTAATTAGCGGAATAGCAGGCACAACAAGTGTATGTGCACTTGCAAAAATCCGCGAGGTGTCATTCCGGTTTACTTGCGGAATAGCAAGCAAATCCGGTGGGCACCCACACGGAGATTTTTCATCATTGGGCATATGTCTGCGCTCCCGACAAGAGTAGCGGACACAGGGTATAAGATATAAAGATCAGCATTGCCTGTATCGGTTTCTGTCTGAAAGCATTATGGCGGAAATGGTCAATCACGCAGCAGAAAGAAGAACAGCGTGACTTCACGCCACGCTGTTCTTGCTAAAAATTATAAACCTGTCTTATTACGAGCTACCCTGTTGGGAGCTTTTTTATTGGTAGCGCATCGTTTGCGCAAGCGAGGTGCAGGTATGCCGGCGCATATGCTGTATACTGGGAAAAAGTTATTGCTATAATCTAAACCAAGATCTGTGGGGGTATGGTATGGAACAGAAAGCGAGCGAAATTCAGAAGCAACGGATTAAAGAAATAGAATCTGCTGCAGATCGCCTTGTGGGAAAATGCAAAATAATGTTTGTTTCCTCTGTCAATGAAAATGGATACCCAAGGACTTGCTGTGTGAGCAAGTTAAAGGATACGGGATTCAGGGATCTAGTATTCGTAACATCAAAAAGAAGCGAAAAGCAAGGTAAGGCCAAACATTTTGAGGCCAATTCAAAGACAAGCATCTACTTTCAGGACGGAGAGGATTCATTAACCCTTGTGGGCGAGGTGAATTTTATAACCGATAGAGCAGAAATGCAAAATTTATGGAATGAAAACGATAAAACTTTTTTCCCAAAAGGAATTGACGACGCCAAAATAAGGTTTGTTCACTTTCATACTTTGGAGGCAACTTTCTGGATTGATCATAAGTTCAGAACAGTGAAGTATAAATGAATTGCAGCTCCCGGCAACGCCCATGCCGTTTTGCCGGCGGAGCCGGAGGGCTGTTCACAGATAATTAATGTTTTTACGGTTTCCGCTGTGGTATGATATCGCAGAATGCAGAAAGGATGAAATTGGTACGCGTATGAATGGAATAAAGAAAAAAATCCTGTATATTTGCGCAGCCCTGCTTTCCTGCGTCTTTGTGTGCATGGCAGGATGCTCTATGCCGGAGCAGCAGATTGCCGCATCCCCCGTTCAGGCTGAGCAGACGCCGGAAGCCGGCAATGCTGCGCAGCCCAGCCATTCCCCCGCCCAGACCGTGCAAACGCCGGAGTCCGCCGCCCCTGAGCCGGAATCTCCTTTGCCCCTGCCGGAACCCTACGAAGCAGTGATCGCCCAGTATGCCGACGCAATGAGCCACGGCTATTATGCCTCGCTGGGGGTTGAAGAACGGGATAAAGCCTTTGGAGAAGATGTGGCTCCCGAATGGCGGATCATCCAAAATCCGGCATATTATGCGCTGCATGACTTTGACGGCAACGGGACGGACGAACTGCTCATCGGCACATTGATGGATGGAATCCCCACCTTTTATGACATGCGTTCCATTGCGGGCGGTGAAGCAGTGCGGCTGTTTGACGCAAGCTTTGGGTACCGCACAAACTTTAACGTATACGCGGACGGAACGATCAAGGTGACATGGAGTTCCAGCGCCTTTGAATCCGGGTTTGATATTATAAGGTAAGCGGCGCGGAAGCTGTGCTGCTTTCCTCCCAGAAAACCATGGTGGACATTGAAAATGCAGATGCCCTGCAGTACTTCAAGGACGGTGCTGAAATCAGCGAAGAGGAATACTTCGCACTCGATTCAAGCTATGATGCGCTTGGGCCCCAGCCCCTTAACTGGGTTTGTGTGACGGAATGAACGCATGCGGCTCCGCAATTGGCGGCAGCCCGGTGTACAAGGCAAGCCGTTTGAACGGCAAAAGCGGCTTTCCTGCCCATGCGAGCCGCTTTTTTGATCGATTCAGGCCGCGGAAACACGCGCCGTTGACAGCCGCCCGGCCGGGTATCTATAATAAATGCGATTTATGTCATATGGGGCTTTGTTTCCCGATGGATTGGAGGAATCAGAATATGAAGCCGCACAGCAAATTCAATGCGGCGCGAAGGGCGCTGCTCTTCTGGTGCCTGTTCATCGGCATCGGCGCTGTGGCAGGCGCTGTGGGGATGCTCGCTGCACCGGACGGCAGCGCGCTGGGGATGGAGGGTATGCTTCCTTATTTTCAGGTGCTTCCGCCGGCGGAATATCTGTACCAGGATTTCGTTTTTCCCAGCATTGCGCTTTTATGTGTAAACGGAATTCCCAACCTGATTGCGGCAGCGCTGCTTTTCAGGCACAAAAAGGCGGGGATTATCTCGGGCGGGCTTTGCGGGACAAGGGTTGAGAGCATTTGCTGCCGGCAGGGCAACCCGCTGCGCCGAACTACCTTTTACACGGCGCAGGAAGCCGAGCCGAAGGCTTGCTGATTTCCGTCCGCTTCGAGCAAACGAATGGCAAGAAACGTCGAGCGATTTTTTTCTGATTTTGTAACATATCCGTTATAAGGCGGTAAGAGGATGAGAGCATGAACGAGCAGGTCTTGGCTGTCCAGCGGATGCAGGACTATATTGAATCGCATATCGAGGAGGAAATCACAATGGCAGGCCTGTCATTGGCCTCGATGTTTTCTCCCTGGCATTCCTACCGGCTGTTCCGGCAGTATACCGGGCTGACCCCGGCGGAATACATCCGGCGGCTGCGGTTGTCCCAATCGGCCCTCCGGCTGAAAAACGAAAATTGCCGCGTAAGCGATGTAGCCTACGCGCTCGGGTTTGGCAGTGTGGATGGCTACCAGCGTGCGTTTTTCAAGGAATTCGGCCGCAATCCGGGGGCATATGCCAAAGATCCCGTTCCCATCTCGCTTTTTATCCCTTACGGTGTAAAATTCAGAGAACTCAGAAAGGAACCACACAACATGGAACAAGTGCAAAGCGTATTCATTCAAATGATTCGGAAACCGGAACGCAAGGTGATTCTCAAGCGCGGCGTCAGTGCAGAAGGATACTTCCCTTATTGTGAGGAGGTCGGCTGCGACGTTTGGGGGCTCCTGAGCAGCATGGATTCCCTCTCCGGGGAGCCGGTATGCCTGTGGCTGCCCGAGCGGTACAAAAAGCCCAATACCTCCACTTATGTGCAGGGTGTTGAAACGGCGCCGGATTATGCGGGCACCGTGCCGGAAGGCTTTGATGTAATCACCCTTCCCGCAGCGGATTACCTGATGTTTCAGGGCGAACCCTTCCGGGAGGAAGACTACTGCGAGGCGATTGCTGCGGTGCAACACGCCATGGATCGCTACGATCCGGCAGTCATCGGCTGTGAATGGGACGATGAAAACCCGCGCATTCAGCTTGAGCCTCGCGGGGAACGCGGCTATATTGAATTGCGTGCCGTAAAGCCGAGGTCCGGCCGATGAACGAGCACAGGATCGACAAGCACCTGAAATGCCCGAAGTCCTAAATAAGGCCATGGGGAGCGTGCCATATTGCGGGTGAACGACTTTATAACAACCTTTCGCTACAGAAAAAAGGACATTCCTGTTGTAGACGGCGTTTCCTTTGAAGTGTATGAAGGGAAGACCCCCGGCATCGTGGGGGAATACGGCTGCGGAAAAAGCACACGACAACGGGTGCCATCCCACCATTTCCTCCTTCACCCCATCCCTCCTCCCTGCCCAATGTGTATTGCAACCCTGCGCCGCTTCCCTTCGCCACGGGAATGACCGCTTGACAAAGCATGCGTTCTATGGTAACATTGCAGGCAATTGAATGAATATTAATACGCAGACGGAATTATGCCCGTATCGGACGTTTCAGAGAGCCGGCGGTTGCTGCAAGCCGGCCCAGAAGATACTGTGCAGTCTCCTTCCCGAGTAGAACGCCCCAACCCCGGAACAGTAAGGCGTTACGGCCGCCCCGTTACAGGCTAGAAGCTTGTTTGAGCTTTGAACACGAGTGATCGTCCATTCCCTAACCGCGTTGGGATGCGATAATCAGGGTGGTACCACGAACTTTCGTCCCTGAAGCCAATTCGGCTTCAGGGTTTTTTTAAAGGATATAATCCCGCTCCATGCACGGCGCAGCACGCCGGGCAGGCGGGTTTTGGAGGATTTTTATACATGCAGATGACAGGCGCAAAAATCTTGATGGAATGCCTGCTGGAACAGGGTGTGGATACCGTTTTTGGCTACCCCGGCGGCACCATCCTGAACGTTTATGACGAGCTTTACCGCTATCGCGGCAAAATTCGGCATATTCTCACCTCCCATGAGCAGGGCGCTTCCCATGCAGCGGACGGCTATGCCCGTTCCACCGGCAAGGTAGGCGTGTGTTTCGCCACCTCCGGCCCGGGGTGCACCAACCTCACCACAGGCATCGCCACGGCTTATATGGACTCTTCCCCCGTGGTATTCATCACCTGCAATGTGGCGGAAAACCTCGTGGGCAAGGACTCGTTTCAGGAGGTTGACATCACGGGCATCACCATGCCCATCACCAAATGCAACTACATGGTGCGCGATACGGCCAAGCTTGCGGACATCGTGCGCGAGGCATTCGCCATCGCGCGCGGCGGAAGGCCCGGCCCGGTGCTCATCGACATCGTGAAAAATGCGACCGCCCAAACGGCGGAGTTTACCCCTCTGCCGCGGGAAGCGCATGCTTCCGCCGGGCGGCTTGGTGCGCTCATCAAGCGCGCTTCCCATGACCTGCGCGCTCCGGAGCCGGATCTCAACGATGTGCACAAGCTTGTGCACATGATCCAAGCCTCACAAAAGCCCCTTCTGATCTGCGGCGGCGGCGTGGTGCGCAGCCGGGCGGATCATGAATTTCTCGCCCTTGCGGAATGCATTGACGCACCCGTTGCCGTAACCGTGATGGGCGGCGGCGGCTTCAAGGGGCGCAATCCGCTCACTACGGGCATGATCGGCATGCACGGTTCGCAGGCTTCCAACATGGCCTGCGACAGCTGCGACCTGCTCATCGCCGTGGGCTGCCGCTTCTCCGACCGTGTGGCGCTCGATCCCGCAAGCTTCGCAAGCCAGGCGCAGATTGTGCAGATCGACATCGACCGTTCCGAGATCAACAAGAATGTGCAGACTGACCACCATATCATCGGCGATGCAAAGCGCGTGCTGCAAATGCTGTTGGACGAGCTTGAGCCGATGGATCATACCCCGTGGAAGGATTATGTGTTTTCTTTTAAAACGGAAACAGAGTATGACGAAGGCGGGAGCACCCTTACGCCCAAGCAGATTACGGATGCCATTGCGCGCCTTATGCCGCAGGACACCATGGTTGCAACGGATGTGGGCCAGCACCAGATGTGGGCCATCCAGCATTTCCATTTCGATTACCCCGGCCAGCTTCTGACTTCCGGCGGCTTCGGCACGATGGGCTTTGGCCTTGGCGCCGCCATCGGCGCCAAGGTCGGAAACCCGGAAAAGACCGTGATCCATATCACGGGGGACGGCAGCTTCCGCATGAACTGCAACGAGCTTGCCACCGAGCAGTATTATGACATTCCGGTCATCACCTTCGTGTTCAACAACAACACGCTCGGCATGGTGCGCCAGTGGCAAACGCTGATTTATGATAAGCGTTATTCCGAAACCACGCTGGACCGCGCGCCCAATTTCGTAAAGCTCGCGGAGGCTTACGGGCTGCGCGGCAAACGCGTTTGCAACGTAAAGGAGCTGGAGGCGGCGATCACGGAGGCCATGGAATGGAAGCACGGCTATGTGATCGACTGCGCCATCGACCAGGATGAAATGGTTCGCCCCATGGTAGGCGGCGGCAGCCGTATCACCCAGTTCATTATCGATTAAAGGAGGGATGCACATGGACCGCGCAGTAAGACGTTCCCTGTCCGTTCTGGTGGACAACGAAGCCGGCGTGCTTTCCCAGGTTTCGCGCCTGTTTTCCCGCAAGGGCTACAACATCGAATCCCTGGCTGTCGGCACGACGGATGACCCGGCCGTTTCGCGCATCACCATTGAGGTGCTCGCGGACGATAAGCAGATCAACCTGCTCAGCAATCAGCTGCGCAAGCTGCTGCCCGTGCATTCCGTGAAGCTGCTGCACCCGGAAAATGCCATCCGGCGCGAGCTGATTCTCATCAAGGTCAGCGTTCCCACAAGCGAGATCGGAAACCGCGTCATCCAAATCGCAAACATTTTCCGCGCGTCGATCATCGACGTTTCCCCGACGACGCTTACCCTTGCCATGATCGGGGAGGAAAGCAAGGCCTCGGCCATTGAAAACCTGGTAAAAGAGTTCGGCATCCTCGAGCTGGTGCGCACCGGCATGATCGCACTGGAACGGGGCTCAGATACAATTTATGAGGACACAAAAGAAAAAGGAGAGTTTAATTATGGCAAAAATGTACTATGAAAAAGACTGTGACCTCGGCAAGCTTGACGGCAAGAAAATCGCCATCATCGGGTACGGTTCGCAGGGCCATGCGCACGCGCTCAATCTCCGGGATTCCGGCTGCGATGTAATCGTCGGCCTCCGCCGCGGCGGCAAATCCTGGCCGGTAGCCGAGAAGGACGGATTTGAAGTGATGACCGTTGCGGAAGCCACCAAGGCCGCAGACATCATCATGATCCTGATCAACGATGAAGCGCAGGCCGATATGTACAAGGCCGATATCGCGCCCAATCTGACAGATGGCAAAGCCATCGCCTTCGCGCACGGCTTCAACATCCGCTATAAGCAGATCGTCCCTCCAGCGGGCGTGGATGTGTTCATGGCCGCCCCGAAGGGCCCCGGCCACACCGTCCGCTCCCAGTACGTTGCCGGCAAGGGCGTGCCCTGCCTCGTCGCGGTGGAGCAGAATGCAACGGGCAAGGCGTATGACATTGCGCTTGCCTACATCGCCGGCATCGGCGGCGCCCGTGCGGGCATCATGGAAACCACCATGCATGACGAAACCGAAACCGACCTCTTCGGCGAGCAGGCCGTGCTCTGCGGCGGCGTTGTGGATCTGATGCGCTGCGGCTTTGAAACGCTCGTTGAAGCAGGCTACGAACCGGAAAACGCCTATTTCGAGTGCATCCATGAGATGAAGCTCATCATAGACCTCATCAACAAGGGCGGCGTTGCGGCGATGAACTATTCCATCTCCGACACGGCGGAATACGGCGAATACGTTTCCGGCCCCCGCGTGCTCCCTTACGAGCAGACCAAGGCCAACATGAAGGCCGTGCTGCAGGAGATTCAGGACGGCACTTTCGCGGGCAAGTGGATCGCGGAAAACAAGAACGGCCGCTGCTTCTTCAACTCCAAGCGCGAAACGCTTGCCAAGCATCCGATGGAAGTCATCGGCAAACAGCTGCGCGAGCAGATGCTTTGGAAGAACGATTCCGATTTGGACAAGGCTTCCAACTAAGCAGAGCTTTTGGGAAAGCGGAACTCCCCCGCTTTCCCCTGGTTTCTCACAGGCAGCCTGCCCTCCGGCGCGCCGCCTTTTTCACACAAATGAGAACGAGGATTAACACATGCTTTCCGATAACATCAAAACCGGCGTGGAGCGCGCGCCGAACCGCAGCCTGCTTTACGCGCTCGGCTATACGGAAGAGGAAATTCGCCGCCCGCTGATCGGCGTTGTGACCTCCTTCAACGAAATTGTCCCCGGGCACATGAATCTCGACAAGATCGCCGAAGCGGTGAAGGCCGGCGTGCGCGCAGCCGGAGGCACCCCCGTGCTGTTCCCCGCCATCGCCGTGTGCGACGGCATCGCCATGGGGCACATTGGCATGAAGTATTCGCTTGTCACGCGCGACCTCATCGCCGATTCCACCGAGGCCATGGCGCTCGCCCACCAGTTTGACGGGCTCGTCATGATCCCAAACTGCGATAAAAATGTGCCCGGCCTCCTGATGGCCGCAGCGCGCATCAATGTCCCCACCCTCCTTTGCTCCGGCGGGCCGATGCTTGCAGGGCGCCTGAAGGATGGCCGCCGTACCTGCCTCAGCCACATGTTCGAGGCCGTGGGCGCTTACCATGCGGGCACGCTCGACGCGGACGGCGTGCGCGATTATGAGGAAAACGCATGCCCCACCTGCGGCTCCTGCTCGGGCATGTACACCGCAAACTCAATGAACTGCCTTTCGGAAGCAATCGGCATGGCGCTGCCCGGCAACGGCACCATTCCCGCCGCATATTCCGCGCGCCTGCGCCTTGCAAAGCATGCGGGCATGAAGATCATGGAGCTCGTGGAAAAGAACATCCGCCCCCGCGACATCATGACCGAAGCCGCCTTCTACAACGCGGAAACCGTGGACATGGCGCTCGGCTGTTCCACCAATACCATGCTGCACCTGCCCGCCATCGCCCATGAGGCAGGCGTTGCGATCAGCCTGGATGCGGCAAACGCCATCAGCGCGAAAACGCCGAACCTGTGCCACCTTGCCCCTGCCGGCGACACCTTCATGGAGGATCTTGACCTTGCAGGCGGCGTTGCAGCCGTGATGAAAGAGCTTGCAAAGAAAAACCTGCTGGATCTTTCCGTGATGACCGTAACGGGCAAACCGCTTGCGGAAACCGTGAACGCGGCCGAAAACCGCAACGAGGAGATCATCCGCCCCGTGGAGCGGCCGTATTCCGAAAACGGCGGCATCGCGGTGCTCAAGGGGAACCTTGCAAAGGACGGCTGCGTCGTGAAGCAATCCGCCGTCGCCCCCGCGATGATGAAGCATGAAGGCCCTGCCCGCGTGTTCAATTCCGAGGAGGAGGCCATCGCCGCCATCTACGCGAAAAAAATCAACCCCGGCGACGTGGTGGTTATCCGCTATGAGGGGCCAAAGGGCGGCCCGGGCATGCGCGAAATGCTCAACCCCACCTCCGCCATCTGCGGCATGGGGCTTGGCGAAAGCGTTGCGCTCATCACGGACGGCCGCTTCTCCGGCGCAACGCGCGGCGCATCCATCGGCCATGTAAGCCCGGAAGCCGCTGCAGGCGGCGTCATCGCCCTTGTGAAAGAAGGCGACCGCATCCGCATCGACATCCCCGCCTGTGAAATTGCGCTGCTCGTTTCGGATGAGGAGCTTGCCCGCCGCAGGGCGGCATGGGTCTGCCCGGAGCCAAAGGTGAAAACCGGCTACCTTGCGCGGTATGCCAAGCTTGTAAGCTCCGCCGATCAGGGCGCCATCCTGCAATAAGCAACGAGGTCGCATATGAAGCAAATTAAAATTTTTGATACCACGCTGCGCGACGGCGAGCAATCGCCCGGATGCAGCATGAACCTGCAGGAGAAGATCGAGGTCGCCCGCTGCCTGGAACGGCTCAAGGTGGATGTGATCGAAGCAGGCTTCGCCATTTCCTCCCCCGGGGACTTTGAATCCGTTGAAACCATCGCGCGCACGGTGAAGGGCTGCACCGTCGCCTCCCTTGCGCGCGCCGCCGCGGGCGACATCGACGCGGCGTGGGACGCCGTGAAGAAGGCGGCGGACCCGCGCATCCACCTGTTCATCGCCACCTCCCCGCTGCACATGGAATATAAGCTGCGCATGAAGCCCGAAGAGGTGCTCGAAAAGGCGGCGGCCATGGTAGCCTACGCGAAGAAATACTGCGCGAACATCGAATTTTCCGCAGAGGATGCCACGCGCAGCGATCCTGCCTTCCTTGCCAGGGTTGTGGAGGCCGCCATCCGAAACGGCGCCACCACCGTGAACATCCCGGATACCGTTGGTTACACTACGCCGGACGAGATGCGCGCGCTGATTGAATACCTGCGCGCAAACGTGGAAAACAGCGACCGGGCGGACTTCTCCGTGCATTGCCACAACGACCTCGGCATGGCAACGGCAAACTCGCTTGCGGGTGTACTCGGCGGCGCAGCGCAGATCGAATGCACCGTCAACGGCCTTGGCGAGCGCGCGGGCAACACCTCCCTTGAAGAAGTGGTGATGGCCATGCGCACCCGCGCGGATGTGTTCGACGCCACGACGCGCATCGACACCACGCAGATTTACCGCGCCAGCAAAACGATCTATGACATCATCGGCCAAAGCGCGCCGCTCAACAAGCCCATTGTGGGGAAAAACGCCTTCATGCACGAAGCGGGCATCCACCAGCACGGCGTGCTTGCAAACAAGCAGACCTATGAGATCATGACGCCGGAATCCATCGGCATCCGTGCGGACAACATCGTGCTTGGCAAGCATTCCGGCAAACATGCGTTTGAATCGCACCTCAAGGAGATGGGGTATACCCTTTCTGCAGAGGAACTTGTGTGCTGCTTCCAGGAATTCAAGGTGCTCTGCGACAAGAAGAAGACCGTGAACGATGCGGACATCGAGGCGCTTGTGACGCACAACACCAAGAAGAGCGCAGCTGCCGAAGGCGGCTATGCACTTGACTGGTTTGCCGTGCATACGAGCAACTTTACCACGGCAACGAGCACCATGAGCCTCAAGCGGGGCGATGATCGCTTCGAGGAAGTGTGCCTGGGCGACGGCCCCATCGACGCTTCCTTCAACGCCATCGACAAAATCATCAAGCCCATCCCGCACGCGTTCGAGCTTTACACCATCAACTCCATTTCCGAGGGCAAGGACACGCTCGGCAGCGTCACCGTGAAGCTTTCGGCCGGCGGGGCAACGTTTACGGGCCGCGGCCTTTCCACGGACATCATCGAAGCGAGCATCCTCGCCTACATCGAAGCGGCAAACAAGCTGCAGCAAAGCCCGCTTGCAGCGGAACAAGCCAAGGAGGAGGCATAACACATGGGCATGACCATGACGGAAAAGATTCTCGCCGCCCACGCGGGGCTTCCCTGTGTGAAAGCGGGCGATTTGATCGAAGCGAAGCTGGATCTTGTGCTTGGCAACGACATTACCACCCCCGTTGCCATTACCACGTTTGAAGCGGCTGGTCTTACAAAGATCTTTGATCAGGATAAGATTGCCATCGTGCTCGATCATTACACTCCCTGCAAGGACATCAAATCCGCAGAGCTCTGTGCACAGGCGCGCGCCTTTGCCAAAAAGCACGGCATCACGCACCTGTACGACGTGGGCGAGGCGGGCATTGAACATGCGCTTTTGCCGGAAAAGGGCCTTGTCGCCCCTGGGGATTGCGTGATTGGCGCGGATTCCCACACCTGCACCTACGGCGCTTTGGGCGCGTTCTCCACGGGCGTCGGCTCCACGGATATGGCAGCCGGCATGGCCATCGGCGAAAACTGGTTCAAGGTGCCCGCAGTCATCAAGGTTACGCTCACGGGCAAGCTCAGGCCCTATGTAAGCGGCAAGGACGTTATTTTGCACCTCATCGGCAAAATCGGCGTGGACGGCGCGCTGTATCAATCGCTCGAATTCACAGGCGAAGGCGTTGCCTCCCTTTCGATGGACGACCGCTTCACCATCGCCAACATGGCCATCGAAGCGGGCGCGAAGAACGGCATTTTCCCGGTGGATGAAACGACCGTCGCATATGTGAGCGGCCGCGTAAACCGCCCTTACACCGTCTACGAAGCGGATGCGGACGCACGGTATGCCCGTGAGGTTGTGATCGACCTTTCTTCGCTTGCGCCGACCGTTTCCCTGCCGCACCTGCCTTCCAACACGAAAACGATCTCCGAAGCAAAGGGACTGCCCATCCAGCAGGCGGTGATCGGTTCCTGCACCAACGGCCGCATTTCCGACCTGCGGCAGGCGGCGGAGATCCTCTCCGGCCGGCACATCGCCCCCGGCGTCCGCTGCATCGTAATCCCCGCTACGCAGGAGATTTATCTCCAATGCATCCGGGAAGGCCTAGCCGAAACCTTCCTTCAGGCAGGCTGCGCGCTTTCTACCCCCACCTGCGGCCCCTGCCTCGGCGGCCATATGGGCGTGATGAGCGCGGGGGAACGCGCCGTTTCCACCACAAACCGCAACTTTGTGGGCAGGATGGGGCATGTGAAAAGCGAGGTTGTCCTCGCCTCCCCTGCCGTTGCTGCGGCTTCCGCCGTGGCGGGCTGCCTTGCAGACCCGGCCGAACTCATGAAAGGAGTGTGACGCACCATGGCAAAGGGCATCGTGCATAAGTTTGGGGACAACATCGACACGGACGTTATCATCCCCGCAAGATACTTGAACGCCCCGTCCCCGGAGGAGCTTGCGAAGCACTGCATGGAGGACGTCGACCCCACGTTCGCTTCCCGCGTGAAGCCCGGGGAGATCATCGTGGGCGGCGCAAACTTCGGCTGCGGTTCCTCGCGCGAGCATGCGCCCATCGCAATTCAGGCTGCAGGCGTTTCCTGCGTGATCGCTGCAAGCTTTGCGCGCATCTTTTACCGCAATGCCATCAACATCGGCTTTCCCATCCTGGAATGCCCGGAAGCTGCCGCTGCCATTGCGGAGGGCGATGTGGTTTCCGTGAATTTTTCCTCCGGCACGATCACGGATGAAACCACGGGCGCACGCTTTCAGGCCACGGCCTTCCCGGAATTCATTGCGCGCATCATCGAAAAAGGCGGCTTGCTCCCCTATTTGAAGGCGCGTCAGGAGGCGCAAAAATGAAGTATACGATTGCGCTCATCAAGGGCGACGGCATCGGCCCGGAAATCGTGGGCAGCGCCGTGCGCGTGCTCCAAAAGGCCGGCGAAAAATTCGGCCACAGCTTCGTCTTCCGGGAATACCTCATGGGCGGCTGCGCCATTGATGCCTCCGGCACCCCGCTGCCGGAGGAAACCGTTGCGGGTTGCCTTGCAAGCGACAGTGTGCTCCTCGGCGCGGTCGGCGGCCCGAAGTGGGACAAAAACCCGCCAGCGCTGCGCCCGGAAAAAGGCCTTTTAGGGTTGCGTGCAGCGCTCGGCCTTTACACGAACCTGCGCCCCGCAAAGCTTTATCCCGCGCTTTCGGCAGAGTGCCCGCTCCGCGCGGACATCGTTGCCGAGGGGTTCGACCTGATGATTGTGCGCGAACTCACCGGCGGGATTTACTTCGGCGAGCGCGGCAGGCGCGAAGGCAAATTCGGCCCGGAGGCCTACGACACGGAAGCGTACAGCGTGGCGGAGATCGAGCGCATCGCCCGCGTGGCGTTTGAAACGGCAAAGAAGCGCCGCGGCAGGCTTGTGAGCATCGACAAGGCAAATGTGCTGGAAACCTCTCGCCTCTGGCGCGAAACGATGCACCGCATCGGCGCGGAATACCCGGAGGTTGCGCTTTCGGATATGCTGGTGGACAACGCCGCCATGCAGCTGGTGCGCTGCCCCTCGCAGTTTGACGTGATTGTGACTTCCAACCTGTTCGGCGACATCCTTTCGGACGAAGCCTCGCAGATCACCGGTTCTATCGGCCTTCTGCCTTCTGCTTCCCTTGGGGATGGCACATGCGGCCTGTATGAACCCATCCACGGCTCCGCACCGGATATCGCCGGGCAGGATAAGGCGAACCCCATCGCCACCATCCTTTCCGCCGCTATGATGCTGCGCTATTCCTTCGGCCTTTCGGCCGAGGCCGGCTGCATCGAGGCTGCTGTGGATCATGTGCTGGCACAGGGGCTGCGCACAGCGGACATCCTCGGCAAAAGCGGCGCGCGGCCGCTCGGCTGCACGGCCATGACCGACGCCATCCTCGCCGCGCTCTGAAGGGGAAGCGGAGCTTGCTATGGACAGACTGACATCCAACCTGTTGTTATACCGTGATCTCGGCGAGGACAGCATCCTACTGCGCCTTGCCGGGATTTTCCGCGACTACCGCATGGGAAACGGGGAGCGGGAAGCGCTTGTTTCCCGCATCTATGCAGAGGTGAAGCGCCTGCTTGACCTTGCAACCCAATACGGCTTCGACACGAACCTTTGGCACAATTACCTTTCGTTCGTGCTCATCACAAACGAAAATTCCTTCAGCCTCACCGCAGAGCGTCGCGGCGCGGCCGAAGGCAGTGTAAACCGCTTTGCCAAAGCGGATTTTCGCATATTCAAGCGCCTGTTCGAGTACGATTTCAGCGGCATTGAACGCGATTTGAAAATCGATTGCTTCTCCATCCTCTCGGACTATCATGCCATCCCAAAGCTCGAAAAAAATTATTATAAAAGCGTAAGCGAGCATGTGCGCTCGCTGTCCCGCGCGCTTTCCCGCGCGAAGGATGAAACCGAATTTTTCAACCTTGTGACAGGCTTTTATAAGCAGCACGGCGTGGGGATGTTCGGCCTTAACCGCGCGTTCCGCATCCAAAACGAGGGAAACGGCATCGCGTTTTTGCCCATCAACAATGCGGATAAAATCACGCTTTCCGACCTCATCGGCTATGAGGTGCAGAAGCGGGAGCTCATCGCCAACACGGAAGCGTTCGTACGCGGCCGTAGCGCGAACAACGTGCTGCTTTACGGCGACAGCGGAACGGGGAAATCGTCGAGCGTAAAGGCTGTGCTCAACGAATATGCCGGCGAGGGGCTGCGGATGATTGAGCTTTACAAGCATCAGTTCCGCGACCTTTCCGCCGTGATTGCGGCGGTGAAAAGCCGGAACTACCGCTTCATCCTTTTCATCGACGATCTGTCGTTTGAAGAGCACGAGGTTGAATATAAGTTCCTGAAAGCCGTGATTGAGGGCGGCGTGGAAACGCGGCCGGACAATGTGCTGCTTTACGCCACCTCCAACCGCCGCCACCTGATTCGGGAAACCTGGTCCGACCGCAGCGATATGGAGCATGACGGCGACATCCACCGCAGCGATACGATGGAGGAAAAGCTTTCCCTCGCCAGCCGCTTTGGCGTTGCCATCAACTATTCAAGCCCCAACCGGGAGCAATATTACGACATCGTGCGCGGGCTTGCCGCGCGCGCGGGCAGGCTTGACCTGCCCGAAGAAGAACTGCTGCTGCTCGCAAACCGCTGGGAGATCCGCCACGGCGGCGTATCCGGCCGCACGGCGCAGCAGTTCATCAACTACCTTGCCGGAAAGGAAACACCCAATGCTGACTCTTGACAAAATCTATCACGCCGCATTCGTGCTCAAGGAGGTAGCCCGTAGGACGGACCTCATCCATGCGCCAAACCTCTGTCCGGATGCGGAGCTTTACCTGAAAACCGAAAACCTGCAGGTGACCGGCAGTTTCAAGCTGCGCGGCGCTTATTACAAAATCAGCCAGCTCACCGACGAGCAGAAGCGCGCCGGCATCATCGCCTGCAGCGCGGGGAACCATGCGCAGGGCGTTGCGCTTGCCGCCACGCGGCAGGGCGCAAAAAGCATAGTCTTTATGCCGGACAGCGCGCCCATCAGCAAGGTTGAAGCCACAAAACGCCTGGGCGCGGAGGTCTGCCTTGTCAACGGCGCGTATGATGACGCTTACGAGGCTGCCGTGCGCCGCCAGGAGGAAACAGGAGCAACCTTCATCCATCCGTTTAACGACGATGAGGTGATCGCCGGGCAGGGCACCATCGGCCTTGAAATCCTGGAACAGATGCGCGATGCGGAGGCTGTGGTCGTCCCCATTGGCGGCGGCGGGCTTATTTCCGGCGTGGCCTATGCTGTGAAGCACCTGAGCCCGAATGTAAAGGTTTACGGTGTGCAGGCCGCGAATGCGCCCGGCATGTATGAAAGCCGCCATGAAGGCAAGCTCGTTACGCTTGACACCGTTTCCACGTTTGCGGATGGCATTGCCGTGAAACACCCGGGGGATACCACCTTTGCGCTGACGCAGGAATACGTGGATGACATTGTAACGGTTTCAGAGGACGAAATCGCCGCAGCCATCCTCGCCATGATCGAAAAGCAGAAACTCATCTCCGAAGGCGCAGGCGCGGTTTCCGTTGCGGCCGCGATGTTTGGCAAACTCCCCATCGTGGGGAAAAAGACGGTCTGCATCGTCTCCGGCGGCAACATCGATGTAAACATCCTCTCCCGCGTGATCACGCGCGGCCTTATCACGAGCGGGCGCAACAGCAATTTGCAGATCGCGCTCGAAGACAAGCCCGGCCAGCTTGTGGGCGTAAGCGAAATCGTTGCAAAATGCGGCGCCAACGTGGTGCGCGTCAGCCATGAACACTCGGACCCGAACATGGCCATTTCAAGCTGTTTCCTGAAGCTTTCGATGGAAACGCGCGATTTTGCGCAGATCGAAGAAATCAAGCGCGCGCTCACCCAAGCAGGCTTCAAAATCGTATCCTGACACGCGGCTGCGGCGCAATTCCCCCGCTTGCATGCGCGGGCAAACGCATGGGAAACAAAGGTGCGGCGCGCGGTCCGGCAGAACGTAAACCCAGTTGCCGGCCGCACGCTGTTTTGTTTTTGAGGAAATTTCAAAGCATCCGTCTTGCTGTAAATTAATTTTAATTGCAATGGGTTCGCTCTGTATTTTACGATTGACACAGCCATATGGCAGGTGTATAATTCCGCCATTGATTGTTTTGTATAATGCTGTTTCTGTTTTGTTTTTTCGGGAACAGTTAAAATATTTTCAGGAGGCACGTTTGGGATGAGCACCGTATCAGAACTTTTTGGAAGTATGGTATTCAACGACACGGTTATGAAGGAAAGGCTCCCGAAGGAGACATACCGGGCAATGCAAAACGCCATCCGCGACGGCAGGCGGTTGGACGCTTCCGTGGCGAACGTGGTGGCCAATGCGATGAAGGATTGGGCCATTGAAAAGGGCGCTACGCATTTCACCCACTGGTTTCAGCCCATGACCGGCATCACTGCGGAAAAGCACGACAGCTTTATTTCCCCCATCAAGGGCGGGCATGTTATTATGGAGTTCTCCGGCAAAGAGCTTGTGCGCGGCGAGCCGGATGCCTCCAGCTTCCCTTCCGGCGGGCTGCGCGCCACGTTTGAAGCGCGCGGCTACACGGCATGGGATCCAACCTCCTATGCTTTTATTAAAGACAACACGCTCTGCATTCCCACGGCGTTCTGCTCCTACGGCGGGGAGGGGCTGGACAAAAAAACCCCGCTGCTGCGCTCCATGCAGGCGGTCAGCCGCCAGGCCATGCGCGTGCTCAAGCTCTTTGGCAATGCGGACGTTACCTCGGTCAATGTAACCGTTGGCCCTGAGCAGGAGTATTTCCTTGTTGACAAGGAGCTGTTCTCCCGGCGCAAGGATCTGCTTTACACCGGCCGCACGCTCTTTGGCGCGATGCCGCCCAAGGGGCAGGAGCTTGAAGATCATTACTTCGGCGCGATCAAGCCGCGCATTGCCGCATTCATGCAGGACCTTGACACCGAGCTTTGGAAGCTTGGCGTGCTTGCGAAAACCGAGCACAACGAGGTTGCGCCCGCCCAGCATGAGCTTGCGCCGATTTTCACCACCGCGAACATCGCAGCGGACCACAACCAGATCACGATGGAGGTTATGCAGAAGCTTGCAAAGAAGCATGGCCTCGTCTGCCTGCTGCACGAAAAGCCGTTTGAAGGCGTGAATGGGAGCGGCAAGCACAACAACTGGTCGCTCTGCACCAACACGGGGGTAAACCTGCTCGAGCCCGGCGATACGCCATACGAAAACGCGCAGTTCCTGCTGTTCCTTTGCGCGGTCATTAAGGCTGTGGACGAATATCAGGATCTGCTGCGCATCTCGGTCGCATCGGCCGGCAACGATCACCGCCTTGGCGCAAATGAAGCGCCGCCGGCCATCATTTCCATGTTTCTGGGCGAAGAGCTCGAGGGCGTGCTGGACGCGATTGAGGCGGATGCAGCGTACGACGCAAAAGAGCAGGTGCAGATGAAGATCGGCGTACATGTGTTGCCGCGCTTCCCAAAGGATACCACGGACCGCAACCGCACCTCCCCCTTCGCTTTCACGGGCAACAAATTTGAATTCCGCATGCTTGGCTCCTCCGCGTCCATTTCCGATGCGAACGTAGTCACCAACACCGCCGTTGCCGAAGCGCTTAAGCAGTATGCGGACGCCCTTGAAGCCGCGCCGGATTTCGCGGCCGCCCTGCACGATCTGATCCGCGATACCATCAAAAAGCACAAGCGGATTATCTTCAACGGCAATGGGTATGATGACGCATGGGTTGCCGAAGCGGAGCGCCGCGGCCTTTCCAACCTGCGCACCACGCCGGACGCGCTCAAGCATTTTCTGGACGAAAAGAATGTTGCGCTTTTCACCTCGCACCGCGTGCTGACCGAAGCTGAAATGAAAGCGCGGCACGAGATCATGCTGGAAAGCTATTGCAAGATCATAAACATTGAAGCGCTGACCATGCTTGACATGGCAAAGAAGGACATCCTGCCTGCCGTAACCGCCTATGCGGGCGAACTGGCCTCCGCGGCAGCCGCAAAGCGCGGCGTTTTTGCAGCCGTGGACTGCACCTTTGAAGAACAAACGGTTACCGCCCTTTCCGGCCTTTCCGCAAAGCTTTACGGGGAAACGCTTTCCCTTTCGGATGCGCTTGCCAAAGCTGCGAAAGCCGCGGGCCCGGCTGCGGTTGCCGATTGCTATAAGAACGACGTGATTGGCGCAATGGCCGCGCTGCGTGCGACGGCGGATGCGCTGGAATCCATCACCGCCGCAAACCGCTGGCCGTTCCCCACCTATGGCGAGCTGCTGTTTGGAATCATCTAAGTTCCAAACGCGCTTGATTTCACCCTCTATATTGCAGGGCGCCGCTTCGGAAGAAGCGGCGCTTTTGCTCGTTTACCTTCTCTCACAGCCCGAGCAAAAGTACACCGTTCCGCCCATATAGGCTGTTTTTTCGATTGTCCCCCCGCACTTGGGGCAGAGGGTTCCCAACGTTTCCCTGGAAAGCACGCAGGCATAGCCGCCGCGTTCCCCAAAGAAATCGCGTTCTGTGTTTCTCCCCCCTGCCGCGCACATCGCCCGGAGCGTTTTGCGCAGCGCATCGTACAGCGCATGGAATTCCGCATCCGTCACACTTCTCATATCGCATCTTGGGTCGAGGCCCGCATGCCAAAGAATGTCCTGCAAAACGCCGTTACCTATGCCCGGAATGCGCTGCTCCGTGGCAAGGAACGTTTTCACGCTCATTTTTGCATCGGCCTCGGGATACAGGCTCCGGAAATATTCATAGGAAAACCCATCTTCGAGTGGATCTGGCTTTTCAAGCGCAGCGCGGTAATATGCATGCGCACAAACGTCACGCCGTTCCAAGCGCATGCAGCCATACATCTGCACGGAAACCGAAAAGCCGTCTCCTTCCTCAAATTCCAGCAAAAGCTGATGTTTTTTCGGCGCCTTGCCCACAGAAAAATACCGTGGGTACGCGCCGTCGGAAAAATAAAGCATATCCTCTGCAAAGTCAAGCTCCACCATGCCGCCGCGCTGGCACGCGCCTTCGACCGCCTGCCCCGCCAGCCTCGCAGCATACCGTTCCTTTTGCTCTGAATAAAAAGCAAACCGGTGCGGCGTTTGTTCGAGCACGACGTTCTTTACCCGTTTCCCTTTCAGGGCCTCATGCATCTGCCGCGCCACCGTCCGGCTTTCCGGTAACTCCAGCATGCGCTTCCTCCTTTTTCTCCCTTCCCCCGGTTGAGGCGAAGTATATTCCCGCCGCCATGATTGCAAGCGCAGGCAAGAACAGCCCGCCCGGCAGCGCTCCAAAGCGCAACCGCGAAAGCCCCGCGCCGATAAACGGCGCTACCGCATCATATGCGCTCGTCCGCGCTGCGCTCATAAAAAAGCATACCACGCCCCCCCGGCAAATTGCAAGCCGCCTGTTTCATTTGACGCATTTCCCAAGGCTATGGTAAAATCCATGCATATCATTCTCCTTCATGCATAAGGATGCACTATGAGTACCAAGCCTTTTCGTTCAATTATCGCCCTGCTATGGCTTGCATTCTGTGCGGCCGGGTGCGCGGCCGCGCCAGCCGCTGCACCGCAAACGCCAAGCCCTGCGCCGTATCTGAAGATCGAGCGCATCACACCCGCGCCAACGCCCAGCCCAACGCCCGTTCCGGATGCGCTGACTGCCGGAGAAGGCGTTTATACGTTCGCTTGGATTTCTGACCCGCAGCATTACAGTGAATCGCATCCTGAAATCTTTTGTGCGATGACGCGCTTTTTGCAGGAGGAACGCGAACGGCTCAACCTTGCCTATGTTGTGCACACCGGGGACATGGTGCAGGACCGTGGCGCGCCGGAGCAATGGGACGCTGCGGAAGCCGCCATGCGCACGCTTGCGGACATCCCGCACGGCGTGCTTGCGGGCAACCACGATGTCGGCACCAGCCGCCGTGATTTTTCAGAATTCAATGCCCGCTTCGGCGGAGCGCACATGGAAGGCAAGCCCTATTGCGGTGGAATTTACGAAGGCGGCATGGGCCATTATGACCTCATTAACGCAGGGAATACGCGCTTCGTGTTTGCCTATATGGGATATCAGCCGGATGAAGCGGCCATCCGCTGGCTCGCCTCCGTATTCAATCAATACCCAGAACGCGTGGGCGTGCTTGCCGTACACGATTATTTCAAAACCGATCTTTCCCTGTATGACAGCGGCAGGGCGCTGCAAAAAGCCGTCCTGGCGCAATGCCCAAACGTTTACCTCGTGCTCTCCGGCCACCGCTACAATGTCGCGGCCGTTCCCGTTTCATTTGACGACGACGGCGATGGAACGGCAGACCGCACCGTTTACCAAATGATCGCCAATTATCAGGCGGCAGGCAGCGAAGGCGGCTCCGGCTATATGCGCTTTTTGCAGATTGATGAGGCTGCGGGCGAGCTGCGCGCCTACTCCTACTCCCCTTATCTGGAGGATTACCGCTATTGGGACGAGCCCGGCACGGAGAATGAGAAATACCCTGTGGATCCTGCCAACGAGGAGATCACGTTGCCGCTGCCTTGGGCTTGACAGCATGTGGCAATGCGAGAAAAAGCCCGCGGCCGTTTTACGGCAGCAGGCTTTTTTTACGTAAGCTTTATTGATGGTAATACAGCTTTCCTCTGTCCTCTGGCATGAAAGCCATATGAGGTTCAGCATCAATTCTGTCTTTCAAAACCAGCCATTTCTCCTTTTACTCATTTTGAGGTTGCTCATGTGCCTTGCATGACGGGCCTTCATCCGCATCCGCCTTTGCCGCCAGTTTGCCAGCCCAAATGAGTAATACGGAACCGACAATCAGGAGAAATATTCCAAGAAGGTACATCCACAGGAGCCGGTAATGGTGCAGCACTTGCAGATAATTATAAAACCCGCCAGCTGAATATAGCGCAGTGCAGAGCGCCAAAGGCGGCAGACCGATGCCGGCAAGCCCCATCCACAAAAAATGGAACGCCAGGCGCGTCAGGTAATCGAGCCGATGATGGAATTTCATAATACTCCTCCTGGAAATAATGCTCAGTTTATGTAAGTGTTGGGATTGCTGCAGACTGCATTCAGGCAGGCTTGCCTTGAGGAAAACGAATAGCTCGTGGTATATCGGGTATGCCTGAGGTAAGTCGGCGCGCCATAGGAAACCAGGAACGTATAGTATATCGCATCCTGATCGCGGACGGAAATGATTTCATTGTGAGAATGCAGCTCCCCTGTATAAGTGTAATACAGGTCATAGGTGTACCGTTCAATCCGTCCAAACAGCACGGCATAGCCCGCCCGGTGCGTAGCGTACACGCCGGCTCTCACCTGCGTATTGTCAGCCGGGCCGGCTATTGATCGACTGACGGACTCGCTCACAGAGGATGAGATTTTATAGCCCTTAAGCATTTCGTTTACTTCGACGCCAACATTTGCAGTATCAGTTTGCGTTTCTGTTAGACCTACAGCAACATCAATATCATGCTTCGCTTTCAGCGCACCGTAAGGGACGACCGTTGTGCGCACCGCATTTCTGACCTCAAGCTGATCCGGATGTGCACGCATTGGATTTACCCGGCTCTGCGCGGAGGCGTCGTTAGAGCCGGAATTAAAAGCGGCAACCGCCTTTTGAAAACGCAGGGCGCTGATCTGCTCCAGAAGGGCGTCAAACGCATACGCATCGCTCCCGGCAAACGAAGCGGCTCCCGCTTTGATGCGGCCGATCACGTTCTCGCTGACGGTCTGGATCGGTTCACCATACTTCTGCTGAAGATAAGCGAACTCTTTCTCATACGTTTGCAGAAGCTCCGCCTGCTCTTCCGCGCTGAGCAGCGTTTCGATAGAAACAGATTCAAGGTAGCACATGAAGGGATCTGTACGAATTTCCGCACAATCTGATGCCAACGCAGATGTCATCACCACACTGAGCAGAAAAACTGCGAGAAAGAGAGAAAACGCTTTTTTCATTGGGACAGGCTCCTTTCATTTCAACATTATTGTTTTCATTCCCCTTGGGGAAAGTATAATCTCACGAAACAAATAAGCTAAGCAGGCATTCAGGCAGAATTAGTTTTATTGGTAATATCATTTTTTAGTTTAAATGTCAACGGTTTGCAAAATGATATATAATGTATGATTCTTCGCGCTACCGCCTCCTCTTCGCTCAAAACCCCGGCAGAAACGCGCTGCCTTGGGCTTGACAGCGGGCTGCGCGATATGATAAAATAATTTTATTAAGATCAATACGATTGGAGATGAAAGGATGCGCATTTAAGCTCCCACGCTGTTCGGCACGTTCCCGCGGCAATTGCTGCCGTGTGGTTTTGTTTGCCATTTGGGTGCTTTGCGCGTTCTTCCGATTGGGGGTCTTTTTTCTATGTCTCTGATTTCTGTTAACGATCTTACTTTCTGCTATGACGGCAGCTATGATGCCATCTTCGAGCATGCTTCCTTTGAGCTTGATACCGATTGGCGGCTAGGCTTTGTTGGGCGCAACGGGCGCGGCAAGACCACGTTCTTAAACCTGCTTCTCGGCAAATATGAATATAAAGGTTCCATCCGCGCTTCCGTGCGCTTCACCTATTTCCCATTTTCCGTGGCGGGTCCGGCCCGCGACACGGTTGACGTGCTTGCGGAGGCGACCGAAGGCGCGCCGGAATGGAAGCTCCTGCGGGAGCTTGGGCGCATGGGCATGGATGTGGAGCTCCTCTACCGCCCGTTTGAAACCCTGAGCCCCGGGGAGCGCACGCGGGCACTTCTTGCAGCATTGTTCCTGCGGGAAAACAATTTCCTGCTCATTGACGAACCCACGAACCACCTTGATGTGGAAGGCCGCGCGCTTCTTCGGGATTACCTCCGCACAAAAAAAGGCTTCATCCTCGTGAGCCACGACCGTGCGTTCCTTGACGGCTGTGTGGATCACATCCTTTCCATCAACCGGGCAAACATTACGGTGACGCGCGGAAACTTTTCTACCTGGTGGGAAAACAAGGCGCGGCAGGATGCTTATGAGCTTGCCGAAAACGAACGGCTCATGGGCGACATCCGGCGTTTAAGGAATGCTGCACAGCAAAGCAGCGCCTGGGCTGACCGCGTGGAAGCTACAAAGATCGGCGGCGCGATCGACAGCGCAGACAGAATGAAAAACTCCCGTTCCTATGTGGCGGCACAATCTGCCAAAATGCAGCAGCGCCGCAAAAATCTTGAGCGCAGGCAGCAAAATGCCATCGAGGAAAAATCCAAGCTGCTCAAGAACATCGAGCGAAACGATGCGCTTTTGATCCATCCGCTTCCGTACCGCAAGGAAGTTGTGGCAGAGGTGCGGGAGCTTGCCGTCCGCTATGGGGGCGCGCCCGTATTTGAAGGGCTTTCTTTCGAGGTGCGGGAGCTTGCCGTCCGCTATGGGGGCGCGCCCGTATTTGAAGGGCTTTCTTTCGAGGTGCGGGAGCTTGCCGTCCGCTATGGGGGCGCGCCCGTATTTGAAGGGCTTTCTTTCGAGGTGCGGGAGCTTGCCGTCCGCTATGGGGGCGCGCCCGTATTTGAAGGGCTTTCTTTCGAGGTGCGGGAGCTTGCCGTCCGCTATGGGGGCGCGCCCGTATTTGAAGGGCTTTCTTTCGAGGTGCGGGAGCTTGCCGTCCGCTATGGGGGCGCGCCCGTATTTGAAGGGCTTTCTTTCGAGGTGCGGGAGCTTGCCGTCCGCTATGGGGGCGCGCCCGTATTTGAAGGGCTTTCTTTCGAGGTGCGGGAGCTTGCCGTCCGCTATGGGGGCGCGCCCGTATTTGAAGGGCTTTCTTTCGAGGTGCGGGAGGGCATGCGCCTTGCGCTCACGGGGTATAACGGCTCCGGCAAGTCGAGCGTCATCAAGCTGCTCGCGGGCGAACCCATCCCGCATACGGGGCTTCTCCGCATGCCGGGGGATCTTATCGTATCCTATGTGCCGCAGGACACCTCCTTCCTGAAAGGGGATCTCAGAGAATTTGCACAGCGTAGCGGCATCGACGAAAGCCTGTTCAAAACCATCCTGCGCAAGCTGGATTTTCCGCGCGTGCAGTTTGAAAAAGACATGGCGAATTTTTCCGCCGGGCAGCGCAAAAAGGTGCTTCTTGCGCGGAGCCTTTGCGAACGGGCGCATCTGTATCTTTGGGATGAGCCGCTCAACTATGTGGATGTGCTTTCCCGCATGCAGATTGAGGCGCTTCTTTCCACGGGGAATCCCACAATGGTATTCGTGGAGCATGACGCAAAATTTCTGGAGGATATTGCAACGGACCGCATCCGCATCGGAGGTTGATTTCCCCTCCGGCCTATGCCATAATGAGTATAAATACCGAATGAAATAACGGGAGGCAACAAGCTCATGACCGCATTCTTTGAAGCGTTTTCCACATTCCTCGCCACGGGCACCATTTGGGTGTATCTCGTCATCTTCTTTGGGAAAATCGTGGAGGTTTCGCTTGGCACGCTGCGCATCGTGCTCATCAACCGGGGCGAGCGCCTGATCGGCTCTCTGATTGCGCTCATCGAAATCTCGCTTTGGCTCATCATTGCAGGCAATGTCCTTTCCGATTACCAGTCCGATCCGTTCAAAATGCTCGCTTATGCGCTTGCCTACGCGCTCGGCAACTATGTTGGAAGCTGGTTGGAGGAACGGCTTGCCTTCGGCCTTTGCTCCATGCAGACGGTTGTGATGGATCGGGAAACAAGCGACGCCATCAGCGAGGCGCTCCGGCAAAACGGGTTTGGCGTAACGGAATTGGCCGCGCAGGGGCGCGATGATGAAACCCGCTTTATGCTCATTTCCACCCTGCGGCGGAAGCTTGCGGATGAAGCCATTGCGCTTGTGCAGGGCATCGCGCCCAATGCCGTAATCACCGTAAGCGATGTAAAAAGCCAGCGCAGCGGCTATCTGCGCAACGCCACCGCACGGCGGAAACGGTAACACAGCATTAAAAAGAGCGGCATACGCCGCTCTTTTTACTTGCCGTTTACGCGCCGCGCTTTCGCAGCGCCTTTGGTTTTCCCAGTATCTCTGCGTAGAGCACGCCTTGTGCAACCGCGTTCTTTCCAAACGTCAGCCCATACGGAAGCCGTGTTTCTTCCATGCGGTCCGCATAAGCATCCCGCTCGTGCGGCTCTGGGGCCAGCGGCTCGCGGCATTCTTCTATGCCCGTTATGCTGGATTCCACATGCCGGTGCGCCGATTCCGTAAGCGGCTTTACAACATGCCGTGCTGCGGAGGCGGGGGCTGCATGCACGCGGCCCATCCCCGGCCCGGGAACGCCAAGGGAGCCTGGGGCCGCTCTGCCCTCTGTGGATACGCCCACGCCTTCCGAAGAAGCATAATTCATGCTTCCGCCATAGCGCGGCTTTCCGCAGGACGTGCAAAACTTCGCCGCGCCGCGGTTGGTTGTTCCGCAAGCGCACCGCCATGCACTTCCCTGCCCTTCGCTTGGGCGGGCAGGAGCGCCCTGCGGGGCAGTCCGCTCCATAGGCGCAGCGGCAACCTGCGCCCTGCGTTCCTGCCGCTTCTGGCGCTCGGCCTGATAATCCCGCAGGCGTTCGGCCGCACGGGTTTCATCCGCCTCCAGAGAGCGCACATCCGCCTGCCGCTGTTGGGCCTGCTTTTGCTGCTCTGCCTGCTTCTTCTTATTGTTCGCGTTGATCACTGCAAAGATGATCGCGATGATGATGATAAATTCCATCTCCGCTCCCTTCTCCCGGCATGCCGCCGGGCACTGAACGGTTCACAGCGCGCTTATTCCTTTTTCTCAGCCTGTGCGCCGCCTGCGATGGAATCGCGCATCTTGGTGTCGGAAATCACGTTCTGCATGTTGTAATAGTCCATTACGCCAAGCTTGCCTTCGCGGAATGCCGCTGCAATCGCGCGCGGCACCTCGGCCTCAGCCTCGATCACGCGGGCACGCATGCCCTGCACTTCGGCCTTGTTCTCCTGTTCCTGTGCAACGGCCATGGCGCGGCGTTCTTCCGCCTTCGCCTGCGCGATGCGCTTGTCAGCCTCCGCCTGGTCAATCTGGAGCTGTGCGCCCACGTTGCGGCCAACATCCACATCCGCGATGTCGATGGAAAGGATCTCAAACGCGGTTCCTGCGTCAAGGCCCTTGTTGAGCACGGTCTGGGAGATCAGATCCGGGTTTTCCAGAACGTCCTTATGTGTTTTTGAAGAACCCACCGTAGTCACAATGCCTTCGCCGATGCGGGCGATGATGGTTTCCTCGCCCGAACCGCCAACGAGCCGGTCGATGTTTGCACGCACGGTAACGCGCGCTTTGGCACGCAGTTCAATGCCATCCTTTGCAATCGCCGCAATGACCGGCGTTTCGATAACCTTTGGATTGACGCTCATCTGCACGGCGTTGAGCACGTCGCGGCCGGCAAGATCGATTGCGCAGGCGCGTTCAAAGTCAAGCGGGATACCCGCGCGCTGCGCCGCGATGAGCGCGTTCACAACACGGTCCACATTGCCGCCTGCGAGGTAATGCGCCTCAAGCTTGTTCAGCGGGATCACGAGGCCCGCCTTTGTGGCCTTGATCATCGGGTTCACGATGCGCGAGGGCACAACCTTGCGGATGCGCATTGCAACCAGCTGCCCGATGCCGACCTTTACGCCCGAAGCGCGCGCCGAGATATAAAGCCCGACCGGCACAAAGCTGAAAAAGATCGCGAGGAAGATGATCGCCGCAACGATGATGAGAACGGAAATTACGAGTTCTGGCATGATAAAAACCTCCCTGAATTACGCTTAGTTCTTTGTCTTTCCTTCTTATCATTGGCTGGCAAGGGGACGTGCGCACCAGCCAATGACATCCCTTTTATGCTCCCCGGAATGTCCGGATGAGGTAAATAATGAGGTAAATGGCGCCAATGAATGCCGGAATGCCAACGCACAGCTCGATCCACGCGCGCCTGCGCGCACACCGCGCTGTTTCCGCATCCATCACATGGTTGACCTCAGCTTCTTCCGCTTCCGCATGCAGCCGCGCCGTCTCCGCACATTTGGGGCAGCCTTTTGCGCCCTTTTCTTCATAGAATGCGCCGCATTTCATGCAAAATTTCATCGAAGCCGCCTCCCCGCACCATTCAGACCTTCTTCACCAAAATGCGCAGCCCTTCCACGCTTTCAATGCGCACCCTGCTGCCCTTTTCAATGAATTCCCCCGCGCTCACCACATCCAGCCTGCGGCCGTCGAAATCCGCATTGCCGGAGGGGCGCAGCGCCGTCAGGCATTCACCTTCAAGGCCGATGAGTTCCTGTGCGCTTGCATCCGAAAGCGAGGTGGATTTTTCTTCAATCGAATCGTTCAGCACGATGGGCGAGCGTGAAATCGCCCCCTTTTGGAACGATCGATACACAAAGAATGCTGCGATCGCCAAAATAACGATGATAAGCGCGAGTGTAATGAGCGCAGAAGCCAAAGTGTCCGCCCGCAGCACGACGGCCGCAATCAACGCGCCCGCACCGAGGATCCCCGGCAGCCCCATGCCCGGCGTGAACATTTCGAAGATCATCAGCCCAAGGCCGACCAACAGGCAAACAAGCGCCGGCAGGCTCCAGCCGACGATGTATGCAAGGAATCCGTCCATAGCAAAGTCCTCCTTTATATTTGAATATACGGCACACGCATATTCTCACTTTTGATGTTAATAGTTTAACACACGGTCAAATGACTGTCAATAGCGTTTCCAAGAACTTAATTTGGCATTAATACAGTTCAAACACGTGGGCGTTAAACCATCTGGCAAAGCCAAAATCATAGTTCGGCAAAATGCCGCTTGTCATGAGCTTGACGACGAGAACCCATACCAAAAACACCACCAGGAAGGAGAGCAGGATGATTGCAATCACAAGCAGCGGACTGGCGCCTTCATATTCCTCCTCATCCGCCTCCTGCGTGCGCTCCTTTGCGGATTTTCGATGCCGCCGCACCGGCTCTGCAAAGTCGTCATCAAAAAGGTTTGGCACTTCCGTATCGGACGCATGCACTTCCTGGGGTTCCAGAACCGTTTCTTCCGTGGGCGCGTTTTCTTCTGCGCCCTCCTCACTCAGCCAGAATTCGCTGTTTTTCGGAGCCATGGAGAATGCCGTTTCCGCAGAGGCTTCCATCTGAAACCTCTCCGCGCCTGGTTCGGGTATTTCTTTTATGGTTCTCTCCGCGTCGGCCGCCTGCGCGCAGGGTTCTTCCGCGTTGGGTGCGCCATCCTTCGGCATCTGCGGTTCGGATGCTTGCAGCGCCTCATCCACCAGCCCGCCGAGAAAGAGCGCTTCACTGCACGTTTGGTCCGTCAACGCCATAAGCTGTGCATCGATATTTTCCTTCAGTTCGCTGCGGGAAGCCAGCGCCGCCACCTCTGCAAGCACGCGCCGCGTTGCGTCTTTCGCTGCGGCCGCATCATGCGTAATGTCCAGTGCACGGCCATAGATCTGTTTGGAATATAGCTGCATAAATGCGCGCAGCTCCCGCTTGTCGCCGCTGTTGAGCAGGGCGATCATCTCGCGTTTATCGCGCTGTGTCCCTGCATTGTTTTGATCCTGCATGCCTCTGCCTCTCCTTTGACAGTATTTGTCATCCTTCGCTTTTATTATACATGCACCTGTATCCCGGAAGCAAATGAATTAAACATGAAGTACCTGCATACGGATGAAACTATGGAATATCGTCCTTCAATCCGCCGCCCGCGCAGGCGCGCCATATCACGCTTTTCCCCGCCTATCCGGCTGTTGCCGCTCGGGCTCGCTGCGCTTGCCCTCAGCCTGTTCGTGCTGCTGCTGCGCGGGTGTGCCATCACACGCGAGGAAACGGGGGTTCCGGGAGCTCTGCCGGAAGATATCTCTGCCGTCATCGCCGTATATGACGATGAAAACGACCGCGTGCTTTCCATGCGCCTTGAAGAATACCTTTGCGGCGTGGTGGCAGCCGAAATGCCCGCTTCATTTGAAGAAGAAGCGCTCAAGGCGCAGGCAGTGGCCGCACGCACGTTTACCCTGCGCCGCCTCCCAGCCTGCGGAGGCACGCCGTGCGGCCGCTGCGGAGCGGATGTGTGTACGGACAGTACCTGCTGTCAATCTTATCGCTCTGCGGAACAGCTTGCTTCCAAGTGGGGGGCGGATGCCGCCTACTATTCCGCGCGCGTGGAAGAAGCCGTTTACAGCACGGCCGGAGAGGTCGCCACCTATGAGGGCGCTTTGATCGAGGCGCTTTACCATTCCACTGCGGGCGGCATGACGGAAAGCTCAGAAAACGTGTTTGCAAGCGCGCAGCCATATCTTGTGAGCGTGGAAAGCCCCGGCGAGGAAGGCAGCGCACATTACAGGGACAGCATAACCTTTCCGCGCAAAAGCTTTATCACAATGCTGAACGCCGCGTTTCCAAGGGCGGAGCTTTCCGCAAAAAAGCTGGAGGTTCAGGTGGAAATCACCGCGCGTTTTGCAAGCGGGCGGGTTAAAACCGTGCGTTTGGGCAAGGTAGAAGTCACCGGGCGGCAGTTCCGCAAGGCGCTGGATCTCCCGAGCGCCAATTTTACCATAGAATTCGTGGGCGAAGATGTGCGTGTTTCCACCAAGGGCTACGGCCACGGTGTTGGCATGAGCCAGTACGGCGCGAATGCCATGGCAAAGGAAGGCTCCGATTACCGCGCCATCCTGCAGCATTATTATACCGGCATCAACATTGAAAACTGGGGTGAAAGGCTGAAATAAAAAGGAGGACGCTTTGCGTCCTCCTGCCGTCTGTCTTCTTCGCTTATCCCATCACCAGGCAACTGCTGTGCATGTAGCCCGTGTAGCCGTTGGCCTTGCAGTAATACCAGCCCGTTTCCGAAACGGAGAGAATCGTCACCGGCGTGCCGCCATCAATCAGCGCGACCACTGCTGCGCTCGTGCTTCCCGACGCGCGCATGCGCGCCTGTGTCCCTTCTTTCACGCGCGTTCCGGATGAAACGCCAGCGCTCGGCGTAGGCGCGGGAGCCGGCGTGGGTGTAGGTGCAGCCGTGCTCCCACCAATGGAAATTCCGCCACCTGTGGAGATCCCGCTGCCGTTTCCTCCAACGGAAATCCCGCCGCCCGGGGTTGGCGTGACCGACGGCGCTGCCGTCACAGCAGCTTCAAGCGTGGGGTATACAAGCGCAGTGCGCTTCACGACGTACTTGGTGCGCAGATACCCCGTCACACCGTTATACGATCCGTACCACCACCCCTTCTTCGGGTTGTCGGTGACAGCTGCCTCCCCACCCTGCGGGATCGTTGCAAGTTTTTTCGCGCCTGTGTCCATGGATGCGTAGACATAGGTTTTTTTCGTTGCCTGATATATCTCCTGCTTCTTCACCGGCGCATCCGGATCGCAGAGGATGTACTTCGTTCTCACATAGCCGAGCGTACCATCGGCAAGCTTTGCCTTGCACCAATCGGAACCGAGCTGCAAAAGGGTCATCTTTTGCCCACGCGAAAGGGTTGCCACCGTAGTATCGCGCGAATTGGAGAAGCCGGTGCGCAGCGGCACATTGTCGAAGCGGGCCACCGCAGGGATTTCAGCCGGATCCGCCTTCGTGTCCTTGGGCTGTTCATAATCCGAATAGGAAGGGATCGCAGCCTTGAGTTTCTTCACAAGTTCCGGATCCGGAGCCTTTTTGCGGTCGATTTTGCAGGTGGTTCCCGGCGGGCAGTTGTAAAAGATCCATTGCGCAACATGCGGCAGCACGCGGACGCAGCCGTGGGAAAGGTTTTCGCCAAGCTTCCGGTATGCCGTGCGGGACATGCTGGATAATTTTTTGGAATTGTACATCACCGAATGGATGTAAATGCCACGCACCACCTGTGTCCAATACTGTGCATATTGGCCAAAGGCAACGAAATATCCGAAGCGCTCCTTGAGTTGGCCCAGTTTAAAGGTGCCTGCACCGGTCGGATTTTCCTCGTTTCCGGTCGTGCACAAACTTTGCAACACGATCGGCCCGCCGATTGCGCCCTCGTAAACGGTGATGATCTGGTTGACCAGATCGATCTCAATCGTGTAACGGTTTGGATCTGTGTTGTCGTAGTCCACTTTGCTGGTCATGCCCGGCAGCACCGTTGCTTCAGCGGGCATGGCAGGGATGAGCGCTATGGCCGTGGCAAGGCAGAGTACAAGCGCAAGCAAGCGTTTTTTCATCGTGATTCCTCCATCCGTTTTTTATCGAAAATAAGCGCGGCTTAGGCCGGCTCCTTTTCCTCCGCATCCGTGGCCCTGCAGATAAAGTAAGTAGCTGCGAAGCCGCCTGCGAGCAGGGCTATGCAAAGCGCCTGCGTCAAAGACCAGGTGAAACCTGGGAAGATAAGTGCGATGGAGCCTGCAAGCAGCCCCAATACCGCATAATAAGCATACCCATGATGCCTGTCAAACATACGCTTGACGAGCGTAATGGTAGCGAGCACCGTAATCCCGGCCCCGGCCGCCACACACGCCATGATGGGAATGTTGAAATGGTTGAGCGCGGAAAGAAGCGGCTCATACAGGCCCATATACATCAGGATAAACGAAGTGCTGATCCCCGGAATCACCGTGCCAAGCGCAATGAGCACGCCGGCAAGCGCCGCGGTCCACCCGTTAAACGGCCAGATTTCGCCGCCCGTAACCAGCTTGTCCCCCGCCGCAAACAAAAGCACCAGCGCGATCCCAAACGCCGTCCCAAACAGATAGCGTTTCTTAAAGCCGTGCCGGTTGGCTTCTTTCAAAAAGGAGGGGATGCCCCCCAGCACCAGGCCGATCAGCGCATACATCACGGGCATTTTCCAGTTGAGCATCAGCCATTCCACCAGCCGGCTCGTTGCAAAAAGGCCAACCACGCCGCCAAGCCCAAGGGGAAGCAGAAACAGCGCATTGCGCCTGACCGCTTTAAAAAAGCCCACCACAGCGTTGATCACCGGGCGGTAAACCCCCATGGATACCGCTATTACGCCGCCGCTCGCGCCCGGCAAAATCGCCGCAATGCCGATAATGGCGCCCTTAAGAAGGCGCATCCAGAATCCGTTTCGTCTTTCGTTCATCGCAAATTATCGCTCCCAAAAACCGGCTTCAGAGCCGGGCACCGCGCAGCACGCAAAAAGCGCGGCACGCTTATTTGTATTGTATCTCAAAATATTCCAACAAGTACAGCGATTTAAATAAAATTTACAAATGCTTGATTTTTAGGTTCGCCCGCCATTTTTCTCTTGCAAAGCAAATGGAAATGATGTATCATATTTAAGCATGATTGCGTCGGGCGAGAGCAAAGAGCCTTATGTGTGGAGAGATGGCTGAGTTGGTCGAAGGCGCACGACTGGAAATCGTGTATGGCAGGAATGTCATCAAGGGTTCGAATCCCTTTCTCTCCGCCAAACAGAAAAGATCATCCCAAGGATGGTCTTTTTTGTTTGCTGAACAAGGGGCGGGCTGGGCCGCTCTTCCCCCGGCACAGCTCCAATGCCGCATGGCGAACGCCCTTCTCTCCGCTAAGTTTAAACTTTGTTTAAGCTATGCTTTTTTATGTGCCAGAATTGTGGTAAAATTCCGCAAAAACAATCAACCGTATAGATTTAAGGAGAGGTAACCATATGCCAAGCCCGGAAAAATTTCATGAAACGTTGGAAGAATATGAAGTGGGCAAAGAAATCATCGCGCTGATTGACCGTGGTTTTGAAGGAATCGTATCAAAGGCAAAAAAGAAAACCAAAGCAGAGTTTTTCAAGCAGGCGCTTGAAATTATGGAGGACAAGCTCGGCATTCAGAAAACGAGAGAAATTTTCGAGGCAAATGGATGCTGCAAAAGCGGCGCGCGCTTAAAAGCTTCCAAAGAGTTCCGGCGCATCAACGCAAGCCTGTGTATGGAGGATAAACTTGCAAAAATACGGCGCGCTCCCTATATGAATATGGGAAGCCCGCGCTTGATGAAAACGGAGAAATTGTGGTAAACGCAGTCCGTTATTGCATAGACGGCAAGTATGCATGCGCATGCCCATCAATCAGTAGGCAATCCATTCAGCCTGAATCAAAAAATTACTGTTATTGCTGTGCCGGTCATTTTAAGTTTCATTATGAGATTATGCTTGGCTGTAAGCTTGCAACGGCGGAAATTGTATCATCCCCCCCCCTTGACAGCAAGGGAAATGATCCATGTGTTATCCGGTTTGCGGTTGTGGAGTAGCGGGGATTCGCCCCTTTTGGTTTCCGCCTCCTTTTTTCTTCCGCAGCTGCACCGTTCTACATAACCATCCTTTTCTTGCTTGACGGCAGGCGCATTTACTGCTAAGCTGTTACCAAATTCTTTTTTGGAGGCACGGACGCACATGAAGATCCGGGACATCGCTGAACCCAAACGCTTTTTTGAGGCGGTAAACGCCTGCCGCGGCCATGTTGAGCTGCTTACCAGCGAGGGTGACCGGCTCAACCTGAAGTCCACGCTGTGCCAATACATCGCACTTACGCAGATGTTTCAGGATGGGCGTGTGGAAGGCGTTGAACTGAGCCTCAGCGACCCGGAGGATTTCAAGTTGCTCGCAGAGTTCCTGATCACGGAGTAAGCAAAGAACGCTGGACGCAAATGCCAGAGCCACAGAGCCGCCGCCCGCGGCTCTTTTTTGCGGTTTTTAGAAAACCGAAAAAACGGGGCTTGACAGTGTGCGGGTTTGGACGTACTATATTTTGTATTAAAAGATTATTATGCTCACAAAATCTTGTATTCTGCCATGTGCAGCAGGGTAAGCGGGCGAACCTCCCGCACTGTCCCGCAACCGTACAGCCGGAAAACCTGAAATGCAGGATTGTGCCAGAGCCACGGAGCATGGCAGGCATCAAACGCCGTATCCCGTGCTGCCCAAAAGCGCGGTTATTTTTTTGCAAACTGTTATGAGGGGGAGTTTCATGATTACGCACGTTATCAAGCGCAACGGCACGCGCGCGCCGTTTAAGCAGGAAAAGATCACCTGGGCGATTTATAAGGCCGCAGCCGCCGTGGGCGGGGACGACTTTGCAAAGGCGCAAGCCCTTTCGAACGAAGTCACGGCTTTCGTTTCCGCACATGCGGAAGGCGACGCCGCAGATGTGGAAACCATTCAGGATGCCGTTGAAAAGATTCTGATCGAGCGCGGGCATGCCAAAACCGCAAAAGCGTTTATCCTGTACCGGGAAAAGCGCCGCAGCGCGCGCGAAAGCAATGCGCTCATCGGAGCGACCATCAGCATGTTTTCCGATTATCTGGATGATAAAGACTGGCAGATTCAGGAAAACGCCAACACGCAGAAATCCATCAACGGCATGAACAACTATGTGCGGGAAACCTTCACCAAGCAATACTGGCTGCACGAGGTCTACCCCGAAGAAGTGCGCCGCGCGCATTCCGAAGGCGACATGCACATCCATGATCTCGGCTTCTTCGGCCCATACTGCGCGGGCTGGGATCTGCGCCAGCTGCTGACGGACGGTTTTGGCGGCGTTGGCGGCAAGGTGGAATCCTCCCCTGCAAAGCACCTTCGCTCCTTTTTGGGGCAGATCGTGAACTCGACCTTCACCACGCAGGGTGAAACCGCGGGCGCGCAGGCATGGAGCTCCATCGACACCTATTGCGCCCCGTTCATCCGGTATGATGCGCTCACCAAAAAGCAGGTGAAGCAGGCGTTGCAGGAGTTCATCTTCAACATCAATGTTCCTACGCGCGTGGGCTTCCAATGCCCGTTTTCCAACCTGACGTTCGACATCAAAGCGCCGCGCACGCTCAAGGATGAACCCGTTATCATCGGCGGCGAGATGACGGGCGACCGCTACGGCGATTTCCAGGCGGAAATGGATCTGTTCAACGAAGCATTCTGCGAGGTGATGCTCGAGGGCGATGCAAAGGGGCGCGTGTTCACCTTCCCGATCCCGACGATCAACGTTACGGCGGATTTCGATTGGGACAGCCCGGTGATCGACAAATTCATGGAGATTACCTGCAAATACGGCATCCCGTATTTCTCCAACTACATCAATTCCGACCTTTCCCCGGAGGACGCGCTTTCCATGTGCTGCCGGCTCCGGCTGGACACCAAGGAGCTGCGCAAACGCGGCGGCGGCCTGTTCGGCTCCAACCCGCTCACCGGCTCCATCGGCGTGGTCACGATCAACCTGCCGCGGATCGCCTATAAGTCCAAATCGCGCGAAGAATTTTTCGGGCGGCTCTGGCGGATGGTGCAGATTGCAAAAAACAGCCTTGAGATCAAGCGCAAGGTCATTGAAACCGAAACCGCGCGCGGCCTGTATCCGTATGCTGCCCATTACCTGCGCCATGTGCATGCACGCACCGGGCAATACTGGTATAACCACTTCAACACCATTGGCATCATCGGCATGAATGAAGCCTGCATGAACCTCTTTGGGCCGGAAACAGATCTCACTTCCCCCGAGGGGCAGTCTTTCGCCATTGAGGTGATGGATTATCTCCGCGCCGAGATGAGCGAAATCCAGGAGGAAACCGGGCATTTTTACAATCTGGAAGCCTCACCCGCCGAGGGTACGAGCTACCGCCTTGCCCGGTTGGATCGCGCGCAATACCCGGACATTCTCTGCGCGGGAACGGAGGAAACGCCGTATTACACCAACTCCACGCAGCTGCCCGTGGGCTTTACGGATGATATCTTTGAAACCCTTGATTTGCAGGATGCGCTTCAAAGCCGCTATACCGGCGGCACGGTGCTGCACCTGTATTTGGGCGAGCGCATTCCGGACACGGAAACAGCAAAGGCGCTCATTCGCAAGGTGTTCACGAACTATAAGCTGCCGTACCTTTCGCTCACGCCCACGTTTTCCATCTGCCCGAACCACAGTTACATCCGCGGCGAGCACTTCACCTGCCCGCAATGCGGCAGCGAAGCAGAGGTTTGGAGCCGCGTGGTGGGGTATCTCCGGCCCGTGCAGAATTTCCACAAAGGCAAAAAGCAGGAATATGCCGAACGCGTAAAATATGTGATAAAGGACGAGCAGCTTTGCGCATCGCAGGATTAGAAAAATTCAGCACGGTGGATTTCCCCGGCAGCCTTGCGGCGGTACTTTTTGCCGCAGGCTGCAACTACCGTTGCTTCTATTGCCATAACCGGCACATTTTGGGCGAACCTCCGCTTCTTCCCGAGGCAGAGGTTCTTGCTTTTTTGCAAAAGCGGGCCGGGCTCCTCGATGGCGTGGTGTTCTCCGGCGGAGAGCCTACGCTGCAAAGCGACCTGCCGGAATGGGTCCGCCGCGTGCGCGCGCTGGGCTACAAAACGAAGCTTGACACCAACGGAAGCCGCCCTGAGGTGCTCCGCGCGCTCATTGCGGACGGGCTCCTCGATTATGTGGCCATGGATTATAAAGCGCCGCTCGAAGGATACTCTCCGCTTTGCAACGCGAATTCTGCAGGCGTGCCGGAAAGCCTCGCGCTGCTGCGGGGTTCCGGCGTACCTTATGAACTGCGCACGACGCTCGTGCCCCAAATCACAGAGGCCAAACTGCGCAAAATGGCCGCAGCCGTTGCGGCGGACGCAAGCTGGTTTTTGCAGCTCTACCGCCCCCAGCCGGGCGACGAAGCGCAGCTGCGCGGCCTTGCGCCGTACACGCCGGGCGAAATCGAAGCGCTCGCGGAAACGCTCCGCCGCGTGCGGCCGAACGTGAAGGCAAGGTAAGGAGCAGGAATACAGCGTTTGCCGCCGGAAAATATTATATTGTATATTGCTCTGGCGGCAATTGATATTTGCAATTCTTACCGGTATCATTATAGTGTAATCATTTATTATATTCTGTTTTATACTTTCGTTTATTAAAAAAGCAATGGCCCGTATGCTGCGCGAAAAGTTCCGTTTCCCTGAGGAGACTCACAATAAACAATTTGTTTTGAAAGGAGTTCCTCTTATGAAAAAGACAGTTTCACTCTTTTTGGCTCTGGTTCTCCTGCTGTTTGGCACGACTTTTTCTTCTGTGCTGGCATTGGGCTGCACGGCTTCAAGCGCGAATCCCTTCCTGCGTTTCCTTGAGTCTGCACCAATCGAATCGCTGCTCAGTACGCAAGAACAGGAAGCATTGCTGCAAGCATATGCGGATGAATTCGAGTTTCTCAATCAAAAACATGGGAATGCAATCCAAGCCGTCAACGAAAACGCAATCAACCTTATCAAAGCGGAAGCCGTTTCATTTTCAGGAAGCGATGTTTTCGAGTTCGACGCCCTTTTGGAACAAATCAGCGCGCTGCGCTTTGAAAAGGCGGTTGCCGCCTTCAACGCCGGCGATGCATCCGCACAAACCCAGTCAAGCCCGCTGCGCGTCCATCCCGATCAGCTTGAGGTCAGAAACGCCGTGCGCACTACGGTTGTGCCCTACGGCGCGCTGACAGCCAAGTATATTTCCGAAGCACCTACCGGAACCACACTCACGACAAGCGGAAGTCTCAGTCTTTCTGTTGAAAAGGGATCGATATTGAAAAGCTATAAGCTCACCACTGGGGTTGAGGTTTCAGTTGAATACAGTCTGACCGGGCCTTCAAGCACGGATCAGGTAAAGCCGGGGATGTATGCTACACACCGGGTTGCATTTGGCGTATTATATGGCAGAATCGAGCGCTATACCTACGACTTGTATTATTCATATACTGGCGAACTTCACTCGCATAATGAAATCATCAGTGTGCGTGATGAAGATGGTTATTATTGCACCTTTCTTGCTTCCTATGGCGCGCCGACTTACTTGCGCCATGCGAAAAACAACAATTACTTTACGTTTACGTCACGCTCTTCCTGTGTAGACAGCGTTTGCAAAAATTCGGGAACTTACATTGATTGATTGGGAGGTACTTATGGAGTGCAGGATCAATTTTTTAACGCATCTGGCATTTCAGCTTTTATGGATGGGACTTGCCTGCACGGGCCTACCTCCCATTACGCTTTGCATTGCCAACCACAGATGCGATACATTTTATTCGTTTTTGATGGCTCTGCAAAGCTATAGGCTGCTATGGATGTTCTTTCTGGGAATCCTGCTGTTGATCTTCGGGCTCGCATTGCTTATCGGGTGTGGCAGGGCTGCATTCAGAAAGCAGCAGCCCATCTCCGAATGAATGGTCTGAATAGGAACAATACCAGCACTTCGCAGTCAAAAGGAGGAGCTGTGCTGAACTACAAATGGATTCGCGTTTTAAGAATAATCTATGCCATCGCCATTGTTGCGATCCTGGTCTTGATCTTCACGCGTCCACCCCAGGCTTCCGCATTCCGGCGCGCTTTGCCGGCGGTTGTGGCGCTCGGAGTTGTCATACTCATGTATGCTATTCGTGCGTTCGTTTTCCCCTGCCCGCGCTGCGGAAAACACAAAACAACCGCTGCGTTTGGCCTTAGCCATCTGCGGAAGGATTCCGTGTTCTACTGCCCGGACTGCGGTGAGGAGCTGCGGTTCACGCCGAAAGGCGGCGGGCAGGGATAGCGTTGCACCGCATGCTGCCGCTTGTAAATGCGCAGTGAATTTTATATATTTTTTCTGCTGTAGGATTACAATACATCTTGGACAGCG
>CDZQ01016023.1_pt1 | contig 39941 bp, 40 predicted proteins | sample 554831 | NCBI WGS metagenome assembly CDZQ01 (sample SAMEA3182112, study PRJEB8094) | gut metagenome | biome: human; feature: gut; material: Stool; isolation source: human stools | place: Canada | collected 2013-05-06 | reverse complement strand
TCAACCTGCTCAAATCGAACGCTGCAACAAGAGGATGACTGACAGTCTTTCCGGCGGACATAGAAGCCCAAGGAGGTGATGGTCAGCCAGTTGCTCCTCTCATTGTAGCTTAGGCACGAGATGGAGGGAAAGCCGGACTGGCTGCCCGGCTTTCCTGTCCAAATATATTGTAATAGGTGGTGAAACCCTTTCCGCCCCGGAAGCGCAGGTAGAAGGGGAAGATGTGCCCCAGCACAGCGGACACGCCCGCCACCACGCCGGCGCAGGGAAGGGCGGGAAACAGCAGGGCCGACAGCAGCGCCGCCGCACAGGATTTGGCGATGTCGCACACACCCACGGCCACACCGGCCTTCCAGCCCATGGTAACGGTAGCGTTGCTGGCTCCGGCGTTGTGGGAGCCGTAGCTGCGGATGTCAAAGCCCCGCAGCCGGGCCAGCAGCCATGCCAGATTGACGCAGCCCAGGCAGTAGCCCAGTACAGCTGCCGGGATGTATTGCACAAAAGCTGTCATACAGATCCCTCCCGATCCCGTATGATCTGTTTGGCGTACCGCTCCTCCTCGGAGAAGACGCAGCCGCAGTATTTTTGCATGTAGAGTCCCAGTCCCCGGGCCTTGGCCTGGCCCGAGCGAAAGCCCGGACGGAAGTCCCGGTAGAGGAACGCCACACCGTACTGTTCCGCCAGAGTTTCCGCTGTCCGGCGGATTCCCTCGTGATCCTGATAGGGACTGATCAGCAGCGTAGTGGAGAAGTGGGTAAAGCCGTGATCCGCGGCATAGCGGGCGGTCTCCTCCAGGCGGGTCCGGTAGCAGTGGTTGCACCGGTGGTCGAGATCGCCGGCTACCGCCCGCACAAAGTCTCTCAGCCCGTAGTCCTCCCGCACCAGCAGGGAAAGGCCGATAGAGGCCGCGTAGTCCCGCAGGGTGTCCCGGCGGGACTTGTACTCCTGATAGGGGTGTATATTGGGATTGTACCAAAAGCTGACGGGCTCGATCCCCTCCTCCCGCAGGGCGTCCACACAGTGGACGCTGCAGGGAGCGCAGCAGGTGTGCAGCAGTAGATTGATCATGGACATCGCCGCCTTTCCAGCCCCGGGTGGGGCGCTTTTTATCCTACCACAGCGTGGCGGCCTTGTCAAAAATTTTGCTGGAGTCGCGCCATGCTTTTTGCGCCGGGCTTTTGTGGAAACTTGTTGACAAAGCGCGGAGGAGCGGGTACAATAACAGCGAATGAAATACAGCTTTGAGTGCCTTCGCGGATGTGCGGTCCGCGGGGGAGAATAGATAATCGGGTGAGAATCCCGGACGGTACCGCCGCTGTGTGCGCTGGGGCAGCCGCTCGTCGATGAAAATCGGTCACTGGGAAACCGGGAAGGCAGAGTGGGGGCCAGGGGGGAAAACTCCCGGCAGTGCGAGTCAGAAGACCTGCTTGAAGGACGCTCCTCCCGCGCGTTATGGGATCAGGGGGCATTTTTGTTGCGGAAAAAAACGGCCGCGGCAGCGAGATAAACGCTGCCGCGGCCACTTTTTTACGTCTCCTGTCCGCCCATGCGCCAGGGGCGGGGTGTTTTTTGGGAAAATATATATGTATGAACCATAAGGAGGACAAGAACGTGAAAAGAAACGGAAATCGGTGGCTGGCGCTGCTCATGGTACTGGCGATGGTACTGGCCCTGACGGCCTGCGGCGGAACGTCCGGCACAACGGATCAAAACCAGGGTGCTGGCCAGCAGAGTGATGCCCAACAGCAGACCCAGGAGCCCGCCGGCGAACCCAGCCAGGAGGACTATGACGGCAAGCTGGTATCCGAGGGGATGATGCCTCTGGATTATGCAAAGAATTTTCAGATTGAACTTTTTCAGGGCGGCTACCGCATGATTACCGCCGGTACCCTGACGGATCTGCAGTATCTGGTGGTGCCGGAGGGAATGAGTGTGCCGGAGGATCTGGCGGAGAACGTGGTGGTGCTTCAGCAGCCCCTGACCAACGTATACATGGCCAGCACCGGCATGGTTTCTCTGACTGACGCCATTGGTGCTTTGGACCATGTGAAGCTGGTGGCCACGGATGTGGACGGCTGGTACATTGACAATGTGGTGGCGGAAATGAACGCCGGGAATATCGCGTTCTCCGGCCACTATAAGGAGCCGGACTATGAACTGATGGCCGCCAACGACATTCAGTTCCATCTGGACACCACCATGATTGAGGGGTGCCCCGAGGTGCTGGAAAAGTTCACCGAACTGGGTATTCCCAACATGGTGGAGAACTCCTCCAAGGAGAACCATCCGCTGGCCCGTGTGGAGTGGGTGAAGCTGCTGGGCGTCCTGTTCAATAAGGAGGCAGAGGCCCAGACCTATTTTGATGAGCAGAAGGCCCTGCTGGAGAGCGCCTCCGGCGCGGAGAGCACCGGCAAGACCGTGGCCATGGGCTACATCACCTCCACCGGCAAGTGCTATGCCCGCAACGGCGGCGACTATATGGCGCAGATGATTGACATGGCCGGCGGCCAGTACATCCTGGCCGACATGGAGCCGGAGAAGAGCGGCAACAGCAACATGACCTTTGAGGAGTGGTACGCTGGATTCAAGGATGCGGACTGCCTGTTTTACATCAACTTCGCCTATGGGTTCAACTCCATCCAGGAGATGATCGACTACAACCCCCTGTTTGCGGATTTCAAGTCCGTACAGAACGGCAACGTGTGGGTTACATCCGCTGACTTTACCCAGTCCACGGCGGCAATTGCCTCCATTGTGGCGGATATGAACACAATTCTGGCCGCCGCTGACGGAGATGTCACCACGGATCACCTGATCAAGCTCTCCTGAGGGGGAGAGACCTGGCGTATTGGCAGGGCGGAAGTTCCGCCCTGCCAATACCCGTATTTTATTTGCCGGGGAAAAGTCCGGCGCGGAGGGAGAAACGCCTATGAGAGAAGAAGGGCTGACCGGCGCCTGGGAGGGGCCGGTACCCAGGGTGCTGATTGCCGGCACCAACAGCGGCTGCGGCAAGACGACGCTGACCTGCGCTGTCCTGCAGGCCCTGGTAAACCGGGGCATGCTTGTAGGCTCGTGCAAGTGCGGGCCGGACTATATTGACCCCATGTTCCACAGCCGGATAATCGGCGCCAAAAGTTCCAATCTGGATCTTTTCTTTTTTGACGGCAACACAGCCCGCTGCCTGCTGGCGAAAAATGGCAGGGATCGGGATGTGGTGGTAATCGAGGGGGTAATGGGGTATTACGACGGCATGGGCCTCTCCACCATACGGGCCAGTACCTATGAGGTGGCACAGGAGACGGACAGCCCCGTGGTGCTGGCGGTGAACGCCAAAGGAGCGTCTCTGTCGGTGCTGGCGGTCATCCAGGGGTTCCTTACGCTGTACCCGGACCACCATATTCAGGGGGTTATTCTCAACCAGTGCAGTTCTACCACCTACCCGGCCCTTGCCCAGGCCATCCGGGAGCGGCTGGGCCTGCGCCCCTTGGGCTATCTGCCGGCTATGCCCGCCTGTGCCCTAGAGAGCCGCCATCTGGGGCTGGTAACAGCGGACGAGGTGGCGGATCTGCGGGAGAAGCTGGCAGATCTGGCGGCCCAGGCGGAGCGAAGCATCGATCTGGATGGACTTCTGGAACTGGCCAATCAGGCGCCGCCTGTGGCATGCCGGCCGGTGGCCCTGCGGCGCTTTGCAGAGCCGGTGCGCATCGCCGTGGCCAGGGACAGGGCCTTCTGCTTCTACTATCAGGACAGCCTGGAGGTCCTGGAGGAGATGGGGGCTGAACTGGTGCCCTTCAGCCCGCTGGAGGACCCGGCTCTGCCGGAGAACATCCACGGACTGTATCTGGGGGGCGGCTATCCGGAGTTATACAGCGGGCGGCTCAGCGCCAACCGCTCCATGCGCCGTTCTGTCCGCGGCGCCCTGGCGGCGGGGCTGCCCTGTATTGCGGAGTGCGGCGGCTTTATGTATCTCACGGAGGCCATTGGATCGGACGAGATGGTGGGAGTCCTGCCGGGGACCTGCCGGGATGCCCAGCGGCTGAGGCGTTTTGGCTACGTGACGCTGACGGCGAAAGCGGACAACCTGCTCTGCCGGGCGGGGGAATCCATCCGGGGCCACGAGTTCCACCGCTGGGACACGGACTGCCCCGGCGGCGATTTTACCGCCGAAAAGTCTGGCGGCAGGCGCTGGGACTGCGTGGTGGCCACAGAGCGGCTTTACGCCGGCTATCCCCACTTCCATTTTTACGCGAATCCCGCGTTTGCGGAGAGATTTTATGAAACTTGTCTGAAGGAGAGAGATGCACATGTTTGAAACGGTACAGCCCATGGAGATCGAGCGCCGCAGTTTCGAGATCATCACCCATCTGCTGGGGGAGCGGGTATTGGACCCGGAAAATGAATTGGTAATCAAGCGGGTGATCCACACCACCGCCGATTTTGATTACGCGGAGAGCCTGGTGTTCACAGAGCACGCCGTCAGCCGGGGCATCGAGGCCCTGCGGAAGGGCTGCGACATTGTGACCGACACCCAGATGGCCCGCTCCGGCATCAATAAGCGGGTGCTGGAAATGCTGGGGGGAGAGGTACACTGCTTCATGTCCGACAGCGACGTGGCCCGGGAGGCGGCAGAGCGGGGGGTGACCCGGGCCACCGTCTCCATGGAGCGGGCGGCGGCGCTGCAAAAGCCCTGCATTTTTGCCATCGGCAACGCCCCCACTGCCCTGGTGTCCCTGCGGGAACTGATGGACCGGGGAGCGGTGCAGCCCGCCCTGGTGATCGGTGTGCCGGTGGGCTTTGTCAATGTGGTGGAGTCCAAGGAATTGATCCTGGCCGCCGGTGTGCCCGCCATTGTGGCCCGGGGCAGAAAGGGCGGCAGCAACGTGGCCGCCGCCATTTGCAATGCCATGCTCTATCAGATTACCCGCTGAGTATGGAGGCATATATACAGCAGGAGGGCCGGCGGCTGCGCCTGGGCTATACCACCGGCTCCTGCGCGGCGGCGGCGGCCAAGGCGGCGGCCACACTGCTGCTGACGGGCCGCCGGCTGGAGCGAGTGAGCCTGCTGACTCCCAAGGGGCTGGACCTGGATCTGGAGGTCCGGGATTTGCGCCAGGAGGCGGGTACGGCCAGCTGTGCCATTGAGAAGGACTGCGGCGATGACCCGGACGTTACCGGCGGCACGCTGATTTATGCCGCCGTATCCCGCTCAGAGGCCTCCGGTATTTCGGTGGACGGGGGCGCGGGGGTTGGACGGGTAACAAAGCCCGGCCTGGACCAGCCGGTGGGCGCCGCCGCCATCAACAGTGTTCCCCGGGAAATGATCCGCCGGGCGGTGGAGCAGGTATGCCGTCTGGCGGACTACCAGGGCGGCCTGCGTGTGGTGATCTCCGCCCCGGAGGGGGAGGCGCTGGCCAGGCGGACCTTCAATCCCCGGCTGGGGATCTTGGGAGGGATCTCCATCCTGGGTACCACCGGAATTGTGGAGCCCATGAGCGAGCGGGCCCTCATCGATACCATCCGGGTGGAACTGCGCCAGCGCCGGGCCGGAGGAGCGGAATATGTGCTCCTGACCCCCGGCAATTATGGAACGGATTTTATCCGCCAGAGTTTGGGCATTGGCCCCCAGGCCGCCGTTCAGTGCTCCAACTTCATTGGGGACGCTCTGGATATCTGCCGGGAATTGGGGTTCCGGGGGGCCCTGCTCATCGGCCATATTGGCAAGCTGGTAAAAATTGGCGGCGGCATGCTGAACACCCACTCCAGGTACGGCGACTGCCGCATGGAGATTCTGGCGGCCTACGGGGCGGCGGCGGGCCTCCCGGCTTCCCGGGTGGAGGCGCTTCTCGCCTGCGTGGCCTGTGACGACGCTCTGGGTGTTCTGGAGGCATCCGGTGTGATGGAGGGGTGCCTGCAGCGTCTGGTGGACCGGGTAGCCTTTCATCTGCAGGCCCGGGGCGGCGATGGGTTGGAGACGGGTGCTGTGCTCTTCTCCAAGCGATATGGCCTTCTGGGGCGTACCGCCAACGCCAAAACGCTGCTGCGGCGCGCCGCGCCACAGAGTGCCGTCTGAACATGATTTGCGCCACAGGCGCGGGAGGTAACAATGGTACATTTTGTGGGCGCCGGCAGCGGCGCACCGGATCTGATCACCGTCCGGGGGGCGCGGCTCCTTCAGCAGGCGGATGTGATCATCTATGCCGGATCCCTGGTAAACCCGGCCCTGTTGGACTATGCGAAGAGCGGGTGTGAAATTCACAACAGTGCGCTCATGACCCTGGAGCAGGTGCTCTCGGTGATCCGAAAGGCGGAGGCGGCGGGGAAGACCACTGTCCGGCTTCACACCGGGGATTCCAGCATCTACGGGGCGGTGCGGGAGCAGTTTGACCAGCTGGAGGAACTGGGTATTTCCTACGATGTGTGTCCCGGTGTCAGCGCTTTCTGCGGCGCGGCTGCGTCCCTGCGGGCGGAGTACACGCTGCCGGATGTGAGCCAGACGGTGATTATCACCCGTACCGCCGGACGCACGCAGGTGCCGGAGCGGGAGTCCATCCGCTCTCTGGCGGCCCACCGGTCTACAATGGTGCTCTTTCTCAGCACAGGCCTGACGGAGAAGCTGCAGCGGGAACTTCTGGAGGGGGGATACCCCGGCTCCACCCCGGCGGCGGTGGTCTATAAGGCCACCTGGCCGGAGGAGCAGATTCTCCGGTGCACGGTGGACACCCTTCACGCGACGGTGTCTGCCAGCGGGCTGACCAAGACCGCCCTCATCATCGTGGGCGGCTGTATGGGAGAGAAGTATCTCCGCTCCTGTCTGTACAATCCCACCTTCTCCACGGAGTATCGTCCGGCGGAAGCGGCCGGGGAGGAGAAGCGGTGAGGCTGGCCATTCTCGCCTTCAGCCGTCAGGGCTGCCGCACGGCCCTGCGGGTTGCCCGGGTTCTGGAACCGGTGGCTGAGGAGCGGCGGCTCTTTACCATGGCGCAGTACGCTGGGGAGGGGGAATTTCAGGCCATTGCGCCGCCGGTAAGCAGGTTTACCGGTCCCCTGTTTGCCTGGGCGGACGCTCTGGTGTTCGTGGGGGCCTGCGGCATTGCCGTGCGGGCTATCGCCCCCTATGTGCGGGACAAGCGGACGGACCCGGCGGTGCTGGTGGTGGATGAACTGGGCGGCTTTGTCATCTCCCTGCTCTCCGGTCACATCGGGGGGGCCAACGACCTGACGGAGCGGATGGCAGAGGCGCTGGGGGCCACAGCGGTGGTAACGACCGCCACGGATGTGAACCGGAAGTTTTCTGTGGACGCCTGGGCTGCGCGCAACGGCTGCGCCATCAGCAGCATGGGCGTTGCCAAGGCCGTGTCCGCCGCGATTTTGGAGGGTCCCGTACCTCTCTGCAGTGATTTTCCCATTGCAACGGCCCTTCCGCCGGGGACAGCCGCGGGGGAGGACGGCCCGCTGGGCATCTGCATTTCCTGGCGCAGGCGCCGGCCCTTTGACCGGACGCTGCTGTTGACGCCGCGGGTGCTTCACCTGGGCATCGGCTGCCGCCGGGGCGCCGCCGCGACCAATATCCGGCAGCTGGTGGACGATGTGCTGACCGAGCACCAGCTGTCCCCGGCGGCGGTGAAGCTGGTGGCCTCCATCGATCTGAAACGGCAGGAGCCGGGGCTTCTGGAGTTTTGCCGGGAGAGGGGCTGGACGGCCCAATTTTATACGGCGGCGGAATTGGCGGAACTGGAGGGAGATTTTACGTCCTCGGAATTTGTGCGGGGCGTCACCGGCGTGGACAACGTCTGCGAACGGGCGGCGCTTCTGGGCGCGGGGCGGCTGCTGGTGAGAAAGACCGCCCGCTGCGGCGTAACAGTGGCGGTGGCGGCGGAAGATTGGGAGGTGCGATTTGGGTAAGCTGACAGTGGTGGGAATCGGCCCGGGAAACGCGGAGAACCTGACGCTTTTGGCGGATCAGGTATTGGCGCGGTGCGAGGTAATCGTGGGCTACCAGGTGTATGTGGACCTGGTAAAGGGCCGCTACCCGGACAAGGAGTATATCGCCACCGCCATGACAAGGGAAGTGGACCGCTGCCGCATGGCGCTTGACGCGGCGGCGGAACGGGATGTGGCCATGGTCTGCTCCGGCGACAGTGGAATTTACGGCATGGCAGGCCTGCTCTATGAACTGCGGGGAGAGTCGGACACCCCGGCGCTGGAGGTGGTGCCCGGACTTACAGCGGCCTGCAGCGGCGCGGCCCTTCTGGGGGCGCCCTTGACCCATGACTTTGCCGTCATCAGTCTCAGTGACCGGCTCACGGCCTGGGAAACCATTGAAAAAAGACTGGCGGCGGCGGCAGCGGCGGATCTGACGCTGGTTCTGTACAACCCGGCCAGCCATGGCCGGCCGGATCATCTGAGCCGGGCCTGTCAGGTCCTGCTGCGCACTCTGCCGCCCCAGCGGCCATGCGGCGTGGTACGGAATATCGGCCGGGAGGGGGAGCAGTGGCAGGTGCTCAGCCTGGAGGCGCTGCAGGCCTACCCGGCAGACATGTTCTGCACCGTGTTCATCGGCAACGCGGCAGCCCGGGTGATCGCCGGAAAGCTGGTAACGCCAAGGGGGTATCGTCATGTATAGATTCTGTGTGTTTGCCGGTACCACCGAGGGCCGGGAACTGGTGGAATTTCTTTTGAGCCAGGGCGCCGCGGTTACAGTCTGCGTGGCCACCGAGTACGGAGAAGCCCTGCTACCCCAGGCGGAGGGACTTACTGTCTCCGCCCGGCGCATGAACAGCGGGGAAATGGCGGAACTGCTGCGGCGGGAGGACTTTACCTGCTGCATCGACGCCACCCATCCTTACGCCCCTGTGGTAACGGAGGAGATTGTCTCCGCCTGCCGGGAGACAGGAACGGAGTATCTGCGGCTGCTGCGCCGCTCCGGTGACGCCGGAGAGGCGGTGTTCGTGGCGGATATTGCCCAGGCGGTGGACTATCTGAACCACCGGGAGGGGAATATCCTGTTGACAACCGGCAGCAAAGAGATTACGCTGTATACCGATATCCAAAATTTCCAGCAGCGGGCGTATGCCCGGGTGCTGCCCATGGAATCCTCCCTCCAGTCCTGTCAGGCGGCCGGATTGGCCCCCTCCCACATTCTAGCTATGCAGGGCCCATTTTCCCGGGAAATGGATCTGGCCATGCTGCGGGCGGTGGACGCGAGGTATCTGGTGACAAAGGATACCGGCGTGACCGGCGGCTTTTCAGAGAAGCTGGCAGCGGCTCGGGAGGCGGGGGTGCTGACAATTGTGGTGGGCAGACCGCCCCAGCGACATGGGCTCGATCTGGAGGAGATGGTGGAACTGCTCTGCCGCCGCTTCGGCATGACGGCGCGCCCTGTGGTGTCGGTGGTGGGCATCGGCCCCGGAGGGAGCGGCGCGATGACAGAGGACGCCCGAAGAGCCATCCGCAGGGCCCGCTGTATCATCGGCGCGGAGAGGATGCTGGCGGCGGTGGGACGGCCGGGCCAGCGGCTCTCCGCCGCTATTGCCCCCCAGGATATCGTGGAAGAGGTGGCCCGGCACCGGGCCTGCCGCTACATCGCCGTGGCTCTGTCCGGGGATGTGGGCTTCTTCAGCGGTGCAAAAAAGCTGTTGCCATTGCTGACAGATTGTGATGTGGAGGTGGTTCCGGGCCTCAGTTCCCTGGTGGTGCTCTGCGCCAGGCTCGGTACCTCCTATGAGGATGTGGTCTCTGTCAGCGTCCATGGCCGCAGCCACAATATTGTGCCGGATGTTCGCCGCCACCGGCGTGTGTTTACTCTGGTAGGCGGGGAGGGGGGGATGTCGGCCCTGTGCCGCCGTCTGACAGAGGCGGGGCTGGGGGATGTGCGTGTCAGTGTGGGAGAGCGGCTGGGATACCCGGATGAGCGGATTACCGTGGCTTCGGCGGGTGAACTGGCCGGGGAACACTTCCACCTTCTCAGTGTCGCCCTGCTGGAAAATCCACGGGCTGGTGGGCTGGTTGTCACCCACGGCCTGCCGGACAGTGCTTTCCTCCGCGGGGAGGACGAGACCGGCGCGGTGGTGCCTATGACCAAGAGCGAGGTGCGCAGCGTAGCCCTGTCCAAGCTGGCGCTGACGGAGGACGCCGTCTGTTGGGACATCGGCGCCGGAACCGGCTCCGTGGCCGTGGAGATGGCGCTACAGGCCTGCCGGGGCCAAGTCTATGCCGTGGAACGCAACGAGGGGGCTGTGGCCCTGCTCCGGGAGAATAGGGAGCGCTTTGCCCTGGAGAACCTTACTGTTGTATCCGGCAGCGCGCCGGAAGCATGCCGGGACCTGCCAGCTCCCACCCACGTATTCATTGGCGGCAGTTCCGGGAACCTGCGGGCGATGATTGCCCTGCTTCTGGAGAGAAACCCCGGGGTCCGCCTGGTGGTTTCCGCCATCTCCCTGGAGTCAATTTCAGAACTGACAGAATGTATGAAGGAATTTCACTTTACATACGCTGAAGCAGTTTCACTGGCGGTGGCCCGGGACAAGCCCGTGGGTGCCTACCATCTGATGCTGGGGCAGAACCCCGTCTATCTCTATACCTTCCAGAACGAAGCCTAGAGCGGCTGGGAGGAAGTACGCCATAAAGGAGCTTCCATACCCATGAAATGGTCCTTATATGCAATGTGCATCGGTTTTCTGATAGATCTGCTGCTGGGGGATCCCCACGGTATTCCCCACCCGGTAGCACTGATCGGGAAATGGATCAGCCGTCTGGAGCGGCTGCTCCGCCGCCTCTTTCCCGCCACAGTGGCGGGGGAGCGGACCGCCGGCGGAGTGCTGTGGCTGTTGACTGTCACGGTGGCGGCGGCGATACCGGCGCTGGTGCTGGCTCTCTGCCACCGGATCAGCCCTTGGCTGCGTCTGGCGGCGGAAAGCGTCATGTGCTGGCAGGTTTTGGCTGTTAAGGCCCTGCGGGACGAGAGCATGCGGGTCTACCAGGCGCTGAAGACTGGGACACTCTCCGAGGCCAGGCAGGCGGTGAGCATGATCGTGGGGCGGGACACGGAGCGTCTGGATGACGCCGGCGTCACCCGGGCTGCTGTGGAAACCGTGGCGGAGAACCTCGCCGACGGTGTGGTGGCGCCGCTGGTGTTTCTGGCCCTGGGGGGAGCCCCGGCGGGATTTTTCTACAAGGCCGTGAACACGATGGATTCCATGCTGGGGTATGTAGAGGAGCCCTATCGAAATATCGGCTTGGTTCCGGCCAAGCTGGACGACGTGATGAACTATCTGCCCGCCCGCCTCTCCGCTCTGCTGATGCTGGCGGCGGGGGCTCTTTTGGGGTTGGATGTGAAAAACGGCTGGCGCATTTTTCGCCGGGACCGGTACTGCCATGCCAGCCCCAACTCCGCCCAGACCGAGTCGGTGTGCGCCGGCCTTCTGGGCCTGCGGCTGGCAGGAGATGCCTGGTACCACGGGGAGAAGCATCAGAAGCCCTACATAGGTGACGAATTGCGGCCCATCTGCCACGAGGACATCCCCCGGGCTTGCCGTCTGCTGTATACTGCCGCCCTTCTGGCCCTGGCCCTTTGCGCCGCGCTGAAGGCCGCAGCGGTACTGTGAGAAGGAGGGAGGAAGCAGATAGATGCTGTATCAAAGTAAGAACCCCCACGGCGGCGACCGGTATGGCCGGCCTGTGGAACTGGATTTTTCTGCTAATACAAATCCGCTGGGCACGCCTACCTCCGTTACGGAGGCGGTGGTGGAATCCGCGGCATATCTCAATCAGTACCCAGATCCTTACTGCCGGAAACTGGTGGCGGCTCTGGCGGACTTTGAGGGGCTGAAGCGGGAGACCATTCTGTGCGGCAGCGGTGCGGCGGAGTTAATTTTTTCCTTCTGCGCCGCCTTGCGTCCCCGCCGTGCTCTGGAACTGGCCCCCACCTTCTCTGAGTACGCAGCGGCTCTGGCTTCTGTGGGCTGTGCCGTAAGCCGGTACCCGCTTTCTGCGGAAAACGGATTTCAGTTAACAGAACAATTTTTGAATGAATTGTATCAAAGTGACTGTGAAGTGCTTTTCCTTTGCAATCCAAACAACCCCACGGGCCGCACCATTGACCCGGCACTGCTGGACAGCGTGCGGTCACTCTGCCAAAAAAAGGGAATATGGCTCTTTTTGGACGAGTGTTTTCTGGACTTGAGCGACGGGGGGAGGGGACTGTCGCTGAAGAACTGGCTGGATCAAAATCCGCGGCTTTTTCTGCTGAAGGCATTTACCAAGAGTTACGGCATGGCCGGGCTGCGGCTTGGCTATTGCCTCAGCGGAAATCCGGAACTGCTGGCGGAGATGGGGCGGTCGGTACAGCCCTGGAATGTGTCGCTGCCCGCCCAGGCCGCAGGGGTGGCCGCCCTGGGGGAACGGGACTTTTTAGTCAGAACGAGGGCAATTATCTGTCAGGAGCGGGCTTGGCTGCGCAGCCGCTTGGAGGAACTTGGCCTATGGGTCTGCCCCTCTCAGGCCAACTATCTTCTGCTGCGGAGCCCGCGGGAACTCTATGAGCCCCTTCTGGAGCGGGGAATTTTGATCCGGGACTGCTCTAACTACCATGGCCTGGGCCGGGGCTGGTACCGGGTTGCCGTCAAGCGCCGGGATGAAAACCAGCGCCTGACCAGCGCGTTGGGGGGGATCCTGGGCGGGTAGGCCCCGGGCCTTTCCCTGCGCGACGGAACGACAGGTATACTGAAAATCAGGAGGCACACATGGCAAAGAGTATCATGATTCAAGGCACCATGTCCAACGCGGGCAAGAGTATGCTGGCGGCGGGGCTGTGCCGGGTGTTCCGGCAGGACGGCTGGCGGGTGGCCCCCTTTAAGAGCCAGAATATGGCTCTCAACTCCTTTATTACCGCCGCCGGCGGCGAGATGGGGCGGGCCCAGGTGGTGCAGGCGGAGGCCGCCGGGGTGGCACCGGATGTGCGCATGAATCCCATCCTCCTCAAGCCTACCACAGATGTGGGCAGCCAGGTGATTGTAAATGGCCAGGTCATGGGGAACATGGGGGCCATGGAGTATTATCGGCGTAAGACGGAGTTCCTGCCGGCGGTGCGGGAAGCCTACGGGAGTCTTGCCGCCGACTATGATATCATTGTCATCGAGGGGGCGGGCAGTCCGGCGGAGATTAACCTGAAGGATCAGGATATCGTCAATATGGGCCTGGCGCAGCTGGTGGACGCCCCGGTGCTGCTGGTGGGGGACATCGACCGGGGAGGCGTATTCGCCCAGCTCTACGGCACCATTGCTCTGCTGGAGCCGGAGGAGCGCCTGCGGATAAAAGGCACCATTGTCAATAAGTTCCGGGGGGACCGTGCTATTCTGCAGCCCGGCCTTGATATGCTGGAGCGACTTTGCGGCGTGCCGGTAGCGGGGGTCGTTCCCTACCTCCACGTGGATATTGACGACGAGGATAGCCTTACGGAGCGGTTTGACCGGGATACTGCCCGCAAGTTGGTGGATATCGCGGTGATCCGGCTGCCCCGTATTTCCAACTTTACGGATTTCGGACCCTTTGAACGCTACGGCAATGTTTCTCTGCGGTACGTAGACAGCGTCCAGGACCTGCACCAGCCGGACATGATCCTGCTGCCTGGAACCAAGAGCACCATCGCGGATCTGCGCTGGCTGCGCCAGAGCGGCCTGGAGGCGGCTGTGCAGAAGGCTGCGGCGGCAGGCGCCCTGGTATTCGGTGTATGCGGCGGCTACCAGATGCTTGGGCGGAGTGTGGCGGACCCGGAGGGGGTGGAGGCCGCCGCCGGGACGGAACTTGCCGGCCTGGGTCTGCTGCCGGTGGAAACGGTGTTCCGGGGTGAGAAGGTCCAGAGTCAGACAAGGGGCGTGTTTGGCCAGGTGGAGGGGATGCTCTCCGGTCTCACCGGCCTGGGCTACGAGGGGTATGAGATCCATATGGGGCGCAGCCAGGAGCCGCTCCCCGCCCTTATGGGCGGCGGTCATGTCTATGGCAGCTATATCCACGGCATTTTTGATGCGCCAGGAGTGGCGGATGGAGTCGTTCAGGCAATTTGTGATAGAAAGGGAATTGACTTTACACAGATTGAGACCTTTGATATTACGGGGTATAAGGAGCGGCAATACGACCAGCTGGCGGCGGCAGTGCGCCAGGGACTTGACATGGACTTCGTCTACCGTGTTTTGAACCGGGAGGTGTGACATGAATTGTGCCGGACTGATCCATATCTACTGCGGCGACGGCAAGGGCAAAACTACCGCCGCAACGGGGCTGGCTGTCCGCTGCGCCGGCGCCGGAGGACAGGTGGTGTTTGCCCAGTTTTTTAAAAATGGAAACTCCTCGGAGATAAAAAGCCTGCAAAAGCTGGAGACGGTACGAACTCTGCACTGCAGCACGGTGCCGGGCCGGTACAGCCGGATGGACGAGGCAGGGCGCGCCCAGGCCCGTTTGGGCTACGGACGGCTTCTGACCGACGCGCTCCAGGCCGCTGGAGAGGGGGCCGCGCTGCTGGTGCTGGATGAGGCGGTGTCCGCCTGCAACCACGGCATAATCGATGAGGCGGCCCTCCAATCCTTCCTGCGCTCCAAGCCGGAAGGGCTGGAGGTCGTGCTGACGGGGCGGAATCCCTCCCGGGAACTGCTGGAACTGGCGGACTATGTCACGGAGATGAAAAAAGTGAAGCACCCCTATGACCGCGGCGTCCGTGCCCGCCGGGGGATTGAGTTTTAAGCGGACTGCGGAATCTGGAAAAAATAGGGCGGTGGGCCCTGCTTTCGACAAGAAAAAGGTTCATCTGCCCGTATAATGGCTGTAAGCGAATTCGCTTACAGCCATTTTTTTGCGCACAAAGGAGAACGCTATGGAGATTAGAATCAGATCGGAGGACAGGCTATTGACCATAGGCCTGGCGGGGGAATTGGACCATCACGCCGCCAGGGAATTGATGGAGTCCATTGACCGAGCCATTGAGCAGAATTTGCCCATGAAAACCGTACTGGATCTGGGGGGGCTGACTTTTATGGACAGCAGCGGCATCGCGGTGGTTCTGCGGGCCAAGCGGCGCATGGAGGCCCTTCAGGGAAATCTGGTGGTGGTAAATATTCCGCGCCAGGCCGCGCGGGTCCTGGATACGGCGGGCCTGAACCGCTATGTGAATCTACTGTAAGGAGGCGCACCATGAAAACCACCAATTACATAACCCTGGAATTTCTCAGCCGCAGCGCCAACGAGGCCTTCGCCCGGGGGGCCGTGGCCTGCTTTGCCGCCCAGCTGGACCCCACACTGGAGGAGTTGGGGGATATCAAAACCGCTGTGAGCGAGGCGGTGACAAACGCCATTGTTCACGCCTATCCGGATACCCTGGGCCGGGTTGTGGTAAAGGCCCGCATTCTCTCCGACGGTGTTCTGGAGGTGTCCGTACGGGATTGGGGCAAGGGCATTGAAGATGTGGGGCAGGCCCGGCAGCCCCTGTATACCACTGGCGGGGAGGAGCGCAGCGGCATGGGCTTCACCATTATGGAAAGCTTCATGGATCAGCTGACTGTCCGCTCTGCGCCGGGTAAAGGGACCCGCGTCACCATGCGTCGGCGGATTGTGCCCCGCCCGACTGGGCGATGACCGCCGGCACCCTGGACCTTCTGGCCCTGGCCCGCCAGGGGGATGAGGCAGCGGCTACCCGGGTGCTCCAGGAGAACAGCGGACTGATCTGGGCGGTGGTGCGGCGCTACTATGGGCGCGGAGTGGAGCCGGATGATCTGTATCAGCTGGGCTGCCTGGGCTTTTTAAAGGCGGTGCGGGGCTTTGACGCCAGCTACGGCACCCAGTTTTCCACCTATGCTGTGCCGAAGATTGCCGGGGAAATCCGCCGCTATCTGCGGGATAACGGGCTGATTAAGGTGGGCAGGGGCATCCGCGAACAGGGAATGATCGTGTTTGCCGCCCGGGAACGGCTGCGTGCTCAGCTGGGCCGTGAGCCAGTGGTGTCGGAGGTCGCGGTGGAAACAGGGCTGTCGGCGGAGGAGGTTGCTGCGGCGGAACTGGCTGCCGCGCCGCTGGACAGCCTGCAGCAGGAGAATGCCGACGGCTTGACATTGGAGTCCACCCTGGACGATGGAAGCACCGAGGAGGGGCTGCTGGAGCGGATTGCCCTGCGCTCCGCTATCGACGAATTGCCTGAGCAGGAGAAGCTGACCATACTTCTGCGTTTTTACAAGGGCCTGACCCAGCAGCAGTGCGCCCGTGTACTGGGGGTGAGTCAGGTACAGGTGTCCCGGCTGGAAAAGCGGGCCCTTGAGAAGCTGCGGCGCAATATGGGCTGACTGGGGCAATTTGTGGGAAAACACCTGTGGTTTTCCGCTGAAATTGGAAAAAACCACATTGCGACCGGAAAAAAGCTGTGATACAATGGCACCAGAAGAAGGTCTGACGGGGGAGGGAGAACCCGGTGCTGCTGGCGGTGGACATTGGAAATTCCAATATATCCCTGGGTGTTTTTCAGGGTAGCGAACTGATGGCCCGTGGAAAACTCTCCGCGCTGACGGAGCGCAGTGCTGACGAGTACGCGGCTACAATCCACGATCTGCTCCGTCTGGGCGGCGTGGATCGGAGCGACATCACGGGATGTGTGCTCTCCTCGGTGGTTCCTGCCCTCACAGGGCTTCTGGTCGGTGCCCTGGAGCGGCTGACGGAGGTAAGGCCCATGCAGGTAGGACCCGGCATCCGCACAGGCTTCCGCATCCGCATCGACGATCCCTCTCAGCTGGGGGGCGATCTGGTGGCCAACACGGTGGCGGCCCTGACGGAGTATGGAGCACCGGTGGTGCTCATTGATGGGGGGACCGTTACCACTATTGCCGCCGTGGATGGGGAGCGCACCTACCTGGGCGGCTGCATCCTGCCGGGAATCCATTCCAGCGCGGGGCTGCTGAAGCAGTCCACAGCCCTGTTGCCCTCCATTGCCCTGGGGCTGGAGGGGGAGGGGTGCCTGGGACGCAACAGTGCCGAGGCCATGCGCTGCGGCCTGGTACTGGGCAGCGCCATGATGGTGGACGGCTTCATCGACCGCTACCGGGCCCTGCCGGGTATGGCGGGGGCCAGGGTGGTTGTGACAGGCGGCTCCGGCCAGCTTGTGACGGCGGCATGCCGTAACTCTCTTACCTATGACCCGGATCTGACTCTCAAGGGCCTGCGGTACCTCTACCAGTCCAATCAGCCTAGGCGGAACTGAGTTCCCTTTGGTAATAGCGGCCAAGGCCGTTGTTATAAAATATGCGCGCCGTACTCCCGACGGGAGACGACAGCGCGAGGTGAAAGACCCTCAAAGGAGTGCATACCCATGAATCGTAGCGAAAAAGTCCATCGGATCACACTGACGGCGATACTGATGGCAATTATCCTGCTGATGTCCTTTACGCCCCTGGGCTACCTGCGGGCAGGGGTGGTGTCCATCACCTTCCTAGCCATTCCTGTGGTAGTGGGGGGCATCGTGCTGGGGCCGGTATATGGCGGCCTGCTTGGCGCGGTGTTTGGCCTGACCAGCTTTGCCCAATGCTTTGGTATGGATGCCTTTGGCACTACCCTTATGGGCATTAATCCCATCGCAACCTTTGTGACGTGCCTGGTGCCCCGTATTCTGATCGGCGTGGTGGCGGGCCTTATGTTCCGCCCCCTCCACCGGCTGGACAAAACGGGGGTCTGGTCCGCCGCGGTGACGGCTGTGGCCGGGTCTCTCACCAATACGGTGTTTTTTGTAGGGATGGTCATCCTTTTCTTCCGCGATACCTATTTTGCCGGCAGTGGTGTGTGGGCGATCATTTTGGCGTTCTTTTCCCTGAATATACCGCTGGAGGCGGTAGTCTGCGGCATACTGGGGGCCGCCCTCAGCAAGGTGCTGCTCCGCTTTTCCATCCAGGAGTAAGGCGTGCATCCTGCCCTCTGCCATATACAAGCATCCCCGCCAAGTTGTCTCTTGGCGGGGATGCTTGTATATGGATACGCGGCGGGGAAGAGGGGGCTATCGCCCCTTTGAGCTGCCGGACAGCTTGCCGGAGATTTCGGCGGCCAATTCCGCCAGGCGATGCTTTTTCTGCTGAATGTCGTCCTCTGTTAATTCCTGGGCCGGGAGGGCGGGAAGGGGGGCGTCCGGCGGGGCCGTATCCGCCGGGGCGGAGCGCAGGGACAGTTCTGCCTTGAAAAGGTCCCCATCCACTGCCAGAGAGAAGGAACCTCCCATCAGTTCCATCAGGCTTCGGGCGATGTTGAGGCCCAGCCCGCTGCCCTCGGTGTGCCGGGAGGCGTCACCCCGGACGAAGCGCTCCATCAACTCCTCAGCGCTGACATTCAGCGGGTCCCGGGAGATATTTTTCATGGACAGCGTCACACGACCATCACGACTGGTGAGATCAACATAGACCCGGGTACCAGCCAGGGCGTATTTGCACACGTTGCCCAGCAGGTTATCCAGTACCCGCCACAGCAGCCGCCCATCTGCCAGGGCTGTGAGGCTGCCCTCGTATGTGTTAATAATGACCTCCAGCCTGCCGGCTGTCAGCTTTTGGTCGTAGTCTCCCACCGCCTGATGGACAATCTCGTTGACCAGGATCGGCTCCAGGTGCACGGAGACGTTACCGGTGGATGCCTTGCTGGCCTCAACCAGGTCCTCCGTCAGTTTTTTCAGCCGTTTGCTCTGCCGGTCCAGCACCGCTAAATACTCAGAGGCGGTGGGGGGCAGGTCCTCCTTCTCCAGCAGATCCACATAGTTGACGATGGAGGTAAGAGGAGTTTTGATATCGTGTGACACGTTGGTAATCAGTTCGGTTTTTAGCCGCTCGGATTTGATCTGTCTCTCCACCGCCTTGGTCATCCCGTCGCCGATGGCGTTTAAATTCTCGGCGTGGGCCTTGATGTCCCAGCGCATCCGATGGGTGTCCAGCTTTCGGTCCAGATCTCCGTCAGCCAAGGCACGGCCCATGTCCCGGATCTGCTGCAGCTGCCGTGTCATCCAGGCGGCCCCCACCACGATGGCGGCGTCCATCGCCGCTGTCACCAGAAAGAAAAAGCCGCCGTTATAGCTTTCAAACATCAGCAGGGTGAGAAGCATCTGCAGACACAGCACCCCACCCACCAGCAGCACACTCCGCCAAGTGAGGGGAAGTATAGCAATAAAGTTTGCAAGGGCCTGCGCTGTCCGTCGGCATAGCCTCACGCACCAGCGCAGGACTTTGCAGCAGAGGGTGTTTCGCCACCAGCGCCCCCGCTTCAGCCGGGCCGCTATACTCATGAAAACAGCCAGCAGCAGCAGCCCCGCTACCAGTACGCTGAGTACAAAACCGCAGATACTCACCAGCACACCGGAGCCGTAGGGGGAGTTGACCAGGTTTGACGCCTCCATGGCGCAGGCGGCGGCACAGAAAAAGAGAAAGCCCATAACCAGCAGATACAGATCCAGGGGAATCCGGTCCTGCCAGTTTAGAACAATGCCGTCCGTTCCGCGGCGGTGGCCGGCGGCACAAAAGAGGAACACCATAGCTGCCAGAGCGCCCAGGGTCAGCAGCGCCGCCGCTGGAGCCAGAAGGGAGGCGGCAGGGTATACTGTCCGGTAGACCCACCGGCTCAGAGAAAAAATGCTGCTCCGGGGCAGCTGGTCGGACAGGTAACCCACCACGGTGTAAAACCCGCTGGTACCGGCATCCTCCGGCGTGGACTCCGTTGTTGTTTCCGAGAGTTCCCCACCGCTGTCTTGCGTGGAGTGGTAGGACTCTGTCAGCGTCTGACGCAGGGCGTAGGACTCCGGTTTGCTGCCGCCCAGCAGCGTGCCGGTGTCCGCGTCCCCGTCGTACACCTCATAGGAGAAACCGCCGTAACGGTAGTCCAGCATCTCGCTGTAGTAGGTATCTCCCTGGGTTACGCTGACCAGGGCGGCACGCATGGCACGATTCATAGGGCCAGTGCAGAGTTCGTCCTCATAATAGCTGCCTGCGGTGGCCTGGCCGTCCCAAACCAGAAGGCATCCGGCAAAACTCAGCAGGGCTCCGGCGGAGAACAGGGTCAGCAGCACCACGGCGATTCCCTTTGCCAGCAAGCTGCCACGCAGGTTACGCATCGTAATACACCTTCCATCTCAAAAGGCAGTACAGCAGCGCAAAGAGCAGGAGAGGGGCGCAGAGGGTCAGCAGAATCATTTTTTTCATAAGGGAATACCTCCTCAGTGGGGGATTTCGCTTGTAATAAGCGGGGAAAGTTTAGCTGCCTGGCTCCATCTTATAGCCCAGGCCCCACACCACCTTTAAATACCGGGGCTCGGAGGGGTTGATCTCCAGCTTCTCCCGCAGGTGGCGGATATGGACAGCTACGGCTCCCTCGGAGCCGATGGCGCTCTCGTTCCACACCTGCTCGTAAATCTGTGCGGAGGAGTAGACCCGGCCCGGGTGGCGCATTAGTAGCAGCAGGATATTGTATTCAATGGGAGTAAGGGACACGGCCTCCCCATCCACGGTGACGGTTTTGGTGTCGTCGTCCAGGGCGATAGAGCCGATTATCAGCTTGCTGGGCTTCTGCTCCATGCCGCCCAGGGTGGTGTAGCGGCGCAGCTGGGATCGGACCCGGGCCAGCACCTCCAGCGGGTTAAAGGGCTTGGTGATGTAGTCGTCCGCGCCCACGTTCAGACCCAGTACCTTGTCCGTATCCTCGCCCTTGGCTGTAAGCAGGATGATGGGAATGTTGCACTCCTCCCGGAGCCGGGCGGTGGCGGAGATACCGTCCATCTCCGGCATCATAATATCCATAAGAATCAGATGGATCTCGTGCTTGTGGACTACCTCCAGGGCTTCCCGACCGGTGTAGGCCTCGTAAAGGCTGTACCCCTCCGAGGACAGATAGATTTTCAAAGCGGAGACAATGTCCCGCTCATCGTCGCAGATCAGAATATTCGCCATACGCAGATTCTCCCACCTTTCGTTTTTATTGTAGCATACCCTCCATTAAGAAGAAAGAGGGGAGTTATTTAAGATGGATTTAAGATTGTTGGTTAATGAGTTCTTAAACTTTTCCTGCCTTGCAACTTAAAACTTCTCTGCTATCATAGGGACAATCCCACTTTTCCCCAAATTCGATGACATACAGGCGGAGGAACGCTCTATGGATATGCTGGACAACATACTGTTTTTCATGTCGCTGGCGCTGAAGATCTTTACCGTTTATTTTGCGGTGGTAGCGGTGTTCGCTCTGCGCCGGCGCCGTGCTCTCCGGCGATCGGCGCCCCGGACCCGTTTTGCGGTAGTCGTGGCCGCACGAAATGAGGAGGCGGTCATCGGCAATCTGGTACGCAGCGTGCTGCGGCAGGACTATCCGGAGCAGCTGCGGGATGTCTATGTGGTGCCCAACAACTGCACCGATGGAACCGAGGCCGCCGCTCTGGCCGCCGGGGCCCGTGTGATCCGCTGCCTGGGAACTGTGACCGGGAAGGGAGACGCCCTCCACCAGGCTTTTGCCCAGCTGCTGGGGCAGGGGTATGATGCTTTCGTGGTTTTTGACGCGGACAACACCCTGGCCCCCGACTACTTATCCCGGATGAACGACGCCTTTGCCGCCGGCGCCATGGTCTGCAAGTCCAGAACTATGGCGGCTAACCCCGAGGCATCCGGCGTAGCAGGGTGCTACGGCCTGTACAATACCTGCTTCGACCTGATCTGGAACCGTCCCCGTGCCGCCTGCGGCCTGAGCGCCAAACTCATCGGCACCGGCTTTGCCGTGCGGCGGGAGGTATTGGAACAACTTGGCGGCTGGAACACCCACACCATTGCTGAGGATGCGGAATTTGCCGCCCAGTGTGCCCAGGCGGGCTTCCGGGTCAGTTGGGTTCCGGAGGCGGTAAACTATGACGAGGAGCCCACCGGATTTCTGGTTTCCCTGCGCCAGCGCAAGCGGTGGTGCAGCGGGGTGATGCAGGTGGCGAAGCGCCAGCTGACAGGCCTCTGGAGAAGTGATTGCCCCCGCCCCATGCTCCGCTGGGACATGACCATGTTTCTGCTGGCCCCTTTCTCCCAGGCTGTTTCTGGCATTTTGCTGGCCATGAGTATGGCGGCTGCGGCCTTGGCTGGAGATGAGGGACAGCTGCTCTGGGCCCTGGCATCCATGGTGGTGTACTATACCGGCGCGACTCTGCTCTCCATTGTCCTGTGCCTGCTGGGAGGGTACGATCTGCGGCGGATGGGCCGGACAGTGGCTATTTTTCCAGCCTTTATGGCTACATGGCTGCCGCTGATGATGATCTCCCTTTTCCGGGACACCAAGAAATGGCAGGCCGTTTCCCACCGGGGCCAGAGTGCTGTTGCCAGCTACCGGGCCTGAAATCAGAGGCCGCCTCCCTGATGGAGGCGGCCTCTTGCCATGGAGGGAAAAATCTGCTATAATCGGCTCCATAAGGAGATCAATTTTATGCTTGATACATTGCTTTTTGATCTGGACGGTACCTTGGTGCCGTTTGTGCAGGACGATTTTATTCAGGCCTATTTCCACACCCTGGTGCGCCGTCTGGCCCCCATGGGCTATGACGGCGGGAAGCTGACCCGAGCGATCTGGGCTGGTACTGCGGCAATGGTGCAAAACGACGGCCAGCGAACCAACCGGCAGGTATTCTGGGAGGTATTTACGCAGCAGATGGGGCTCCAATCTCTGGCTCTGGAGAGCATTTTGGAGGATTTCTATGTGCGGGACTTTGACGGTGTGCGCAGTGTCCTGACCCGGCCCGTGGACCGAAGCGGCCTGATCCGCGGACTGCGGCGGCGGGGGTACTGTCTGGTACTGGCCACGAACCCCATTTTTCCCGCTGTGGCGGTGGAAACCCGGCTGCGCTGGGTGGGACTGACCGGCGAGGACTTTTCCTATGTGACCACCTATGAGAACAGCCGTCACAGCAAGCCTAATCCGGACTACTACCGGGATATTCTCTCTGTCGTGGGCCGCCAGGGTTGCCAGTGCTTGATGGTGGGAAACAATCCTGTGGACGACATGGCCGCCCTAGAGGCGGGATTGGGGGCCTATCTGGTAACGGACTATCTGGAAAATCCGGAGAACCGGCCCATCGGGGGCTATACCCATGGAACCTTCCAGGAGTTGAAAACGTTTTTGAACGGCCTGCCCGGCGTAGGCGAATAGGGGAGAAGCGGATCTCGGAGGGTCCGCGTTTATGAACAGCCAGCGGTGGTGCGGCCATAGGGCCCACCACCGCTGGCTGTTCTGTCAGGTCTATTCCAGTCCCGCGTAGCGTAACTCGGTCAGGATCATCTCCACCACCAGCTTCTCGCTGAGCAGTTCCTTAAACTGGACCGTTCGCCCCTTGCCCTCACTCCGCAGCCGCTCCAGCTGTATGGGGATTTCCTCTCTGCGCCGGCGTGCATTTTCATGAAAAGCCCGGTATGTCTCCAATTCTGCCCTGTCCTGTTCCGTCATGCCAGCAGCGCCTCCAGCCGCGTCAGCAGAGATTCCACATCCTCTTGGGTGGAGCACCAGGCGGTGACAAAGCGGACGCAAACCTGGTTCTGCTCCAGCTTGCGCTGTACCTCGAAGGTAAACTCCTCCGCCAGTGCTTCCACTACCGCAGCGGGGAGAATGGGAAACACCTGGTTGCTGGGGGATTCCACCAGCAGCGATACGCCCAGTTCCTTCAGGCCCTCTGTCAGGCGGTGGGCCAGACGGTTGGCGTGGGCGGCCAGGGACTGATAGAGGTTGCCCTCCAAAATGGCGCTGTACTGGACGCCCAGTAGCCGCCCCTTAGCCAGCACCGCCCCCTGCTGCTTCATGCAGTGGCGGAAGCCCGGCTGCAGGGACTGGCGGGTAATGACCAGGGCCTCGCCAAAGAGCAGGCCGTTTTTGGTCCCGCCGATTGTAAAGGCGTCGCAGAGAGCGGCGTAGTCGGCAAAGCTTGTATCTCCCGCGTCCATGGCGCTGCCCAGACGCGCTCCGTCGCAGTAGAGGTACAGGTCCAGTTCCCGGCACGTCTCCGCCAGACACTCCAACTCCCCACGGGTATAGACGGTACCAACCTCCGTCGTGTTGGACACATATACCAGCCGGGGCACCACCATGTGCTCTGTGCTGTGGTCGGCCCATACCATCCGCACCACCTCCGGCGTTACCTTCCCATCCTGGGAGGGGCAGTGGATCACCTTGTGGCCATTTTGCTCGATGGCGCCTGTCTCATGGACGCAGATGTGGGCGGTATCCGCCGCTATGACCGCCTCATAGGGCCGCAGGAACGCACCCAGGGCCGTCTTATTTACCTGGGTGCCCCCCACCAAAAAGTGGACGTCCGCCTTTGGGGCGGCGCAGAGAGTGCGGATGGTGTCGGCGGCAGCGCGGCAGTAGGGATCGCCGCCATAGCCCGGGGTTAATTCCCCGTTGGTGCGCACCAGCGCCTCCAGTACCGCCGGATGGGCTCCGGCGCTGTAATCGTTTCGAAAGTGAATCATGGGAAAAGGCCTCCTACTTTTGCAAGCTTTTCACCAGTATAACAGAGGATGAAAAGAATTGCAATCGCCCCCCGGGGCCGCCTGAACCGATCTTGCCCACCTGCCGGGGGCACGCCTGCGTGAAAGCCACAGCCGTTTCTCAGCGTACTTTCAATGGAGAATCCGGGCAAAAGCGGGAAACAATGATTGAATATGTCCAGCGCGGATGCTAAAATAAGTCTATCCACTATTTTACCAGAAACGCTGAAGGTCGCAGCCGGTCGCAATCACGAAGTAAGGAGAATAGATGAATATGACAAAACGAGAAAATGCAATGGCAAATTACCGTGGGGAAGTGCCGGAATATTACGGCGACATTATGGAGGCAATCCAGCTGATTCCCGACCCGTACATGGTGCACAACAGAATTTTACAGGATGGCAGGGAGCATCCGGATATGTGGGGAACCATTTATATGTTTCCTCCCTCCGCGCCGGGGGCACACCCCCATGTAACGCCGGAGAACGCGGTGATTAAGGATATCGAGCACTGGGAGAGCCAGGTAAAAAAACCGGATGTATCACATTTCGATTTTACCCAGGCAAAGGAAGCGGCCGCGAAAATCAACCGGAATGAGATGCTGGCCGGCTTTATGTTTGGCGGCGGCCTATTTGAACGGACCCACCACCTGATGGGCATGCAGGAGGCGCTGATCAATTACTTGGAATACCCGGATGAAATGCGGGGCCTTTTGCGGCTGATTGCGGACCATAAGATTGAGTATATCCGGATGGTGGCGGAGGAGTGCCGCCCGGACATTATTTTTTATCATGATGACTGGGGCTCCAAGCAGAACGTATTCCTGCCTCCGGCGGTGTGGAGAGATTTGATTAAGCCGCTGCAAAAAGAAATTTCCGATACCATTCATGACTGCGGCATGATTTACATGCACCACGCGGACTGCATCTGTCAGCCGCTTGTAGAGGATATGGTGGAAATCGGCGTGGACATCTGGCAGGGGGTTATCGCCCAGAATGATATTGTGAAAATTCAGGAGATTACCGGCGGAAAGCTGGCCATGGCGGGCGGCATCGACGGGCCAAAGCTGGATGTGGCGGGGACCTCTGAGGAGGCAATCCGGGCGGAAGTGCGCAGGGCCATCGATACATACTGTCCCCGGGGCAGGTTTTTCCCCAGCATTCCCAACGGAAAGTGCTTTATTCCCGAGATCGACGCCATCGTAAAGGATGAACTGAAGAAATACGGCAGAGAATTCGCCGAAAAACAGGCTAACCGCTGACCAGATGCCCGGGGCGAAGGGGTGCGGAGGGAAGGGGGCGGCGCCATGCTTTCAAGCGAAGGCGCCGTCAGGGGGAACACTGGAAGCCAGGATTTTGCTCTTTTCGCCTCCGTGTCCGGCAATGCCGGCAGTTTTTGATACACAGAGAGACGCGCCGGGGCGCAGAAACCCCGGCGCTTCTCTCTGCATGTTTACGCTGCAGTGCGTACGGCCGCTTCGCTTTTTTCTCACGGCTCCCAGCCAGCCGTCTCCCCGGCAGAGGGGCTAGTTCAGCAGGCCGTAGTCCGCCAAAACCGAGGCCAGATCCTGGCGGCGGTCCGGCTCCATCTCGCACAGCGGCAGGCGCAGGATCTCCTGACACCGGCCCATCATGGCCAGGGCTGTTTTGACCGGAATGGGATTTACCTCCCAGAACAGCGCCTCGCAGAGCCGCCGCAGCCGCAGCTGCATGGCGCCGGCGGAAACAAAATCCCCTGCCAGACAGGCCGCCGTCAGTTCGTGCATCTGCCGGGGCGCCACGTTGGCCGCCACGGAGATGACGCCCTTTCCCCCCAGAAGCATGATGGGGGCGGTTTCGTCGTCGTTGCCGGACCAGATTGAGAAATCCTCCGGACACAGTTCTCTGGTCTTCTGCACCAGGGCCAGATCACCGCTGGCCTCCTTCACCCCCACGATCCCCGGATGCTCCGCCAGGGCTGCATAGGTCTCCGCCGCGCACTTCACCCCGGTGCGGGAGGGGACGTTGTAGACGATGAGGGGCTTTGCCACGGCGTCTGCGATGGCGGTATAGTGGCGTACCAGCCCCCGCTGTGTGGCCTTGTTGTAGTAGGGTGTCACTACCAGCAGCCCGTCCACCCCCGCCAGGGCCGCATCCCGGGACAGCGTGATGGCCGTTTCAGTATTATTGGAGCCAGTGCCGGCGATTACCGGCAGGCGCCCGTCCACATGGCGGACCACGGTTTCAATGGTCCGCATCCGTTCGATGTAACTCATGGTGGCGGCCTCGCCGGTGGTGCCGCATACGATGATGGCATCAGTGCCACCTGCCAGCTGGAAATCCAGCAGCCGCCGCAGAGCCGGATAGTCCACGGTGTCGGTGGTAAAGGGCGTGATAATGGCCACGCCGGAGCCGGTAAACAGTGGCTGTTTCACAAATATGACCTCCATTTCGTTGACCTATTCCCATTGTATACTGATACAATATGCAATATAATCCAAAATGGTGCGCCATATCATGCAAAAGATGTTCTTATTTCGGCTTTTCTTCTGGAGCCGGGGGTGCGGGGAGAAGACTAGGGCCGCGGGCAGTCTGCCCGCGGCCCTAGTCATATGGCTTTCAATGGGTTTCCCGGTTTCTACCGGGCGGTGATATACCCCTCGGCGCAGAGCAGTTCAGCCAGGAGCACCGCGCCGCCGGCGGCGCCCCGGAGGGTGTTGTGGCTGAGGCAGACAAACTTATAGTCATACTGGCTGTCGGGCCGCAGCCGGCCGATGGACACGGCCATTCCATTTTCCAGCATCCGGTCCAGCTTTGTCTGGGGCCGGTCAGGCTCCTCAAAGTAGTGCAGGAACTGCTTGGGAGCGGAGGGGAGGTTCAACTCCTGGGCCCGGCCGGAGAAGCCGGCCCAGTCCGCCTTGATCTGCTCCATAGTGGGCTTGCGGCCCTCCTGGAAGCGCATGAAGCAGGCGGCCATGTGTCCGTCGGAGCAGGCCACCCGGAAGCACTGGGCGGTAATGGCGGGCTGCTGGGCCAGCACAAAGGCTCCATCCCGGATCTCCGCCCACAGCTTCAGGGGTTCCCGCTCGCTCTTCTCCTCCTCACCGCCGATATAGGGGATACAGTTGTCCACCATCTCCGGCCAGCGCTGGAAGGTCTTGCCCGCCCCGGAGATGGCCTGATAGGTGCACACCAGGGCGCTTTCCAGGCCATATTTCCGCAGAGGATGCAGGGCGGGGACATAGGACTGAAGGGAGCAGTTGGATTTCACCGCCACGAAGCCCCGGGTGGTGCCCAGGCGGCGGCGCTGCTGTTCAATGATGCGGATGTGGTCGGCGTTGATTTCCGGTACCACCATGGGCACATCCTCCGTCCAGCGGTGGGCGCTGTTATTGGATACCACGGGGCACTCCAGTTTGGCATAGCGCTCCTCCAGAGCGCGGATCTCCTCCTTCTTCATGTCCACGGCACAGAATACAAAGTCCACCGTGGCGGCGATCTTCTCCGCGTCGGCCTGGGCGTCCAGCACCACCAGGGACTTTGCCGACTCCGGAATGGGTTCTGCCATGGCCCAGCGCTTGGATACAGCCTCCTCATAGGTTTTGCCGGCGCTTCTGGCGCTGGCGGCGATAGCGACCAGACAGAACCAGGGGTGATTCGCCATCAGTGTGACAAACCGCTGCCCCACCATGCCGGTGCCTCCGATGATTCCAACACGATACTGCTGCATATGTATGACCTCCTATACCAAAATAGCCGGGACCGCGGCAGGAAAACCGTCGAATCGTGGCTTGAAAAAACTACGGCCCCCGTGTATACTGAATGTGTGCCCGCCAGATCTGAGGCGGGTGCGGCGCGCCCCGGCGGGACGCGCTTTCTCCCCGGGCGGCACTTCCGCCGGCAGGGGATCCTGTCTTTCATATCATATTTTCGCCGTCGTGTCAACCGCCGCGGCGTGCTCTGGGAGGCCCCATGAACAGGTTTTTTCGCACTTTTTTCCTCTGTTCATTTCTCGCGGTCACATTATCGGTTTCTGCCCGCGCCGCAGAGGACACACTAAAGGTGGGCCTCTACTATGGCGGCAGCGCCCTTTTCTCCGCCAATCTGCAAAATTACCAGGGCTCCGGCTACTATCTGGGCTGGTTCGACGAGGAGACCCGGGACTTTGTGGAGGTGGGATACCTGGGGCAGGAGAAGATCTCCATGACTGCGGATGGAACAATTTACATCAGCGGCGGCACCTACTACGCCGGGAAGCCCTCTCATGTGGAGGCCACGGTGGGTGGGTACCATGTGCAGCTGGAGGAGGTGTTCACCTCCTTTGATGAGGCGTCCTATGTGGCAGAGCAGTTTGATGGCGGCTTTGTGGCCTATGTGGGCGGAGATTACCGGGTGCGGGCGGGGCATTTTACTGCCCGGGAGGACGCGGAGGTGGCGGCGGCCACCTATGCCACCTATGCCTGGCAGGACCGGTGGGGGGATATGTACGCCTTCCGCGGACAGGTTGTAACCCCCAGCGCCACCGGTGTGACCATTACGGAAACCACTACGGATACTATTTTATTCGAGTTTGATTGCTCTGGTGCCAAATCCCTGGGCGTTCTGCCGGACGGCGGCCGTGGGGAGCCGCTGACCTGGTTTAAGGGGTATAAGTGGTACGGCGGCTTTGAGTACCGCCGCAGCACCGGCGGCAATATTAATGTCATCAATGTGGTGGGGGTGGACGACTACGTTCGGGGGGTTTTGCCCTATGAGATGAATAATGCATGGCCCATGGAGGCGCTGAAAGCCCAGGCCGTGGTTGCACGCACCTACGCTCTGCTCCAGAACAAGCACTACGCCAGCTATAAGTTTGATGTCTGCAATACCACCGACTGCCAGGTATACCTGGGAGCCAACCAGGCCACCGCTGCCACAGACCAGGCTGCTCTGGATACGGCGGGGATTGTTGTCACCTACGGCGGAGTCTATGCGGAGACCACCTATTATTCCAGTAACGGCGGAGCGTCTGAGAGTGCGGAAAATGTGTGGACAAAAGCGGTGCCCTACCTGGTGGGCAGGGAGGACCCCTATGAGGCGACCATCACCATCCCGAACTATACCTATACCGTAACCTACACCTACAGCCAGCTGACCACCTTGCTTCAAAGCAAGAATTACAGTATTGGCCGCGTCACAAGCGCCTATGTTTCCCGCAGCACACCCACTGGAAACGTAGCGGCAGTGACCTTTCGGGACAGCAGTGGCAAGACCATCACCATCACCGGCGAAGCCTGCCGTACCGTCCTCTCCAGCAGTATGTTTGGTGAGGGAAAGTCTGTAAAGAGTATGCACTTTACAATCTCTGGCGGCGGGGGCGGACATTACTTTGTAAACGGCAGCGGTACGCTGGGGGGCCTGGATGGGCTGTATGCTGTCTCCGGCGGGGGAGATCTGGGCCGGCTGGAGGAAGGGGAGACCTATGTGCTCACCTCCTCCGGTATGTCGCTGCTGGAGCCGGCGGACGACGGCGCCCCTTCCGCCGACGGCATTACCATTACCGGTTCCGGCTCTGGCCACAATGTGGGCATGAGCCAGTACGGCGCCAAAGCCATGGCGGAGTTGGGATATACCTATGAGGATATTCTCTATTTTTACTATGCGGATATTGACCTGGAAAGGGTTGGACGGAGCCAGTGAAAACACATGATTTTTATTTTGATCTGCCCCAGGAGTTGATTGCCCAGACACCTATGGAGCAGCGGGACCAGTCCCGTCTGCTGCTGTTGGACAAGCAGTCGGGGGCCTGGGAGCACCGGCACTTTTACGAACTGCCACAGCTGCTTCAGCCCGGCGATTGCCTGATCTTAAACGATTCCCGGGTACTGCCCGCCCGGCTGCTGGGACACCGGGTGCTTCCGGACGGCAGTATGGGGGGCGCCTGTGAGATTCTGTTGCTGATTGACCGGGGAGAGAACACCTGGGAGTGCCTGGTGCGGCCCGGAAAAAAACTGCGGCCGGGGGCGAAGGTATCCTTTGGAGACGGGCAGTTGACCGGCGAAATCACCCAGGAGGTGGCTGGCGGAAACCGGTTGGTTCGCTTCCAATACCAGGGAATTTTTCTGGAGGTGCTGGAGCGGCTGGGACGGATGCCTCTGCCGCCCTATATTAAAGCGGAACTGACGGACCAGGAGCGCTATCAGACGGTGTATTCCCGGGTCAGCGGCTCTGCCGCCGCCCCCACGGCAGGGCTACATTTCACCAAGGAACTGCTGGAGGAGATTCAGGCCGGGGGCGTGGCCATTGGCTATGTAACACTCCATGTGGGCCTTGGCACATTTAGACCTGTAAAGGAAGAGAACATTACAGATCATGACATGCATAGTGAGTACTGCGTCATCCCCCGTGAAACGGCGGACCTTATCAATCGCACCAAGGCCTCCGGGGGCCGGGTCATCTGTGTGGGCACCACCTCCTGCCGGACAGTGGAGAGTTGGGCGGCGGAGGACGGCCATATGGAGGCAGCAGCGGGCTGGACAAATATCTTCATCTATCCTGGCTACCGCTTTAAGGTTCTGGATGGATTGATTACCAATTTTCACCTGCCGGAGAGCACCCTCATTATGCTGGTCAGCGCACTGGCTGGCCGGGAGCATATCCTCTCCGCCTATCAGGAGGCTGTCCGTCAGCGTTACCGGTTCTTTTCCTTTGGTGATGCCATGTTCATTCGATAGAATCTGTCAAAAGGGGCCTGAAACCCTGGGTCTTCTGGCCTCTTTTGCTATGCAAAAGCATAGCAAAAGGGCCATGTGCCGCTGAAAGCGGCACGGCCATAAAATCCGAGCGCGTGGGCCGGGACTGCCCACATGGGCGTTAAAATTTATGCGTATCGCTTTTTCGAATTTTCGTGGTGCTCTGCCTGCGCATGAAGTATTATGCCAGAGTTGCTCTGGCACGGCATGTGGTCGATGCATCTTGAACTTTGCCGGGGGGACGTGTATAATAAAAAACTGCTGCACAGGAGTTTCTGCATATAGGCTGGCTTGGGCTATATACCGGGTTTCGGGACATCGGCCTCGTTATGAAATTTGCAGGTGGTGGCGGGAACTCAAAACGCCCCATGCAGGGGGAAGGGCAACGGTGTACACCGGGGAGGAACAGACCATGCTGGAACTGATTAAGGGGACTATGGGAGACGCGGCGGCGCCGGTCATCTTCCTGGCGCTGTTTTTGGCGATTGGTGGTGGCGCACTGTGGCTGACGCCGCGGATTGCCCGGTGGCTGGACAAACGCTCCGCCTCTCACAAGGGCTACTATGACGGCATGCTGGAGACGCCTCCGGAGGAGGAACATCGGGAGGACCAGTGATCTGACTGCCCAAATCGCAGCCCTTCCTTGGCCGCGGCGCCATACGCGTACAATCAAAGGATACCATAGGAGTGAATGGATGTTTGAAGTAACGAAAACCCAGGGACGAGCCCGCCGGGGGCGGTTTTCCTGTGCCCACGGAGGCACAGTACAGACCCCGGTCTTTATGAACGTGGGCACCCAGGGCGCCATCAAGGGTGGGCTAAGCGCCCACGATCTGAAGACCGTCAAGTGCCAGATTGAACTGAGCAACACCTATCACCTTCACCTGCGTCCCGGAGATGAGACGGTGCGGCAGCTGGGAGGACTGCACCGGATGATGGACTGGGACGGCCCCATTCTCACCGACTCCGGCGGCTTCCAGGTGTTTTCTCTGGCGGGGCTGCGCAAAATCACCGAGGAGGGTGTCACCTTTGCCTCCCACATCGATGGCCGGCGCATTTTTATGGGGCCTGAGGAGTCCATGCGCATCCAGGCAAACCTGGGCAGCGACATCGCCATGGCCTTTGACGAGTGCGTAGAGAACCCTGCCCCTTACGACTATGTGAAGCGCTCCTGCGAGCGGACCCTCCGCTGGCTGGAGCGGTGCGCGGCGGAGCACCAGAGCCTTGTGTCCCGGCCGGATTGCCTGAATCCGGGACAGCTGCTTTTCGGCATCAACCAGGGGGGGACCTATGAGGATCTGCGCGTCTGGCACATGGACGCCATCGCACAGATCCCCTGTGATGGCTACGCCATCGGCGGTCTTGCGGTGGGGGAAGAAACGGAGGTTATGTACCGCATAATCGACGCGGTGGAGCCCCACATGCCCCCGGACAAGCCCCGGTACCTCATGGGGGTGGGCACCCCCAGCAACATCATTGAAGGGGTTTGGCGGGGCGTCGACTTCTTCGACTGTGTCATGCCCGCCCGCAATGCCCGTCACGGGAAGCTTTTTACCTGGTCCGGCAGCCTGAACATCAAAAATGAGAAGTACCGCCTAGACACCAGCCCCATTGAGCCTGGCTGTACCTGCCCCGTGTGCCGCAGCTTCTCCCGGGCTTACCTGCGCCACCTCTTTAAAGCGGAGGAAATGCTGGCCATGCGCCTGGCGGTGCTGCACAACCTGTGGTTTTACAACACCCTGATGGAGCGCATCCGGGAGGCCCTGGACGAGGGAAATTACGACGCTTTCCGGGCGGAATACACCGCAAGGCTGGAGGAAAGGCTATAGAGCCGCCACATCTGAAATTTACCTCTTGCCAAAACTGACAAACTTTTGTATAATAGAAGCAATCTGTTCATTTTGAAGGAGATTTTTACCATGGATTATGCTTCCCTGATTATGATCGTTGTCATGATCGCCGTATTCTATTTCCTGATGATCCGCCCGGAGAACAAGCGGAAGAAGCAGGCGGAGGAGATGCGCAACAGCCTGAAGAAGGGCGACCAGATCACCACCATCGGCGGTATCATGGGCCGGATTGTGATGGTGACGGACGAGACAATCATCATTGAGACCAGTGATGACCGGGTCCGCATGGAGTTGGCCAAGTGGGCTGTTTCCACCAATGCTAGCCAGCAGGTTGCGGATAAAAAGGGCAAAAAGGCCAAAGATGAGGAGGAGACCCCCAAGATTGAGGAGGGATCCGACAACGAGGTTCAGTAAGGCCCCGCATAACCGCGCCTCCCGCACAATATACTGGTTTACCAGTATCGTTGTGCGGGAGGTGCTTTTTATGTCGAAAGTTGTGATGTCGCTGCCCCAGGGGATTATCAAAAACAGCCTCATTGGCGGTACGGTGGCCCTGGCAGCCTACCTGCTGCTGCAGATGGCCTGTGCCCTGCTGATCCACCGGGAACTGATAGGAATGGAGGCCATGTACCCCATGGTGTGTGTATCCGCCGCTGTGGCCGCATTTCTGGGCTGCGGATACAGCGTACTGCGCCGAAGGGAGGCAGCCGTACTGACGGCATCAGCGGTGGTGGCGGTATTTTTGACCGTGACACTGGCAGCCGCATTTGTCACGGCAGACGCCATCGCTGTGGAGAACGGCCTGACGGGAGTTGGACTGTCCATGGCGGCAGGGGGGCTGGCGGCGGCGCTGGTGGGGTCCAATCTGCCTGGCAGCAAGCGCGGGGTGGGGAAGGGAAGGGGACGCAGACGGCGCTGGCATTGACAGGCCGACATGGCTGTCAATTGATGAAATCACCAAAATCGGAAAAAAGCAGCCCTCCCAACTCCATGTGGGAAAAGCGTGCGATTACAATTTGTAATCACACGCTTTTCCCACATGTGGTACCGCTTTCCAAATAAATCCACAAAATGTTCCGGGGACGGCGGGCGAAAAAAGTCTGTTTTCCTGCCCGGTTTCATAGGTTTACATAATATTATTTACATAAGTTTTCGTGATAATTGACAAAAACTTTTTATTTTCCGAAATTCCCTTGCGAAACCAAGTGAATTGCACTATATTTATAAATACCTTGTTTTTCCAGAGCGAGTCGCTAGTCCACATAAAAGGCTTAAATGCAACCCTTGCGGATTTCTGCGCGGGGCGCTTCTAAACCTTGTCCACCTGGCATATGCTGGATGCGAGGTGATGGAGACATGCGTGGAAGGCCCGCTTTACGAATGATCCGGTTCCGGCCCTGGGACCCATCTATGGTGCGCGGAGTGCTGCTGGCCCTGTTTTTCCTGACAGGGGCGCTGCTGGGGTATTTTTATGCCCGCTCCTGCCACGTGGCGGAGCCAGAGGCCCTGTCCCTGTATCTGCGGGATTTCTGTGCCGCCTATGACGCCGGAAGCGTGACGGTGTCCCTAGCCAGCTGTGCGGTGCTCTATCTTAGCTACACGGCGCTGGCCTTTCTGCTGGGGTTTGCCTCCATCGGCGCGGCGTTGATCCCGCTTTTGTCCGGGGCTTTTGGCTTTTTTACCATGTACACCATCTCCTGCTTCGTATTGGCATATGGCCGGGGTGGGGTGCTGTTGGCCCTTGCAGCGCTGGTAGTGCGGCTTCTCTTCTGTGTGCCCTGCTTTTTTGCCGTGGCGGGGGAGGCCTGGCCGCTCTCCACAGCTCTGGCCATGCTTGCTCTGGGCAGGGGGAAACGTTCCGCTCCTGTTTTGTATGGGAGCCGGTATTTTTTGCTCTTTGTGCTGTGTGTTGTGATTTTAACTGTTGGCATCTGCTGCGAACGGTTTTTGACGCCCCTTTTGTTCCGTCTGGCGCTGGGGACGGTGATTTAAAATGTTTTTGGGAGAGGAGGGAGATGCCGCTGTGGCGGATCTGATCGCTGCGTACACCGCCTATCTGGAGAAGGAACGGCATTCCTCCGCCAATACGGTCAGTTCCTATGTGCGGGATGTGACCCAGTTCGCGGCCTACCTGCATGATGCGGAGGATGAGGAACTGGACCAGGGCGAGGCCGCCCATATTGAGCGCTACATGGCCTATATGGCCGGCAAGGGTAAGTCACCCGCCAGTGTGGCCCGCAGCGTGGCATCCCTCAAGTCCTTTTACAGCTATCTCATGGGGCAGGGGCTGGTGTCCTCCAACCCCGCCAAAGGCGTTACCCCGGTACGCACCGAGCGGAAGTTCCCTCAGATCCTCACCGGCAAGGAGGTGGAACTCTTTTTAGAGCAGCCCCAGTGCGTGGATCTTAAGGGCTATCGGGATCACGCCATGCTGGAACTGCTATATGCCACCGGCATTCGGGTCAGCGAACTGATCAACCTGAATCTGGACGATGTGAACCTCTCCGTGGGCTTTATCCGCTGCTCCAGCCGGGGCAAGGAGCGGATGATTCCCCTGTACGCCACCGCTGTCCGGGCCTTGGCGGACTATATGAAGGAGATCCGCCCCCAGATTGTCCTGGACGTAGGGGAGGAGGCTCTGTTCGTCAACATGAGCGGCGAACGGATGAGCCGTCAGGGATTCTGGAAGATCATCAAGTTCTACCAGCAGAAAGCGCAGATCGATAAGGATATCACACCCCACACCCTGCGCCACTCCTTTGCCGCCCATCTGCTGGAGAATGGGGCGGATCTGCGCTCCATCCAGGAGATGCTGGGCCATGCGGATATCTCCTCCACCCAGATCTACTCCCACATGGTCAAGCAAAAGCTGCAAAATGTATACCACAAGGCCCATCCAAGGGCGTAAATGGTGTTCAGATCCCCCGCCGGAAGCCAAGCCCGGCGGGGAATCTTTTGCGCTATGGGACGTTGAGAGTACTGGAAAGCCACTTGTTCCCGGCCCATTTGTGTGCTATGATACCCCCAAAAGAACTACAACCGGGAAAGGAAGGCATACGCTATGATTGATCTCACCCAACACCATCTTTTTGACGGCGGCATGGGTACCATGCTTCAGGCCGGGGGCCTGGAGGCAGGTCAGTGTCCGGAGAAATTAAATCTGACCGCGCCGGAGCGGATTTTCGCCGTTCACCAGGCCTATATCCGGGCTGGGGCGGATATTCTGACCGCCAATACCTTCGGCGCCAGCCGGCGAAAGCTGGGAGAGGACCCGGCGGCCTGCATCGCCGCCGGAGTCCGCTTGGCCCGGGAGGCCGCAGGGGAGGACGCCTACGTGGCGCTGGATGTGGGGCCTCTGGGCGGTATGCTGGAGCCCTACGGGGATATGACATTTCAAGATGCCTATGAGCAGTTCGCGGAGATTATGGACGCCGGGGCCGGGGCGGACCTGGTGCTGATAGAAACCATGAGTGATCTGCTGGAGGCAAAGGCCGCCCTGCTGGCCGCCAAGGAGCGCACTGGCCTTCCGGTATTTGTCACCATGACCTTTGGGGAGGATGGGCGCACGTTCCTGGGTGTGGATCCCGCCACCGCCGCCGTCACCCTTACCAGCCTGGGGGCGGACGCGGTGGGGCTGAACTGCTCCCTGGGACCGAAGGAGATGGGCCCGGCCCTGGAGGCCATGGCCGCCGCCACCCACCTGCCTCTTTTGATCCAGCCCAACGCCGGCATTCCCCGCCTGGTGGACGGCGCCACGGTGTTTGACGTGGGGCCTGAGGAATTTGCCGCCTGCGCCCGGGGCTTTCTGGACGCCGGAGCGGCAATTTTAGGGGGCTGCTGCGGCACCACCCCTGCCCATATTCAGGCATTGCGGGCCCTTTTGACGGGGCGGTCCCCCCGCCGCCGCGAGCCGGACGGCCTGTGCCGCCTCTGCGGCTGGCAGAAGGTTGTCACCCTGGGGCCCGATTCGATCGCCTCCGTGGGGGAGCGGATCAATCCCACCGGGCGGCGGCGGCTGAAGCAGGCCCTCTATGAGAAGGACTACGACTACGCCGCGGAACTGGCCATCGAGCAGCAGGAGGAGGGGGCGGACTTCCTGGTGGTGAACGCGGGACTGCCGGACATCGACCAGGAGGAGGCGCTGCCCGCCCTGGTGCTGGCCATTCAGTCCGTGTCGCCCCTGCCCCTGGTTATCGACTGTTCCGACGGGCCCGCCCTGGAGAAAGCGCTGCGGGTGTGCCGGGGCCGTCCCATGCTCAACTCGGTGAACGGCGGCGAAGACAGCCTGCGGGCGATGCTGCCTCTGGCCGCCAAGTACGGCACGGGCCTGGTGGTACTGGCTTTGGACGGCGGTGGGATTCCGGATACGGCTCAGGGGCGCTGGGAGGTGGCCCGCCGGGTGGTTGCCCTCGCCCAGCAAGCAGGGGTCCGCCGGGAGGATATATTCATCGACTGTCTGGCTCTGGCGGCCTCCGTCAGTCAGGAGGGGCTGATGGAGACGCCCCGGGCCATCGCCATGGTCCGTGAGGCGGGCTATAAGACGCTGCTGGGCGTGTCCAACGTCAGCCACGGCCTGCCGGGCCGGGACGGGATCAACTGCGCCTACCTGGCTGCATGTCTTGCCGCCGGACTGAATGTACCTATTGTCAACACCGCCTCTCCCCGCGTCCGGGACACCCTGGCCGCCGCCCGGGTCCTCCTGGGGCTTGATACCCGCTGCGCTGGCTACATTGCCAGCCACAGCACAGCCCCCGTCCCCGCCGAGGCCCCCGGCAGCCTGGAGGCCCTCATTGTCACCGGGCGAAAGGGGGAGGTTTCCTCCGCGACCGCCTCCCTTTTGAAAAAGGAATCCCCCCTGGAGGTGGTTGACCGCCACATCATCCCCGCTTTGGAGAAGGTGGGAAGTCTCTATGAGACGGGAAAGCTGTTCCTGCCCCAGCTGATGGCCTCCGCCGAGGCGGTTAAGGTCGCTTTTTCCGAGGTGCGGACACGCATGCCCCGGGGAGAGGGGACGAAGGGAACGATCCTGCTGGCCACCGTGAAAGGGGATGTGCACGACATCGGCAAGAACATTGTGAAGATGCTGCTGGAGAACTACGGCTACCATGTGGTAGACCTGGGTCGGGACGTACCGCCGGAGCGGGTGGTGCAGGCGGCCCTGAAAACCGGCACCAAGCTGGTGGGCCTCAGTTCCCTGATGACCACCACCGCCCAGAATATCGCTGTCACCATTCAGGCGCTGCGGGAGGCCGGGGCGCCCTGCCGGATCATGGTGGGTGGTGCCGTTGTCACCCAGGCCTTTGCCCATCAGATCGGCGCGGATTTCTATGTAAAAGACGCCAACCAGTCCGCCCAGGTGGCAGCCCAGGTGCTGGGCTGGCAGAACTGAGGGGACCGTGAGGGGACTTCTCAAAAAGCGCCGGCGGTGGCTTCTCCTGGTACTGCCGGCGCTGGCGGCGGCACTGGTCTGGGCACTCTGGGCGGGTCTAACCGTTCGCTGTGAGACCCTGTATACGGACAAGCTGACTAACCCGGTGCGCCTTGTGCTGCTAACAGACCTGCACAGCACCCTCTATGGAAACAACCAGAAGCGGCTCATCCGCCTGGTTGCGGAACAAAATCCGGACGCCGTTCTCCTGGCCGGGGATATTTTTGATGATGAGGCACCCCACCGGGGCGCGGAACTTCTGTTGGAGGCCTTGGGACAACTCTGCCCCTGCTTCTACGCCGCCGGCAACCACGAGTTTTGGGCGGAGGATACAGGGGAAATTTTCGCTCTGCTCCGCGCCTGCGGTGTCACTGTGCTGCAGGGAGATGGGGTGAAGGTGAAACGTGGGGGCCAGCTGCTGCAAATTTTCGGCGTGGATGATCCGGAGGGCTTCGGGATCCTTCCCGGCGAGGTTGTCCCCACCGGGTGGGTGGAGCAGCTGCGTACCTGCCAGGCTGCACTGGAGAAGGGGGTATGCTCCATTCTCCTCTCCCATCGGCCGGAACTGACGGAGTTCTATTGGGACAGCGGCTTCGACCTGGTCGTTTCCGGCCACGCCCATGGAGGGCAGGTGCGCCTGCCCGGCATATGGAACGGCCTGTACGCCCCTGGCCAGGGCTGGTTCCCCGCCTACGCCGGCGGACTATATCAGCTGGGGGACACGGCGCTGGTGGTGAGCCGGGGGTTGAGCCGTAACCCGCGCCTGCCCCGGGTTTTTAATCCGCCGGAGGTGGTGGTGATCGATATGATCCCGGCAGCATAGGACGTATGATCCAAAAGGAGGCGCCACACATGGGTGAGACAAAGAGAACAGACACCATCCGCATCGCGTTTTTCTCCGTGCCGGGGATACTTCTGGAGCCGCTGCCCCGTTTTGCCCGGCAGCTGGGGGTGGAATTGATGGGAGTGCCAATTACCACAGAAAACTTTGCGGAGCGCTGCCGGGCAGTTGTAGCCGGGGGCGTGGCCGCTGTTTTGGTGTGGCCGGCCTAGTACTCCCAGGCTCTGGAACTACACCTGCCGGTACCTGTAGTAAACTGAGGCGGCACCAGCGGCGAGGCCTTCGGTATCCTGCTTACTGTCAGAAATCAGGTAGGCAAAACCCGCCCCCGCATTGGCGGCGGTGACGTAAGAAAACATTTATGTGAGAGAATCGGCGTAGTTTAGGCTACGCCGGTTTTCTTTTCTTTTTGGGCTGCTTGGGATTGCTCCCTTGCTTCCTCAAAATCAAATGCACCAATGAAGTTATAGACGATCTCAATTTCTCTGACCTTAATGCGCGGCTCATTCTCGTCTGGCGTGTAAACCTCGGAGATATAAATTTTCTCCACAAACTCCCGGAGAATGGAAGCGTCAAGCTGCTGCATATCGGTGTACTTCCTGACCGCTGCAATAAACTGTCTGAC
>CDZQ01023893.1_pt1 | contig 40643 bp, 39 predicted proteins | sample 554831 | NCBI WGS metagenome assembly CDZQ01 (sample SAMEA3182112, study PRJEB8094) | gut metagenome | biome: human; feature: gut; material: Stool; isolation source: human stools | place: Canada | collected 2013-05-06 | reverse complement strand
ACACTACAAAATCTGCTTGTTGCGTAGTAAATAAAGCAATGCAGGCTTATTTTGCAAACGTGTCACGCTATTATTGCGTAGCAGGATGGCTTGTTCAAAAAAGATATGGGATTCAGGCGGGATGCGTAAAAGAACTCTGCCTGAATCCCATATTAATGGTGGTATGTCGGAATGAAATCAGCTTTTGGCTGCGCGGTAGCCGTGCGAAAAGTCGGCGGCGTAAAGGCGGGAGGGCGCGCCCTCGCGGCTTTCTGCGGGCAGCACAAGAAAAACGGTCTGCCGGGTGAGGTTGTGGCGGGTTATGCACTGGGCCAGTTCGCCCAGTGTTGTCCAGTGCAGCTGCTCCTCGGGCCAGCTGACCATATGGGCGCAAAAAATCTGTGTTTCGGGCGGCAGGCTGCGCGAGAGTTCGTCCTGAAGAGCCTGAGCCGACGCTGCGGAGAGGTATACGGCCATGGAGGCCCCATGCTGCGCCAGCAGGTGCAGATGCTCACGCGCCGGCACCGGAGTGCGGCCTTCAAGGCGGCTGATAATGAGGCTCTGGGTTACTTCCGGCACGGTAAAGGTAATGCCCGCCGCAGCCGCAGCCGCACAGGCGGCGGTAACGCCCGGCACCACACGCCAGGGGATGCCGTCCGCATCCAGCAAGGCGGCCTGCTCGCGCAACGCACCGTACAGGGATGGGTCGCCCGTATGCACACGGGCCACGGAGCGGCCCGCCAGTGCGGTTGCCCGCACCAGCGCATGGCACTGCTCAAGATTCAGCGGGGCGGAATCCACAACCATGGCGTTGGGCGCGGCACAGGCCACCACCTCGCGCGGCACCAGCGAACCTGCATAGAGCACGAGGGCGGCCTGTTCAATGGCCTTGCGCCCCTTGATGGTCATGAGGTCTGGATCACCCGGCCCTGCGCCCACAAATGTAACGATGCCGGGCGTAATCCCGGTCTGCTGCGCGCTGTCCATGCGGCTACCTGCCTTCGGGCTGTGCGCCGGACTGAATGGGAGCAGGCGCGGGTTTTTGGGCGGCAAGTAAAAATACGGGGTTCATGGCCGCCAGGTGTACATCGCCGCCAAGGCTTTTGCCTTCAGATGCGCTGATTTGCAGAATTTCCACAGGCCAGCCCATGTCTTCAAAAAAGCGGCGGCACAGGCTGAAACTGTCCAGAAGCACACAACTGACCACCACGCGCCCCCCCACAGGCAGGCGCAGGCATACATGCCCCAAGATGTCATCCCCGTCATCGCCGGAGAGGCCGCCGCCGATGAATACCCGTTGCGGATCAGGCAGACCGGGCAGGCATTCGGGGGCTTGCCCGAGGCGTACTTCCACATTGGCCGCGCCAAAGCGGCGGCGGTTTTCCTGAATGCCCATGGCGCGGCCGGCGGAGCGTTCCACCGCGATTACGCGGCCCTCGTGCGCCAGCACGGAAGCTTCAAGAGCCACAGCGCCCGAGCCGGAACCGAGATCCCACACCACATGCCCGGCTTCAATGCGCAGCAGCGCCAGAGCGGCGGCGCGCACGGGCTTTTTGCTTATGAGGCCTCGGTCAACCGCAAGTTGGTCGGCGTCAAGCCCAAGATGCGGGCGGCGGGCCGGAGCCATTGGTATCAGCACCATTGTGCAGGCCGGGCCAAATTCGCGCCCGGCGGCATCGGCCATGCTCAGGTGGCTGACGCATTCATCGGCAGCGCCCATGCGCTCAAAAATATGGGCATCAAACCAGTCCACCCCACGGTCGAGCAGGTGGCGGGCGAGCACATCGGGCGACATGCGTGCATCAGTCAGGATGCAGAGCGGCGCGTTCTTGCCGCAGGCCACGTTGAGGGGGCGCAAATCATCGCGCCCGTGCAAGGAGAGGCAGATAACCTTGTGCCACGGCAGGGAAAGGCGCGCGCAAGCCTGCTGCAGGGAACTGACAGCGGGCAGCAGACGCACGGCATCCGGCCCCATGCGGCGCACTAGGGTTGCGCCGATGCCAAAAAGCAGTGGGTCGCCGTCTGCCAGCACAAGCACACGCTCTCCAGCGGCCCGCAACTGGCTGAGCCGGGTGAGCAGCGGTTCCAGCGGCGTGGTCAGGGGCAGTAGGCGCGCCTTGAGGGCGGGGCCTGCGGCGGGCGCGGCATCCTGATCACCTGCGGGATGGCTTTCTGTCGAACTCCCGTCTGTGCCACTGGTTGCGCCCCCGGTTGCTCCGTTGCTGGATTCCAGACTGCTGCCGGAAAATTCCTCCAGCAGCATGCGTCCGGCGCAGATCACGTCGGCTTGTTCCGCCAGTTGACGCTGGGCTTCGGCCAGACCTGCCAGACCTCGCGGACGTGCGCAGTCGAGGCCCATGACCGTGATGGGTTCCGGCGCGACAGTCGTTGGTTCAAAAACAAAGAATGACTGCAACATTTCCGACATGGGCGGCCAGTCATCCTGCTCGGATGTGCCCGCAACGGCGGGGCTGGCGGGCGTAGCGGCGGTGGGTGCGGTAATGGCAGGCGGGCTTTCGGCCTCAGGTGCGGCCTGTGTGGCGGCAAGTGTGTTTATAGCTGCTGTTGCAGCGGATTCGGCTGGCAACTCTGCGGGCGTGGCTGGGGCGTCATCGGCGTTTGCGGGTGCGGAATCCATAAGGAGGGGTTCATCTCTGTCTGATGCGTCCGCATCTGCCGTTCCGGTATTCGTATTGTCATCGCAAGGCAGTGCTTCATCAGCGGTAATCGGGGCATCAACGCGTGCAGTGTCTGCGTTGGCGGCGACATTGTACGTAGCGGCGGGCTCCGCAAAGGCGCAGATATTTTGGGTAGTTGTCGAGCCGTCAGCAGAAAATTCCGGCAAGTCGGCAGCCTGCTCATCAGTCTCGGCAGCGGTCTGCGCAAGGGGCTGACCTGCAGGATGCTCGCCGGGGGTCTCCAGTGGGCCAGCGGCAAGGGCCTCGGCCGGAACGGCGTTGGCTGCGTCATCGTCCCGTGTCTGGGTGTCGGGCGTCTGGGTTGGCACGGCAAAGCCGGGCAGTGAGACCTGATGTTTCATAACGCCAATAATTCCCTGCCGTCAGTGTGAAAAAGGTGCAAGCTCACGGGGCGGCCTGCAAAAAGTTGCGCGGTGCGTGCCGCCTGCTGCGCCACCCGCCTGATAGTCTCTGCTCCTGCGCTGTCTGCCAGCAGCAGTTCCAGTGCGTGAGCCGCTGTTACGCACCGGGTGATGGCATCCGCACAGGCAGCGCCAGCCTCGCTGGCAAGCTGCGCAAGGGCCTGCATGTCCAGCGTGGAATCCTTGGCATGAGTGTATGTATGCCCGTGGGCCAGCTTGACCAGTTTACCAAAAAAACAGCCCCAGATAATGCGCTCAAACTGCATGCTCCCCACAGCTTGCAGGGAGAACTGCGCAAAATCCGCAACCTGTACAAAGCATCGCTCCGGCAGCTCGGGGTAGCGCTCCATAAGCAGCCGTTCCGAGCGCCTTCCCGTGGTCAGGCACGCACATTGGCAGCCTGTGGCGCGGGCCACGGCAAGCCCCTGCTCAATGGTGGCCTTCCACGCATCATGGCTGAACGGACGCACCGTGCCCTGGGTTCCCAATATGGAAATGCCGCCTTCAATGCCCAATCTGGGGTTGAAGGTCTTGTGCGCCAGCTGCGCGCCATCAGGTACGCTGACAAATACCGTCAGCCATGTGCGGCACTGGAGGGCAGCGGCGTATTCCTGCTCCTGCGCTTGCAGTGCGTAGGTTATCTGTTGGCGCGGCACCGGGTTGACCGCAGCCTGACCAATGGCTACAGGCAGACCGGGCAAGGTGACGCGCCCCACCCCCGGCCCTCCCTTTATAATGATGTGGTCGGGGTATGCAACTGCCGTGTCGGGGGATGTCCACCCGGCGTTATGGGCGGGCGTATGCCGTGCCGCATCCTCGACCTGGTTTGCTGGGCGATGCTTGGGGGGCAGCGCGCTCTCCACCACCGTGGCCGTTATGCGAGCGCCAGACGTGGCGTCAGGGTCATCGCCGCCGTCCTTGATTATGCTGGCGTGGGCAATGGCAATGATGTCCGGTGGAGGTGGGTCGGCCAGCCCGCTTGCGGCGCCAGCTTCGGCGGCAGCCCATGCGGCGTCCAGTTCCGGCGCAGGGCCTGTGGCGCAGCTTTCAATGTTCAGGCGCAGCCAGCCCCGAGGCTCAGGCAGGCCATTGCTGTCCTTGCACTGATTGTGCTTGTCCTGACCACCCCCAAAAGGGGGCAGGGGCACCGGGACTGCAGCCGGCGCTGTGCCCGTGCGCAACAGTTGCAGTGCGGCCAGCGCTGCCCCCGTTGCGGCGCTGCCGGTGGTGAACCCTTCCCGAAGCTTTCCGGCCATGCGTCAGCTCAGATTGGGGGACAAACCAGATGTCAGGCTGGATGCCAGCTTTTGGGTCAAGCCGGGGCGGGCGTCAGGATCAGGCAGCCAGACCTTGCCACGGGCCACAAGCGACACCGGGCCGTCTATGCCAGCCATATCAAGACCGCCTTCGGCAAACAGCCGCACGTCCAGGGCCGAGCCGCCGGGCTGCATGATGGAAAAAGAGCGGCGCGTACCCGCGCGCGCAAGGCACAGGGTCAGGGCCAAGGCCCCAGAACCGCAGGCATTCTCAAGAAATGTTGTTCCGGCATCGCGCACATGCACAAGGGGCAGCATGTCCAGCAGGCCTTGACATTCACGCCACCAGATGACGCCCGCGGCAGGCTCGGCCTCAAGGCCGTGCTGCTGTCGCAACTGGGCGGCCACGGCATGGCAGTCATCAGGCAGGGGATGCGTTGCCCCGCCAAGCAGCAGATGGCAGATGCCCGGCAGGCGCACCAGATGTGCGCCTTTCTCTATAGTAGTAATGGAATACTCAGGGAGGCGCAGCAGTGCCTCCACCTGCCAGAGCGGGGCGGAGCCGCGGGTATGCAGGCGTACAGGCGTCTGCCAGCCGGAAACATGGATTTCATCAAGGCGGGCAGGTTGTTCTGTGGTGTTCGCAGCTTCGGGCGCTCGCTCGTTGCGAGGGGCAATTCCGTCCAGCACACCCTGTTCCGGGCCTGGATATTGGGCAGTGTATGCCAGCAAGGCCCCTACGGCGCGGCTGGCATTGACGCAAAATTCACCGCCCGCCATACGCAGCTTGTGCTGGGGCAGGTTCACAAATCCCGCCTGTTCGCCCCCAAGCATGGAAGAGTCCAGCGCCAGAGACGCCAGACGCGCCTGTTCTGCCGGGCGCTGGCCAGTGTCGGGAAAAAGCAGGGTGGTGTTGCCCCCGGGGCTCCATTTGGAAAAAGTCAGTGCAGGCATGGAAAATCCTTGGTTCTTGACAAAGTATGCCTCAGCCCCGGCGGGCTGTCCAGCGCTGGCGGCAGAGCGGGGTCAGCCGCCGGATTTTTGCTGACAAAGGGAAATAATCGGATGTACGTTGCAGTTGGACTGTGATGAAAAAGCGAAAGAGTGTTTCCTATTTACAACTTGCGGTTTTTCCTAAACGCGGGTATGTGAAAGGCAGTTGCCGTCTCCAAGGCCTATGGCTGTGAGTGAGCCGGTAACGTGGCGGGCACACCGCGATTTACTGTTGTTGACGGTAATCGACGACACTAACAACGTTTGGGAGGCAGTATGAAATCGTTTCGTCTTCTTGCTCTTGCGGCCGCTCTTGTTCTGAGCTACGCCGTGGCCGCTGCGGCCGCTCCGGCTTGTAACAAGAAAATTGAGAGCTTCGACTTCGTAGTGGACTATTCTGGTTCCATGATGATGAAGAACGACAAGCTGAAGCAGGACAAGATTGTTGTGGCCAAAAATGTGCTTACGCGCATTAACGCCGCTATCCCCGCTCTGAGCTACAATGGTGGCTTGCACACCCTTTCGCCCAACGGCGCCATCATTGCCCAGGGTCCCTGGGATCGCGCCGCCATGGCCGCTGGCCTCAAGAAGCTGCGCAGCAACTTTGATATTTTTGGCCGCATGACCAGCATGGGCAACGGCCTGCAGGCGTATGAACCCTTCATCTCCAGCATGAAGCGCGACGCCGCCCTGATCCTCGTGACCGACGGCGACAACAACCGCGGTACCGACCTCGTGCAGGTTGTGAGCCAGATGTACGCCAGCCAGCGTAACCTGGTTGTGCATGTGATCTCCCTGGCCGACACCCCCAATGGTGAAGCCACCATCAAAAAGATCGGCGCCCTGAACTCCAACGCCGTTGTGGTGCGTGGTGAAGAACTGGCCACCAGCGATGCCGCTGTTGAACGCTTTGTGCTTTCCGTGTTCTGCAAGGACGAAGACGTCATCGTGCTGCGCGGCGTGCACTTCGCTTTCAATTCCTATGCTCTTGACGGCAAGGCCATGGGCATCCTGAACGAAGCCGCCACCCTGATCAAGAACAACCCCAACAAGCGCGTTGTTCTCTCCGGCTGGACCGACTTTGTGGGTTCCGATGCTTACAACATGAAGCTTTCGCAGGAACGCGCCAGCTCCGTGAAGAACTACCTCGTGAAGCAGGGCATCCCCTCCAGCCGCATGACCGCCATTGGCCGCGGCAAGTCCTTCAAGTATGACAACAAGACCGACGAAGGTCGCGCCATGAACCGGCGCACCGAAGTGTCCTTCGAGTAATCTCGGAGCGTCTTCGAGTCAGTCGAATTAAAGCAAAAGCCGGGTGGTGTATGCCGCCCGGCTTTTTATGAGGTGCATGGCACATGCGTAAGATTCTGGCACTCATTCTCACGTTGGGGTTGACCACTGGCGGTTGCGCCTGGTTTGGCGGCTCTTCTTCCACTGATGAAGAAATAAAGCCCGCTCAGCCGCAGGAACAGACTGCAGCCCCTGAACCGGCCCCGGCCCCTGTAGCTCCTGCCAAGGACGCTAAGGGCAAGAAGGGTAAAACCAAGGCCGAAAAAGCGGCTGAAGTTAAGCCCGTTGCCACCAAAAAAGGCGCGAAGACTGAAGCTCAGGCCGCCGCCGAACTCACCATGGTGGGCCACAAGCTGGCTGCCCAGGCTGCCCGCACGGTGATGCCTTCCAAGTCTTCCAGGGAAGTGCGCCAGGACGGCAAGGATTACGTGGGAACCTACATTGATGTGGACTCTTCCAACGTGACCACTGAATTGCGCCCCAGCCCCACTGGTCAGTACGTCGGCTTTATCCGGTATCAGGAAAGGGTAATGGATTGCCGTGGCAAGACCCGCCAGGAAGCTATGTCTACTGCTTCGTGCGAACAGGTCAAGGCACGCAACATTAACGAGCTGATCCGTTTTGACGGTTCGACCTGGCAGTATTAGCAAAAGTAGTAACGCCGCTCTGGTTGCGCGCTGCCTGGTGCTGCGTTCTGCCGGAGCGGATGTTCCACGCTCGGTGATTCGCCGTTCGTGAAGAGATTTCAGCGGGGTTTCGGCCCCGCTTTTGTTTTTTTGATTTGATGCTTGAGCGTCTGGTAAACGGCGGTGCCAACGTGCAGACAGAACTGCAGCCGCAGGCTGGCCCTGAGATGCGGAATGGACCGGGCTTTGGCCCTGGCAATACTGTCAGAACAAAATGGGTGAATTGCCCTTGCCTGTGGTGGGTGCGGCAAGAGCCAGATCAGGCTGCATCGCCTTTCAGAAAACCCTCGGGCAGGTGATCGCGAATCCAGCGCGCGCACTGGGCCGGATTTTTACCCTCGGCGGGACAGCGCAGGGTTGCATAATATGTGTACAGGGCCTTGCGTTCGTTAAAAATATCCTCGAGCTTCTCGCCGGGATTCATGGCAATGCCGCGTTCAGGATTGCGGGCGATGCGTTCTTCAATCAGATGAAAGGGCACATCAATATAGACGACAGGCCCAAGCGCCGCCAGATGCCGCATGGCCGCATCGCGGTAGATGACGCTGCCGCCAGTGGCTATGACCGTTCGGTTGGCCTTGATGGCGCAGATTACCTTGCCTTCGGTATCCAGAAAGGCTGCCTTGCCCAATGTGTCGGTAATGTCTTGCAGGCGTGCGCCGTAGGCGGCTTCGATCAGGTGGTCGCTGTCAACAAAAGCCCAGCCCAGCTCCTGCGCCAGGGCTGAACCCACAGTGGACTTACCCGCTCCGGCCATGCCTATAAGTGTTATGCAGGGGGCTGGCATTGCGGGGGCTGCTGTTAAATCCGGCTTGCTGGACATGCGGACTCCTGAATTGCTTGAATGGAAACGCATGGCATCGATGCTGTCATGCGCGGAGCATACGGAATTTCTGGACGTAAATCGGTTAGTGGGAATGTGCCCAAGCCAGCGCTGCCTGTCAACGCCGGGCTATGCCAGCCGGTGGCTGGTGATGCTCAGGCGTTCTGCATCCTTCCTCAAGCAGGGGTCTTCTTTTTTCCGGCAGACTAAAGTATTTTTGCTTCAAGGCCGATAAGCGCTGTAGAGGTGAGTTTTATGCGCAAGTCAGTTGGTATGCTATTGCTTGCTTGTTTGGCGTTTTCCCTTTGCCGCGCTCCCGTTGCGGCCGCCGTGGAGGCTGTCCCCCTGCCGCCTCAGGTTCCTGCTCACACGGCCTCCGGGGCCACCAATCTTACCGATGTGTGGCTGCACAGCGGTGGCGGGCGGCTGTATTGGAACACACTGGTAACGCCCCGGCAGATTGCTCTGGAAGGGGCGCGGTTTGTGGATCCTGCGGCTGTGCCGGAGTTGGCCCTGACTCCTCAGGCGGACAAAAAAACGCCAGTGCGCCAGACAAAGCGCAAGGTCAAGGTTTCAAAGGCCGCCCCGCAGTCCGCCACATCCCCGGCACCCAATGGCGTGGGCAAAACATCCCTTCAGGCGCCTGTCAGCAGCAGTGCCATCCCGCCCATGAACAGCCCTGCTCCAACGCAGGCCAAGTCTGGCGCTTCTGCCACAGGCCCGGCCAAATCGGCCAAGGCTTCGCCAGCGCCAAGCTCTGCGCCCATGCCATATTCGTCTGCAGCGGCATCGTCTGTGGGCAGTATTGGCGGCGGAGGCAGTGGGGCTATGCCAGATGTGCCGGCACCGCCGGCATTTTCAGCCGATGATGTGCTGCCGAGGGCCAATGCCCGGCCCTAGCGCCCTGAAATTTCAGGTATCCTGGCTCGCGATGACTGCGCGCGCCATGCTTGCCGCGCGAGCCGCCCGCGCCGGTTTGAAGTATCCGCCTAAAAAAAGTGCGAACGCGCTGCGAGCAGATTTTTTTTGAGCGTGGTGCGTTTACTCTTGCGGCATGATTGCAACAAGGGCATTGTAGTCGCGCATCGTATGGGGAATCTGGCGCTTGACGGAGACCTTGCTGGCGTGTATGTAGCTTGTTCCATATATTTTAACGCTAGGGCAATGCCGCCCTTCCGCGCTTAAAAGCCGGGGGGTAGCCCCAAAACCGCTCAGGCCCGGCGTGCCGCATCGCTCCGGTGGTCGGCCCAAGGCCCTGCCGGAAATTTTTTAAGGAGTCTGCCATGAAAAGAACATATCAGCCGAGCAAAATCAGAAGGGCCCGCACTCACGGGTTCCGTACCCGCATGGCCACCCCCAGCGGGCGCGCCATCATCCGTCGTCGCCGCGCCAAGGGCCGTAAGGTTCTGAGCGCCTAGCGGGGCGGGCTTGCCCCGTTCTACATGGGTATTCCCATGAATCAGAATGGTTTGCCGCAGCACCTGCGGATACGCCGAAGAGCGGAATTCGTAGCGTGCTATGAGCGGGGCAGGCGTCTGCATACCGAGCATTTCCTTGTTTTTGTGCTGTCGGGCAATAGTCCCGGTCTAGCTGCGCGCACTGGCATGGCTGTTTCCCGCAAGGTAGGCAATGCTGTTATGCGCAATCGCGTCAAAAGGCTGCTGAGGGAATTTTATCGTCTGCACCGCAGCGATTTGCCCAAGGAAGCTGACATCGTTACCGTTGCTAAAAAGCATGCCGGAGAGGCTGCGCTGGATTTGGCCAGCGTAGCCGCCGAGCTTTTGCCGCTGATGCGGCGCGTGGTTCGGCGAGAGCCGGGCCGTCCGGCATTGGATGGGCTGCCATGAGTCATTTGCTGCGTAATCTGTGCATATTACCCATACGCGTTTACCAGCTTTGCATCTCGCCAGTGCTTCCCCCCGCCTGTCGGTTTTATCCCACCTGTTCCGCCTATGCCGCAGAGGCCATCTTGACCCACGGCATATTCCGGGGCGGCTGGCTTGCGCTCAAGCGTCTTGCCCGCTGCCACCCCTGGGGCGGTTCAGGCTATGATCCTGTTCCACCACCAAGACGTCCCCGTGACGTCCCGCCACTGTCCCAGGAGTGAACGCCCTCATGCAAGACGGAAAAAATCTGATCATCGCCATACTTTTGTGCCTCGTCGTTATTGTGGGCTGGAGTTACGTGTCCGAGTACATGGGCTGGGTCCGCAAGCCTGATCCGGCCATTGTTGCCCAGCAACAGCAGGAGCAGCAGCAGGCTGCACAGCAGCAACAGGCCCAGCAGGTCGCCGCAACCGCGCAACAGGCCATGCCCGTATTCACGCCCGCCCCGGGCCGCGACCTCACGGTCAACTCCCCCCTTTATGAAGCCGTTTTCCACACTGGCGGCGGCGCGCTGCGTTCCTTCAAGCTCAAGCAGTATCAGACCGGTCTTGCGGTGGATTCCCCGCTGGTCAACCTTGTTGACCCCAAGACCGCCGCAGTTGCCCCGCTGGGCCTTGTGGTGAACAGCCAGCCCTCGTGGAGCACAGGCCAGTGGTCTGTGGAAGGCAATGAAAATGGCCTGAATATCGGTGCCGGTCAGCAGGGCGTGCTGCGCTTTGACGGCGAGGTGGACAGCCTGCGCGTTATCCGCGAAATGACCTTCAGCTCCGATACCTATCTTATCCGCGAAAAAATCCGTGTGGTGAACACCACGGATCAGGCCCGCAGCGTTCGAGTCAGCTACACTGTGGCCGCCGATGCCAGCAATGCCGCAGGCGACCGTTACGATGCCATGCGCCTTGCCTGGGACAACGATGGAAGCCTTGGCGAAGAATCTTCGCCCAAAACGCTTGAAACTACAGGTGCGCAGGTTGCTGGCAAGATTTACTGGGCTGGCACCATGAGCACCTATTTTCTTGCTGCGGTGCTGCCCGGCGACACGAGCAACGTGACCGTCAAGGGCCGCATGCAGCAGAACGTGTTCCGCGCTGCCGTTGAAGAACCTGAAGTGATGCTCGGCCCCGGCCAGGAGCGCGAACTTACGGTTTCTTACTGGGTTGGCCCCAAGGAACGCGCCAAGCTTGCCGCTGTTTCTGATCAGCTTGCCAAGAGTATTGACCTCGGCATGTTCCATGTGATCGCCAAGGGCTTGCTGTGGCTGCTTGAATTTTTCCAGAAGTACGTGAACAACTGGGGCGTGGCCATCATTTTGCTGACGGTTCTTATCAAGGCCCTGTTCTGGCCCCTTACGGCCAAGAGCTACGCCTCCATGGAAAAGATGAAGAAGCTTCAGCCGCACATGGTGGCTATCCGCGAGAAGCACAAGGACAACAAGGAGCTCATGAACAAGGAAGTCATGGCGCTCTATAAGACCTACGGGGTCAACCCGGCCAGCGGCTGTGTGCCCATTCTCATCCAGATGCCCGTGTTCTTTGGCCTGTATCAGGCTCTGCTCACGTCCATCGAGTTGCGTCACGCGCCTTTTATCTCCTATCTGCCCGGCACTGACATCATCTGGCTGGCTGACCTTTCGGCTAAAGACCCGTTCTACATCACGCCCATCGTCATGGGCCTGACCATGTTCATCCAGCAGAAAATGAGCCCCCCGGCCACTGACCCCACCCAGCAGAAGATCATGATGTTCCTGCCGCTGATCTTCACCGCCATGTTCCTGAGCTTCCCCTCGGGCCTAGTGGTGTACTGGCTGGTCAACAACATCCTGTCCATTGCGCAGCAGAGGATGATGGCGAAGAAGTTCTCTACATCCGCAGCGAAGTAGGCCGCCCCGGCGGGTTCGCGTGACACAGCAAGGGGTTCGTATGGAAGGGTTTAAAGAATTCCAGGGAAAGGATCTCGACAGCGCCATAGAGGAAGCCTGCGGCTACTTCAACACAGCGCGTGAAAAGCTCGAGATTGAAATAGTGCAGGACGCCAAGTCCGGCATATTCGGCATCGTGGGGGCGCGCAAGGCCAAGGTTCGGGCCAGGCGCGTGCAGCTGCGCGAAACGATGGAAAGCATTCTGGGCAGAAAGAACGGCGAGGGGGCTTCGGCCCCTGCGCCGTCTGCCGGGCAGCCCGCATCAGCGAGTGAGAATTCCGGGTCTGCGGAGCAGCGCAAAAACGGCGGCAACCGGCAGGAGCAAGCGCCTACGCCTGCTCCTGAATCTTCTGCCCCGGCAGCCCCCAAGGCTCCCGCTGCTCCCAACGCTCCGGAGGTTCAGGCCGAAAAGGACCGGGCCGATGGGCGTGACCGCCAGCAGGAGGCCCGGCCTCAGCGCAATCAACAAGACGACAGACGTAACCAGCAGGATGACAGGCGCAACCGTGGCCGCAACCGCAAGCCGCAGTCTCTGGACGCCTTTGAGAGTGAAGAAGATCTGGACGCCGCCATTAATGGCAATGTGCTGGATAAACCCGCTGATCGGCCTTTTGACCGCCGGGGCGAGCGTAACGGCAAGCCTGACAGAAATGGCGCCAAGCCTTCCGGCAGAAATTCCAGAAACGACCGGGGCCGCGACCGCACAGGCAGAAATGCCGAAGGCGGCGAAGGCGCGGAGGCGGTCAATCCCGCCGAGGCCCCTGCGCGTGAAGCCAGAGGGCGGCGCAATGATTCCCGGTCGGACAACCGGCCTGACAATCGTTCAGACAACCGCCCCGACAGCAGGGGCAACGGCAGGGCAGAGGCCCGTCCCGCCCAGCGCGAGAATCACCGCCCAGAGCGCGCACCGCGCCCTGACGCGCCGGTTGATGGACTGGAAGATGATTTTGAAGCCGCAGGCGAGGGTTTGCCGGTTACTCCTCTGGAGCAGCTTGACGCCGCAAAGCTTGAAGCCCTTGTGGATGAAACCGTGCGCAAGCTCATCCGGCCCATCACTGGGGACGGCGTGGGCATCACCGTCAAGATCGGCGGTGGCAGAGTTTATGTGGGCATTGATTGCGATGAAGACTCCGGTCTTCTGATAGGCCGCGAGGGGCAGACCCTTGCCGCCCTGCAATACATGATATCGCGCATTGTATCGCGCGGCATGAACGCAGCCGTGCGGGTGCAGCTTGACGCCGGAGAATACCGCCGCCGTCAGGATGAAAAACTGCGCGAAATGGCGTTGGCTCTTGCAGACAAGGTGCGCCAGAGCGGGCGCTCCTACTCCACACGGCCGCTTTCTTCGTACCATCGGCGTATTGTGCACGTGTGCCTGCAAGAGGCCGTTGACGTGCAGACCCGCAGCACGGGCGATGGCCCCATGAAACGCGTGGTCATCATGCGCAGAAAGGGAGAACGCGCCTAGCTTCAGCCTCACTGGCAGATGCGCGCTTGGCGCGCTCATACCGCAAGCGGGGCCAGCAGGGTCTTGAAGGTGCTTGTTACGTTGCCGGAGAAACAGCCCGACTGGGCGCAGATCTCCGGCAACACGCGTTGGCGAGGCCGCGCAAACACAGGGCAGGATATGGATACAGCAGTGCAGACAGAACGTGGCGACACCATCGCCGCCATTGCAACCCCTCCCGGTGCCGGGGGGATTGGCATCGTGCGCCTTTCTGGCCCTCGGGCCAAGGAAGTTCTTGCCCGCATGTTTCTGCCCCTTTCAGCGCAGGTGGAAAATTTCCATCCCTGGCTTTTACACCGGGGCCGCGTGCTGGACTGGAACGGCGAGGCGCTCGATGATGCCCTGGCTGTTTTTATGCCTGGGCCGCGTACCTTTACTGGCGAAGATGTAGCCGAGATTCACAGTCATGGCGGCCCTTTTCTGGTGCAGGCCGTGCTTGAAAGCGCGCTGCGCCACGGGGCGCGGCAGGCTGAGCGCGGCGAATTTTCGCGCCGCGCCTTTGTCAACGGGCGTATGGATCTGAGCCAGGCCGAAGCCGTGGCCGAGCTTATAGCCGCCCCCTCGCGCGAGGCCCTGCGCTACGGACTCAACCGTCTTGAAGGCGTTCTTGGTCGGCGCACTGCCGAGCTGCGCGAAGAACTGGAAATGCTGCGTGCCCAGATGTGCCTTGCCGTGGATTTTCCTGACGAAGAAGTTGAAGGCATGGAGCCAGCCGCGCTCTGTGAAGTTCTCGACAGGGTCATGCTGGCTGTGCGGCGGCTGCTGGCCGGGAGCAGACGGGCCCAGATCGTGCAGCAGGGCGCTGCCGTGGTGCTGGCTGGCGCGGTGAATGCTGGCAAGTCCAGCCTTCTCAATGCGCTGCTAGGGCGCGAGCGCGCACTTGTGACCGATATCCCCGGCACAACGCGTGATTTTCTGGAAGAAACATGCAATCTTGACGGTCTGCCCGTACGCCTGACAGACACAGCAGGCCTGCGGCAGGCTGAAGAAACCGTTGAGCAGCTTGGCGTAACGCGCAGCCGCGAAAAAGTTTCGCAGGCTGACCTTGTTGTTCTTGTGCTTGATGGCGGCCTGCTGGGCGAGGAAGGTGCAGCGGCAGAGGTCTGCCCGGACCCTGCGGCCCGCGAGGTTCTTGACTCTGTGGGTGATACGCCCCTGCTCGTGGTGTGGAACAAATGTGACATTTGCATGCCAAAAGTGTTCCCCCCCCGCTGGATTGGTGCGCGAACCTGTTGCGCAGTGAGCGCACTTTCCGATACATATGTCGAAGAGCTTGCAACCATGTTGCGATCTGTGCTGCTTGGGGGCGGTTCGGATACCGCGCCGGAAGACGGCCTTGCGCCCAACGCAAGGCAATCCATGGCGCTGGAAAAGGCTTTGAAAGAACTTGAAGGGCTGCGTGCTGATGTTGTTGCAGGGCAGCCTTACGATTGTTGCGCGGTCAGACTCGATATGGCCGCCGCTCATCTGGGGGAAGTGACCGGGCTTTCCAGCCCGGCTGAAGTGCTTAACAGCATATTTGCCCAATTCTGCATTGGTAAGTAACCTATGGATATGGACGTTTTGCGCCGCAGGTTGAGTTGCGAGGAAATCAACGCCATGCCCCTTTTTCATTACGAGGGGCCTGTGCAGGTTATTCGCACACTGGAGGACTGGAAAAACGCGCTGCCGGATCTGCGATCTGAAGACCTGCTAGGATTTGATACGGAAACACGGCCTTCCTTTCGCAAGGGACGCCGCAATTTTCCGGCTTTGATCCAGCTTGCCACGGCCAATGCCGTGTATCTGGTGCAGTTGGCCTTTTTGCCGTTCGGGCCCCATGTGGTCGAAATTCTGGCAAACCCCGATCAGGTCAAGGCTGGTGTGGGCATCCGCGATGATATGCGTGACCTTGGCCGCCTGCACGACTTTGAGCCAGCGGGGCTGGTGGATCTTGGCGGTGTGGCACGCGCGCACAAACTGCCCAGTCAGGGTTTGCGCACCCTTGCGGCCAATTTTTTTGGCTGGCGTATTTCCAAGGGCTCGCAGTGTTCAAACTGGAGCCTCATGGAACTGACCCCGCGTCAGATTGCCTACGCCGCCACCGATGCCTGGATCGGGCGGCTGATTTTTTTGCGCATGTGCGAAATGGGGCTCATTCCCTCCTGTCGCAGCGCCTGTGAGGTTGCGCCGGGCGGCGATGCCCTGGCAGCTGGGAGCGCCGTGTGAGCGAAAGTGCTTCGCTGTTCTGCTTTCCTCCGCTTGGCCCCAGACTGGTTTTTTTTACGGGCGGCACGGCTCTGCGCGATCTGAGCCGTGAACTGATCCAGTACACCCACAACTCCGTTCATCTCGTCACGCCCTTTGATTCCGGCGGTAGTTCTGCGGCCCTGCGCCGCAGCTTTGCCATGCCTGCCGTGGGCGACATCCGTAATCGTCTGCTGGCTCTGGCCGACAGCGCGGTTGTGCCCGCCCCGGTGATGGAATTTTGCGCCAGCAGGCTCCCGGAACAGTCGGCGGAATGCAACGATCCGCACGAACTGCGCCAACAGTTGCGCACCATGGGCAGCGAGGCGCATCCCGCATGGGCCGCTATGCCGCCGCTGTTTGCAGATGCCTTGCGCCTGCATCTCAATTTTTTTCTGCAACGCATGCCCGAAGATTTCGACCCCTTCCGCGCCTGCCTGGGCAATCTGATTCTGGCAGGGGGCTACCTGCACCACAAACGGGTGTTTGGCCCGGTCATGGCCTTTCTCAGCCGCTTGCTGCAAACGCGTGGCGTGGTACTGCCCATTGTGAGCGAAAGCCTGCATCTGGCGGCGGAGCTGGAAGACGGCTCCCTTGTAGTGGGGCAGCATCGCTTTAAAAATCTTAGCGGTGCAGTGCGGCGGTTGTTCCTCACCGTGCACGAGCCTGACCGGGGAGCCGAGCAGGTAGAAAAGTTGCAAACCCCTTGCCGTCCGCCACTTGCACCAGCCTCGGTGGCCTATCTGCGCTCGGCGGCGGCCATTTGCTACCCCATGGGCAGTTTTTACACCAGCGTGCTTGCCAACTTGTTGCCGCAGAATGTGGGCCGTGCAGTGGCTGCCGTAGAGTGTCCGAAAATTTTTATTCCCAATACCGGAACAGACGCAGAACTGCACGGCCTGACCGTGGCCGGGCAGACAGCCATGATCTTGCGCCATCTGCGTGAAGACGCCCCCGACGCCCCCGCCGAGGCCCTGTTGCAGACCGTGCTGGTTGATGCCCGTAATGGCCGCTACGAGGGCGGGCTTGATGCTGGTGAACGTGACGCCCTCGCCCAACTGGGTGTGCGGCTGGTAGAAAAACACATGGTCTACGAAAATGATCCGCAGCGCCATGTGCCGGAATTAACCGCCAAAGCCCTGCTGGAGCTTGTTCCCGGCAGTTCGGTGACCCTGTGAGCAATGAAACTCCCCCCGTATCTTGCATCGAGGCGCAGCAAGCGACTGCAAAACAGTTTGAAGCCTCCGGTGCCGACATGATCGGCCAGAGGCTGGACTATGCCCTGACCTTGCTGCTGCCGCAGATGGGCCTGCGGGGGCGCAAGCGCAGCATTGAAAGTGGGCAGGTGCTCGTCAATGGGCGCTCCTGCAAGGCAGCGCAACGTTTGCGTAAAGGCGATGTAGTTTCGCTGGCGGATGCGCCGACCGATGACCAGCAGACCCAGAACGCCGTTGTTGACGCGGCCGATACTGACGCATGCCCCGCAGATGCGAATTTTGAAGCTTTGCCCAGGCTTTTGGAGCGGCAGGGCGAGTTCTGCTTTTTTTACAAGCCCGTGGGTTTGCACACTGCCGCATTAACAGGCGGCAACATGCCTAGCCTGGAGAGCATGCTGCCGCAGTTGCTGGCAGGGCAGGGCTGCACTGAGGCTGACCCTCAAGATGGTGCGGATATGAGTGCGGAGGCTGTGCCCCCTCAGTTGATGCAGCGCCTTGATCACGGCACTTCTGGCATTGTGTGCGCGGCGCTTTCCCCGCAGGCGGCCAAGACTTTCCGATTGGCCGAGGCGGCTGGACGCTGTGAAAAGCGTTATGTTGCGCTTTTGGCCGGGCGGCTGGAAGAAGATTTTACCGTGACTTTTGCCCTGCGCACGGACAAGCGCAGCAAAAGCCGTGTGCTTGATCGCGATGCCGGCTGCACACGCTGGACGAATTTTACGCCCCTGCATTATTTTGAAGGGGACGACCTGCCGCAACTCGCCCTCACAATGGATCCACAGTTCCACCGTGCCGGGCTGACCCTGGCCGGGTGCCGCATCCGGCGTGGCGCGCGCCACCAAATCCGTGCGCATGCCGCCGCTGTGGGGCACCCCCTGTGGAACGACCCCCTCTACGCAGACAAAGATCCCGAAGCTGAAGCTCAAGCATCCCACGGCACGTTCTATCTGCACCACGGCTGCCTGCTGCTGCCGGGGACAAACTGCGTCATGCCGCCCCCCTGGTCTTTTTTGCCGGAAGCTGTTGCCCGGCAAGTTTTGGAATGGCTGACATCTGTCGACTGAGCTTTTCTCGGGCTGGTTGTTTTTCCTCAAGTTCACGTAGCAAAGTATTGCGCGCCAAACAGCGCCGTATTATAGATTGTGCGCTCAATCTAGAGCGGAATTTTCCCGCGAAAAGTCGCGTCAGCCGCGGAAATGCGCAAAAGAATGACCTCATAACATACCGCTATGATTTGAGTTCTTTTTTGCTCATTGAAAAGTTTAATTTGACGCCCTGTTTTCTCTTGGCACAAAGTTCTGCCCGGTATAAACGGAAGAGGTCAAACGGGTTGGCGAAGTGATGCACTGCTCGCCCCCGGAAGCTGCATGCCCCGGCAAAACCTGCGCAAACAGCTACCATTCGTGGCGCTCAGCGCTTGCAACCAGTTCAAGGAGAAAGGATGTTTCCTGCTCTACTGCCCAAATCCGCTCCGTTTTTTGCCATGCTCAACGAGCAGAATGATCTGCTGCGCCGCATGTCCGCCCTGCTGGTAAACATGCTGGAAGACGTTTCCAACATGGATCACGTGCACAAGGAAATCGCCTTTCTGGAAGAAGAGGCCGACCTGCTGCACAGCAAGATCATCCGGGCGCTTTCCCAGACGTTTATCACGCCCATTGACCGCGAAGATATCCTGCGCATCAATCAGGAACAGGAAGAGTGCATGGACTGCCTGCACAGCCTGAGTACGCGGCTGCATATTTTTGAATTTGCCTCAATCCGTTTTCCCGCCTTGCAGATGGCGCGCACCATCAGCGCCATGCTTGAGTTGACCTATGAGATGCTTGCTGGCCTCGCCAATCGGCGCGACTGCCACAAGACCCGTGCTTTTCGCGGCCTGCGCAGCGAATGCGATATGGTGCTGGCCGTGGGCCTGGCGGAACTGATGGACGAGCATCAGGAATTGACTAGCAAGGCGCTCATGCGGGTGCTCAAGTGGAGTCAGGCCTACGAGCGTATGAATATCCTGCTTGAGCAGGTCAATGCTCTGGCGGAAACCATTGAAGAAGCGGTGCTGAAAAATGTTTGATATCCCCGTGCTGCTGGCGCTCATTGTGCTGGTGGCCCTGGTGTTCGACTTCACCAATGGCGCGCACGACTGCGCCAACGCCATTGCCACAGTGGTTTCCACCAAGGTGGTGACGCCGCGTTTTGCGGTGGGCGCTGCGGCCCTGCTCAATCTGGGCGGGGCGCTGCTTGGTACTGAAGTGGCAAAAACACTGGGCAGCGGCATTGTTTTGCCGCAGGTGGTGGAGGGCAGCCATGTGCTCGTGCTGGCCGCTCTGGTGGGGGCCATCACCTGGAACTGCATAACCTGGTATTTCGGCATCCCTTCATCGTCGTCCCACGCCCTGATTGGCGGGCTTATCGGCGCTGCTGTGGCAGATGCGGGCTTCAGCGCACTGAACGCCAAGGGCATCTGGGACAAGGTGCTGGTGCCCCTTGTGGCCTCGCCCCTGGCTGGCTACGCAATGGGTTTTTGCTGCATGTGGATCATTTACTGGATCTGCGGGAATATACACCGTCGTAAGGTCAATGCCTCGTTCCGGCGTCTGCAACTGCTGTCAGCCGCGCTTATGGCCACCAGCCACGGCCTCAACGATGCGCAGAAGACCATGGGCATCGTCACCCTGGCCCTGATGATTTTTGGCAAGATCGACACCGTGGAAGTGCCCCTGTGGGTCAAGCTTTCCTGCGCCGGGGCCATGGCCCTTGGCACCGCAGTAGGCGGCTGGAAGATTGTTAAAACCATGGGGCACCGTATTTTCAAGCTGGAGCCGGTGCACGGCTTTGCTGCGGAAAGCTCCGCCGCCCTGGTCATCACCGGTGCATCCCTCATGGGTGCCCCGGTCAGCACCACGCACACCATATCCGCCTGCATTTTTGGTGTGGGGTCTTCCAAAAGGCTTTCAGCAGTGCGCTGGAATGTGGCCGCAAATCTGGTGACCGCATGGGTGCTCACCTTGCCCGCTGCGGCAGGCGTGGGGTTTGTTTCCTACTGGCTGCTGCATTTTATCTGGAACTGACCGGATTTGGCACGCATTGCGCTGGCCTGGCGGCCCGCCTTGCGAGAGAGACCATTCAAAAGCCCTGTCCCCGCGATCTGCCGGGACAGGGCTTTTCGTTTCAGGGGATTCACAGCGCCATACCCACTTGGCTGCCTGATAGCCAGTGAGCATCAAGTTCTGGTCAGAACAAGAATGTCCGGGGCATGCCGCAATGATTGCGGAGATGGAAGGGCTTGCAGGGGGGAGAAAATTGCGCGCAAATGGTGCCGTCACGCTGGCAGGATCAAAAGCCGAGCGCAATCAGTGCGCGCTCGCCTGTGTGCGGGCGCGCTGCACATGCAGATATCGCCGGGGGATGTCGGAGCCGCAGTCCTTGCAGCACAAGGTACGCCAGCGGCAGGCCGCAAGGGCAACCCTGAGCGGGCTAGTCGCGGCTGCCTTCGCGTTCTTCCTGGCAGGCGCGGCACAGGCCAACACCGGGTAGGGCTTCAAGGCGCTTGGCGGGGATGGGGTCGCCGCATTCACGGCAACAGGCTACGCCGTTGATCCATTCCGGGCCGCCGCGATCTACAGCGGCACGGGCCCGCAAGAGGGCTGATTCGCGGTCAAGGCGCTCCAGCTCGGTAGCCTGATCAAAAACGTCCATGAGTACTCCTTGTGTAAAGCAAGCGGCAACCCCGCAGAGCGGGGTTGCCGTAATTTTTGCAGAATATTTTCAGGGAGCACTATGTAGTGTACAATCGTGCTTCTGTAAAGACCCGGACAGGTCGATTTTTTTAAAAAGCCTTCAAAATGTCTTCAAGCGTGGTCACAAAGCTGTCCAGATCCGCCTGCTCAATGTTCAGGGGCGGCAGGAGGCGCAGGGTGATGCCGTGGCTCAGATTGCATATGAAGCCCCGGCGCAGCAGTTCTTCCCACACATCCTTGCCTGAAACGGTCAGCTCAATGCCCAGCATGAGGCCAATGCCGCGCACTTCGCGGATTTTGCCGGGAACGCGCTGTTGGAGTGCGGCCAGCTGGGCCTTCATGTGTTCGCCCAACGTGCTGGCGCGGTCTGCCAGCTTGTCGCGCAGCATGATTTCAACCGTCTTGGCCGCCACAGCGGAAACAAGCGCGCCGCCGCCAAAGGTGGTGGCGTGGCTGCCCGCCTCAAAGCCCTGCGCAACTTCGTCCGTTGCCAGCATGGCGCCCATGGGCAGGCCGTTGGCGAGCGATTTGGCCATGCTGATGATGTCGGGCGTGAGACCGCAGGTCTGGAAGGCCCAGAACTTGCCGGTACGGCACAGGCCCGCCTGCACTTCATCACACATAAAGAGAATGTCGTGCTTGCGGCACAGGGCCTCAACACCGTGCAGATAGTCTGCGGGCAGGGGCACAATGCCGCCTTCGCCCTGCACCACTTCAACCAGCACAGCGGCGGTGGCGGGGGTGATGGCGGCTTCCATCGCTGCAAGGTCGTTGGCCGGGACCTGCTTGAAGCCCTCGGGCAGGGGGGTAAAACCATTGCTCAGGCTTTCGCGCCCAGTGGCGGCCAGTGACCCAAGCGTGCGGCCATGAAAGCAGCCCTCAAGGGTGATGATTTCGTAGGCATCGCGCTTTTTCACGCTGCGCATGTAGCGGCGCGCCAGCTTTATGCAGGCCTCGTTGGCTTCTGCACCGGAGTTGCAGAAAAAGGCCTTGCTGTGGTGGCTCGTTGAGAGCAGCAGCCTCGCCAGTTCAAGCTGTTCTTCCTGATAAAACAGGTTGCTCACGTGCCAGAGCTTGTGCGACTGGGCCTCAAGGGCGGCGCAGATTTCATCATTGCAGTGGCCAAGGGCCGTTACGGCAATGCCCGCCAGCAGATCGACATATTCCTTGCCGTCCACATCCCAGAGTCGCGCGCCCTTGCCTCGCACGATAGCCAGCGGGTAACGGCTGTAGGAACGGCAGAGCAGGCTCTCTTCCCCGGCTTTCACGGCGGCAAAGGCTTGTGACATGGACAAACTCCTTCTCGGTGAACGTATGAATGGTGGAATGGATGAAAGTCGCTGGCGGTTGCCAGCGCAGAGTATCAGCGCCCGGTGTGACCGAAACCGCCGGAACCGCGCTCTGTGGCAGACAGTTCCGTAACTTCACGCCATCGCGGTCGCACAAAGGGCTGAAAGATGAGCTGGGCCACGCGCTCGCCGTTCTGGATGCGGCGCTCCTGGCCGGAGGTGTTTAGAAGGAACACCAGAATTTCCCCGGTATAGTCCGGGTCGATGATGCCGACGCCCTGGGCGACGGTGATGCCGTCGCGCGCGCCAAGGCCGCTGCGCGAGTAAACAAAACCGGCAATGCCAGCCGCGCGGGGCTGCACACTGATGCCCGTGCTTACCTTGAGCCTGCCCCCGGCGGGAATAACCGTTTCGGGCGTATCAAGGCAGGCGCGCAGATCCATGCCTGCCGACTGGCTGGTGGCAGGAGCAAGAAAATCGTCCTGCCCCTGGGCATAGAGTTCACGCGCGCCGGGGCGCACAAACGCAATGTCCACGGGGGCCATGCCCTCGTGGAGGTCGTTTGCCTTTTCGGCGGTGTGCTGCTGTGAGTGGTCATCGCGCATCGGTTGTTACTAGCGCAGCTTTTCGTTGGGGGCAAGAGCCTGATTGGGGCGCAACCCTGTTGACTTGGCATTTTGCTGTGTATACAGAAAATCTATTATCAACACTCAACAGGATTATTGGATGTACACTTACCAGGATTCTGCCCGTTATGCATAGCAGGGGCTATTGCATAACAGCTTGATTGTTTAGGCAATAGCCCTTGCTCCGTCCTGACATTTCATCGGGAGGAAGCATTATGGGCTATAAAAAAGCGACTAAAGTTCTGCCGCAACACCTGTTGCGGGCCATACAGGAATATGTTGACGGGGAATACCTGTACATTCCCCGCAAGGAAGAAAACAGAAAACACTGGGGAGAAACCGCCCCCAACCGTGCCTTCCGTGCTGCCAGAAACACCGAGATGGCTGCGCGGCGCAAGGCGGGCTGGTCTGTTGCGCAACTGGCGGAACGGTATTTTCTTTCCAAAAAAGCGGTTTACAAAATTCTTGCGGCCTTGAATTGAGGCTGACTGAGCCCCACTGAATCTGGCGGCGGCTGACCGGGATTGTTCCGGCTGTTGTGGTCATGCTCGCAGGAATGTATTTGTTTGCCTTCAGCGCCCTGACGTGTCGGGGCGCTTTTTGTTGGGTTAGAAGCGGGCGGGCTTGCCATCAGGCGGGATTTCTTTCAAGCTGCGCGGCAAGGAGAATATATGCAGATTATGTCCATAGCCGTAGTGGGCGGCGGCCTCGCCGGGTGCGAATGCGCCCTGCATCTGGCCCGCGCTGGTCACTCCGTAACCCTGTTTGAACAAAAGCCGGGCCACAGGTCGGCTGCCCATATCAGCGAGCATCTGGCCGAGCTTGTATGCTCCAACTCCCTGCGGTCAGATGAACTCACATCCGGCGTGGGCCTGCTCAAGGCCGAAATGCGCGCCCTGGGCAGTGATTTTATGGAACTGGCCGATGCCCACCGCGTGCCCGCTGGCAAGGCTCTGGCTGTTGACCGCGAGGCTTTTGCCCGCGCCATGACCGAACGAGTGGCGGCGCAGGCCAATATTACGCTTGTGGAACATCAGGCTGCATCGCTGGATGACCCGGTGCTCGCGCCCTTTACGGGCGAGGGCAGGGCAGTTGTGCTGGCTGCCGGGCCCATGGCCTCCGAGGGCCTTTCCGCCTCACTGGCAGAAGCAGTGGGCGCAACCCACTGCTATTTTTATGATGCCATCGCGCCCATTGTGTGGACGCACTCCCTTAATATGGATGTGGTGTTCCGCGCCTCCCGCTATGGTCAGGAAAACGGCGAGGCCGATGGTGAGGGCGACTATCTCAACTGCCCCATGAGCCGCGACGAATACGATGTTTTTTATGCGGCCCTGCTGGAAGCGCAAAAAGTCTCTGCCCACGAATTTGAGCAGGAAAAGCATTTTGAAGGCTGCATGCCCGTGGAGGCTCTGGCCGAGCGCGGCCCCCGCACCCTGACCTTCGGCCCCCTCAAACCTGTAGGATTTGTGGACCCGCGTACAGGGCGCAGACCCTGGGCCATTCTGCAACTGCGGGCAGAAAAGGCCAACAGCGAAACCTGCAACCTTGTGGGCTGCCAGACCAAACTGACCCAGGGCGAGCAGGTGCGCGTGTTCCGGCTGGTGCCGGGCATGGAAAATGCGGAGTTTGCGCGCTTTGGCAGCATGCACCGCAATACCTATGTGAACGCGCCTGATGTGCTGGCCCCGGATTTGTCGCTGCGGGCGCGGCCCGGCGTGTACTTGGCCGGGCAGATCACAGGGGTGGAGGGCTATGTGGAATCAGCCGCCAGCGGCCTGTGGCTGGCCCTGCTGCTCAATGCCCGCGCACGTGGTCTGGAACTGCCGCATCCGCCGGTGGAAAGCGCCCTCGGCGGGCTGCTCAATCATCTGCGCACGCCGGTAAAGCATTTTCAGCCCTCCAACGCGCACTTCGGCCTTGTGCCGGAACTGGGCGAAAGGGCGCGCAAAAAAGATCGCAAAGCCCTGTATTCCACCCGCGCGCAGGAAACATTCGGCGAATGGATTGCGGCGCAGCGCGCGGCAGGCGCTATTTAAGATGCTTGCAGAGGCTCGCGTTTTTTGTAATGATATTTGATGCACGTGGTTGCAATGATTTCTCCGGCTGCACACACGCAGGCACATGGCGCATCTATCAGGGTTTCAGAGATAAATTGCGGCAATGTGTCAAAAAAGTGTTGACGGCGGCATGGGGAGTAGCTATATAACCGCTTGCCTCATGTAGGAGCGTAGCTCAGGTGGCTAGAGCACTTCCTTGACACGGAAGGGGTCAACAGTTCAAGTCTGTTCGTTCCTACCAAATGACTCTTCGGGGATAGTTCCCCTAAACGGCGGAAGGCCTTGGCCCCGCCCATAGCACAGGTCGCTTGATGCGACCCGAAGACCGGATTCGGCGCAGTGGGGAGGTTTACCTCCCCACTTTGTTTTATGTGCCTCCGGGTTTTTTGTAAGGAGCTTTTCATGGAAGTCCGTGTGGAAGGGCAGATGGTGGAAGCCGGTGACTCCGTTGCTTTTGTCCTGCAAAAAGCCTTGAGCGGCAAAAAGTTCAAGGCGGCTGTGGCCGCGCGCGCCGATAATGGCGCTCTGCTGGATCTTTCCGCACCCCTGCCTGCCGGCTGCGCCGAGCTTACGCCCGTGTACGCCGACTCGCCCGAGGGGCTGCAGATGATCCGCCATTCCACCGCCCACGTCATGGCGGCGGCGGTCAAGCGTCTCTTCCCCACTGCCAAGGTCACTATTGGCCCCTCCATCGACACCGGATTTTACTACGACTTTGACGTGGAAAAGCCCTTTTCCAGCGAAGATTTCCCCGCTATCGAAGCGGAAATGCAGCGTATTGCCGATGCGCGCGAACCCTTCACCTGCAAGGTGTTGCCCAAGGCGGAAGCTGTTGAAGTATTCCGCAATATGGGCGAAGCCTACAAGGTTGAGCTGATTGAAAGCATCGATGCCGACACTGTGTCGCTCTATACCTGCGGTGATTTTACGGATCTGTGCCGTGGCCCCCACGTGCCGCACACGGGTTTTGCCAAAGCGGCAAAACTCATGAGCGTGGCCGGGGCCTATTGGCGCGGTGATGAAAAGAACCGCATGCTTTCGCGCATTTACGGTACTGCCTTTGCCGACCAGAAGGCTTTGGACGCCTACCTGAAGCAGCTTGAAGAAGCCAAGCGCCGCGACCACCGCAAGCTTGGGCGCGATCTGAAACTCTTCACCTTCAAGGAAGATGTGGCCCCCGGCATGGTCTTCTGGTTGCCCAGAGGCATGATGGTGCGTACCATTCTTGAAGACTTCTGGCGGCGCGAGCATCTCAAGCGCGGGTACGAAATCGTGCAGGGGCCGCAGTTGCTGCGCGTGGAAACGTGGCAGAAATCCGGCCACTACGACCACTACCGTGAGAATATGTATTTTACGCAGATCGAGGAAGACGCCTACGGCGTCAAGCCCATGAACTGCATCTCGCATATGCTCATTTACGGTAACGAGTTGCACAGCTACCGCGATCTGCCCCAGCGCTATTTTGAACTGGGCGTGGTGCACCGCCACGAAAAGAGCGGCGTGCTGCACGGGCTGTTGCGCGTGCGCCAGTTCACGCAGGACGATGCGCATATCCTGTGCGCGCCCGAGCAGCTTGAGGGCGAAATTCTTGAGGTCATCCATCTTATCCGCGACCTCATGAATCTCTTCGGCTTCCAGTACAAGGTTGCCGTTTCCACCCGGCCCGAGAGCAGCATCGGCACCGATGAAGCGTGGGAGCTTGCCACCAACGCGCTCACCAAGGCTGTGGAAAAGGCCGGACTGCCCTACGAGATCAATGAGGGCGACGGCGCGTTTTACGGCCCCAAAATTGACGTGCGACTGCTTGACTGCATTGGCCGTGAATGGCAATGCTCAACGATACAGGTTGATTTTACCCTGCCGGAGCGTTTTGACCTCACCTATGTGGGGCAGGACGGCGAAAAGCACCGCCCGGTCATGGTGCACCGGGCTATCATGGGGTCGCTTGAGCGGTTCATCGGCATTCTCGTTGAGAACTTTGCCGGTGCACTGCCCACATGGCTTGCGCCCGAGCAGGCCCGTCTGCTTACCGTGACGGAAGCGGGCGATGAAGCCACCCTCAAAATGTGCGAAGAACTCAAGGCGATGGGCATTCGCGCCACCGCCGATACCCGCAACGAGAAACTGGGCTTCAAGGTGCGCGAGGCGCAACTGGCCAAGGTTCCGTATATTCTGGTGGTGGGGGAAAAAGAAGTGCAGGCGGGCGGCGCCAATGTGCGCCTGCGCAATGGGGACAATATGGGGCTCAAATCCGTAGCGGAAATCGCCGCGCTGATCCGGACGGATGCCGAAGAGCCTTTCAAACAAGGAGGGATGCGCTATAGCTTCGCCTAATATGAGATTCCGTCGCGACATGCCGCAGGACGGCGTGCGTCGCAACGAGATGATCCGCGCCCGTGAAGTGCGCGTGATCGCCGCCGATGGCGAGCAGCTTGGAATTCTGCAACGCAACGATGCTATTGACCGGGCCAAAGAAGCCGGCATGGATCTTGTGGAAGTGGCTTCCACTTCTGAACCGCCCGTTTGTCGCATAATGGACTACGGCAAGTTCAAGTACGAACAGCAGAAAAAGAAGCAGGAAGCCAAAAAGCGGCAGGCCGTGGTGCAGATTAAGGAAATCAAGGTTCGTCCCAAAACCGATGACCATGATTACGAAACCAAGGTCCGCCACATTCGCCGTTTTCTTGAAGAGGGTGACCGCTGTAAGATTACGGTGTTTTTCAGGGGCCGCGAAATTGTGCATAAAGATCGCGGCATGGCCATTCTTGAACGGGTTGTGCAAGACCTTGCCGATATCGCCAAGGTTGATCAGGAAGCCCGCGCCGAAGGCCGCACCTTGCAGATGATGCTGGTGCCCAAAAAGCAGTCGTAGACCGTCTGTGCGGGGGATGTGAATTTCCCCTTGCGTGGTTCGGTGCTTTGGGGCATTATGCCCTTCCCTCGGTGCGCCCGTAAAACGGCGTCCGAGTGTATACGTTTTTAAGGAGTACGCCATGCCCAAGATCAAAACCCGGCGTTCCGCCGCCAAGCGTTTTTCGCAGACCGGCAGCGGCAAGTTCAAGCGTCGCCGCCAGAACTTGCGCCACATCCTGACCAAGAAGGCCGCCAGCCGCAAAATGCGTTTGGGTCAGTCCACCCTGGTGGATCAGACCAATGAAAAGGCTGTGCGCCGGATGCTGCCCAACGGCTAATTTGCTTGTCTTTTTGCTTGCTGACTGCGGCAGCCTACGCGGGCGCGCCTCGGTCACATAGACAGCTATGCTCCGCTTCGGCGCGCCGCTTGGCTTTCTTGTCCGCAAGTAAAAATCCTGCGCAAATTGCAGCGTGAGCTGCAGTGCAAAAGGCAAATTCTGACGGGAAAAAGTAATTCAGCGCGATGCTACGGCATCGGCGGCGCATGCGGAGCCGCGACTGACGTTCAATCCGCGTCTCTCATTCGAGAGCCTGAAGTTTTTTACGCTCCCCAACGGGCATTCCTCCGCCTAGTTGGGAGAAGGAGGCAACGCATATGCGTGTGAAGAGAGGTCTTGCAAGTCATCGTCGTCATAAAAAATATTTGAACGCAGCCAAGGGTTTTCGTGGTGGTCGCAGCCGTCTGTACCGCACCGCGCGCGAGGCTGTGGAACGCTCGATGCAGTATTCCTATGTGGGCCGCAAGCTGAGGAAACGCGATTTCCGCACTCTGTGGATTCTCCGCATCAACGCCGGCGCGCGTCTGAGCGGTCTTTCCTACAGCCGTTTCATGCACGGCCTCAAGCTGGCTGGCATTGAACTGAACCGCAAGGTTCTGGCTGACCTTGCCGTGTATCACAAGGACGACTTCGCCAAGATTGTCGATCTGGCCAAGGCCGCTCTGAATTAAGAGCGGTGCTCCCCGCGCCGGAGGGAGACCTCCTGGCAGCGACGCCTGCGGCTTTTAAAGCGCAGCGCGGCTTGCGGGAGCGGGGCCTTGCATGGTATAAGGCGCGGGCGGTGCACAAGCGCCGTCCGCGCCTTGATTTTTTGTATCGCCGGGGATTGCCCGGCGGGCAGGGCGAATTCATGCCGTGAGGATGCGCAGATCGCAGAAATGGCAGGATGTTCCGCAGGGCAGGGCCGTCAGGCCAAGCCGCAAGCGGCTGCCGTCATTCCCGTTTTTCTGCGTCTCCCTTAACAAAAAGCCGCGCCGCGCGGCATTGGGATATCCGCTATGGATCTGATTTCTGCACTGGAAAGCCTGGTTCCCGAACTTGAAAAAGGTCTGGGCCAGGCTTCTTCGTTGGATGCCCTTGAGGCTTTGCGCGTGGATGTTCTGGGCCGCAAGGGCCGCATAGCCCAGATCATGGCCCAGTTGCCCTCGTTGGCCCCGGCAGAGCGCCCCGCCGTGGGCCAGACTGCCAACAGCGTCAAAGAACGCTGCAACGCCCTGTTTGAAGCCCGCAAGGCCGTTCTTGAGGCCGGGCGCGAGGCCGAAGCCCTGCGCCGTTTCGATCCTTCCGTTCCTGGTCGCGCGCCCTGGCGCGGCAGCCTGCATCCCACCACCTTGGTGACGGAAGAAATCTGCCAGATTTTTCAGGGGCTGGGCTTTGACGTGGCTTCCGGTCCGGAAGTGGAAATCGACTACTACAATTTTGAAGCCCTGAACATGCCGCCCGAGCACCCGGCCCGCGACATGCAGGATACCCTGTATGTCACCGAAAAGGTGCTCATGCGTACGCACACCTCGCCCGTGCAGGCCCGCACCATGCTGGCGCGCAAGCCTCCTCTGGCCGTCATTGCCCCCGGCAAGGTGTACCGGCGCGACAGCGACCTCACCCATACCCCCATGTTCCATCAGATCGAAGGCCTCATGGTGGGCGAGGGCATCAGCATGGCCCATCTGCGCGGCACGCTCACAGCCTTTGTGCGCGCTGTTTTTGGCGCTGAAACCCAGGTGCGTTTTCGCCCCAGCTTCTTCCCCTTTACCGAGCCTTCGGCAGAAGTGGACATCTCCTGCTGCATGTGCGGCGGCAAGGGTCACATTGGCGATGCGCCCTGCCGCGTGTGCAAAACCACGGGCTGGGTTGAAATCCTTGGTTGCGGCATGGTCGATCCTGCCGTGTTTGAAGCCGTGGGCTATCCTGCGGACGTCAGCGGCTTTGCCTTTGGCATGGGCGTGGAACGCGTGACCATGCTCAAGTACGGCATTGGCGATCTGCGGATGTTTTTTGAAAACGACGTGCGCTTCCTTGGCCAGTTTGCCCGGTAGGACACTATGCCCAGCGTCATGAGCCCTATAGATTGCAGCAATGCCCGCATGCGCGCAGGCCGCCTCACGGCCCTGCCCGTGTGTCTTGTATTGCTGGGCCTGTTGGCGGCGGCATCCCTGTTGCCCGGCAGCCCGTGCTGGCTGACGGCGGATGAAGCTCAGGCCGCCTCAGCCTATACCCCGCGCCATTCGGGCATGGATGCCCCGGGCGAACCCAAGCGCATCGAGACCTTGCCCAGCAAGAACGCAGGGCGCACGGCAGAGGGCGGCATGGGCTATACGGACGCTTACGGCAACACCATTGACGACCGCCAGCCGGAAGAAAAACCCGCTCCCAAGCGCCCCAGACCCGGGGCCTACGGTGTGGGCGCGGACCAGAGCGAGCGCTACGAGCGCCCACTGCCCGATCCGCAAAATCAGACTCCTGCCTGGAGTTTCAAATAACCACGCCAAGGCGCGGAAACAGGACGAACTATGCTGCTCTCACTTTCATGGCTGCGTGAATTTACTCCGTATGAAGGAACGGCTGAGGCGCTGGGCGACCGCCTGACCATGCTCGGCCTTGAGCTGGAAGACATCAGCCGGCCATACGATGCCATAAGCTCCACTGTGGTGGGGCATGTGGTTTCGTGCGACAATCATCCGGAATCCGACCATCTGCACGTCTGCAAGGTGGACGCAGGGCAGGGCGAGCTGCTTGATATCGTTTGCGGCGCACCCAACGTTGCTGCAGGCCAGAAAGTGCCTGTGGCCCTGGTGGGCACCAAGATGCCCGACGGCATGGTGATCAAAAAGGCCAAGCTGCGCGGAGCGCCTTCTTTTGGCATGATCTGCTCCGAGCGCGAACTGGGCCTGACCGAAGACCACACCGGCATTATGGTGCTGCCCGAAAGCTTTGTGGTGGGCAAACCTCTGGTGGAGCAGCTCGAGCTTGACCGCGAAGTGCTGGATATTTCCATCACGCCCAACCGTGCCGACTGCCTTTCGGTTCTTGGCCTTGCGCGCGAAACCGCCCTGGCCTGCAACCTGCCGCTCTCCATCCCCGAACTGCCGCTGGAGCTGGACTCCGGCGCAGAAGTGCTGGTGCCCATTGATATTGACGATCCCGAGCACTGCTGGCTGTATTCCGGCCGCGTCATCACGGGCGTCAAGATCGGGCCTTCGCCCATGCGCCTGCGTCACCGCCTGCATGCCGTGGGTGTGCGCCCCATTTCCAATATCGTGGACGTGACCAACTATATTCTGTTTGAATACGGTCAGCCCTTGCACTCCTTTGACATGGACAAGCTGGAAGGCGGCCGCATCGTGGTGCGCCGCGCGCAGGAAGGCGATACCTTCACTACCCTTGACGGGCAGGAACGCGCGCTTACCGCAGCCGACCTCTGCATCCGCGACGGCGCTCGCGCCGTGGCTCTTGCTGGCGTTATGGGCGGCCTGAACAGCGAAATTTCCGATACCAGCACCAATGTGTTTCTGGAAAGCGCGGTCTTCAAGCCCGCCACCATCCGCAAAACATCGCGCCGTCTGGGCCTCTCGTCCGAAGCGTCCTACCGCTTTGAGCGCGGCATCGACCAGCAGCGCACCGTGTGGGCGCTTGACCGCGCCTGCGCCATGATGGCCGCCGTCAGCGGCGGGCGCGTGCAGCGCGGCCTTTCCATCAACGAACCCCGTCCCTTCAAGGCGGCCAGCATTGAATTCCGCCCGGCGCGGGCCGATTCCCTGCTGGGTGTGCAGCTTGGCGCGGACTTTGACGAAAAGGTGCTCACCGGCATGGGCTGCAATGTGGACAAGGGCGAAAGCAGCCCCGTGTGGCGCGTCAGCCAGCCCTCCTGGCGGCCCGACCTCACCCGTGAAGCTGATCTGATCGAAGAAGTGGGCCGCGTGCACGGGCTGGATACCATTGCCCCCGTGCTGCCCGCCATTGCCCGCAACCTCGACCGCGCAGGCGAGCCGGAATCGCGCTACGGATTCTGGTCGCGCCTCAAGCACTGGGGCGCTGGCCTTGGCCTCAACGAAGCCGTGAACTACAGCTTTGTGGGCCACAAGGACATGGATCACCTTGCCATGCCGCGCGAGGGCCGCATTTCCATCATGAACCCGCTCTCGGCGGAGCAGGATGCCCTGCGCACCGCCCTGGCCCCCGGCCTCATGTATGATCTGCGCAACAACCTCGCCCAGGGAGCGCAGGGTCTGCGGCTGTTTGAACTTGCCAATATTTTTGAAGCTGACGCCGCTTCTGAAACCACCGCCCGCGAAACGGGCATGCTGGGCGTGCTCCTGTACGGCGCGCGCTACGACACGGCCTGGCCTCAGGCTGAGGGCGACATGGATTATGCCGACCTCAAGGGCGTGGTGGAAAACCTGCTGCACTATCTGCATCTTGGGGTGCCCAGCTATGAACTGGCTCAGGAGCATGCCTTCTTGCTGCCCTGCGTGAACGTCTTTGTGAATGGCCGCGCCGTGGGCTTCATGGGTCGGGTCAAGCCCGCCATGGCCGACGAATATCACGCCCGCAAGGACGTGTGGCTGGCTGAAATGAACCTCGACATCCTGCGCGAACTGCACGATGCCGCTACGGTGCGCTTTGCGCCCCTGCCGGTGTATCCGCCGGTGCGGCGCGACATTACCGTGACCACCGGGCCGGGCCTCAAGGTGGCCGACATCACTGCTCACGTGCAGGGGCTCAAACTGGCCCTGCTGGACGACGTGGCCCTGGTGGACTGCTTTGAACCCAAGACGGAGCAGGGCGGGGAGCCCGTGCGCAACCTGACCTTCCGGCTCACCTTCCGCCATGCGGAGCGTACTCTCAAGGATACGGAAGTGGACAAGGAGCGGGAGAAGGTGGCACAGTCGCTTGTAAGCGCTCTGGGCGTGAAAATTTAACACAGTGTGCGCAGGCCCGGCTTTTTCGGGCCTGCGCAATTCCGGCACATTTTCAGAGAGTGTCAGGAGGGGTATGACATGTCGGACCACACGCCCGACAATACCTACCGCATAGGTGAGGTCGCAGAACTGCTCGACCTCAAAACCCATGTGTTGCGCTTCTGGGAAACGGAGTTTCCCCAGTTGGCGCCGCTGCGCACCGGTAAGGGGCAGCGCCTGTACACGGAAGAAAACGTGGCCCTCTTGCGGCGTATCCGGCAGTTGCTGCACGAGCAGGGCATGACCATTGAAGGCGCGCGCCGCGTACTTGCGGGCAGCGCCGTGGTGGATGAAAGCCTGCCCGAACGCGTGGCCGCGGTGCCGGACCCGGATTTTATGCGCATGCTCCAGCGGGAGCTGATCGCGCTGCGCCGCCTGCTCAGCGAAAAATAGGCTGCGGCCTGCTGGCGCAACAAAATATTTCAGGGAAGGGACGCGGGGGAGGCGACCCTTTCTGTTGGTGGCCCTCCCCCGCAAACACGCTCACCCCGATATAATCATGATCTTATCGCCCTCATTGCTGTCTGCCGATTTTGCCCGTCTGGCCGAAGAGCTTGGCGCCCTTGAGGCTGCCGGAGTCACCTGGCTGCATCTGGACGTGATGGACGGGGCTTTTGTGCCCAACATCACCTTTGGTCCCCCGCTGATAAAGGCTCTACGGTCTGTCAGCGGGCTTTTTTTTGACGTGCACCTCATGGTGAATGATCCGGCCCGCTATATTGCCGACTTCCACAAGGCCGGGGCAGACATGCTGGTCATCCACGCCGAGGCCGACAAACACCCGCAGCGCACGCTCACGGCCATCCGGGCCATGGGCTGCAAGGCGGGGCTTGCCCTCAACCCCGGCACGGATGTGAATGCTGCCCGCTGGCTGGCGGCGGATATGGACATGCTGCTGCTCATGAGCGTGAACCCCGGTTTTTCGGGTCAGGCATTCATCCCCGCCACGTTCGACAAAATCCGCGCCGCCCGGCAGATGCTTGACGCCAACGGCGGGGCAGAGGCGCTCATCCAGATTGACGGCGGCGTATGCCCCGAAAACACGGCCCAGCTTGTGGACGCCGGGGCGGAAGTCCTTGTGTCCGGCTCGGCCTTTTTTGGCCACAAACCTTACGACAAACGGCTTGCCGCCTTTATGGCTCCGCTTGCGGGCAGAATGCCCCGCCATGCGGAAGATGCCCTGAGACGCCGCGCCGTCAACCATATCACGCAAAAGTAGAGGAAAGAGTCATGCCCACCCGCAGACAGTGCGCCAATGCCATCCGCGCCCTTGCCATGGACGCCATTGAAAAAGCCCGCTCCGGTCACCCCGGCGCACCTCTGGGCATGGCCGACATGGCCGAAGCCCTGTGGCGTCATGGTTTCAAGCACAATCCGAGCAACCCCCGCTGGTTTGACCGCGACCGCTTTGTGCTTTCCAACGGCCATGCCTCCATGCTGCTCTATGCCTTGCTGCACCTCACGGGCTATGACCTGCCCATGGAGGAGCTGCGCAACTTCCGCCAGTGGGGAGCCAAAACCGCAGGACACCCCGAATACGAGCCTGATCTGGGCATTGAAATGACCACCGGCCCGCTGGGGCAGGGTATTTCTTCCGCAGTGGGCATGGCGCTGGCCGAGAGCATGCTGGCCGCTCGTTACAACACGCCCGAGCATAAGGTTGTGGATCACCACACCTATGTGTTCACCGGCGACGGCTGCCTCATGGAAGGCGTTTCGCACGAGGCCTGCTCCCTGGCTGGCACCTGGGGCCTCGGCAAGCTCATAGCCCTTTACGACTCCAACGGTATTTCCATTGACGGCAAGATTGACGGCTGGTTCAACGAAGACGTGGCGGCCCGCTTCCGCGCTTACCACTGGCAGGTCATCGGCCCCATCAACGGGCATGACGCCGCCTCGCTGGACGCCGCCATTGCCGAGGCCAAGGCCGATCACAGCCGTCCCAGCCTGATCATCTGCCGCACCCACATTGGTTTTGGTTCCCCCAAGGCCGATTCCGCATCCTGCCACGGTTCGCCCCTTGGCGATGATGGCATTGCCGCAACCCGCGCGGCTCTGGGCTGGACCGAAGAACCCTTTACAGTGCCGCAGGACCTGTATTCCGCATGGGACGCGCGTGAAAAGGGCAAGGCTGCCGAGGCCGCCTGGGAGCATACCTATGCCGCCTACGCCAAGGCCAATCCCGAGCTTGCCGCAGAATTTACCCGCCGTATGCGCGGCGAGCTGCCCGAGGACTGGGCCGCCATTGCGCGCGGCATGATTGAAGAAGCCGTGAGCAAGGCCGAAACCACGGCAACGCGCGTGGCCTCCAAGAAAACCCTTGAATGCCTTGTGCCCCGCCTGCCAGAACTTGTGGGCGGCTCCGCCGACCTCACCGGCTCCGTGGGCACGCTGACCAGCTCTTCCGAGCACATGGACGTGCAGACCCACAAGGGCAACTATGTTTCCTACGGCGTGCGTGAATTCGGCATGAGCGCCATCATGAACGGTTTTGCCCTGCACGGTGGGTTCATCCCCTACGCGGGCACGTTCATGTCCTTTGCCGATCAGGCCAAGAACGCCCTGCGACTGGCTGCCATCATGGGCATCCGCGCCGTGTGGGTGCTGACGCACGACTCCATCGGCGTGGGCGAAGACGGCCCCACGCATCAGCCTGTGGAACAGCTCGGCATGCTGCGCCTCATGCCCAATTTCAATCTGTGGCGTCCCTGCGACACGGTGGAAACCGCCGTGGCCTGGCGCAGCGCCCTTGAAAGCCTCCATACGCCCACCGGTCTTTCGCTCTCGCGCCAGAACCTGCCTTTCTGCCAGCGCGACGCCGCCCAGGTGGAAGCCATTGCGCGCGGCGGCTATGTGCTTCGCGACTGCGAAGGCACGCCCGAGATCATCCTTATCGCCACTGGTTCGGAAGTGTCGCTTGCCCTTGAAGCCGCTGACCAGCTGACCGCCGATGGCCGCAAGGCCCGCGTGGTCTCCATGCCCTGCGCTGAGATTTTTGACGCGCAGGACGCGGCCTACAAGGAAAGCGTGCTGCCCCGTGGCGTGCGCGCCCGCATTGCCATTGAAGCCGCCGCTGCGGATTACTGGCGCAAGTATGTGGGTCTGGACGGCGCGGTGGTCGGCATGGAGCGCTTTGGCGCTTCCGCCCCTGCCAAGATCGTTTTTGAGCGTCTGGGCTTTACCGTGGCGCATGTGCTGGAAGTGGCGGAAGGCCTTTTCCGGCAGCTTGGGAAGTAACTGGTCGACAGAACGAAGCAAATCCTCTTACAGGGAGAACGCATATGCCCATCAAGAAAATGCAGGATCTGGACCTGACCGGCAAAACCGTTGTGATTCGCGAAGACCTGAACGTGCCCATGAAGGACGGACAGGTATCCAACGACAAGCGCATCCGCGCTTCGCTGCCCACCATTACCACGGCCCTTGAAAAAGGCGCAGGCGTGGTGCTGCTTTCGCATCTGGGCCGCCCCACGGAAGGGCAGTATGAAGAGCAGTTCTCCCTTAAGCCCGTGGCCGCCCGCCTCTCCGAGCTGCTGGGCAAGCCTGTTGCCCTCGTTGCCACGCTGGAAGAAGCCAAGGCGGCTCCCGGTGCGGTGACCCTGCTTGAGAACGTACGTTTTCTCAAGGGCGAGAAAAAGAATGACCCCGCCCTGGCCGCGCAGCTTGCCGCCCTGGGTGATGTATATGTGATGGACGCCTTTGGGGCGGCCCATCGCGCGCATGCCTCCACCGAGGGCGCGGTGCGCGTTGCCAAGGTTGCCTGCGCCGGGCCGTTGCTTCAGGCGGAGCTGGATGCCTTTGCCAAGGTGCTGAACAATCCCGCCCGCCCGCTTGCTGCCATCATCGGCGGTTCCAAGGTGTCCACCAAGCTGGCCCTGCTGGAAAATCTGCTGGAAAAAGTGGATGTGCTCATTGTGGGCGGCGGCATTGCCAATACCTTCCTTGCGGCTGCCGGATACATGGTCGGCAAGTCGCTGTACGAGGAAGATCTGGTGCCGGAGGCCAAGCGCATTATGGAGCAGGCCAAGAACCTGAACAGGGATCTGCCCCTGCCCGTGGATGTTGTGACCGCCGAGGAACTGGCTCCCGGTCAGGCGGCTACAACCCGCGCCGTGGGCGACGTGCCCGCCGACCAGATGATTCTGGACGTTGGCCGCGACACGATCGGGCAGTACAAAAAACTGCTGTCCAAGGTTGCCACTGTGGTGTGGAACGGCCCTGTGGGCGCGTTTGAAACCGATCCCTTTGGCGAAGGCACCAAGGCACTGGCGCACTATCTTGCTGATTCCAAGGCCTTTGTGGTGGTGGGCGGCGGTGATTCCGTGGCTGCGGTGGAAAAGTACGGCCTGTCCGAAAAAATGGGCTATATCTCCACCGGCGGCGGCGCATCGCTGGAACTGCTGGAAGGCAAGGTGTTGCCCTCCGTGGCAGCGCTGGAAGACAGAGGCTAGGGCCTTTAGCACTATGGCTCTTTTGCCCTCTGCCTGCGTCAGGAAGCCTTTTTATTTCGGTCGAGTACCGAAGGGAGTACACTCCCTTCATAAAAAAACTTCCTTCCTTGGCAGAGAACAAAATTTTTCATAGTTTTAACAGGCTGTTGTAACATGCCGCTCGGCGGCAGCGTCCATAGCTGATTCAGGCCCCCGGATCTCAGGATTCGGGGGCTTTTTGCGTGCGACGTTCAGGCCTGAGGGCGCAGGTTTTTAAAAAAAGGTAACTGCATGATGAAGTCGCAAAACTGGCGCAGCACAGGGCTGGATGTGGCGGTCTTAAGTACTGTGCGTACCTGCGGCAGGGGCGGCAGAGCGCACGTGCCGTCAAGGATGACAAAGCGTCCGTCCATATCCCAATCGGGCAGAGCGGTTATGCCAAAACCCGCCAGCACCGAACTGCACAGGCTTTCGTACGAGGCGCTCACATAGGCAAAATCGTAGCTTCTGCCTGCGGCATTGAGGGTTTCCAGCGTGGCGGCGCGCCATGGGCTGCCTTCGCTGTAGGTGGCCAGAGGCACCGGCATGGTCGGCGCAAGCTCAATGTGCCCGCCGCTGGCCCATGCCCTCGGGCGCGTGGCTGCTGTCAAAGCGGTATTGGTTGATCAGGGCCACATCCAGACTGCCGTCCGCCAGCATGCGGTCAATGTCCGCAGACATGGCCGAAATAACGCCGATCTGAAGGTCAGGGTTCAGGGCCAGCAGGCGGGCCACGGCTGCCTGCAATTCCACCGTGCTGAAACTTGGCGGAATCCCCACCGTAATGCGCCCCCGCAATTCAGGTTGCCGGGCTGCGCGCAGCACCGCGTCAAAGCGCAGCAGAATATCTTCCAGTTCCGGCAGCAGGCGTTGCCCCACCGTGGTGAGGCCAAAGGTGTGCCCGTTGCCCCTCTCCACCAAAGTGCAGTTGAGGTGCGCCTCCAGCCTTTTGACAGATTGCGTCACCGCCGACTGGCTGCGGCAAAGCTGCTCCCCGGCTTTCTGAAAGCTGCGGCTGTGGGCCACGGCAATAAAAGCCCGCATATGTTCAAGGGTAATGCTGCGCGTGTCTGCCGGGAGTTTCATAACACTGACCGCCTTAAAATAAGATGAACTGATTTGTTCATGATAAAAATAAATTTTACAAATTATCAAGCCCCCGCCTACTGTGGACGCAAGTATATTGCTGCAAGGGGTAGGGGTGAAAAATGGAAAAAACAGCAAGTGTGGAAAGGCCGTTGGAAGCGCACGGGCCAGGATTGGGACACGGGAGCACGGCAAACTCGGCCCAAAAGCGTCTGAACTGGCGGCACGTGGCTGTGGGCGTGTGCTTCAGCATTATCTGGAGCTCGGCCTTTGTGGCGGGCAAGATTGTGGTGACGGAAATGGGGCCATTCGTAAGCCTGTTTTACCGGTTTGTGGGCACCGTTTTTGTGCTTGGCCTTTTGTGCGGCAAAAGCCTGTGGGGGCCGCAGGCGGGCAGGGCGCTGCGGGCGGGATTTGTGCTCGGCCTGCTGAACAACGTGGCCTATCTGGGGTTGAGCTTCTCTGCCCTGCAACAGGTATCGCCCCCCTGGGTTATTGTGATTGTATCCTGCTCGCCCTTTGTCACTCTTATGCTTGGCGTTGCGCGCCGGCTGGAATCGTTCAGCGCGGCAAAGCTGCTGGGCTTTGGCCTGTCGCTGGCGGGCATTGTGCTCATGGTGGGCGTGGGCAAGCCGGACGGCGGGGCTGTTCAGGGCCTGCTGCTGGCTGCCGGGGCAACAGTGGCTTTTTCCGTAGGCGCGGTGCTCTTTCGCGGCAGATACAGCAACATGCCGCTGCTGCCCGTCAATTTCTGGATGTCTGTCTGCGCCATGCTCTGTTTTGCCCCAGCGGCCATGCAGAGCAGTGTGACGCCGCTTGCGGTTTCCATTCCGGCCCTGCTGGCACTTGGCTGGCTTGCTGTGGTGAGCTTGCTGGGCATGGCCCTGTGGCTGCTGCTCATCCGCACGCAAGGGGCATCCACTGCGGCTGCGTATAACATGCTCAATCCCCTGAGCGGGCTGGCCCTTTCGGCACTGTTGCTGGGCGTCCCCATCCTGCCCGCCGATGTGGCGGGGGCTGCCGCCATTGTGGCGGGCCTTGCCGTGGCTTTGGGCGTGAGGCTGCCAAAGCGCTAGTTTTTTCAATCCGTGGCATGCTTGTTTTTTCACAAGCGGCGCGTATGGTAGAACTGAAAGCGTATTTCAGGTTGTGCGCATTCCAAACCAGGAGGAAACTCATGAGCAAATTGCGGATTGCCCAGTATGGTTGCGGAAAAATGTCCAAGTATTCCATGCGATACGTGTACGAAAAAGGCGCGGAAATCGTAGCTGCCTTTGACGTGAACCCCGCAGTGATCGGCCGGGATATCAGTGCCATCATTGGCGGGCCGGAGCGGGGCGTTGTGGTGCACCACGCGGACGAGGCCAACAAGGTGCTGGCCGCGCTCAAGCCCGATGCCTGCATCATCACCACCATGAGCCTCATGCGCGATATCGTGGATGCCCTCATGGTCTGCGCCAGAAACGGCGTCAACGCCATCACCACCAATGAGGAAGCCATCTTCCCCATGAATTCTTCGCCCGCCATCACACGCGAGGTGGACGCCATGGCGAAAAAGACGGGCTGCACGGTTTGCGGTTCCGGCTATCAGGATGTGTTCTGGGGCAATCTGATCGCCACTCTGGCCGGGGCCATGCATACCATCAACAAGATCAAGGGCAGCTCTAGCTACAATGTGGAAGACTACGGCATCGCCCTTGCCAAGGTTCACGGCGCGGGGCTTGACCTGACCTCCTTTGAAAAGGAAATAGCCTCGGCGGACGCCATTTCGCCCGCCGAACGCCAGCAGTTGATCGAGCGCGGCGAGTTTTTGCCCTCCTATATGTGGAACGTCAACGGCTGGCTGGCGGAGCGTCTGGGCCTTACCGTCAAAAGCCAGGTGCAGAAGTGCGTGCCCCAGACCCACAGCGCCGAGTTGCGCTCTGAAACGCTGGGCATGACCATCCCTGCCGGGCACGCCACGGGCATGTCTGCCGTGGTGACCACGGAAACGGCGGAGGGCATCGTCATCGAGAGCGAATGCGTGGGCAAGGTTTACGCCCCCGGCGAGGTTGACCGCAACGACTGGACGCTCATGGGTGAGCCGGATACGCAGGTGGTCATTACCCGCCCCGCCACGGTGGAACTGACCTGCGCCACCATTGTCAACCGCATACCAGACCTTATCAACGCCGCGCCGGGCTACGTGACCACCGACCTTATGCCGGTCAACAGCTACAGGGTAAAGCCGCTGGATCATTACGTGCACAAGTAGTTTCTACATCCCCCCTGGCCGCCTTGTGGCGGCATGTCCGCCGTATCAGCAAAAGTTGGTGCGGCGGATTCTTTATGGTGTTGACATTTTTG
>CDZQ01021923.1_pt1 | contig 40775 bp, 19 predicted proteins | sample 554831 | NCBI WGS metagenome assembly CDZQ01 (sample SAMEA3182112, study PRJEB8094) | gut metagenome | biome: human; feature: gut; material: Stool; isolation source: human stools | place: Canada | collected 2013-05-06 | reverse complement strand
TCGCAATGGCGGTACGGCAAGCATTTTTTTTAAAAAAAACTGGCCGAAATCACCATCCCGGTGCGGAGCACGCGGCGTGGGGACGGCATGCGCCATATGCCCAGCTCAGCCCCGGTCGCGCCCGTGCGGCATCAGCGCAGCACGAGGGCTGCGCCGTCAGGCCTTGGCGCAACAACCTTGCCCACCTCGCAGGCCAGATCACCGCCAGCCAGCAGCATTTCGCGCGCCTGCGGCACCATCTCTGGCGGCACGGCCAGCAGCAGCCCGCCGGAGGTCTGCGCGTCAAAGGCGAGGCTCGTGAGCGCTTCGTCCACGCCATCTTCCACAAGAGTGGAACAGGCCCAATATTTTCTGTTCAGGTGGCTGCCTGCGGGTATAAGCCCATCGCGCGCGTATTCAAGGGCGCGCGGCATGAGGGGCAGGGCCTCGGCATTCAGTACCACGGTAACGCCTGAGGCCAGGGCCATTTCAAGCGCATGCCCGCCAAGGCCAAAGCCTGTTATGTCTGTGGCGGCGGCGATTTTGAGGTCGCGCACAACGCCCCCGGCAACACTGTTGAGGCGGGAGCACCAGCGTGTAACCTCGGCCTCGCTTTCTTCGGCACCGTCCCAGCGGGCCTTGACCGCCGTGGCGAGCACTCCTGTGCCAAGCGGTTTGGTCAGCAGCAGGGTCTGGCCCGGTTTCAGGCCATCGTTGCGGGCCATGTGGGAGGGATCTATGATGCCCGTGACCGCCAGACCATATTTGAGTTCCTCGTCCTGCACCGTGTGACCGCCAGCCAGCACGGCCCCCGCTTCGTTCATGGCGTCAAGGCCGCCGCGGAGGATGTTTTCCAGTATGTGCTGCGGGTCGTCCTCTGCCAGAGCCTGCGGGAAAAAGGCCACGTTCATGGCGCTCCACGGCTGGCCGCCCATGGCGTAGACATCCGAAAGCGCGTTGGCGGCGGCAATACGGCCAAAGGCAAAGGCATCATTGACAATGGGCGCAAGAATATCCACGGTCTGCACCAGGGCGCAGCCAGGGGGAACGGTCAGCACAACGGCGTCTTCGTTCCGGGCGCGACCAGCCAGAACCCTGGCCTCAAGGTCAGGGCGCGTATCGGACGGCAGGCCGCGTAAAAGTCGCTCCAGGGCCCCTGGAGCCAGCTTGGCGGCTCAACCGGCCGCGCGGGCTTTTTCCAGCAGTTTCATGCTGCGCTCCCTGGTAGTTTTGTGTTCATCCGCCAAGTATGCCTTCTTGAAGGTAAAAGGTCAAAATATGACATGTTGACGACAGAACCATTATAATGTGCAATGCCGAACTGGTGTACCGGGTTTTGCCGTCAGCGCAGGGTGCTGAAAAAATTAAGGAGACGACCATGATTGCGCGCCGTAAATGCGATCCGCTTCTTTTTTTGCAGATGTTGGTGCTGGCCTTGGGGATGCTGTTTCCTTGGCACGCGCAGGCGGCCATGCACGATGGTTTTGTGCATGTAAGCGACAAATGCCAGAATATTATTCAGGAAATACGCTATTTTTCTTCCTACAACTTTGTGGGAGAGCGCATCAATGGATATCTCGCACCCCGGGCAATCTTGACCGAGCCAGCGGCGAATGCCCTGTGCAAGGCCGCTACGGCTGCGGAAGAGAAGGGCTACACTCTGAAAATTTATGACGCCTACCGCCCCCAGTCGGCAGTGGATCATTTTGTGCGCTGGGGCATGAACGCCGCCGACACGCGCATGAAGGCGATTTTTTACCCGCAGGTAGACAAGGCGCGGGTGTTTGATCTGGGCTATGTTGCCACGCGCTCCGGGCATTCGCGCGGCAGCACGGTAGACCTCACCCTCGTTGACAGGCAGAGCGGCAAAGAAGTGGACATGGGTACCCCCTTTGACTTTTTTGGCGCGGCCTCGCACCACGGGGCCAAGGGGCTGAGCCCGCAGCAGGAGGCCAACCGGGCTGTGCTTCTGGGCCTTATGGAAAATGCCGGGTTCAAGCGCTATGAAGAAGAGTGGTGGCACTACACGCTTAAAAATGAGCCTTACACGGATACCTATTTCAATTTTGCGGTGGAATAAACTGAGGTTCCTCGCATAACTACGTTGGATTTCTTCTTTTCATGCATGACCTTGCGGCGTAGCATGCTGGGCAATGTTCCACGAAAGGATATGCCGTGAAAGTTGTCGTTTGCGCCAAGAAGGATCTTGCAGGATGTGTCGCCCTTAACAGGCTGCTGGCAGCCATTGCCCCCAGGCACGATGTTTTTGTGGTTCTTTCAGATTACGTGCTGGACGCGGAGTGCAGCAATGCCTACGCGGCAAGCCTTGTGGCCCATGAGCGGAACATGGTGCTCGAGCACATTCTGCCCTGGCTGGAAACCTGCTTCCCTCATGGCAGTGTGGCACGGTGCCAGACCTATGCGGGCCTGAAAAAGCGTTACGGCATTGATATGGAGATGTGGGGTCCCATGCGGTCGCCCGCCTCCCGCCAAGCCATGCGCGACCTTGCGCCGGACGTTGTTATCTCCTGCCGCTACGACTACGTTATTCCCACGGAAGTCATAGATATGCCCCGGTTTGGCACCTATGGCATGCATCCCGGCGCGTTGCCTGATCTGCAAGGCCTGTGCAGCCCTTTTCGGGCTATGGAGCATGGCAATGAGCGCTCTGGCTGCACTCTTTTCCACCTTGACGCAGGGCTGGATACCGGCCCCATCGTGGAGATCGGCTGGTGGCCCATCAACTACGACCGCTCCCTGCTGTGGAACTTTGTGCATACCTATTTTGCGGGTATAGACGCCCTGCTGCGCCATCTGCCGGAACTGGAGGCGGGGCGCGAGCTGACAACCCATGTGCAGAGCAGCGAAGGCCGAAAATACTTCAGCTATCCCACCGAAGACGAATTCCGCAGGTTTATCCAGAAGGGCGGGCATATCGTTCTGCCCGAAGATTATTACGAAGTCCTGTCCTGGTTTCTGCCCGGCGGCCTGAGTGATCCCGCCATGCCCGAGCTGCGGGCGCTGGTCAGTTCGCTGGAGTCCTGAGCCGCCATAGCAGGTGGAACAGCAAGGAAAGCGCGCAGACGATGCCGCCCATGAGCAGTAGCGCGCTGGCTGGAGCCATGACGGTTATGGCAATGCCAAACACCACAGGCCCCGCAACTTGCCCCATGCGTTCCAGGCCACGGTAAATCGAGGCGGTCTTTTCGCGGCCCAGGGTTTGCGCCGAAGCAAGGGTGAGCACGCAGATCATGGATGCCGGAGCAGCAAGGCACTGGGCCAGCCCAAGGGAGATGACCGCAGCGGCGGCTCCAGCCATATTTGTGGCCGTTGCCGCAATGAGCAGCGTAATGCCTGAGAGCAGGCCCGTGAGCGTCAGAAACAGGGATTTGTCTTTTCTGTGATCTATCCATTTGCCAAGCAATGGCCCCGCCGTAATAAAACACAGGCCGTAGAGCATGAATATGCGGCCAATATCCGACTGATCCACATGGGCGTTTGCCAGCCTCAGCGGCAGCAGATAGTGCAAAAATCCGGTCAGGCACATGGCGGCGGGTATGCCCACCAGCCAGAGTATCATGTGCATGCGCGGGTCTTGCAGCAATTGCATGCAGCCTGAAAACATGTGCCCATGCGCGGCGGTCTGCGCACCAGAGTCCTGGCCGACCGCGCTATCGGAACTGCTTGCTGCGGCCTCCGCAGGTTCCTTGCCGAGCATCACGGTGAACAGCGCCAGCAATATTGTGCAAGCCCCGGTCGCCAGCACCGCCTGAAACGAGACATGATCCGCCAGCATGGCCCCCGCTGCGGAGCCGCAGATGCTGCCGGAAAATATGCCAGCGAACACGCTGGTGAGCCCAGCCCCTGCATTGGCCTTACCCAGGGTGCCGATCTGCCCGGCCATGAGCACAAGGCCAAAGCCGAAGCCTGTGGCAACGCGCCCCAGAATGAGCAGGTGCAGGCTGTTGGCCATGCCGCCCATCATCAGCCCCACAGCCGCAGCCAGAGTGCCTGCGGCAAAGACCTTTCGCCAGCCGTAACGCAACGAAAAGCCGCCGGAAAAGAGCAGGGCAATGCCCGCGCTGACCATCTCTGCCGAGATGGGCAGGCCGATGGCCACATCGCGGCTCAGGCCCATGAACGGTTCATACAATTGGCGGGCCAGCAGCGGAATGAACGATATGCCCATGTCGTAGCCCAAAAAAAATACAAAGCCAGCTGCCCGCAATGCCTGCACGGCGAGGGAGTGGTGGCTGCCCCCAAGGGCGTTCGCCGCAGCATCTGGCGGCAGGTTGCGCTGCGCGATAAGCCCCAGCAGTTTTGAAAGCTCCAGCAACAGCAAAAAGCTGATGAGAAGCGAGGCCCCAAGGTCAAGGGCCAGCGCCGATATGCGGGTTGTGATCGCCTGGGGCTGCACGGCCAGTTGCAGGCGCAGCACCTCCTGCTTTTGGCGGAAGCGGCTGGGCCAGTAGGTGCTCAGTGATTTTTCAACAGTGAGCGTGGTGTCGGGCACGTGCCCGGCAGAGGCTACAGCTTTGCCTTCAGACGTCAGCAGTTGTGCACCCGCAAGCTCGCTGTTGGCTGCAAGCAGCTGCTCAAGCGCCTGATCCTTGCCGCGCAGGCTGGCAATATCCACGCCCTTATGGATGAGGTATTCAAAATCGCGCCCGGTGCCTTCGGCGAGGATGTCGGCCTTGGTGCGTACGGCCTGTTTGACAAAGGTGTCGAACAGTACCAGCGTGCCGCAGGCGTAGAGCAATTGTGATGTGCCGATGATGACGAGCAGCATTCTGGTCATGCCCGAAAGGCTTGTACCCACCGCGCGTTGCCCGGTCAGCAGGCCAAGACGCCCGGCCAGAATCAGCCCCGCCACAAGGCAGGCCGCTGCCAGCAGCAGGGATGACAGACGCAGAAAATCTTCTGTAGCCGCATTGATGGGCTTGCCGTCAATGTCCACCAGCAGGTGTCCCACAGGTGTTTTGTTGTTCAGGGGAATGCTCAGGCGGTAGCCATCGGCGGTTTTGATTGCGCCTTGCGGGCCGTCTTTGTCTTCGCTGGTTTGGGATGTTGCACCGGAGGGCAACGTGCTATCAGCTTTTGAATCTTGGGCTGGCTGCACATAGAGCGTGGAACCCCTGGCATCAATAATGGTCACACGCTTGATGCCCGCCGCGCTCTGACCCAGTTCCGCCAGCATTTCGTCCATTCCGGCGAACGAAGCCAGCGGCTTGCCAAAGCGCATGCCGCGTTCAATATCGCGGGCCAGACGTTCAGCACCGCTGCGATAGCCGGAAAGCACCATGTCGGTTGCCAGCGTATTCAGCGTGGAAACCGAGAGCAGCACGTTGAAGCCCAGAGTGACCAGCAGAACTCCAAGCCCGAGCAGCAGGGCATTGATGCGCAGTTTGCGCGTGGCGCGGATAAGCACGGAAAATCCTTAGGGTGTACCGGGGTGCGGCTGGCTGATGGTTTCGTGCAGTTCGTCCGCCGTTACCAGCACGTCAAAGGGAAAGTCAAAGCCGATGGCCTTGGCGGTGCCAAGGTTCAGGGCAATGGAAGGTTCGGACTGGTCAAGCATGGGCAGGGTGCGCGGCTGCGTGCCACTGAGTATGGCGTGGGCCTGCCCGGCAAGAGCTATGCCGCTGGGGCCGAAATTCCAGGTGGAAAAGCCCATGAGCGCTCCGGATTTGACATATTCCGACCCGTCACGCGCAAAGGTGGGGATCTTCCACTGATTCAGTTTTTGCAACAGCGGGGCCATGCCCTCGCCGCCGATATCAAAGCAGTTCAGCGGGCCGATAAAGAAGGCGTCCATGCCCTGTTTATGCAGTTCATCCAGCCCCTTGCGGCATTCTTCAGCACTTTCGGTGGAGGAGAGGCCATCGTAGAGCACAAGGGAAAATCCCAGCTCCGAGGCAATGGCCTGGGCATCGCCAAGTGCCGCGTAGACGCGGCCTTCCTGACTGTTCTGGAACATGATGCCCATTTTGTGAAAGCGCACCACATCGTAAAAAACGCGGAACATGGAAGACCAGCGGTCAACCTCCACCCGGCAGGTGAAGTTGTCCACGCCGGAATCTTGCGCGCTTTTGACAACCCCGGCAGCCACAGGGTCAGCCATGCCCATGCCCAGAATGGGCAAACGGCCATCGTTGACGGCCAGCAGCGCCTTGACCGCCGCCGTGCCCATGCCCACCACTAGGTCGAGATCCTTGCGCTGCAAAAGCTGTTTTGCCATTTCAGGCAGGCGGCGCATCTGCGCTGGTTCCCAGCCGGGGCTGAAGCGCGCGTCAGATGGGTATTCGCAGCGTATGTCGTCATACTTGCCCATACCATCGCGAAAGGCGCTCCAGGTGTTGTCAAACAGCCAGAACGGCCCGGCCTCGAGATAGCCGATGCGTTTTACAGGCGGATTGGCGCAGGCGGGCTGGCAGAAGACGAAAAACAAGCCGCCCAGAAAAAGCATGGCAAGAATCAGCGTGGCGATGCGGGGAAAAAGAGCGGTTGCATGGGGGCATTGCGCCTGGTTTTTCTGCGGGCGCAGCAAAGGGCATGGGCCATTGGCTGTAATTGGAAAAAGCATGCCTACTGCGCCGCGTGAAAGAGTGTGTTCATCAGAACCGTATTCCTATGCAGCCTAGCAGCCCTTGGGCTTTTTGGGGTTCGAGGCGAGGACAAGCAGCAGCCCCACCAGGGGGGTCAGCAGAACACTGGCAAAAAAGTTACCCCAGAATCCCAGCCGGGAATTGATGCCCAAAAGCCCGATCAGCAGGCTCATGCCCAGTATGAGAGCGAACAATAGCACAGCGGGCCTCCCTTACTGTCTGACAGCGCCGCCACGGTGCGGTTGCAGCAGTGTTTTATTCAACCTCTGGATGTAATCCGATACATTTTCTCCGGGGGCGATCCAGCCTGCCCCGGTGGGTGCTTGGGCGTCGGCAGACGCGGCAGAATCCTGCTTTGCGGAGTCGTTACGCGGCCCGTACTTCGGCGCATACTGCGCCCCTGATTGGGAATCGTACTGAATTTGGGGGCGCAGGCCGGAATGGGAATTGGGGCGGAACGGGGGCGTTCTGCCGGATTCTGGCCGCATCTGCCCTGGCTGATTTTGGCCAGGCCGCATATCCTCGGGCCGCTTCTGGTCTGGGCTGACCGAATCTGTTCCCGACATATCTGGTTTGGCAGGCGTCTGCTGGGTGCCCTGCGCGGGAGCCTTGGGGGCCGCCCCCTGATTGCCCGTTTTGCCAGCGTTTGCAGTATCTGGCGCGGCTGCGCCTGTGGGCGAATCTGCATTGAGAATAACAGGTAGGCCGTCCTTGCCGCCGATCACTACCACCTTGGCGTTGGACGACGTGGCAAGTTCCTTGGTGGCCTGAATGCCTTCATAGCGCAAGAAGTTCTGCGTCATGTTCTCGTTGACAAGCGCCTGGTAGGCCTTGATGCCTTCGCCTTCAATTGTCTTGCGGCGGGCCTCCTGCTGGGCTTCAAGCAGAATGTACTTGTAGCGCAGGTAGTCCTGTTCCGCTATGAGCTTGCGTTCAATGGCCTCGCGCAGCACTTCGGGCAGAGTGATGCTTTTGACCACAAAACCCTGAATAAGAACGGGGATGCGCCCCATTTCTTCCACTGCGTCCACCAGCATCTGGTCTTGCAGTTCCTGCCGCGCGGTGGAGTAGAGGTCGTCTGGCCGATAGCTGCCGATTGTTTGCCGCACTGCGGAATTCATGATGGGAATGACGACCTTGTCGCGGTAGTTCGGCCCGATCTCCTGATGCAGGTTGGGCAGGCGGTCGCGGATGATCTGAAAACGCAACGAAATCTGCACATTGATGGTCAGGCCGTCCACGGTCAGCACATCAATGTTCTGGGTTTCTTCCTGCACGCGCACATCATAGATATACATGATGTTCCACGGCTGGATGAAATGTATGCCTTCCTCGTAGGTGTGCTGCAACTGTGTGCCGCCGCGAAAGCGCGCGTACAGAACGCCCAGCTCGCCGGGCTTGATGGAAATGACAATACTCGGCCAGAGAAACAGGAGCAGCAGCGTTGCGACAACGCCCGCGACTATGATCCGCAGGCGATTGCGGCGCACCATTTCCCGTATGTTTGCACAGACGCTTTTCATTGATCCAACCGATAGGTTTGCTGTGTATATTGCGCGGAGCCGCGCCAGAACATATCAAGCGTATAGTCTATGCACTGCCTTTCAAACAGAATGCAGCGTTCTTTGTCGTCTTCCGTCTGGCCCATACAGATATTGTAAAGAATGGGGCACATATCAACATTGAGCACAAATTCGCCAAGATTCGGCCGCGAATGGATTCCCTTGCGGGCGTGGTGCACGAGGCTCTTGACGTATTTGTTATTGCAAACCTGAATGCGCTGCCCGTAATCGTGGTTTTCTTCGTAGCATTTCAACCTGTTCTGAATGGTCTGCATGTTCTCCGCAGCATTCACTTCAGAGGGCAGGGTGTCGCGCACATTGTTGTACAGTTCGCGCACAAACTGGATGTTTGTATTGCCTGTAAGGTCTTTGGCCTCTGCCTTGGGCGTGGCGCACAGGCACAGCAGGGCCGTCAGGAAGAGGGCAGGCCGCAGAAAATGGCCGGTCATGCCTGCGCCCCTTCGCCTGCGGGTTCTTCCACAAAGCCGCCTTCGCGCATGGTCAGCACCCTGTCGGCCACATGGAAGTAGCGGTCGTCATGGGATATGGCCAGGATGGTGCCGCCCTGACGGATGATGTCAGGCAGCAGTTCTTCGTAAAAATAGCGGCGGAAAACAGGGTCGAAATCTGCGGCCACTTCGTCAAACAGGTAGATATGGCGCTTTTCAAGCAGCGCGCAGGCCAGGGCAAGGCGTTTGCGCTGCCCGGCGGAGAGATCAAGCGTGGAAAACGTGCCGTCTTCCAGCAGGCTCACCTTGGTTTCCATGTGCAGGGTGCGCAGCACGTCCGTGAGCTGGGCCGGGGTGATGTTCAGGCCGAGGGGGCGGGAAAACAGGTGATAGTCTGTAGGCACAATGGTGAAGAGGTTGCGGTAGGATTCCATGTTAACGTCGGAAAGCATGACGTTGTTCAGGAACATTTCTCCGCTCTCGGGCGCATACAGCCCGGCCAGCACCTTCATGAAGGTGGACTTGCCCGAACCGTTGCCGCCGCGAATAAACACCAGCTCGCCCTTGCGCAGCTCAAAGCTGTCTACGGTAATGCCAAAAAGCCGCATGCCGTTGCGGTCATGGTAGTCAAAACGCACATCGTGCAGGGCAATGGAATCAAAAGATGGCACTATGGGGTCGGCCTGCTGCCATCGCGCCTTGACGCCTGCGTTTTCAAAGGGCTCTGTCACTGCGTCTATCTGCGCTTCCACGGCTGCAAGTTCCTGCAGGCTCATTTCTACCTTTGCCATCATGGGCACTGACGTAATCAGGCTTATGAGCGGGCTCAGACTGAACATGCACAGCACCAGCAGCGAGGAGGTTTCCGACGTTTCGAGGTTCAGAATCTTGGGCATGATAAAAAGTATCAGCCCCAGAATCAGCAGGTTGAACATGGCAAAAAATGATATGCCAAGGGCGTGTCTGTGCTCGGTAGCATCGCGGGCTTCTGATGCCACAGAAAGATCAGGGATGATCTGTTCGCCAAACAGCGCCGTAGTTTTGGGCTTGTGCATCTTGAGCTGCTGCAGCCCGGCGTAGAGATCGCGCAGGCCTGCGCAAAAGCGCTGGTCGGCCTGCATGGCTGGCCCCATGTGGGCATGCACCTTGTTGATAAGGTGCAGAAAAATCCAGAACCCCATAGCAAGAAAAAGAAAAACACCCAGCGTACCGGGAATGGAGACAGTCGCCATCTTGGCAAAAGAGAGCACCACCATCACCGTGTTGGCCGAGGCCGCCACCAGCATGCGGGCCGCTTCAACAACCATTTCGCGTCCGTCAAGCAGGGCGGACTGGATACGGTTTTTGTCCAGCTTTTCATATTCCAGCAGGGAAACGCCGCGCAGCTTGGCGGCAATGCGCATGCGCCATTCCATGATGCCGCGCAGGGCAATCTGCGCCGAGCGCCCTGTGATGTAGCGGAAGAGAAAATAAAAGGAGGCGAGGCTCACCATGAAAGCAAGAAAGGTGCTGAATTCCAGCCCGTCTTCAGAAAGCTGCTGCAAGCCCTGAAGCACCGAAAAAACGGCAAGCCCTTGCATGATGCCTGAGCCGAGGCACGCGGCGGCAATTTTTTTGCCTTCCTCGCCGGCCTGTTCCCACAGAAGTTTCAGAAAAAGCGATTCTTTCAGTTGCAGCATGTGGTTCTGTGGCCCCGGTGTTCAGGTGCGCCGCGCATTACAGCATGCCCGACGGTCTTGTATGCGCCCCTTTGCAGTGCAGGGGCTCTGGCTAATCAATCGTCAACGCTGCCTCAGCGGCCAGCCTCGGCCTTTGCCAAGGCCTGGGATTTATGCTCTGGCGGCCAATTTCGGCATACGCGCGGCTGTGAGCGGCGGGCGTAATAGCCAACACTTCCGTAAGGGCCAGTTGCCTGGCCCATACGGAAGGCTCCGATTCCCGAAACCGTCAGAGATCGCCGATATTAGGCCGCGTCTGTGCCCGCTTCTTTGGCGGGGGCTTCGTTCTTGGTTTCTTTTTTCATCTTGTTCTTGATCTTGCCGACGAAGGTTTTGCCTTCTTCAACCTTTTCCTTGAAGTAGGTCTTGGCTTCTTCGGCATTGAAATCAATCAGGTTGCCGCCCTTTCTGAAATGGCGGTCAAAAACCCAGCCAAGGGCATAGGTGCTGGCACCGCCCATGATACTGATGGTGGCCGCGCCCGCGGTGAAGCCAATGACCGGAATGCTTTTCAGCAGCGAGGCGGCCAGGGGCACGCTTGCCGTGGTCAGCAGGCCGCCGCACAGCGAAGAAATGATGGATTTGACGCGTTCCTTTTTGAATTCAACGCCGTGGGCCTGGGCCAGCGCGTGAATAAGCTCAATCTGGAGGGCGGAGAGGCCCAGAAAATCTACAAGGGGCACCGGCACAAAACCAAGGCCGATAGCGCCGTACACACGCTTGCGGATGATGGCGTCCACCACTTCTTCCGAAGGGCAGGCGCGTTCGCACGTTTCCGTTTCAGCAGTGGTTTCGGCCTGGCAGGCCATCTGATCTTCAACGCCGTCGACCTTGTTTTCCAACGTATCTTTTGTCATGTGCAACCTCGTTGTGACCGGTTTCAGGGTTACGGGAATTCTATTGGGTAACGGCCGTTTTATCAACGCCCGCCAGTGTGACGTCAAAGAGTTCGTCTGCCGAAATGAGCAGAATCAGCGGCAGATCCATGCCCATCTTCTGGGCAGTCACCAGATTCAGCGCAATCTTGGGCGTGTAGGCCGCTGTTTCAAGCTGGGTATTGGGCGGCAACAGGCCAAGCTGGGCGGCAATATGGTCAGCATAAAATTTGCCAAGAGGAACATAATCAAGGGTCGAAAGCCCCATCAGCGCGCCCCTGCGCACATGCACGCTGCCGTCGCGCGCAAAGGTCTTGATGTGGTGGGCGTTGAGCGTGTCAAAGATGGCCTGAGGATTGGCCTGCGTCCAGTCAAAGCAGTTGAGGGCCGAAATGTAAAAGGCATCCACGCCAGCGGTCAGCAGCCTGTCCACGCCCCTGGTACACGATTCCATGCTCTCCGCCTTGTCCAGAAAGGGGTATTCCACAAGGGTAAAGCCACGCTCGCGCGCAACTTCGCGCGCTTCCCGCACGTTGGAGTATGAAAGGCCCTCGGGGCTGTCGTGATACATGATGCCAAGGCGAAGAAAGGGCAGCGCCTCATGAAACAGGGCAAAGACCTTGAACCATTTGTCCTTGATGTAGCGGATGGTCAGGTTGGCGGCGCCCTTGCCGGTGGCGCGGTCCACAATGCCAGCGCCCGCCGGGTCGGCCACGTCAACGCTCATGATGGGCGTTTTGCCGTTGTTTTCAGCCAGCAGGGCCTTGGTGGCCTCTGTTCCCATACTGATGATGACATCGATATCCGGATTTTGCATCAGTTTGCGGGCCTCAGCGCGGTAAACGCTCTCAGAGGCATCCCAGCCGGGGCTGATGTACAGTTCGTCCGGCAGGGTGATTCGGTCGGCAACCCCGCGTTGCCTCAGGGCCTTGATGATTTCTTTTTGCAGCAGGGTAAATTCCCAGTACGGCCCGGCTTCAAAATAGGCTGCAACCTTGGGGCGCGAGGGCTTGGGCTGGGCTTGTGCCGGGGCTGGCGCTGCCATCTGTTCCACAGGCGCGCGGGGGGGGGCTGCCTGCACGTTTGCGCACAGGCATACTGCGCAGCAAAAAAGTGCTGCGGCAAGTGTGGCGAAGAACGATCCGAGGCGGCTGCTCATGGAACAAAATACCCTATGATGCGTTCTTGGTGACACAGTGTGTCCGCCGCGCGGCGGTTCTACCCAAAAACTGGAGTGGAGTTCTTCCAAAATCCGTGCAGAGCAGGCAAGCGTTTTTTATGGCAATCTGCGCTATTGGAGGCGTTGGGCCATCCGGATTTTCACACGGGCGCAAAGCCATGCGCGCAGGTTCCAACATATCAGAGGAAAAGCGGTATCGTCCACATGAATTTGGGGCGCGCATCGGCATTTCCGCATGTTTTTTGGCGGGTTGCAGGGATCAACAGACAAGGCGGATCACGACGTTCAGGCAGGGGCTATGAGCCGCCACACTGCACTGGTAACCGGCTGTTGTTCTGATGTCACGGCTTGTCCACTGTCCGCCCACTTCAAGTATTGTAGCTGTGTCGTGGGCAGGGTTTGCAGTGAAGGATGCTATCCAGCCGCTTTCTTGCGGCCCGGTGTGGACGCTAAAGCTTTGCAATGGCATACTCAGGCCCATGCCCACAGCCTTGATTACGGCCTCCTTGCGCGTCCAGCAGCGGTAAAAGGCCGCTTGCAGCTCAGCCGGGGGCAGGGACAGCAGGTCTTTTTGCTCCTGCGGATGCAGCTGGCTGGTCAGCTCCGCCGCATCGGGCAGAAGGCGCATTCTTTCCACATCAATGCCCACGCTTGCGCATTGGCAAAGGGCCACCCACACCATGCTGCCTGAATGGCTGATGGAAAAATCAGCGGGTATTCCGGGGCAAAATGGCTTGCCGTAAGGGGAGCGGGCAAACTCTGCGGCACTGTCCTGCCCAAAGGCGGCGCGCAGCAGACGCCGCGCCAGCGCCCTGCCTGCCAGATGCCGCGCCGCATCCTCTATGTGCACATAGCGCCCGGCCTCCTGCTGCTCCTGCGGGGTGGTGTGGGGCGCGCACTGGCTGGGCCATTCAGCAATATTTTCAAGCTCCAGGCCAACGCACAAGATGGACGTTTCCTGGGCGGACGGCGCGCGCCAGTTGCAAAAATGTTGCGCCAGCACGGTCTAATCCGCTGGTTGAAGGGCGCGCGTCATGTGGTCTGCCAGTTCCTGCCAGTGATCCTGAACGTAAAAATGGCCGCCGCTGAAGGTGCGTACCGTGCATTCCGCGTCTGTCAGGGTTTGCCAGTGGAGGGCGTCAGCCTCGGTAACGAGATCCTGGCTGCCAATGGTGGCGTGGATTGGCAATGGCAATGGGCTGTAGGGAGCGGGCTGCCAACCTTCTATGGCCATAAAATCAGCGCGGAGCAAAGGTTCAAGGTAATTTCTGAAATCCTGCGACTGCGCAATCTCGGGTGGAATGCCACCCATGCGGGCCACGTAGTCCCACAGCGCGCCTGGGGGAAGCTGATCAACCGGGCGTGAAATCCCGGTGCGCATCAGGCCTGGCGTGGTGGCGGACGAAATGAACAGGGCCATGGGCAGGGGCAATGCCGCATCGCAGGCGAACCGCGCGCAAAGAAAGGCCAGCAGGCCGCCCATGCTGTGACCAAAAAGGGCATAAGGGCCAGTGTGGGCGGCGGGGCGTATCTGCTCCAGCAGGTCGCGCCCCATGCTTTCCATGTTGGTAAGCAGCCGCTCCCGGCAGCGGCGGCCTTTGCCTGGCAGCTCCAGAGGTCTTATGGTGATCCATGCCGGAAAAAGCTCGTTGAACCTCGCATAAAAGGCGGTATTGCCTCCGGCGTGAGGAATGCAGAAAAGTGTTGTAGCCGTGTGTTGCATGTGTTGCATGTGTTGCGCCTACAGTTCAACCCATCCGGCATCGTCATCAAGTTTTTGGATGATGATGCGCGAGGCCTGTTCTTCGTGTCCAATGCGGGCATGCATCTGCTTGAGAACAATATTGCCCTCGCTGATGCCGCAGATTTCCAGTTTGCCGATGTCATGACCAATTATGTACTTGAAGCGCTTGCCATAGCCGCTGAGTTGCGCCTTGGCCTTGTCCACAATGGCAATGCCCTGCTTGAGAGGCAGTTGAAAATGGTGCCGTACCCGCGAAACAGGCATGCATTGATACAGATAATAGGGGTTCACCCCAATGGAAAGCAGGCTGTTCATCAGTTCGGCAATGTCTTCTGCTCTGTCGTTGACGCCGCGCAGCAACACCGCCTGATTGTTGATGGTGGCCCCGCACAGACGCAGTCTTTTGATGGCCTCGGCCGAGGTGAGCGTGATCTCGCGCGCATGATTGTAGTGCGTGGCAATGTACAGAGCCTTGCGCTCGGCAAAGGCGCGCAGGGCATCCATGAGGGCATCGTCAAAGATACGTAGCGGATAGGTGACCGGAATGCGCGTGCCTATGCGCACAAAATCCACATGGTCGATCTCGGCCAGCCCCTCCAGCATTTTTTGCAGCACCGGGGTTGCCAGGGTCAGGGGGTCGCCACCGGAAAGAATGACGTTGTTGATCTTTGGATGGTCGGCAATGTATTGCAGCGCCCCGGCAAAGTTGCGCAAGGTCTGCTGGCTGGAGTGCCCTACAATGCGGCGGCGAAAGCAGTGGCGGCAGTGCATGGCGCAGCATTCTGTTGTGACCAGCAGCGCAGTGCAGGCGTATTTATGCAGTACGCCATTGCCCTTGTCGTGCTTGTCATCACCATAGGGGTCGGCAGTGGTCGCGCCCATGGATCCGGCAACCACCAGTTCTTCCGCATCAGGAAAGCACATACGGCGTATGGGATCGCTGGGATCGTTTTTATCTATAAGGCTCAGATAATAGCGGGGAATGTTGACCGGGTGCACCTTGGCGACTTCACGAAGTGTTGCTTCCTCTTGTGGACTGAGGGTAGCGTATTGCTTCAACTGGTCGATGGTGACGACATTGTTGGCAAGTTCCTTTTTCCAGTCAAGGCATTTCCAGCAAGGTTCAGCGTCCATTATTCCGGCCTCGGTTTGCGGATGGATTTCTGTTGTTCAGACGTTTTGGGCGTGCCTGAATACCCGGATACAGAGTTATTGTTGAGGAAATGCATTCGATATCCGGTTTTTGTTCTGTTGGTGAATTTACGGCAAAAACTGTCCAAAGTATATGTAAAACTTGCTAATATACAGGCTGTAAGCTATTTTGCCCACCATGTTGCACTAAGCGCATTAAAGCCGCAGTGGGGGACGGAATGGCAAAGATTGTGCCTTTAACCGGTTGTCAAAAAGAACTGTGGCTCTCGGCAAAAGCGGCGTTGTCCGACTATGCCGAAACCTCCATCCGGGGCTGTTATCACATTGGCACCCTGCTCGATCCCGATCTGTTGCGCCAGGCCATCAAGCGTACCCTGCATTTCACGCCTCTGCCCGCCGCCTCTCTGTGCCAGGATGAAGCCGAGCCGTACTTTCTTGTGGGTGAGCCGCAGGAGCCTGATTTCAGGGTTCTGGACGCAGCTGCGCAAACGGACCCCGCCGCCGCTGCCGACCGCATGATCGATGAGTTTTTTGAAGAGCCGGTCGAAAATCCCCTTATGCGCTACGCCCTTGTCATCACTGGCGAGGCAAGCTGCATCGTTGCCATGAAGTGCTCGCACGTGGTGCTTGACGGGCTGGCGTTCTTTTTTCACATAGCTGTTATTGCGGACGTTTACACAGCCCTCGCGCGCGGAGAAACGCCAGACCTTGGCGAGCCGTGCTCCTGCGAAGAAGCCTACCTTGAAGATCAGGCGCACTGCGCCTCGCCGCGTTTTCAGAAAGACATGGCCTTTTGGCAGGAACACCTCTCCCGCCTGCCAGAAAAACGTTTGCTGCGCGCCCTGCCGGGGCGGCCCGATGTGCTTGGCGAGAGCCGCCACCAGAAGTTTGTGCTGTCAGAAAAAGCCTCGCGCGAAACGTCCGCGCTCATCGCCGCCCACAAGGTCAGCCCCGCGGTGTTTTTTACGGGCATCTACGCACTCATCGTGTCGTTCATGAGCGGAGAAAAGGACATTGTGGCTCTTGCCCCCGTGGCCTATGGGGAGCGCAAGGTACTGTACCGGCGGCAGGGGGCCATGATGTCGCTGCCGCCCCTGCTGGTAAACGTGGCCACGCACGATACCTTTGCAGGGTTGCTGGAGGCCGTCAGCGCACAGAACGGCTCATTTTACCGTCATGTGCGCACGCCTTACCAACTGGCTGCCCGCCAGCTTGAAGGCAAAAATTTTGCCTTTCTGGCAGATACCTTTGTCAATTTTCTGCCCAATACACCTCCCGGCACGCCAGAATTCCCGATTGTCGAGGCGGAGCAGCGGCACAGCGCCAAGGAGCCTATCCTTTTCGGTACCCTGGTCATGCAGGAGCTGCGCTCGGGCTGCTTTTCGCTCACGGTGCGCAACAGCCGCAACCATCTGAGCGACAGGGATGTGGCGCGTTTTGTCGCCCGCGTTGAGAGCGTAGTGGCCCAGCTTGCCGCTGGCATTGAGCCGCCGCAGCTTGACTACCTGCTGGATGAAGAAAAGCGGGAGCTTGCGCAGTGGCGCAGCGGCCCTGCCAGAAAGTACGATATCCGTTCCCTGCCCGAACTGTTTGACGCGGCGGCGGATGCCTTTGCCGGGCGCGTTGCCGTCAGGGACGAATGGGGCAACGCCCTTTCGTACGCGCAGGTGCGCGAAAATTCTTTGCGCTGCGCCTCGTGGCTGGCCGGGCAGGGCGTTGGGCGGGGCGGCATTGTGGCTGTGGCGGCGCAGCGCACAGCCAATTTGCCCGAAGTTGTGCTGGGCATACAGCGGCTTGGCGCGGTCTATCTGCCCATAGATCCCAAGGCCGCACCCGACCGCATGGCCTATATTGTGGAAGACGCCGGGGCAGACATCACGCTTGATCTTGCCGATCTTGCCTACCGCCAAGCCCCCATAAGTCCCTTGCCGCAAGCACCTCTGGCCGGGGATGGAGCCTACCTGATCTATACCTCCGGCTCCACGGGCAAGCCCAAGGGCGTGCTGGCTCCGCACGGCGGCTTTGCCAACATGATTCAGGGGCAGATCGAGCTTTTTGGCGTGCAGGCCGATGATCATGTGTTGCAGTTTGCGCCGCCCATTTTTGACGCCTCGCTGTCGGAAATGTTCATGGCTCTGCTGGCTGGGGCCGCCCTGTACCCGGTGAGCGACCAGTGCCGCAACGCGCCCTGGACGCTGCGGCAGTACATGATTGATAACGACATCACCGTTGTCACCCTCCCGCCCTCGTACCTCAATCTTTTTGAGGGAGAGCCGTTCCCCGGATTGCGTGTACTCATAACGGCGGGCGAGCCGCCGGTGGTGGGCGATGCCCTGCACTATGCCAAGGGCCTGCGTTATTTCAACGCTTATGGCCCAACGGAAACCTGCGTCTGCGCGACCATGAAGGAAGTTTCGCCCTTTGAGCCGCAACCCATCGGCGTGGGCAGGCCCATCCCCAACGTGACGCTTTCCATCCGCACTGCCGAGGGGCGCGAGTTGCCCGCAGGCATGGCGGGCGAGCTGTGGATAGGCGGGGCAAGCCTTGCCATCGGCTACCACAACAAGCCTGAAATGACGGAGCAACGTTTTATCCACATGCCGCAGGAAGGAAACGCCCGTTTTTACGCGTCCGGCGATCTGGCCTTGTGGTCGGACAGGGGCGAAATCCTTCTGCTGGGCCGCGCTGACGATCAGGTGAAGATCCGTGGCAACCGGGTGGAGCTGGCCGAAGTGGCCTGCCTGCTTGAAAGCTGCGAAAGCGTCAGTCAGGCGGCGGTGCAGGCCGTCAAGGATGCGGGCGGTCAGGCCAGCCTTGCGGCTTTTTTTGTGCTGCGGCCCGGCGCATCCATAGAATCGGTGGTTTCGTGGAGCAGAACAAACCTGCCCCCCTACATGGTGCCCTCGGCCTGGCATGTGCTGGAAGCCATGCCCCTTGCCCCCACAGGCAAGATAGACCGCAAGGCGCTGCAAAGCCTTGCACGGCGGGGCGATGCTCAGGGCGGCAGTGACCGTAAGCCCCATGCGGGGCTTCTGGAGATTTTTGAGCGCGTACTTGGCCGGGCCTATGATCCCGAAAAGAGCTTTTTTGCCCAGGGCGGCAACAGCCTTAACGCCATGTCGTTGCTGCATGCCATCCGCAAGACCTTCGACGTTGATATTTCCTTCCGCAGTTTTGTCAGCTGCGAAACGCTGTTTGATGTGGAAGCCCTGCTTGGCGGCGTTCGTGCGGAGTCGGCCCTTGCGGGCATTGAAAGCGCGCCGCTCAGCACCGGGCAGTTCCGCATCTGGGCGTACCAGCAGGTTAACGAAGGCTCCATCGACTACAACATGCCCCTTCTGCTCGAACTGCGGGGCGACAGAACTGCGGATTTTCTGGAAGGTCTGCGCAGGGCCGCCAACGCGCAGGAGCTTTTTCACTGCACCGTGGCGGGCGATATAGACAATCCCCATTTTGCGCGGGGCAAGGGCGAGGTCTACCTGTGCAGCGTGGCCATTGCCGATGCGCGCGAAGCAGCGGTATTTTTTGACCAGCAGATCCACACGCCTTTTGATCTGCGTGTGGAGCCTCCCGTGCGCCTTGTGGCCGCAGTTTTGCCGCAATGCGTTCAGGTGCTGGTGCTGGTGCACCATGTGGCGGGTGATGGCGAAACCCTTGAAATCCTGCTGCAAAATGCCTTGCGTTATTTGCGCGGCGAGCCGCCCGTGCGCGGCCTGCTGGCTGTGCAGGAGGCTTTTTGCCGCAGGCAGGCCGCCTATGCGGCATCGCCAGCCTGCGCCGATGATGCGGCCTACTGGCAGGCGGTGCTTACGCCGCCAGTACCCACGGTGAATCAGGCCGCAGGGGCCGCCAGTCGCAAGGGCGCCATGATCGGCGTTGATCTTGATGCGGAAACCGCGCAGGGATTTGAAATTCTGGCAAGAAATTCTGGCGCGAGCGTGCTGGCGTGCTTTGTGGCCTTGGCGGGGCGCGCGCTCTGCCGCCGTTTTGAAAGAAAGGAGCTGTTGCTGGGTGTGCCCATGGGCCTGCGCGAAACGCAGGACGAATTTTGCGCTGCCGGGTTCTACGTCAACACCGTCCCCCTGCGTGTGCGCCTTGACGGCCTTGAAGACAGCGCCGCCGTGGCCGATGCCGTCCGGCAGATGCGGCAGGCCATTGAACACAGCCGTTACTGCGCAACGGATATTGTGCCCGAATTTTTGGCAACGCATGCGCATTTTGAACCAGTGGGAGTTCCGGGGCTTGAACTGAACAGGCTGGAGCTGGAATTGCGGGCCAGCAAGCTCACAGCCAGTTTCACCCTTGTAACGGGCACGGCATCGCGCATTGTGCTGGAGTATGACGCGGGTTGCATTGCCGATGCCCCGGCCCTGCTGGATGATCTGGCGCAGAGCATGCGCCGCGCCTGCGAAGGCCTTGCCCGCCGCAATCCCCGGCAGGTACTGGCCGATGCATGGCGCGAGATCCTGCACCCCGCCAGCTCCGTGCAGGAAGAAAGCGACTTTTTCCGCGATGGCGGCGATTCCATCAAGGCTATCCAGATAACGGGCATTCTGCGCCGCAGCGGCATAACCGCCTTGAGCGCGCCGGATTTTTTGCGCAAGCCCCGTTTTGGCGATCTCTGCACCCTGCTGGAAAGCGCCGTCAGCGGCCCTTGTGCGCCGCAGGCAATGGATTACACGCCTGTTGTCCCTGGCGAGCAGGTTCCCCTGCTGCCTTTTGCCCGCTATTTCCTGGGTGCGCATCCCAGCCACTGGCAGCAGTTTTTCATGCTGCTGCCACTGGAAATCCGCGCGGACGTGCCAACGGCAACCATTGAAGCATGGCTGCAAACCCTGCCGGAATATCACGAATCCCTGCGCATGGCCTTTGTGCCGGATCATGCCGTGCTGCTGGCCGAACCGCAAAAAATAGCCCTGCACTGCCGCGATTTCGCCGATGCTGTGGAGCAGACAAGCCTGCTGCGCGAAGCTGTAGCGGAGATCACGGCGGGCCTTGATGCGGCATGCGGCAAAACTCTGGGGGCCATGCTGGCCCGGCAGGGCGAGAGGCGCTTCTTGCTGCTGGTGGGGCATCACCTTGCGCTGGACGCGCTCTCGCTTGAAACCCTGCGGCAGGGCTTGCTCCATTACTGCCGCACCGGTATTGCCCCGCATGAAGCGCACGGCCTTGCCTTGCGCGCCCGCGAGGTTGAGCGGCTGCGCGCTGCCGGGGCATTCCCGTCTGCGGAACAGCGCGTTTTGTGGCGGGCTGCCTGCGCAGAACCATGCGAACCCTTGCGCGCCCTTTTGCCGCAAGGTAGGGGCCGGGACAGGGCCGTCAGCCGCGCCCGTCTGTCCGCGCAGCTTGAGGGCTTTCGGCTGGAATACAGCACCGATGCCAAGACCGATCTGCTAGCCGCGCTTGCCTGCGCCCTGCACGCCCAAGGGCAGAAGGAGGCGGTGCGCGTAACGCTTGAAAGCCACGGGCGCGATGAACTTTTGCCCGGATTTGACGCCAGCCGCAGCCTTGGCTGGTTTACGGCAGTTTGCCCCATGCCTCTTGAGCCAGCCCTGAACTGCGCGCAGGCCCGCGAAGCCCTTGGCCCGTGGCTGGCCCAGCATTTCAGCCCTGAAAACTGCAATGCCTATGGGTACCTGCGGCAGGAAAACCCTGCTGAATTTGGCTATGCGGCGCAGATTGCCTTTAACTATCTGGGGCGCGTGACGGGCCTGCCAGACGAAGAGGCCTCCCTGATGATTTCGGCTCTGGCGCCGGGGCTTGTTCCCGAGCTTGTCCACACCGACATGGAGGCGGACGCCCCGCTGGAACTTTCGGTCTTTTTTGACCAACAGGGCATCCTGCACCTCGGGGCGTGGTTCAGCCCGCAGTGTCTGCCGCAGGATTGGGTTTTCGGCTTGCTCCAGAGCTGGCTTGCCGCCCTGAAAACCCTGCCCGCCTATCTGCCGCAGCAGACCCTGGATGCCATTTTTGCCGCCTGCGGCTGCCATGCGGACGATGTGGAGCGCACCGCGCAGCCGGATGCCGGCCATGCGCCCTTGCTATATCAGTCTCTGCTTGCGCAATCAGGGGTTTACACCCAGCAGGTGGAATTTCATTTTCGCGGCCCGGTGGATATTTTTGCGCTCATGTGCGCGTGGGAAGCGCTCACCGCGCGGCACGAAAGCCTGCGTTCCCTCTTTCCCATGCCGGTGGAGGGCGAATTTTACCGCGTGGTGTTGCGCAAGGGCCGCACCAGCCTTGAGTTCCACGACTTCTCCCACTTGCCGGAAGCTGAGGCCGAGGCAGAAGCACAGGCCCTGCTGCGCGCGGAACGGCAGCGCGGCTTTGACGTGCAGCGCGGCCCTCTGCTGCGGGCGCGGTTTTTCCGCCGGGGTGCAGACCGCGTGGTCATGAGCTGGTGCTTCCACCATCTGCTTATGGACGGCTGGTGCATGGGTGTGCTGCTGCGGGAGCTTTTTGCCCTGGCCGGGGCCAAGGGCGGGCCAGAAAACAGCCGTTTGCCGGAGCCTTTCCCGCTGGAGGCCTATTCCCGCTGGCGCGCGCAGTTTGATGAACGTGCGGCGCGGGCATACTGGGCCGGATTGTTGCAGGATTTCAGCGGGCCGACCGGGGTTGAGCTGGCCCAACCGGCTCCCCGCGCTGCCGCCTCCGGGGAATTTGGCGAACCGCAGACAGTGGAACTGGAACTGGACGCCGCCCGAAGCGCCAGCCTGCAAGAACTGGCAAAAACAGAGGCGGTGACGCTCTCCGCCCTTGTTCAGGCCCTGTGGGCCATTGTGCTCGGCAATGTCAACAATGGCTGCCGCGATGTGGTCTTTGGCGTGGTCACTTCCGGTCGTCCGGCGGAGCTGGCGGGCATTGAGTCCGCCGTGGGGCTGTTCATCCAGACCTTGCCGCTGCGGGCGCGCTGGACAGCCAGCGACTCCCTCGGTGCGCTGCTGGCCCATGTGAAGGAGCAGAATCTGCAACAGATGCGCTATGGCTATGTGCCCCTGGCGACAATGGGCAGAAATCTGCTCGACCACCTGATGGTCTTTGAAAATTATCCTGTCGATACGTGTTTTGATCACAACCGTGTTGAACTGTGCGACATGCGCGGTTTTGAAAAGCTGCCTTACGCCCTGGGCATTTCGGTTATTCCCGGCGTGAATTTGCGTTTTCGCTTTTTATATGATCCCGAGCGCTTGCCCGAAGAGAGGGCGCTTGCCCTGCGCAATGGGCTGCATGCCGTGCTTGCGGCAGCGGCCTCAGGGGCCAGGCGTACCTGCCTTGCGCTGGAAGAAGCGGCGAACAATGCTGGGGCGGGCGCAGAAAGGCCCGTCGGAGAGCAGGACGGAGCAGAGCGGTGCGGGGCAGAAAATGCGCCCGATAACGCTGCCGCCGCAGCCGTGCAAGCCCAGGCCCCGCAGGGGCCGGATGTGGCGGCACTGGCGGAAACCGTGCGCGCTGCCTATGCCGCCGTGCTTGGTTGCCCTGTGGATTCTGTGGATGCGGATTTTTTCCAGCTTGGCGGTCACAGCCTGATAGCCATGAGTTTGCTCTCGCAGTTGAGCAAAAGCCTCTCTGTGGCTGTGGGCATCGAGGATGTGATGGGCTATCCCAGCCCGCGCGCCCTTGCCGCCCGCATTGGCAGTCTGGCAAAGCCGGATGCTGTTATTCCGCGAGTGGAAGGGCTTGCAGCCTACCCCCTGTCGCCAGCCCAGCAGCGCATCTGGTTTCTGCAAAAGCTGCATGAGGGTGGTCAGGTTTATGTGATTCCCTTTGCGGCCCGGTTGCGCGGCCTCGTGGATGCCGTGGCCCTGCAAAAGGCTCTTACCCTGCTTGAGGAAAGGCACGACGCCCTGCGCCTGCGCGTGGCGCTGGATGCGCCGGAGCAAAGACTTGCCCCTGCTGGCGGCCTGCGGCTTGAATGCTACGACACTCCCCTTACCGATGCCGCCTATCTGGGCATGAGCCTGCCTCTGGGGCCGGAAAGGCCCTTGGTGCGCGTGGCCCTGTTCCGGCAGGAGGACGGCAGCCATGCGTTGTTGTTCTGCTTCCATCACATCATTTTTGACGGCTGGTCGGCGGAAGTTATCACCCGCGAACTCAACGAAGCCTACGGCGCTGTGCTGCAAGGCAGCGTGCCGCAGTGGCGGCCCCTGGAGCTGGATTTTGCAAGCTACGCCCTGTGGGAATCGCAGCGGGAGGCGGAAGGGCTTGAGCAGATATGCAGCGACCTCGCTCCCTTGCCGGAGCGTCTGCGCCTGCCGCTGGATTACCCCCGCCCGGCGGTGCAGCGTTTTGAAGGGGCCGTGCAGAGTTTTGATATGGGCCTTGAGCGCAGTCACGCCCTCAAAGACTGGGCCTTGCGGGCCGGGGTAACGGTATTTCCCGTGCTGCTTGCGCTGGTGGATGCCTTTTTGCTCCGCCATACCGGGCAGAACGACATTATTGTGGGCTGCCCTGCGGCAAACAGGGAGCATGAGCAGGTTCAGGGAGTTGTGGGCCTCTTTGTCAACACCCTCGCAGTGCGGGCGCGCATGAACGCGCAAGGCGGCTTTGCCGAGCTGGCAGGCACGGTGGATGCCGCCTTCAGAAAATCATTGTCCGCGCAGAACTGCCCCTTTGAAAAAGTTATCGAAGCCGTGGGGGTGGAGAGAAATGCCGCGCGCAATCCCGTGTTTGACGTATTTGCCGCGCAGGAAGACGCAAGCTGGAACAATTTTGGCCGCGCGCCCCTGTGCATGGAACCTCTGCCCCTGCCGCACCAGTGCAGCAAGTTTGACCTGAGTTTTTACTTCAAGGAGCGGGCGGACGGCGGTTATACGGTGGATGTGGAATACTGCACCGAGCTTTTCAGCCCGCAGACAGTCCGCCGCATGACCGAGCGCCTGCTGACCCTTGCGGACGCCGCGCTGACTGACGATGCAAAACCCCTGGCCGAACTGGATATCCTGCCAGCGCAGGAGCGTGCAGAACTCGCCAGCTTTAACGATACGGCAGAACCGCTGGATATCGCCGCCGACATGGACAGCCGTTTTCGCGCTCAGGCTGCCCGCACCCCCCATGCCCCGGCAGTGCTGGACGCCGCAGGTACGGCTGTTTCCTACGCGCAGTTCAACGCGCAGGTCGATGCCGTGTGCGCGTGGCTGCAAGGGCATGGCGTGGAGCGCGGTCAGTATGTGTGCGTGTGCTTTGACCGCTCGCCCGCAATGATGGCCTGCATTTTTGCCGTGTTGCGGCTTGGGGCCGTCTATGTACCGCTTGCCGCCACCTTGCCCGCCGAGCGCATGCGGTCTGTGTTTGAAGACCTCGGGCAGTGCGCGGTGCTGTGCGAGGCGCGCTTTGCGGAAGCCTTCTGCCAGAATGAGCAGAATGGGCAGAATGGGCAGTACGGGCAGCGCGTACTCTCGCCTGATTTTGAGGCGCTGACCGCTGGCGCGCAGGTGCCCGGCGGTGTTCCTCATTATGAAGCGGAACCGCTGCCGCCGGATTCCCCGGCCTACGTGATCTTTACTTCCGGTTCCACCGGGCAGCCCAAGGGCGTGCCTATCGAACACGCCAGCGTTGCCAACCGTCTGTTGTGGATGCAGTCGCGCTTTCCCATTGGGCAGAGCGATGTGGTGCTGCAAAAAACCACTATCACCTTTGACGTGTCGGTGTGGGAACTGTTCTGGTGGTCGTGGCAGGGCGCGGGCATTGCCCTTCTGGAACCGAATGCGGAGAAAAATCCTGCTCTCATTGTACAGGCCATAGAGGCCCGCCGGGTCACGGTGCTGCACTTTGTGCCGTCCATGCTGCGGGCTTTTCTGGATCATCTGGAGGCGCACCCCGGCGATGTGCGCAGGCTGCGGTCATTACGCTATGTGTTCACCAGCGGCGAGGCATTGCCCCGAGAACTTGTGGCGCGGTGGAATGCCCTGACGCATGCGGAACAGTTGCAGGTGGAACTGCACAATCTCTACGGCCCCACCGAGGCCACCGTGGACGTGTCGTGGCAGCCCTGCCTGCATACGCCGCCCCATGCGGTGCCCATTGGCCGCCCGGTCAGCAATACCCGGCTGTACGTGCTGGATGCCTGCAAGCACCCGGTGCCGCTGGGCGTAACGGGTGAAATTTATATCTCGGGCATACAGGTTGCCAGAGGTTATCTGAACAGGCCCGAACTCACGGCCCAGCGTTTTATGGATGATCCTTTTGCCCCCGGCAGCCGCATGTACCGCACGGGCGATCTGGGGCGCTGGCTGGCTGATGGCGGCATTGAATACCTCGGGCGCAACGATGATCAGGTGAAAATTCGCGGTTACCGCATTGAGCTTGGCGAGGTCGAGGCGGCGCTTGGGCGTTGCCGGGGCGTGTCGCAGGCAGTGGTGCGGATGGGGCGCATTGGCGAATACGCGGCGCTTGAGGCCTTTTTGCTGCCGCAGGGCGGCGCACGACTTGATCTGGCGGGCATCCGCGCGGAGCTTGCGGCCCTGCTGCCCAACTACATGTGTCCGGCGCGCTTTTTTGTGGTGCAAGATATCCCGCTGAGTCCTTCGGGCAAGGCCGACCGCAAGCGGTTGCAGGGCCAGCCTCTGCTGGCGGGTGGAGAAAAGGGTGCCGTCCCCGGTGCGCATGGCCCGATTGTATTGCAGTCTGACGGGCAAGCTGGCCCTCAGTCTGGTCTGGAATCCGGCATGTCTCCCGCACTGATCGAGGCCGTGCGCGAAGTGTGGCGGCAGGTCATGCCAGAGGTGCAGGCCGGGCCTGATCTGGGATTTTTTGACGCGGGCGGCAATTCGCTCCTGCTGGTGCGGCTGCACACCCTGCTGGACAAGCAGTGGCCGGGAGTATTCACGTTGGCGGGGCTTTTTTCAGAAAGCACCATCCGCGCACAGGCAGCCTTTATTGCGCGGACGCAGCAGGTTGGCAGCACGGTTGCAGCCTGCCGCGCAACCACAGCGCCCATAGCCATTATCGGTATGGCCGTGCGCCTTGGCGACTATGCCGATGTGCAGAGCTTCTGGCGCGATCTTGCCAGAGGCGCGGACATGAATATTCCCATGCCCGGAAAACGGCGCGGTGAAACGCGGCAGATATTTGATGCCGTGGGCCTTGCCTTTGATGATGCCCGCCTGCGCGAGGCGGCCTATCTTTCGGATATTTCATCATTTGATTACCGGCGGTTCGGGCTTTCGCCCAACGATGCCAGCCTGCTTGACCCGGCCCAGCGTGTGTTTCTTGAAACAGCCCTGCGGGCTCTGGACGATGCGGGCTACGGCGGCAGCGCCCTGGAAAACGCCGATGTGGGCGTTTTTGTGGGGGCAAGCCCTGTGCGCCTGTTCCAGACTGCCGTAACGCGGGCCTTTCCCGATCAGGCGGAGCAGACCTACCTGCTCAATGTGCCTTCCAATGTGCTGGCCCGCCTGAGCTATATGAAAAACTGGCACGGCCCTGCGGCCAGCGTTGATACGGCCTGCTCGTCTGTGCTGGCGGCCCTGCATCAGGCCTGCCGCAGCCTGCACGAGGGCGAGTGCGCCGTGGCCCTTGTGGGCGGCGCGCATGTTATTGATCTGCCTGTAAAGGCCGATGCGGCCTTTGCCATCGAGTCTGTCTCTGGCCGTACAAGAACCTTTGACGCCGGGGCCGAAGGCGTTGGCGCGGGCGAAGGGGCGGCTGTATTTTTGCTCAAGCCGCTGGATGCCGCACTGCGCGATCACGACGCCATACATGCGGTGATCCCCGGCAGCGCCGTCAATCAGGACGGCAAGTCCTCCAGCATGGCCGCCCCTAATCCCGAGGCGCAGGCCGAGGTCATTGACCGCGCTGCACGGAATGCGGGCGTCTCGCTGGCAGACATACAGTTTTTTGAGGCCCACGGCACGGCGACGGTTCTGGGCGACCCCGTGGAAATCGAAGGCCTGCGCAGGGCCTTTGCCCGGCAGGGCGCGCGGCGGGGGCAAAAGGCGCTAATCGGTTCGGTCAAGGGCAATCTGGGGCATCTGGATGCCGCCGCTGGCGCTGCCGGCCTTGCCAAGGCCGTGCTCTGTCTTGAAAACGGGCTTGTGCCGCCGCAGCCGCATTTTGAGAGGCCCAATCCCCATATTGATTTTGAGGCCGCGCCCGTGCGCGTGGCGCAAATGCTTGAGCCGCTGCCCCCGCAGGAGCGGCCCTGGCGCTGCGGCGTCAGTTCCTTTGGCCTCAGCGGCGTGAACACCCATGTGATTGTGGCGGAGCATCAGGCGGGGCCCTTGCCGCAGGACGATGGGCACTGGCAGTGCGTGGTGTTTTCCGCCCCGGACGAAACATTGTTGCAGGGCTACGCCCGGGCGGTCGCGGCGGCCGTGGCGCGCAACGAGGCCTGGCCCCTGCATGCTGTTGCCGCCACCCTCATGACCGGGCGGGATGCCCTGCCTGTGCGCGCGGCCTGTGTGGCGCGTTCCCGGCAGGAACTGCTTGAACAGCTGGGCGCAGGGGTTACGGCCGTTGCCGTGGGCAATGCGGCACGCCATGACAGCCGGGACAGCATGGAAAATCCGCTCCCCGTCGCATTCTTTGCCTCGCGGGAAGCGGCGCAGGCAGCCGCCAGCGCCTATCTTGCCGGGGCAAGTATTGCGTGGCCCGCAGAAAAGCCCGTCTACAGGGTGCATCTGCCCGCAGCCCCCCTCGCAGCCGCTACGCTGTGGCCGCGTTTTGCCGCGCACTTTCTTTCCGAGCCTGTCATGACTCCTGCCGGAAAGGCCTTTGCCCTTGCCGTGGACAGGCCGGATTTCTGGCCTGCGGCGGAGCACAGGCTTGAAGGTACTCCCTTGCTGGTGGGCATGAGCCTGCTGGATTGTCTGGGATGGATTGGCGGAGCCGCCCCTCTGAGCCTGCACGACCTGCGCTGGCGCAAGCCCGTAACTTGCGGCCCCGGCTGCCGCGCCGTGCTGCTGACGCAGGAGCAGGGCGATGCCCTTGCCGTGGAACTGCACCACTTTGAGCCTGCCGTCCACAAGACTGGCGAGGCTTCTACTAAAGGACAGGCCACCGGCGCATGGAGCGTGGCCGCCAGCGGCCTTGTGCGCGGCGGGATTGCCCGCCCTGCGGCGTTGAATCTGCCCACTTTGCGCGAAAGCCTGCGCGAAATTGCGCAGCAAGATACGCCGGAAGGTTCGCCGCTCATGGTCAGCGGGCGCTGGCAGTGCCGCAAGGCGCTCTGGGTGGCGGAGGACGGTAATACCCTACTGGCAGAGCTGTGCCTGCCCGAGGCCTATCGGGCGGATTTCAATACCTTTCGCTGGCATCCGGCCATGATGGACATTGCCGCAAGCCTTGCCCTGCGGGGCGTTTACGGTTTTGTGCCCGCTGGCTGCCGCATGGTGCGGCTCCACAGCCCCCTGACAGCGCAGGCCTTTGCGCTGGTGCGTATCACTGACCGTCAGCAGGGCATGATCGTGGCCGACTGCACAGTGACGGACACCTCGGGCCAGATTGTTGCGGAGCTTGAAGGAATGACCTTTATGGCCCTTCGCAAGGGACAGGCCGCTGGCAAACCCGGTCCGGATACGCCGCAGATTCATCCTTTGCATCGTGACCAGCCGCAGCCGGAACTGTACGCCATTGGATGGAAAAAGGCCGATCTGGAAGGTTGTGTTGTCGGGCCGCAAAACATCATGCTGCTTGGCGGGCAGGGTAGCATTCTGGGTGAGGCCCTTGAGCCGCTTGCCCACGCGCGCCGTCCCTTGCCCTTGCAGGCGGATGAAATCCTCGCTCTGGCGCGTGAAATTCTTGCTGGCCCCACAGATCATCTGCTCTGGCTGCCCCCCTTTGAGTCTGGCGCGCAAAACGACACATGGCCGCTCTGCGCCCTGCTGCAAGAGGTTTGCAGCGGCGGGCTGCGCCGCCCCCTGCGCGTCACCGTTGTGGGCAGCGGGGCCTTTGTGCCGGGCTGTTCCGTTCATGAACCGCAACAGGAGTCTTTGCCGCAGGGCGCGTTATACATGGGGCCGCTGCTCTGCCTGCCGTGGGAAGAGCCCAGGATTTCCTGCGCCTATGTGGAGCTTGAGGCGCAGAACGCAGCTTCGGTAGCGGCCCTTGCGGCCAGCCTCGGCTTGGTTGACGGGCCGTATGTGGCGGCTTGCGATGGGGCTGTGCGTGTGCGTGAGCTGGTCAAGCTGCCGTCAGCGCCTGCCTCTGCTGCCACGCCTGTCATCACAAAGGACGGTTGCGTGGTGATTACCGGCGGTCTTGGGGGCATGGGCCAGACGCTGGCGCGCCAGATTTATGAGCGCCACGGCGCGCACGTGGTTTTGCTGCACAGAAGCAGCCAGTTGCCGCCCCATGCGCTGGAGGGCGTGCCCTTTGCCGACTTCCGCTGCGACGTCGCGGATGCCGCGCAGGTTGAAGAGGTTTTTGCAAAAATCCGGCGCGAGGTCGGCCCTGTGCAGGGCGTCATTCATACGGCTGGCGTGGCTGGCAGGGGCTATCTGCTGACCAGCGACAGGCAGGGATACGAATCCGTGCTGGCCCCCAAGGTGGCTGGCGCCTGGAACCTGCACAAGGCAACCCTTGGCGATGATCTGGCCTTCTTTGTGCTGGCTTCATCGCGCACTGCCCTTGTGGGTGCGCCGGGGCAGAGCGATTACACCGCCGCCAATGCCTATCTGAACGCCTTTGCCCGATATCGCCGTAGCCTTGGGCTGCCCGCGCTTTCCATTAACTGGAACACATGGTCGGGCGTGGGCATGGCCGCCCGCGAGGGGCTTGGCAACGGGCCGGAGGCCGCAACCATGCTTGCGCCGCAGCAGGCCCTTGCTGTGCTTGAGGCCGCGCTTGCCAGCGGCGAGGAACTTGTGGCTGTGGGCATGACGGACGAAAACGCAGCGGATTTTGCCCTTAACGGTCTGCCCGGGAGCGAGTTGACCGGCAGCATGTTGGGCAGCGCGTCAATCAGCGGTGGAGCGGCGCAGGGCAATGCCCCGAAGGCGCATCCCCGCATCGATGCCGACCTTATTGATGGGGCAGCTCTGCTTGAGATTATCCGCGATTGTCTTGGCTATGACAGGCCGCTGACCAGAGAGGACGACTTTTTTGATCTGGGCGGCGATTCCATTGCCGCCACGCGTATTGTGAACCGGCTGGACAAGGAGGCGGGGCTTGCCCTCGCGGTGGCGGATCTGCTGGAAAGCGACACCCTCGGCGATATCATCGACTGCGCCCTTGCCTCGCGCAAGCCAGCGCAGCCGCTGCAAAAAGCCAAGGAAACAACGCCAGTTCTGGATAAGTACCCCGTGGGCAACGAGCAGCTTGCCATCCTGTATGCCGATATGGTCAGCGAGGGCGATCTGGGATTCAACCTGCCAGCATTTCTTGTGATGCCGCCCGATGCGGATGCGGCGCGGCTTGAAAAGGCCCTTGCCCAGCTTGTGGAGCGGCACGAGGCGCTGCGCACGAGCTTTTGCGATTTTGAGGCCGAGCGTCCGGCCATGATTATTCACCCCTTTACGGGATTTACCCTTGAAGAAAGGCGCATCCCCGATCTTGCGCACAAGGATGTTGTTATCCGGCCCTTTAACCTGCGGAACGAAACGGGCTTTCGCGCCTGCCTGCTTGTGACCGATGCGGGTGAAAAGGTGTTGTTCCTCGATGTGCACCACGCCCTTGGGGACGGCAGAACCATGTCGCTGCTGAATGTGGAGCTGTACCGCCTGTATCATGGCCAGGAGCTTGCGCCTGTGACTGCGCAGATGAAGGATATCGCCTGGCGGCAGGTCACGCATCCCGATGCCGAAGCCGCAGCCTACTGGCAGAATATTTACAAGGGCGAATTGCCCCGGTTGGACCTGCCCGCATCGCATCCCCGCCCCCGGGTGCATACGGGCAGGGGCGGCACGTATGAATTTGACCTTGCACCGGAGCTTGTACAGGCCATCAAGGGCCTGGCCCGCAGGGAAGGGCTGACCAACTATCAGGTTTCGCTCTGCGCCTGGAGCCTGCTTGCTCAGGCCTACACCGGCTCGCAGGATATTGTGGTCGCTGTTTCGATGGACGGGCGGGGCGAACATCTCAACACGGCGGGCATGCTGGCCTCCGTGCTGCCGCTGCGTTTCAGCGTTGACCCCGACCAGCCGCTTTCCGCCCTGCTGCGCGCCACGCGGCAGGTCAGCAACGAGGGAATGCGTCACCGGGTGTACATCCTTAACAGCCTGCTGGCCGACCTCAGGCAGACTGCATGGCCGGACAGATCGCCCCTCTCGGAGATCATTCTCTCGTATATGAACTTTGAATTTGCCGCCGAAGGGCAGGGCCTGTTTGAATCCCTGCGGTTCAGCAAATTCTCCAGCAAGACGGATATTTCCATCTTTGTGAGCGATATTGGCGAGAGCATAAGCATTGCCCTTGAATACTACGCAGACCTGTTCAGCGAGGCCGATGTACTGCGCATGGCCCGCGATTATGTGCGCATGCTTGAACTCATGACCTCCGCGCCTGCGGATGCGCCGCTGCGCTTTACGCCTACTGACCTGCCGTGCGCCGCTGGCGGTGCGGTCAGCCTTGAAACGTGCGAGGCCTTGGCCCCGGCAGCCGTGCGGCAAGGCATTGAGGCCGTGGCGGCGGGCAAGGGGGCATCTGCCGAGGCTGTGTTGCTGGCGGTGTTTGCCGTGCTGATGGGCAAGGTGGCCCAGCAGGAGCAATTTGTGGTCGAAGTGTCGCCAGAGCGCACCATCAGGTTCAGCATTGACGACAATATGGAGTTTGATGAACTGCTGGCCTGCACGCAAAAGGGGCTGACGGAAAAGGCCGATGTGGGAGATGCTGACCACGGGGATTCTGCCCTTGCTGATACTGACATGCCCGCCATGCAAAGCGGCCTGCGCTTGGGCTTTGCATTTGCGCGGGGGGGCGTCCCCACACCCGATGCGCAAGAGGGGGGTTGCGGTCTGTTCTGCTCGGTTCGGGAACAGGAGGAAGGTCTGGCCCTGCATTTTGCGTACGATCCGCAGCAGCTTGGGGCGGAAACCGCTCAGGACTGGCTGGCCTATTACGGGAATTTTCTTGAAGGCATAATTGAAGGGGCGGCATGATGAAGTTATCGGATTTTTCCTTTGCTGCTCCTGCAAAAGAGTCTGCAAGGCCTGAATCTGCCAGTATTTTCGGCTCCGGCCCGCAAACAGCGGGTGCCACGCAGGCAGGGCAGGAGTTTGCCAGCCTTGAGCACCTGTTCCGCAGCATTGCTGACGCAAGGCCAGAAGCCCAAGCCCTGACCGGGGGCGGCCCTGGGCTGAGCTTCAGGGAGCTGGATGTTCTTTCGGAGCGCATTGCCCGTTTCATCCGTGCACAGGGTTATGGACACGATCCCGTGGTGGGCGTGCTGTGCGCGCGCGGCGCGGTGTACCTGGCTGCGGCCCTTGGCGTTATGCGGGCCGGGGCAGTGTATCTGCCCCTGGAGCGCGAGCAGCCGCAAAGCCGCAAAGAGGCCATGCTGCGGCCTGCAAGCCTGATTATTGCCGACAGCGCATGCCTGCGCGAGGCCGAGTATTTTCACTACAGAAATCCTGGCATCCGGCACGTGCTCTGCCTTGATGCGCAGGACTATGACGATGCCGCCGAAAAAGGCACAGGCCTTGTAAGCACGGAATACTGGGAGCAGGTGGCGCAGGCGGGCAGCGACATGGGCTGGAAGAGCGATTTTGACGCCGCCCCCTGCCCGCAAAGTGAGCTCGCGGTCATGGCTGCTGCCGTGCTTGAGAAATGCGGGCTGGCTAGCAAAGCTGAGGCTCACAGTGCAAAGTCGTTTGCGGCTGGCCGCAAGGTGCTGGATGTGGGCAGCGGGTCTGGCTGCGTGGCGCAGGCGCTTGCCGGAGCCGCGCAGGAATATGCGGCTGTGGATATGGCCCGCAATGAACTCAGCCGCCTTGCCAGTTTTGACGCTGCCGCCAGGGTGACGCCGTATCGTATGGAGGCGGCGGACATACATTTTCTTGAAGGCCAAACCTTTGACGTGGTGGTCATGAACGGCGTGGTGGAAAATTTCCCCGGCTACAATTATCTGCGCAGGGTGCTGAATCACGCCGTGCAGCTGCTCACGCCAGAAGGTCTGGTTTTTGTGGGTGCTGTGCGCGATCTGGATTGCCGCGATGATCTGCGGGCTGCCTTGCAGGCCCATGCCCTTGCCACCGGCAATCAAACTGGCCTGCTGCGGCTTGATGCCTCTGCCGAGCTGTTTGTTCCCCGCCAGTTTTTTACGGAGTGGGCGGCGCGCTGCCCTGTGCCGGTGGAAGTGACGTTCTCTCCCTGCGTTCTGGGGCAAAACCATGAGCAAAGCCGTGGAGATGGCGGCGAACAGCACGGGGCGCAGTCCTTCCGCTATGATGTGGCCATCCGCCATGGCGGCAGTCGTCCTCAGGTTCCGGTTTCGCGGTTCGGGGCGCAGCATCTGCCGCCTGCGGGCGGGCAAGCCCTGCCTCCATGCGATCCCGCCCAGGCTGCCTATATCGTGTATACCAGCGGTTCAACAGGCACTCCCAAGGGGGTGGTGGTAGAGCACCGCAACCTCATGCATATTTTGCGCGCCCTGCGCCCCTATGCGGCGGGTTGCGAGAGGGTGGGGCTGGTTGCGCCCCTGTCGTTTGACGCCTCGGTGCAGCAGTTGGCGGTGTCGGTCTTCAGCGGCAAGAGCCTGCACGTGCTGTCGGACGAAGAACGCAAGAACCCCTCGCTTTTTTGCGCCTGCGCGCGTGAGCGCGGGCTTGACCTGTGCGACATGACGCCCGCGTTTTTCAATGTGCTTACAGACTGGCTTGCCGAGCAGCGTCAGCCCTTGCCTCTCAAGGCGCTGCTGCTGGCGGGCGAAGTGCTGCGGCCCGATGTGATCCGCAAATTTTACGCCATCCCCGGCAACGAGGGTGTGGTGCTGTTCAATGTGTACGGCCCTACGGAATGCACGGTGGACAGTAGCGCCTTTCGCATAGATGCGGGTAATCATCAGGATTTTACCGCCTATCCCATTGGCAGACCGCTTGAAGGCGTGCGCATCTGCGCGATGGACAAAAATTGCCGGGAACTGCCAGATTCCGTTACTGGCGAACTGTGGATTTTTGGCGATGGCGTGTCGCGCGGCTACCTGAACAACGCCAGCCCCGGCGCGTTTGTGGAAAAAGACGGCCAGCCCTGCTATCGCACGGGTGACAACGGTTATGTGCAGAACGGCCTTGTTTTTTACCGTGGGCGCGAAGACCAGCAGGTGAAGATACGCGGCAACCGCGTGGAGCTTGGCGAGGTGGAAAAGGCCGTGACGGGCTTTCCCGGCGTGCGTCAGGTGGCCGTGGTGGCGGATACCTTCCGCGCCGGGGAGGAAAAAACCCTCGCCGCCTATGTGGTGGGCAATGTGGATATGGCCGTGCTGCGCGGGTATCTTGAGCAACACCTGCCGCCGTACTGCGTGCCCGCCTATTTTGTTTCCATGATGGAACTGCCGCTATCGCTCAATCGCAAGATAGACAAAAAGGCTTTGCCGTCACCCCTGGGCGGGGTGGAAATTCAGCGTGGGCGCATGCCTGCCGGGCCGGTGGAAGAAAAACTGGCCGGGATATGGAAGCGCCTGCTGGGCGTTGATATTACCGATGCCGACGCTGGTTTCTTCAGTCTGGGCGGTCACAGCATTCTTTCCATCAGGCTTATTGCCATGATCGAAAATGAAATGGGCGTGCATGTGGCTGTGAACGAGCTGGTCACGCATTCAAGCATCGCGCAGCTCGCGGCTCTGCTGGCCGGAAAGACCGAAAAGCGCGAAAGCCCTGTTATCCAGCTGCAACACTGCGAGGGCGGCAAGAACCTTGTTCTGTTTCATCCTGTTGGCGGCAGCGTGTTTTGCTACAGCGACCTCGCTCGCCTGCTTGGCGGAAAATATACGGTCTACGCTGTTGAAGCGGCAGGCTTCAGCCGAAGGCGCACGTCGCTTACCACAGAGCTGCACACTGTTGAAAGTCTGTCGGAGTATTATCTGGACGAAATGCTCAAGGTCGAGAGCCGCGATATCATCTGGGGCGGCTGGAGTTTCGGCGGTCTGCTGGCCTATGAATGCTCCCGGCGGTATGCGGCACTGGGCAACCGCAGCGAGCCTGTCATCATTCTTGATACCGTGGCCGACAATACCCGCGCAAAGCAGATGGCGGCCAAGGATGACATTGAACTGTTGCAGCTCATTTTGCAGGAAGGCATGGCCTTTGACCCCGTAAAGCTGCGCGCCATGCCGCGCGAGCGGCAACTGGGCTACCTTGTGGAATGCGGAGAGAAAAGCGGATTGTTACCTGCCGGGTTCAGCGCCGTGCAGATGGATAACCTGCTGCTGACCTATCGCGGCAATACCCTGGCGGCTGCGCGCTATGAGCGGCCAAGCCCTTCAGACTGCAAGCTGTTGCTGGTGCGCGCGCTGGATTTTGCAAGCAACCCGCAGATAATAATGAATGATGATTATCAGGGGTGGGGCCGTTTTTTGAAAAAAGAAAACATCTCGCTGCGCTGGGCGCAAGGCACCCACGAAACCATGCTTTCTGCTGGCCTTGCCGCAAACGTGGCCCTGCTCATTTTGGAATATCTTGAAAATGAAAAATAGCCGGAAATATTTTCTATAAAAAGTCTAGATATCGGCTTAGAGTATTTCTTAACAATGTTGTAAAACTGTTGTCGGCAAAAAATGAGAGTTATTTCTATTTAGGGAAGGCGTGATACCAGCTCTGCAGATAGCTTTTGCACGGTATTTGCTGCCATAAAGGCTTTTTCTGGTTCTGTAAGATTTTTTTTATTTTCCCCCTAAAGTTTTTGCTTGAATTTTATGTGCCGGAATGAAACAGTCGTCCTTACGCTTGCAAGGCTGTTTTTTTCCGGCATTTTTTTATTTTGTCGCCCGCATGTTTTGCCGGCGTGTGGCAGCTTGCTGAAGCTGCCCCTTGAGAGCCGAATACTTGTTGAGGCAACAGCCCGTCAGGCAAGCAGAAGTATGCCGATGTGTTTTGTGCATACCTGTTTTGATAAGTGCGCATTTGGTACTTGCCTTGCTGGTACACACGCAGCGTTGAAGTGGTTGCTGTATATATTCGCACGTAATTGTAATCATTTGTTCTTGCGTAACAGTATATATGTAATCGTTTTGCATGCGTTGCGGTATTTATTTTTTATTTTGCAGCGATGTTGCTATTTTTGTTCAGTTCTTTTGTCTGATCGTTGCTGGATATGGTGCGAGGGTGTGTGGTCTCGTGTTGATACCTTCTTGTTCCCAATAAATAAATATCTACTTTTGTATCAGGCTGTGCCGATTTTACGGCCAATTTGGTATTAGTTATCAAGAATTGCGCGCTATTGTCTTTGGCCTGACTTTTCGTATATGACAGGCTTTGGGTTCAGGCATCTGCCTGGGCAAGTTGTGTTACCGTGCGCAGGGGCAGTGCAAACCCTAGCTCAGGATTTTGCCATGCAATCTCAAAAAGAGTCCAGGCTGTTTTTGCAAAAGCTTTTGCAAAATCCGCCGGCACTGCCGTTTGAACCCAAGCTGCTCCCCCTGCTGTTTGCGGTTACCCAGGAAGGCTCCAATGCCTCGGTGCGATCGGTCGTTGCACTGATTGAAAAAAGCCCCCGGCTCGCAACGCGTGTGCTCACAGTGGCCAATTCGGCTGCGTATGGGCTTGAATTCAAGGTTTCTACCTTGCAAAGAGCCATCAGCATCATGGGCCTGCGCGAAGTGCGCCTGCTTGTGCTCATGGTGGGCATGTCGTCGTTTATACGCGAGGCCCAGCTTCCCAAAAGTTTTGATACTGCGGCGTTCTGGAAACACCTGCTTTGTGTGGCAACCATTGCCCGAACCCTGGCGGATCTGCTTGGCGGCGATAACGGCGTATGCGGGCCTTGCGCCTGCGCTGGCGAGCGCCTGGTCATGGTGCCGGACGAGGCATATATAGCTGGCTTGCTGCACGATGTGGGCAAGATTTTTTTTGCTGCCGCACGGCCAGACCTATGGGAAAAGACGGCAGAAATGGAACAGGCCGAAAATTGCGGCAGTTCCGAGGCTGAAACCGCGCAGCTTGGCATGGATCACGGGCTTATCGGCGCGGCAGTGATGCATCAGTGGAAGCTGCCACTGGTGCTTACCGAACCCATAAACCTGCACCATTCGCCCGAACTTGCCACAACGTATAAAATGGAGGCGCGTCTGCTTTCTGCGGCCAACGCCCTGGCGCATTGCAGCCACGATGCGCCCACGCTGAGGAGCAAGGCGGGAGAACACCTGCCCGAGGGGTGCGATCTTGATGCCGTGAGCGCGGCTGTGCTTGAAAGTATGGTCAGAATACAGGAAGCCGGTTTTGCTGAGCTTGATGCATAGCCCGTGCGTGGGCCTGATGCCGCATCTGTTTTTTTCAACTTTTCTTGAGGCTCACACTTGAGGCGCGCACATGGATATTGAAACCGGCCTTGATAATCTGCTGCACGGGCAATTTGACGCTGCGCTGGCCGAATTTGAAGGCTGCGGGCAGCAGCCCACAGCAGAGAAACTGTGCGAGCTTACGCGGGCCTGCGCGGATCTTTCTGTCTACGCGGCGGCACTGGCAGAGGGGGATCTGTCTGTCCGCCCGCCCAAATCCTGCCGTCACTTTTCCACGCACCTTGAAAGCCTGCACGCCAAGCTCAAACGCCTGGCGCGGCAACTGCTCATATTCAGCGCGGGCTACCCCATGCCTGCGGTTGACGATATGGGCGACCTCTCTGACGGGCTGACCTTTCTTATCAATCAGGCGCAGACCTGCAAAAAACAGGTCGAGCACGACCAGAATCACGACGTGGAAACCGGCCTCATGAACCGCCGGGCCTTTGTTCGCGGCGTGCGCGAAGCCTTGCAGATGCAGCCAGGAAAATTTGGCGTGCTGCTTTCGTGCGGTCTGGACAATCTCAAGTATGTTAATGAGTCACATGGTTATGATGGGGGCGATCTGTACATAAGCAAGGTGGTTGAAGCCTTGCAGATGTGCGAAAATGACGCCGTGCTGCTGGCCCGCACGGCAGGCAGCGAATTTGCAGTGTTTGCCCACGGTTTTGATAATGAAGAAAGCGCCTTGCGCTTTGCGCAGGATAACCGCAAAACCCTGCTGAACACCACCATTGAACTGCCCAATGAAGTTGTGCGCATACGCGCCTCGCTCGGGGTGGCCGTGTATCCCAGCGATGCCATGACCGGCGATGTGCTCATGAATTATGCCAGCCACGCCATGTTTGAAGTGCAGAACTTCAATCGCGGCACGCTCATGCGGTTCAATCCCGAAGTTTACCGGGCCAAGGCCAATATCTTGAGCCGTCAGGAACGCCTGGACGAATTGCTTGAAGGCCAGCTGATCCGCTTTGCCTTTCAGCCCATTGTGAGCCTGAAAGATGGCGCTATTTACGGCTATGAGGCGCTCATGCGCTCCACGACGCCGCATTTTGCCTCGCCGCTTGATGTGCTGCAACTGGCAGAGGCGCAGTCAAAACTGCCTCAGCTGGAGCATCTGACGTTCAGGATGATTTTTGACTGGATGGGCAAGAACCTCCCTTCGCTCGGCGCCAGAAAGATATTTTTCAACGCCATTTCCGCCCAGTATCTGGATGCCCGGGAGCTGCGTAACATGCACCCGCGCTATGAAGACATAAGCCGCAACATGGTGTTTGAAATCATAGAAACCGCCAGCAGCGAGGAGGGCCTTGCCCAAAAGGTGCGCCAGTTGCGCAAGGAGCTGGCGGCCTTTATCGCCATTGACGATTTTGGCTGCGCCCACTCAAATGCGCTGCGGCTTTTGAATATTTCGCCCGAGATTCTCAAGATCGACAGTTTTTTTATCCGCGCCATCCACAAGGCCCCGGCATCCAAGAGGGAATTTCTTTCAAATATTCTTGTATATTGCCGCTCAAAGGGCATCCTCACTGTGGCCGAGGGTGTGGAAACCCATGAGGAACTCGCCAGCGTTGTTGCTCTGGGTTTTGATCTTGCTCAGGGCTTTTATCTGGCAAGGCCTGAATTTGCCCTGCAAGAGCTTGCACCAAGCCAGATTGAAGAAATCACCGCGCTCAAGCGCACAGTCTGATTCTGTTCTTTTCTTTTTCCTCCTTCTTTTTTCTCTTTTCCATCTTCCGTTTCCTCCCTGCTCAGCTTGCAAGCTGACTGCCTTCATCCGCTCTCATTCCGCTCATTCCGTTATGCCCAAAAGGCGTGGGATATCCCAATTTTCCGTCTCATCGAATGAAAGCGCCCGGCTCACGCAAATCTTGTTTTCCGCCGACAGGTCAAGCCTGTCTTCCATATAGGCTACGCCTCTGGATTTTCTGACAATGATCACCGTTGGCTGGGTTGGAAAATTGGGGTCGCAGCTGCTTATGAGGCCCATGCGCCCGTCTGAAAGTTTAACCGCCGCTCCTAGCGGGAAGACCCCCACCATTCTTATGAAAGAATCGGCAAAACCGCGCGGCCATGCCGTTCCGTTCATTTTGTACATGATTGCCAGCGCATGGCTGGGGCAAAGGGCCGCTTTGTATACGCGCCTGGATGAAAGTGCGTCATACACATCGCAGATAGAGATGATACGCCCAAAAAGGCCGATGGCTGAGCCCTTGAGCCCGTAGGGATACCCCAGGCCATCGTGCATTTCGTGGTGCTGGGCTGTGCCCTCCAGAATTTCTGGTGCGATATTGGGTATCTTGCGCAAGGCGTCATAGCCGAGCAGCACATGCAAGCGCATGACGGCAAATTCAGGAGGGGAAAGTGTGCGCGGCGCGTTGAGGATTTCTCTCGGCACGAGCGCCTTGCCGTAATCATGAAACAGCCCGGCCATGCCAGCAAGTTGCTGCTGCTGATCCGTGAGGCCCAGATGCCGGGCAAAGGCAACGGCGAAAATGGCCACGTTGACGCTGTGCCTGTACGTGTATTCGTCACGCCCTTTCAGGTTGGCAAGGGTCAGCATGGCGTTGGCATTACGCTTGAGGGCAAGGATGATGGACTTAACGCAGGGTTCCGCCCCTGCAATGGCGGCGCTGCCGCACTCGCCGGAAGTCATGGCGGCTTTTACATGAGCGTAGGCGGCAGCGTGCGCTCTTCGTGCCTGCGCAAGGTGGCATGAAAAAACGCGTGGTAGAGCGCAGCCTGGTTCGTAGGCGGGAATGGCGCGCTCCGGATCGTGAATTACCTCGGTAAAGCCCTGCTGGATGATTCCGTCAACCTCGGCCTGATCGGCCACAAGACCCTCGCGCATGTAGAGCAGCGGGGCATTGATCCAGGAAATGCCCGGATTGAGCACGTACATTCCCGGCTTCAGGTTTGCTATAGGTATCCGTTCCGCAGGCATGCTGGTGGATCCTTTGGCAGGTATTTGCGTTGATTTTCACTACAAGAATATAACACTTCAAAATTTTAGTAGTAAAGGGATAAAACAGACCGTTTTTGCAACTAATTGATTGGATTGTTCAAAATTTCTTTTTGCGTCAGATCTCAATTTGATCGGTAGCTCTGCATCAATGTGAAATTAATATCTTATCACTCTCGTATAAAA